>Ga0184637_10000036_pt1 | contig 83835 bp, 75 predicted proteins | sample PLM3_127_b2_FD_133143 | JGI IMG/M metagenome (GOLD analysis project Ga0184637, IMG submission 133143) | Groundwater sediment microbial communities from an aquifer in East River, Colorado, USA - PLM3_127_b2 | ecosystem: Environmental > Terrestrial > Soil > Riparian zone | place: USA: East River...
AGCGCGAGGTCCGCGAGCGCGAACAGGAGGACGAGCTGCTTCTCCTCGACGAGGTGATCGCGGACCTCGGCGAGGAAGCCCGCAGCCTCCTCGTCCGGGAGGGCCCCCTGCGCAGCCAGCGCGAGGAGATCCGCCGCCAGCCGGGCGGCGCCGCGCGAGAGCGCGTCGTCTCCCTCCGCGGCGCGCAGCGGCGCGAGCGCCTCCTCGGGGACGGGCCGGAAGGCGATCGGCGCGGGCGCGGGCAGCTTCGGGAAGGGCCGGTCGAACCCGCCCGGCGGCCGCGCCCCGCCGGCCGATGGCGCCCCCTTCCCACCGCCGCCGGGCGCGAGGTCCGGCAGCTCCTCGTCCGGCACGTAGCCCTCGACCGCCACGACCTCGATCGTCTTGAAGTCCGCCTTGCGCAGGAGGGTGACGACGTCGTCCTCCGCCTGCCGGATGCCGCTCGCGCGGAGCGCGAGGATGCGGAGGAGGGCGCTCAGCTCCTCGAACGAGACGCCCTGCGCGAAGGTGAGGCGGCGCACGCCGTCGCGGAACAGCTTGAAGGCGAGCGAGCGTTCGCGATCCTCCTCGCGGTAGACGGGCTCGCCGCCGGCGGCGAGCTCGAAGGGGCGGACGTCGACCACGAGCGGACCGGCCGCGGTCGCCTCGGCGCCGCGCGTCCGGAAGTCGGAGAGGAACTGCCGGATGAGCTCGTTCGATGGGTCGTAGAGGCTGAAGGCCCGGGCGGCCTTGGCGAGCGCCTGGACGAAGGCGGCGGCGGCCACGGGGTCCACGAGGGAGAGTCAACGCCGGGCGAACGGCGGGGTCAAGCCGGCGGCCGGGCTCGCCGCCGGGCCCGGCGCCTCACCCCAGGCCCAGCTCCTCCGCCCTCGCCAGCCGCACGCCGGCCGACGCGAGCACCGCGTCCACCTCCGCGCGCTTCGAAGGGAAGACGGCGCGCGTCAGGTCGTCGAGCACCACCGTCTCGAACCCCTCCGCGGCCGCGTCCACGGCGGTCGCCCGCACGCAGAAGTCGCGCGCGAGCCCGCACACGAAGACGCGCTTCACGCCCCGCGCGGCGAGCCACGCCCCGAGCCCGGTGGTCGGGCGCCGGCCGTCGGGCCCGACGTTCTCGCGGAACGCGCTATACGAGTCCACCTCGCGGCGCGTTCCCTTGCGCAGGACCAGCGTCGCCGCAGCGTCCGGGAAGCGGGGGTCGAGCGCCGCCCCCGGCGAGCCGCGCAGGCAGTGGTCGGGCCAGAGCTCCTGCGGGCCCTGGGGCAGGGCGGCCGTCTCGAAGGGCCGCGCCCCGGGGTGAGCCGACGCGAAGGAGACGTGGCCCGGCGGGTGGAAGTCCTGCGTCGCGACGACCGTGGCGAAGGCCGGCGCCAGCCGGGCGATCGGCTCGACGACGGCGTCGCCCTCCGCGACGGCGAGCGCGCCGCCCGGCAGGAAGTCGTGCTGCAGGTCCACGACGAGAAGTGCGTCCCGTTCCCGATCGATGCGCATCACGCCCTCATCCTAAGGCGCCGGCGCCGCGGTTTCCCCGCCCGCGCGTGGCCCCCGCGGGGAACCGAAAACGGCTGACGAAACGGGCGCATCCCAGGGGAATCCGTGTTGTCTCCCGTGACGGCCTGAGCTAGCTTGCGCGGACCATGGACAAGATCTGGGTCAAGGACGTCAAGGAAGGCGAGCGCCTGAAGAGCGTCTTCCTCGTCTCGCGCAAGGCGGTCCCCACCGCGAAGAGCGGGAAGACGTACCTGTCCGTCACGCTCCAGGACAAGACCGGGGAGCTCGAGGCGCGCGCGTTCGAGAAGGTCGAGGAGCTCGCGCCCCTGTTCGACGAGAAGGCCCACGTCGAGGTCGAGGGGTCGGTCGGCTCGTTCCAGGGGAAGGCGCAGCTCAAGATCGAGACGGCCACGCCGGTCGCCGACGCCTCGCAGCTCGATCCCGCCGAGTTCGTGTTCGTGCCGCCGCCCGAGCCGAAGAAGCCCGAGAAGAGCGGCTACTCGGACGCGGAGGAGGCGCTCTGGCGCGAGCTCCTCGGGTTCGTCGGCGCCGTCACGGACCCGAGCGTCAAGGCGCTCATGATGGCCTTCATCGAGGACGACGACATCGCCGCCCGGCTGCGCCGCTCGCCGGCCGCGAAGACCATCCACCACGCCTACCCGGGCGGCCTGCTCGAGCACACGGTCGCCTGCCTCAAGCTCTCGCACCGGCTCGCCGACCAGTATCCGCAGGCCGACCGCGATCTCCTGGCGGCGGGCGCGTTCTTCCACGACCTCGGCAAGATCCGCGAGCTGTCCGGCGAGCGGGGCACCGAGTACACGGACGAGGGCCGCCTCGTCGGGCACCATGTCATGACGGCGCAGTGGGTCCACGACAAGTGCCGCCGCCTCGGCCTGCCGCGCGACCTCGAGCACCACATCGTGCACCTCGTGCTCGCGCACCACGGCAAGCTCGAGTACGGGTCGCCCAAGGTGCCGATGACGCTCGAGGCGCTCCTCACGCACCACGTTGACGAGCTCGACAGCCGCGTGAACTCCTGGCTCGGCCTCATGGCGAAGGAGGGCGGCTCGCGGCGCTGGACGAGCTCGGACAACGTCTACGAGCAGCCGATCTGGCGCGGCGCGCTCCCCACCGTGCAGGCGGAGAAGAAGGCGCCGCCCGCGGAGCTGATGACGCCGGTCATCTACGTGCCGCGCGAGGGCGGCGGCGGGCAGCAGGCCGGCGCCGGCGCGGGCGCCGCCCGCAAGGGCAAGCCGAAGGAGAAGCGGCGCGAGCCGCGGCCGCCGCAGGCCGCCCAGGCCGCCGGCGAGGCGCGCCCCGAGGGCGGCGCGCCCGAGGCGAAGCCCGCGGCTGCGCCCGGGCAGGAGACCCCGCGCCCGCCGCGGCCGGAGCGCCACGAGCGGCCGGACCGCGGGCCGCGCGAGCACCGCGGGCCGGGTGGCCCCGGGGGTCCCGGGGGCGCCGGCGGGCCGGGGGGCTTCGGCGACAAGAAGCGCGGCTACCAGGGTCCGCGGCTGCCGGGCGACAAGGGCCCGCACCGGCCGCCGCAGGAGCGGAAGTCGCTCACGCACAATCCGTTCGCGGCGCTCGCGGCGAAGCTCGAGGAGGCGGGGGGCGCCAAGCCCGAGGAGGCCCCGGCGCCCGCCGAGGCCGCTCCGGAGCGCGCGCCCGAGCCCGTCGCCGAGCCGGCCCCGGAGCCGCACGCCGAGGCCGCCGTGCGGTCCGAGCCGGCCGAGCCGACCGCCTCCGAGCCGAAGCCCACCGAGGGGAGCTAGCGGGCTCTCGGGGGGCTTCGGTCCCCTGCCCTGCCCCTCGGCCGCCCCGCCGCGTACAATCGCCTCGCGGTCCGGGCCATGGGGCCCGGCCGCGGGCTCGGCATGGTCACCTTCGGCCGCACGGCGGCGATCTTCGACGTCGACGACTCGCTCCTGGACGGCAACGCCGGGACGATCTTCACCTGGTACCTCTACCGCGAGCGCCTCATGCGGCCGGAGGTGCGCTCGCGCATCCCGCGCATCATCTACGAGTACGCGCGCGACCGGCTCTCCGAGCAGGACATGGTGGAGGTCGGCTCCCGCTGCCAGCAGGGGCTCTACGCGGACGACCTCCGGGCGCACGCGCACATCTGCTTCGAGCGCCACCTGCGCAAGCGGATCACCTCCGGCGCGATCCGGCAGATCCGCAAGCACCTCCTCTCCGGCCACCTGGTCGTCATCGCGTCCGGCTCGCCGCAGTACATCGTCGACGAGGTGGGCCGCCACCTGCGCGTCCACGCGGCGGTGGGCACGCGCACGCGGATCGTGGACGGCAAGGCCACGGACCAGATCGTCCCGCCGGTGGTGTTCAAGGAGGGGAAGCGCGCCGCGGTCGAGGTGGTCCTCGACAAGTGGGACATCGATCCCGCGCGGAGCTTCCTCTACTCCGACTCGAGCGCCGACGTGCCGCTCTTCGAGCTGGTGGGGAACCCGGTCGTGGTGAACCCCAAGGCGCCCTTCCGCGCCGTCGCCGAGAAGCGCGGCTGGGAGCTCGCGGAGTGGAAGGAGCGGGGCCGGCCCGGCGAGGAGCCGGACCTCGCCGACGAGTGGGGGAGCTGGGGCGGGTAGCGCCCGGACCGCGGCGTGCGCCGCCGGGGCGCGGCTCCGGTGCGGGTGGCGCGAGCCGCCGCGCGCCGTCAGCCCATCCGGAAGAGGCGCCGCGCGTTCTCCGCCGTCGCCCGCCCGACCTCCTCGGGCGAGGTCCCCCACAGCTCCGCGATCCGCGCCGCGACGTGGGCCACGTGCGCGGGCTCGTTCTTCTTGCCGCGGAACGGGATGGGCGCGAGGTACGGCGAGTCGGTCTCGACGAGCAACCGGTCGCGCGGGACCTCCTTCACCGCCTCGCGGATGGGCTCGGCGTTCTTGAACGTGACGATCCCGGAGAAGGAGACGTACAGGCCGAGCGCGACGTAGGCCCGCGCGGCGGGCGCGCCGCCCGTGAAGCAGTGCACCACCCCGCCGGCGTCGGGCAGCCCCTCCTCGCGGAGCACGCGCAGGCACTCGGCGTCGGCCTCGCGCACGTGGATGACGATCGGCTTCCCGGCGCGCTTCGCGAGCGCGATCGAGCGGCGGAAGACCCGCTCCTGATCGGGCCGCGGCGAGAGGTCGTAGTGGAAGTCGAGGCCGATCTCCCCGAACGCGACGACGCGGGGATCCCCCGCGAGCGCCTCGGCCGCGGCCCAGTCGCCCTCGGGCACCTTCGCCGCCTCGTGCGGGTGGAAGCCGACGGTGGCCGAGAAGAGCTCCGGCCGCGCCCGCGCGAGGGCGAGCGCGTTCCCGAAGTCGCCCGGCCCGCGCCAGCAGCCGACGAGCACCACCCGCGTGACCCCCGCCGCGCGGAGGCGGCCGACGACCGCCTCCAGGTCCTCGACGCCGTCGAGGTGCGCGTGCGAGTCGATGAGCTCCGTCATGCGCGCTCCCGGGCCGGGGCCGCTCACTTCACCCGCGTGCCCGGCGCGATCCCCTCCCCCACCGTCACGAGCTGCAGGTTCGGCGCCTCGCCCGCGGCGAGCAGCATGCCGTGCGAGGTGATGCCGCGGAGCGGCCGCGGCGCGAGGTTCGCCACCACCACGATGCGGCGGCCGACCAGCGCGGCCGGATCGGGGTACGCGAGCGCGATGCCCGCCACGATGGTGCGCGGCTCGGGGTCGCCCACGTCCACCGAGAGCTTCAGGAGCTTGTCCGCCCCCTGGACCTTCTCCGCCGCCTTCACGACGGCGACCTTGAGCTCCACCTTGGCGAAGTCGTCGTACGTGACGACGCCGGGCGGCGGGGGCGGCGCCGCCTTGGCGCTGGCCTTCGTCGCCGTCTCCGCCGGGCTCTGCGCCTTCGAGACCCTGGGCGGCTCCGCGCCGGCCGGCGCCTCGACGAGCTTCGCCACCTGCTTCGCGTCAACCCGGGCGATCTGCGGCGGCTTCCCCTCGAGCACGAGCGGCGCGCCGTCGAACGGGTCGAGCCCCTCGGCCCATGCCGGCAGCACCGGCCGGCCGAACGCCGCGGCGAGCCTCGCCGCGAAGGTGGGCATGATGGGCGCGAGCGCGACCGCGAGCCCGCCGAGCGCCTTGCCGGTCGTGTAGAGCACCGCGCGCTCCGCGGCGCCGTCCGGCTTCTCCCAGGGCTTCGTCTCCTGCACGCGCCGGTTGCAGACGCTGGCGGCGGCGTTCACGTGGCGGACCACGTCGCGGTACCCGAGCGCGAGGTAGGCGGCGCGGGCGCCGGCGAGCGCCTCGCGCGTGGCGCCCGCGATCTCCGGGTCGAGCGCCCCCTCGACGGGGCCCGTCGCCCGGGCGAGCAGCGCGGCGACGCGCGAGGCCAGGTTCGCCACGTTGTTCGCGAGGTCCGCGTTGACGCGGTTCCTGAACTCCTCGAGCGAGAGGTCGAGGTCCGACACCTCGGGCCCGAGGTTGGCCGCGTAGAAGTAGCGGAGCAGCTCGGGATCGAGCCCGGACTCGAGGTAGGTCCGGCCGGTGACGAACGTGCCGCGGCTCTTCGACATCTTGGTGCCGTTCACCGTGAGGTGACCGTGCACCGGCATGCGGTCGGGCCGCTTGAGCCCCGCCGCCCAGAGCATGGCGGGCCAGAAGACCGCGTGGAAGCGCAGGATGTCCTTGCCGATGAAGTGCTCGAGCCGCGTGCCCCGCGCCTCCGCGCTCCCGTCGGTGAGGTAGCGACGCTCGAACGCGGCGGGCTCGAGCCGCTCGCCCGCCGCCGCCTCCGCAGCGAAGTAGTGCTCGGCCGAGGAGAGGTAGCCGATCGGCGCGTCCACCCAGACATAGAGGTACTTGCCCGGAAAGTCCGGATCGTTCACCGGGAAGCCGAAGTACGGCTCGTCGCGGGTGATGCACCAGTCCTGCAGGTCCGCGAGCCAGCCCTTCACCTGCTCGCGCACGCCGCGCTCGAGGTGCCCCTCGGCGTCGACCCAGCCCTCGATGACCGCCTTCACGTCGGGCTTGTTGAGGTTCACGTACGCGTGATCGCTCGCCCGCACGATCGGCGGCGTGCCGCAGAGCACGCAGACCGGGTTCTTGAGCTCGCGCGGGTCGTAGGTCGTGCCGCACTTCTCGCAGGCGTCGCCGTACTGGTCGGGCGTGCCGCACTTCGGGCACGTCCCCTTCACGAACCGGTCGGGGAGGAAGCGGCGGTCCTTCTCGCAGTAGAGCTGCTCCACCGACTTCTTGTAGATGAGCCCCTTCGCCTTGAGCGCGCCGTAGATCCGGTACGCCCAGCGCCGGTTCTCCTCGGAGTGGGTCGTGTAGTAGGTCGAGAACTCGATCCCGAAGCGGGCGAAGTCCGCGTGCTGCTCGGCCCGGTACTTCTCGACGAAGGCCTCGGGCTTCATGCCCGCCTTGGCCGCGTTCACCTCGATGGGCGTGCCGTGCGAGTCGGCGGCGCAGACGTAGGCCACGTGGTCCCCGATCATGCGCCGGAACCGGACGTACACGTCCGTCTGGATGTACTCGACGAGGTGACCGAGGTGGACCGATCCATTCGCGTACGGCAGCGCGCTCGTGACGAGGAGTCGCTGGCTCAAGCTCCGCTCCTTTCGAGGTCCTTCGGCATGAGCAGGCCGAGGAGCACGCGCTCCAGCGCGAGCCTCCCGTCGAACCCGCTCTTCATCGCGACGTCCGCCTCGGCGAGCGCCACGAGCGCGTCGAGCAGCTCCCCGCGGGAGAACCGCATCGACGCCTGGTACTTCATCCAGTAGCCGAAGGGCTTCTTCCCCTTCGACTCCTCCTCGGGCACGAGCGGGAAGACCTGCGCCTCCCAGTCGCGCGCCGAGCCGATCCGGCGCTCGCCCACCGCGCGGCGCGCCCGCTCCCGCTCGATGATCATCCGGCGGACCGTGGCCGCGAGCGACCCGACCACCATGTACGGCGTCGCCCCGTCCGCGAGCGACCGGTCGAGCACCCCGAGCGCGCCCGGGAGGTCCCGCGCCTCGACGGCGTTGCCGAGCGCGAAGAACGGATCCGACGCGACGCGGGTGACGACCTCGTCCACGTCGGCGGCGGTGATCACCTTCCGGTCGCCCGCGTAGGCGGCGAGCTTCGCGACCTCGGAGGCGAGCTGCCGCGCGTCGCCGCCGACGAGCTCGCCGAGCCGCGCCTCCGCCCGCGCGTCGACGCGCTTCCCGGTGCCGGCGAGGAGCGCCTCGATCACCGGCCCGAGCACGAGCCGCGGCGGCTCCCAGGGCTTGGCCGCGTTCTCGAAGCCGGCCGAGACGCGCCGCCCCGCCGCCGCGAGCTTCTTCACGAGGGGCAGCTTCCCGTCCACCTTGCCCGCCGCGACCACGAGCACGTGGCCAGGCGGGAAGCCGCGCGCGAGCGCGGCCTCGAGCGCGGAGGTGTCGTCGCGCGCGACCTTGAGCTCGCGCTCGACGGCGAACGCGGCGGCGGCGCGGACGAAGACCTTGGCCGCCTCCTCCGTCCGGCCCGCCTCGACCGCGGGCTCGACGTCGATCGCCTTCAGGAACTTCCCGAGCGCCCGCTCGTCCGCCGAGGCGAGGTCCTGCGGCGAGAGCCCCGCCTTCGCGGCGAGCGCGAGCAACCGGCGTGCCCCGTCGCGCTGGGCGCCCTTCGACCACTGCTCGACCGCCCGCCAGAAGGCCTCGCCGAGGTCGTCCTTCGACGTGAGGAAGGCGGGCTCCTGGACGAGCACCACCTTGCCGCCGCCGAAGAGCCCGCCGGTCGCGACCTCGGAGGCCACCTCGGCCGGCGAGGCGGCCGCGTCGAGCTCGACGAGGTTGAGCGCGCGCCGGGCCTCGGGCACGAGCGCCGCCGCGAGAGCGCGCGCGCTGCGGAGCGCGAGGAACGCGTCGCCGTCGAAGAGGTAGACCGCGGCGGGCGCGCCCGCGCGCGCCTCAGCGAGGCAGGCCTCGAGCGTCGCGCTACCGGCCGCCATGGAACCACCCCACGAGCATCCGCTCGAGCGCGAGGACCGGGGCCGCGTTCTGCTTCAGCGACTGGAGGGTGCGGAGCACCTCGAGCCGCCGCCGGGCCACCTCGCCCGGCGAGAGGGCCGCCGCCGCGCGCCGGGTCTCCGGCTCGAGCACGCCGAGCGCGAGCCGCGCCTCGCCGGCCTGGACCGCGAGCACGTCGCGCAGCCACGCGAGCCACCCCTCGCAGAGCTCCGCGAGGGTCTCGCGGTCCTTCGCGGCGGCGGCCGCGTAGGCGAGCCACGCCCCGGCGTCGCGCGGGTCGAGCGCGGTGGCGCGGGCGAGCAGGTCGCGGCGCGCGCGGAGCGGCCCGGCCCGGGCCTCCGGGTCGGCGGCGCCCTTCGCGCGCGCGGCCGTCTCCTTGCGCGCGAGCTCGCGGGCGCGGTCGAGCGCGCCGCCGGAGAGCTCGGCCGCGAGCTGCGCGACGTCCGCGGCGGTCCCCTCGCCCTCGAGCGCGGCGGCGATGGCTCCGGGCGCGACCGGCGCGAAGCCGAGGCGCAGGCAGCGCGAGCGGATGGTGGGCAGGAGGCCGTCGGGGCTCGCGGCGACGAGCACGAGCGTGGTCTCCGGCGGCGGCTCCTCGAGCGTCTTGAGCAGCGCGTTCTGCGCCTGCGGGTTCATGGCGTCGGCGGGGTCGACGATCACGAACCGGCGCCGCCCCTCGAAGCGCCGCAGCGCCAGCCGGCGGTCCACCACGTCGCGGATCTGGTCCACGACGATGTCCTTCGACGGCGTCCTCCCGCCGCGCGGCTCCCAGGTCCCGGCCTTGGCCATGACGCGCTCCTCGGAGAGCACGAGCACGTCCGGGTGGATGCCCTTCGCGATCTTGCGGCAGGGGGGACAGGCGCCGCAGCCGTCGTCGCGCGCGCCGCCGTCCGCGGCCGGGGCCTCGCAGTTCGCCGCCTGCGCGAGGCAGCGGGCGGCCAGGCCCTTGCCCGTCCCCTCCGGACCGCCGAACAGGTACGCGTGGTGAAGCGCGCCGCGCCGGAGGGAGGCGCGGAGCGAGGCCAGCGCGCGCTCCTGACCGATGACCTCCGAGAACGGCATGGGGCGCGGAACATAGCACGGGGACCTCGCCTCGGCTCGCCGCGTCACGCGTCGAGGCCACCCGCGCCCGGGCCACCCGCCGGCGACGCCGCGGACGCGGGGCGCTCCCCCGCCGCCCCCCGCGCGCCCTCGGCCGCGCCGCGCCGCCGGGCGCCGGCGCAGGGAAGCCTCACCGTGAACGTCGAGCCCTTGCCCGGCCCGGGGCTCTCGGCCGCCACCGTGCCGCCGTGCGCCTCGACGATGTGGCGCACCAGCGCGAGCCCCATGCCGAGCCCGCCGTGGGCGCGCGTCGAGGAGGAGTCCGCCTGGCGGAAACGCTCGAAGAGGAGGGGCGCGAGGTCGGGGGCGAGCCCCGCCCCCGTGTCCCGCACGCGGATCGCCACCCCGTCGCCGTCGGGCTCGAGCCGCACCTCGACCCGCCCGCCCGGCGGGGTGAACTTCACGCCGTTCGAGAGGAGGTTCCAGACCACCTGCTGGAGTCGGCCGGGGTCGCCCGACACGGTGCCGGCGCGCGGCATGAGCACCGCCGCGAGCTGGATGGTCCGCGCGACCGCCGCCGGCCGGACCGCGTCGAGCGCCGCCTCGACGACCGGCACGAGATCGACGGGGCGGACGTCGAGCCGCAGCTCCCCGCGCGCGATGCGCGCGCCGTCGAGGAGGTCGTCGACGATCTGCGCCTGGGCGGTGGCGCTGCGCTCGATCGTCTCCGCGGCGCGCGCGGCTCCCGCCGCGTCGAGCTTCCCCTGGCGCAGGAGCCGCGCCCAGCCCAGCACGACGTTGAGCGGCGTGCGCAGCTCGTGCGAGACGGTGGCGACGAGCTCCTCGCGGACGCGCGCGGCGCGCGCCTCCCCGTCCTGCGCCGCCTGCACGGCGGCGGCGAGGCGCGTGACCTCGGCGCGCGCGGCGGCCAGCTCGGCCCGGGCCTCCGCGGCGTCGCGCGCGGTCGCCTCGCGCGCCGCGCCGTCCCGGCGGCGCCCCGCCGCGGCGAGCACCCAGCACGCCGTGGCTCCGAGGAGCGCCCCGAGCGCCGCAACCCCGATGGTCACGAGCACGGGCAATGTCCTAAGCGGCCGGAGGAGCGCGTGCCGCACCTCGGCGGTGGATGTGCGCAGGGCACGGCCAGGTGAAATGGACACCCGGGGGTGTCCCGCTATCATGGTGCCCCGGAGCGCCCCATGAACATCACGCCCCTCGACATCACGCAGAAGCAGTTCGCCCGCGCGTTCCGCGGCTACTCCCGCGAGGAGGTCGAGGGGTTCCTCGCCCTCGTCGCCGTCGAGTTCGAGGCGCTCGTGAAGGAGACCCTGGCCCTGCGCGCCGACAACCAGCGCAAGGCCGAGGACATCGCCGAGTACAAGGGGCGCGAGCGGGCGCTGCAGGAGACGCTCGTGGCCGCGCAGAAGGCGTCCGAGGAGATCCGCGACTCGGCCCGCAAGGAGGCGGAGATCACCATCTCCGACGCGGAGCTCCAAGCCGAGAAGATCGTCCAGGGCGCCCACGCGCGCTTCCTGCGGATCGCGGACGACATCAACGAGCTGAAGCGCCAGCGCCTGCAGTTCGAGGCGAACGTCCGGACCCTCGCGGAGAGCCACCTGAAGCTCATCGAGGCGTTCCGCGAGCCGTCCCGCGAGGAGGCCGTGCAGTTCATGCCCTCCCGCAAGCGGGCGATCGAGGAGTAGCGCCTTCACCGGAGGTCCGGCTCCGGGGGCGTCCGGCGCGTCAGCCCCGCGGGCCGCGCGCTAGTGCCCGGCCGCCCACGTCCGCCCGTGCCCGACCTCCACCTCGAGGGGCACGGCGAGGTCGGCGGCCGCCCTCATCTCCCGCCGCACCAGCGCCTCGACCGGCGCGAGCTCCGCCTCGGGCACCTCGAGCACGAGCTCGTCGTGCACCTGCAGGAGCAGCCGCGCCGCGCGCCGCTCCGAGCGGAGCGCCCCGTGCACCCGGATCATCGCGACCTTCACGATGTCCGCGGCGGTCCCCTGGATCGGCGTGTTGATGGCGGTCCGCTCGGCCGCGCTGCGCAGGGCGGGGTTGCGCGCCGCGATCTCCGGCATCGCGCGCACCCTCCCGAAGAGCGTGCGCGACTCGCCCGTCGCGCGGGCCTGCGCGATCGACTCGTCGACGTAGGCCTTCACCCCGGCGTAGCGCGCGAAGTAGCGCTGGATGATGGCGCTCGCCTCCGCGGGCGGCAGGTCGAGCCGCTGCGAGAGACCGAAGGCCGAGAGCCCGTAGGCGATGCCGAAGTTGAGCATCTTCGCGACGCGCCGCTGGTCGGGGGTCACCGCCGTGGCGGCCACGCCGAACGTCTCCGCCGCGGTGCGGGTGTGGACGTCCTCTCTCTTCGTGAACGCCTCCAGCAGCGCCGGATCCCTCGAGTAGTGCGCCAGGATCCGCAGCTCGATCTGCGAGTAGTCGGCGGAGAGGAGGCGGGACCCCTCGGGCGCCACGAACGCCTCCCGGATGCGGCGCGACAGCTCGGTGCGGATGGGGATGTTCTGGAGGTTCGGGTCGGTCGAGGAGAGCCGCCCCGTCGCGGCGCCCGCCTGGTGGTAGGTGGTGTGGATCCGGCCGTCGGCCGGATCGATGAGCTGCGGGAGGGCGTCCACGTAGGTGCCCTTGAGCTTCGCGAGGGCCCGGTGCTCGAGCACGAGGCGCGGCAGCTCGTGCTGCTCGGCGAGCTTCTCGAGGACGTCCTGATCGGTGGACGGCCCCGTCTTGAGCCGCTTCAGCACCGGGAGCGCGAGCTCCGTGAAGAGCACCTGGGCGAGCTCGCGGGTGGAGGCGATGTTGAACGGGCGCCCGGCGAGCGCGTGGATGCGCGCCTCGAGCCCCTCCATCGTGCGCCCGAACTCCTCGCTCAGCCCCGACATCGCGCCGCGGTCCACCCGGATCCCGGCGCGCTCCATGTCGAGGAGCACCGGGACCAGCGGCCGCTCGATCTCGCGGTAGAGCCGCTCCAGTCCCTCCGCCGCGAGCGCCGCCTCGAGGGCGGGGGCGAGCTCGAGCAGCGCCGCGGCGCAGGGCGCGGCCCAGGCGGCGACCCGCTCCACCTCGAGCCCGTCCACCGCGGTGCGCTCGCTCTTCCGCGCCGCGTCGCCGCCCGACGGATCGCGGGGCAGCTCGCTCGCGATCCGCTCGCGCGCCACGTCGGCGAGGGCGTGCTCGCGCCGCGTGGGCAGGAGGAGCCGGCTCGCGATCTCGGTGTCCACGCCGGGCGCGGTGAGCGCGAGGCCGATCCCCGCGAGCGCGTGGCCCGCGGCCTTGAGGTCATGGCCGTGGACCGGGCGCTCGCCCCCCACGATCGGCCGCAGCGCCGCCGCGAGCTGCGCCGGCGCGAGCTGCGCGGGGACGCCGAGGTAGCGGTGCCCGAGCGGCACGTAGAACGCCCGCCCGCCGCCGGCGAGCGCGAGCCCCACGAGCGGGGCGGTGCGCGGCGACGGCCCGGCGAGCACCGCCCGGAGCGCGACCGCCGGCGCCTCGCGGAGCGCCGCCGCAGCCGCCTCGAGCGCGGCCGGATCCAGCACCAGCTCGGCCCGCTCGGTCCGGGCGGTGGGCGGCGGCGCCGGCAGGTCCTTCAGCAGCCGCGAGAACTCCAGCTCCGAGAAGAGCGCGCGCGTCTCCGCGTCCTTGAGCGGCCGCTTCTCGAACGAGGCGGGCGCGAACGGCAGATCGAGGTCGCAGCGCAGCGCGACCAGCCGCCGGTTGATGCGCAGCCGCTCCACGTTCGCGACGATCTTCTCGCGCAGCTTCTCCCCGCCCCGCGAGACCGCCTTCGGGATCTCCTCCGGGCGCGCGAGCATCGCCTCGACGCTCCCGAAGTGGCGCACGAGCGCGGCGGCCGTCACCTCGCCCACGCCGGGGATGCCGGGGATGTTGTCGATCTTGTCCCCCAGGATCGACATGTACTCGATCACCTGCTCGGGCCGGACGCCGAGCTTCTTCTCCACGTCGTCCGGCCCCGTCCAGCCGCCCCGCCCGCTCGCCTCGGCCATCGGGTCGTAGAGCGCGACCCGCTCGTCCACGAGCTGCGCGAAGTCTTTGTCGCCCGTGACGACCACCACCTCGAAGCCCGCCTCGCGGGCCCGGCAGGCGAGCGTGGCGATGATGTCGTCGGCCTCGAAGCCGACCTCCTCGATCACCGGGACCGCGAGCGCGCGCGCCACGTCCCGCACGAGCGGGAACTGCACGGCGAGGTCGTCGGGGGCCTCGGGCCGGTTCGCCTTGTACTCGGGGTCGATCTCGTTCCGGAAGCTCTTGCGCCCGGCGTCGAGGACCAGCGCCACGTGGGTCGGCGCGTGCTCGCGCAGCGCCTTGAGGAGCATGGTGGTGAAGCCGTAGACGGCGTTGGTGGGGACCCCTTTCGTCGTCGAGAGGTGCGGGATCGCGTGGTAGGCGCGGAAGATGAAGCCCGAGCCGTCGATGAGCGTCAGGGTCGCCATGGGGGCGGAACGATAGCCCCGGCCGACGCCGCCGGCAGGGGAAATCCGGCGGGGCCGTCAGCGCAGGGCGATGCGGAGCCGCTCGCCCGAGACGAACACCTCGTCCCCGTCGGCGAGGGCGCGCCGGGTGATCCGCTCCTGGCGGAACCAGGTGCCGTTGGACGAGCCGAGGTCCTCGATGAACCAGCGGCCGTCCTCGCGCAGGACCGCCGCGTGCTCGCGCGACACCTTGGCGCTGTCGACGACGAGGTCGCAGTGGCGCCCCCGGCCGACGAGGAAGCGGTCCTTCTCGACGGGCTCCTCGCTGCCGTCGTCCCGGACGATCACCAGCGCGCTGCGCGCGGGCTCGGGGACGGGCGGCGGCGCCAGGATCGCCCGCTCGAGCCGCTCGGCCGTCTCGAGGACCTGGGCCGCGACCGCGCGCCGCGCGGGCGGCGGCGTCGGCTGCGCCTGCGGGGGAGCCGGCGGCGACGTCACCTTCGCGCCGGCGCCCGGCACCACGTAGCCGTTGGTGCGCGCGAGGGCGTGGAGCGCCTGGTTGACGAGCGCGTCGCGATCGACGCCCATCTCCTCGGCCATGCGCGCGAGCGCGTCCCACAGGTGATCGGCGATGGCGACCTGGCGGAGCGGCTTCACGCCTCGACGGTAGCAGACCGTCCGCGGCGTCACAAAGGCGTCAGCGGATGCTGGTCCCGATGTTCAACGTCTGGCTCGGCGAGAAGTCGAAGACGAAGTCGTTCAGGTAGCTCACGAAGAACCGGTAGCCGTCGCCCTGGACATACGGGCTCCGGTCGAACGCGGCGGCGCCGGTGGGCAGCGTCGCCGCGCCGGAGAGCGGCGTGCGCGACGTCGGCCAGATCCCGGAAGCGGTCTGGAAGCTCGCGCGGAGGTTCCGGTCGACCGTCGCCGGAGTGTCCGTTCGCGTCGCGTCCACGAAGCGATGCGCGACCTCCAGGTCGACCACCGGCCCCTGCGCGTTGGGCAGCGAGAGGTGTCCCCACAGCTCGACGCACGACGCGTCCGCGTCGGCGGCCTCGCAGCTGTCCGCCACGTTGTAGATGCGCCGCGCCTTTCGGGAGAGCGACAGCCGCTCGCACTGGTCGCGGCAGGCGCCGAGGCACGTCACGAGATCGGGGCGCGCGGGCCACGGTGCCAGCGGACAGGTGAGCGCGTCCTCGTTCTCGTACTGGAGCCGGGCGCGGACGCGGAGATCGGGGGCGGGCTGGATCACCTCGCCCCGGCCGGCGTAGCCCGCGGCGCTGGCAGCGAGGAGGAACCCCTGCGCGCGGACCCACAGCCCGAGCCCGGTGGCGCCCGCGCCGAGGCGCGCGAGGCACGCCTGCGCCTCCGGCTCGGCGCCGGCCGTCAGGACGAGCGCGCCGCCCGGGTACCGCGAGAGGTCAGGGACGGCGAAGTCCGCCACGGTCGCGTCGAAGCTCCCCGGGCACTCGGTGAGGCCGGTCGAGGTGATGGTGACGAGGTCGCCCGCGTGCACGCCGAGCGCCGGGTCGTACAGCCGGACGACGTTCACGAAGCCGCTGCCGCGCACGTCCGGGCTCTGGGCGGCGACCCAAACCAAGCCGCCCGTCGAGCCGGCCTGGGCCGGCTTGCCGCTCAGCTCCGGCAGATCCCCCTGGTACTCGAGCCGCCACGTCTCGTCGTAGGTGTAGCCCGGGGTGACCTTGATCGCGTCGAGCGCGAGGGTGGGGTCGCGCGTCGGCTCGCAGGTGCCATCGGCGCAGGCGACCACCGCCAGGATCTGCTCGGTGCCCTCGGGGCCCGAGTACGCGAGGCCGTCCGCCCGCGTCCTCGTCTCCACGCCGCCCGTCGGCCGAAGCATGGTCCGGTCGTTCAGCACCGTCCGGCGGGCCAGGTCGATGTAGTAGACGCGGCCGAGCGTGGTCGGGACCGCGAGGACCCCGGTCGTCGCGCGTGCGCCGGTCGTGGGGATGACGCGCATGTACGGCGCGCCGTAGTCCCGATCCGTCGCGGCGTCCGTGGGCGGCCGGACGGGCGGTGGCCCAGGCACCAGGGCGATCGCCTGGCCGGGGACGCGGATCGGCGGCAGGTGGGGCATCTCGCCGATCGGATCGGGGAGCAGCCCCCGCACCCCCGGCGACGGGTCGACGACGGCGATGCCGCAGTCGATCGGGAAGCTCGCGCCGCAGCCCACCGGGTCGAGCGCGGCATAGACCCGGTCCACGGGCGTCGGCGAGAAGATCTCCGAGTCCTCGTCCACCCGCTCCATGAGGCGCCAGGTCGCCACGAGCCGGGTCGGCGCGCGCGTCGGGAGGATCGACGTCGTCCACGCGCCGGGCGCGCCGGAGCCGTCGAGCTCCACCACCCCGTACACCCCGCTGCCAGCCGGCACGTCATCCGGGGTCGCCGCGTAGAGGTGCACGACGTCGGGCGCGGTGGTGAGCGAGACCGCGTCGAAGCCCACCTGCTGGACGGCGCTCGAGGCGAGGACGATCTCGCCGGTCGTCGCGTCGGGCCGCTCGAAGTCGAGCACCGCGATGCGCCCTCCGGCGAGCCCCAGGACGAGCCGCGCTCGCCCCGCCGCCGCCTGCCAGACCCCCGCCGTGGCGGCGGGCTCCGGCACGGGCGCCGCCACCATCGAGAGGATCTGCGCGCCGGGAGCGTCCACCGCGAGGTCGAGCTCGAGCACCACGCGGTTCGCGGGCGACCAGGTCTCGACGAGCTGCACGGCGGAGCCGCCCTCGGCGGCCACCGCGAGCAGGTCCGCGCCGCCGTCGCCGAGCGAGCCCGCGGCGAGCAGCATCGGCCCGGACAGCGCCGGAACCTGGAGCGCGCGGATGAGGATCGGCGCCGGCGCCGGCCGGTCGTCCACCGCGTCGACGAGGTTCAGGTCGCCGCGCCCGGCGTTTGCGATGGCCAGGTAGGGCCGCCGCTCCGAAGGGTTCTTCTGCGTGTACCCGTGGAACACCGCGACGGCGGTCGGGAACGAGAGGCCGATCGACGGATCGGGCGTGGTGGAGCCCCCGCAGGCCGCGAGGGCGGCGGAGAGGCACAGGAGACCGAGCCGCGACGTCACCGCCCCACCTCCGCGATCCGGGCCGGCACGATCACCGGCGCCCCGGGGTTCTCCGGGTCCACGTCCACCGCCGAGACGAACCCCTCCTCGAAGGAGGCCACGTAGATGCGCACCGCGTCCGCGCGCGTCTCGAGCGCCATCGCGTAGGGCAGCCGGCCGAGGAGCGGCGCCCCCGTGAGGGGATCGCGGCCGACCTTCGCCACGAACTGCCCGACGTCGTCGTCGTAGAGCCAAATCTCGCCTGCCTCGCCCGCGGCGACGGCGACCACGTCCCCTCGCCCCGGCTGCGCCGGCAGGACCCGTACCTCGCCGGCCCCGAAGTACATGTCGATCGAGCCGAGGAAGCGCGGCGTGACGCTCCCGAAGGCGTTCTCCTCCAGCTCGAGGACGAGCAGCGCGCTGCCGATCTCCAGCCGGAACCCGGCGCTCGCCTCGAGATCGGCGTCGTACATCGTGGCGGCCGCGTAGAGGCGGCGCGGCACGCCGGGACGCAGGGCGCCGAGCGCGAGCGCGCGCAGCGCGGCGCCCCGGACAGTCGCTGCGAGCGTCGCCTGCTGCACCACGCACGCCGCGTCGTCGTCGCCGATCCGGCAGCCGCCCGCGAGGTCGATCCACGCGAGCGAGGTGCCGCTGCCAAGGCCCGTGAAGAAGAGCCGGTCCGCGTCCGGATCGTAGGCCAGCGTGCCCGTGGTGCCACTCGCGTTGGAGATGACGCCGGTGCGCGCCGAGGGGACGTCGCCGAGCGTGATCTCCGCGAGGCGCGGCAGGCCGTCCGAGCTCCGGAGGAAGCCCACGAACGCGCGCGCGGGGCGGCCCGGGGTGCAGGCCACCGTGACGCCGTACGGGTCCATCCCGCCACCCGCGCCGAGCGGCAGCTCGCAGCCGGCCCCGCAGCTGAGCGCCCCGGCGCCGTCGAGCGCGAGCACGTAGGCGTTGCGCGACTTGCGGCTCACCGACACCACCTGCGCCGCTGGGAGGCCGCAGGGCGCCGGCGCGGCGACCGCCACCTGGCCGCCGTAGCTCGGGATGCGCACGGCGCCGTCCACCTGGGCGGCGGCGCCGAGCGAGGCGTCCGCGGCGATCGTCATGACCGAGCCGCCGTCGTCCGCGTCGTACGTGAGGTCGAAGTTGGAGGAGACCGCGACGAGCCGTCCTTCGTGGAAGGCGAGCCCGGTCGGGAAGGTGAGCCGGTCGAGCGGCGCGGCGTCGCGCTCCGGCGGAGCGCAGGCGCCGAGGGCGGCCAGCACGACGGCGAGCGCGAGGGAGCGGCCTTTGAGGGGTGCGATCACGGGTGGGCGCGAACCGTAGCCGCGCCCCGGGAAGCGGTCAAGGGCGACGGCCACCGCGCGTCACGCCGGTGGGAGCTCGGCCTGGATCTTCCGGAAGTCGGCGACACCCGCGAAGAGCGAGGCCACGCGGCGCATGAGCCCGAGCCGGTTGGCGCGGAGCTGCGGATCGTCGGCCATCACGAGCACGTCGTCGAAGAAGCGCGCCACGGCGGGCTCCAGCGTGGCGACGTTCCTGAGCACGTCGGCGTAGTTCCGGTCGGCGCGCAGCGGCGCCGCCTCCGCCTCGACGCGCTCGAGCTCGGCGAGGAGGTGACGCTCGGCCGTCTCCGCGAGGAGCGCCGGGTCCACCCGGCTCGCGCCGGCCGCGCCCGCCTTCTCCTGGATGTTGGCCACCCGCTTGAAGGCGACGGCGAGGGGCACGAAGTCGGGCCGCGCCTTCACGCCGGCGAGCGCCTCGAGCCGCTTGCGCGCGTCGACCACGTCGTCGAAGCCGGCCGCGAGCACCGCCTCCACGAGGTCCGGGTCGAAGGCTTCGCTCCAGGCGGCGCGCACCCGCCCCTTCATGAAGTCCAGCACCTGCTCCGCGATCACCGCCCGGTCGGCGGCGAGCTTCACGCCCTGGAGCGCGTCGAGCGTCGCCTCGACGGCGGCGGCGAGCGACAGGTGGTAGCCGCGGTCGAGCAGGATGCGGAGGATGCCGATCGCGGCGCGCCTGAGCCCGAACGGATCGGCCGCGCCGGTCGCCTTCTCCCCCACCCCGATGATCCCGACGAGCGCGTGGAGCCGATCCGCGAGGCCGACGAGCGCGCCGAGATCGCCGCGGGGCATGTCGCCCGAGGCGCCGACCGGCTTGTAGTGGTCCTCGATCGCGTCGGCGACCTCCGGCTTGAGCCCCTCCCGCCGGGCGTAGTGGCCGCCCATGGTGCCCTGCAGCTCGGGGAACTCGCCCACCATGCCGGTGGTGAGGTCGGTCTTCGCGAGCCGCGCGGCCTCGAGCAGGTCCGCGACGAGGTCGTCCTTCCCGAGCGCGCGCCCGAGGGCGCTCGCGATCGCGCCGAGGCGGTGGGTCCGGTCGAGCTCCGAGCCGAGCTTCGCCTGGTACGTGCGCCGGCCGAGATCCTCGATCCGGTCGCGCAGCGTCCGCTTGTGGTCCTCCTCGAAGAAGAAGCGGGCGTCGGCGAGCCGGGCGCGCAGCACGCGCTCGTAGCCGTGGCGCGCGACCTTCGGGTCCTTCACCGGCGTGCCCGAGACCGCGACGAACCGGTTCTTGAGCTTCCCCGCGCCGTCCACCACCGCGAAGTACCGCTGGTGGTTGCGCATCTCGGAGACGACCACCTCCGGCGGCAGCTCGAGGTTCGACTTCTCGAACTCGCCGGCGACGGCGGTGGGGTGCTCGACGAGGTAGGTGACCTGCTCGACGAGCGCCTCGTCCGGCCGGATCTTCCCGCCCGCCGCCTTGGCGGCCTGGACGAGCCCCGCCTCGATCGCTGCGCGCCGCGCCGCCGGTTCCACGATCACCTTCGCGCGCGCGAGCTTCTGCACGTAGTCCTCGGGCGTGCCCTCGAGCGCGATCGCCTTCGGCGCGACGAAGCGGTGCCCGTACGTCACCTTCCCGGAGACCACCTCGCCGTGCCTGACCTTCAGGGCCTTGCCGCCGTGGAGCGCCACCATCCAGCGGATCGGGCGCGCGAACGTGACGTCGTCCATGCGCGACCGCATCGCCTTCCTGAACTTGAGCCCGGCGACGAGCCGCTCGAGGAGCGCGGGCAGCACCTGCTCGGCGCGGCGCCCCTTCTCGAGCCGGGTCACCGCCACCCGCTCGCCCTTGGGGGTCTGCAGCCGCACGAGCGCGGAGACCTCGACGCCCTGGCTCTTCGCGAACCCGAGCGCGGCCTGGGTCGGGTTTCCGGCCGCGTCGTATGCCGCCGCGACCGGCGGCCCCATCGCCTCGGACCGCGCGTCGGTCTGCTTCGCCGCGACGTCGCGCGCCCACACGGCGAGCCGCCGGGGCGTGCCGACCGCCTTCACCTCGCGGTGCGCGAGGCGCGCCTCGCCGAGGAGCCTCGAGAGGTCCTCCTCGAGCTGCCTGAGCGCGGGGGGCACGAAGCCCGCCGGGATCTCCTCCGCGCCGATCTCGAACAGAAGGTCCGCCATGTGCTCTCTCTCGCCGGTGTGCCGTGACGAAGCCGTGCGCTACGCGCTCTTCCGCTGCTCGCGCGCCTCGCGCGCCGCCCGCGCCGCGTCGACCGCGGCCTTGCGCTCGCCGGGGGGCAGGAGCGGGAACCCGAGCGCCTCCCGCGAGTCGAGGTAGCCCTGCGCGCACTCGTGCGCGAGCGCGCGGACGCGGCCGATGTACGCCGCCCGCTCGGTCACGCTGATCGCCCCGCGCGCGTCGAGGTTGTTGAACGCGTGCGAGCACTTCAGGCAGTAGTCGTACGCGGGCAGGGGCAGCTTCGCGCGCAGGAGCCGCTTGCACTCCGCCTCGTACGTGTCGAAGAGGCCGAACAGCATCTTCGGATCGGAGGCGCGGAACGAGTACTCGCTCATCTCCACCTCGTTGCGGTGGAAGACCTCGCGGTACTTCAAGCCCTTCACCCACTCCACGTCGAAGACGTTCTCGACGTCCTGCAGGTACATGGCGATCCGCTCGAGCCCGTAGGTCAGCTCGGCCGCGACCGGCCTCACCTCGAACCCGCCCGCCTGCTGGAAGTAGGTGTACTGGGTGATCTCCATCCCATCGCACCAGACCTCCCAGCCGAGGCCCCAGGCGCCGAGCGTCGGGCTCTCCCAGTCGTCCTCGACGAAGCGGATGTCGTGGGCGAGCGGCGAGATGCCGATGGCCTTCAGCGACCCGAGGTAGAGCTCCTGCACGTCGGGGGGGTTGGGCTTCAGGATCACCTGGAACTGGTGGTGCTGGTACAGGCGGTTGGGGTTCTCGCCGAAGCGGCCGTCGGACGGGCGCCGCGAGGGCTCCACGTACGCGACGTTCCACGGCTCGGGCCCGAGCACGCGCAGGAAGGTGGCCGGGTTCATCGTCCCGGCGCCGACCTCCTGATCGTAGCCCTGGACGAGGATGCACCTGCGGCTCGCCCAGTAGCCCTGGAGCTTCAAGATGAGGTCCTGGAAGTACACGTCGCCTCCTCGCGGGAGGGGGACGGTAGGGCCCTCAACGCCCCGGTGTCAAAGGGAAAGCTCGCCTTCGCGGGGCAACCCCGCGACCGCCCCCACGCGCGCGCAGACCCGGCCCGCGACCCGGTTCGCGAAGCGGACGGCCCGCTCGAGCGCGGCCCGATCGAGCGCCTCGGGAGGACCGAGCGCCAGCAGCGCGGCGAGGAGCCCCGCGACGAAGCCGTCCCCCGCGCCCGTCGTGTCCACCACCTCGACGCGCTCCGCCGGCACGTGCAGCACGTCCGCCCCGCGCCGCACGAGGGCGCCGCGCTCGGCGAGCGTCACGCACGCGAGGCTCACCCCCGCCGCGGCGAGCCACGCGGCCGCCCGCTCGGCGTCGGGCTCGCCGGTGAGGAGCGCCGCCTCCTCCTCGGAGAGCTTCACGACCGTGCAGAGCGGGAAGAGCTCCCGGCAGAGCCGCACGCACGCCCCGAGGTCGTCCCACAGGTGGGCGCGCACGTTGGGATCGAAGGAGATCGCGACGCCGCGCGCCCGCGCGGCGTCGGCCGCCTCGCGGAGCGCCTCCTGCGCCGGCGGCAGGACGTGGGCGGAGGAGCCCACGTGGAGCCAGCGCGCCCGCCCGAGGAGCGCGCCGTCCACGTCGGCCGGCGCGAGCAGCTTGTCCGCCGAGCGGCGCGCGTTGGGCGAGAAGAAGGTCCGCTCCCCGCGCGCGTCGAGCGCGACGAACCAGAGGCCGGTGGGGCGCTCGGCGGCCCTCCGCAGGTGGCAGAGCACGCCCTCCGCGGCGAGGGCTCGCGCGAGCCGGCGGCCGAACGGATCGTCCCCCACCACCCCCGAGAACGCGACCCGGCGCCCGAGCCGGGCGAGCCCCGTCGCGACGTTCGCGGGGGCGCCGCCCGCGCACGGCGCGAACCGCTCGCAGTCCTCGAGCAGGCCGCGCCGATCGGGCAGGAGATCGACGAGGACCTCGCCGAGGCAGAGGACGTCGAGATCGCGCGCGCCGTCCATGCCGGCCTCACTCCCCGAGCATCGGGCCGACCTCGTCGAGGAAGCGGCGCGCGGCGAGCCGCCGCCCGAGGTGGTACTCGATGAACCCGGTGAGCCCGTCGCGCAGCTCCCGGCCGGCGGCCGGCGCGAGCGGCTCGGCCTCCCCCGCCGCGAGCCCGCCCTCGGCGAGCCGGAAGAGCGCGGCCGCGGCGCCGGCCGACAGGACCGCCGCGCCCTGCGAGGCGAGCGGCGCGCACGTCGCGCAGAGCGCCCCGCCGTGCGCGGGATCGAAGCGGACCGGGCCCCGCGCGGGGAGCGGCCCGCCGCAGCGGGCGCAGGCGTCGAGCCGGGGAGCGAGCCCGGCGGCCCGCAGCGCGCCGAGCTCGAAGGCGCGCAGCGTGGCGGGGCGCGCCGCGCTGCGATCGAGCACGCCGAGGTACGCGAGCAGGAGCTCGAAGAGCTCCTCGTGCGGCTCGTGGTCGCGCACGAGCTCGCGGGCGAGCTCCGCGGCGTAGCTCGCGCAGGCGATGCGGGCGAGGTCGCCGCGGATGGCGCCGTGCGGACGGAGCGGGGAGACCGACTCGAGGCCGAGCAGGTCCGCCCCCTGGCGCTCGCGCAGCTCGGCCGCGACGAGCGTGAACGGCTCGAGCCCCCCGCCGAACCGGCGCCGCGAGGCGCGCGCCGCGCGGGCGAAGGCGGTCACCTTTCCCCGCTCGCGGGAGAGGAGCGTGATCACCCGGTCCGCCTCGCCGTAGTCCACCGCCCGCAGCACGATCGCGGTGAGCTTCAGGGGCTCCGCCACGTCAGCTCCACGTCGCGATGAAGCGCGCCGAGCGGCCGTTCTGCGCCTCGACGGCGACGACGGGGAAGCGCGCCCGCGCCATCTCCAGCGCCGCCACGAAGGCCTGCGCGTAGACCCGGAGCATGAGCGGCGGGAAGAGGTTCTCGGGGAAGCGGAGCGTGTACCGGACACCGTCGTCCGCCACGCCCTCCTGCTCGAACGTGGTGCCGCGGTGGAAGTTCGCCCAGCGCTGCCCCGCGAACCGGAGGAGCGTCGCCGGCGACACGACCTCCATGAGGAAACGGTAGGCGGCGCTGCGGAACAGGGTGCGGTTGCGCTCGCGGGCGAAGCCGAGGAAGTCCTCGTCGCGCAGCCCGCGCACGTCCGCGAGGCCGAGGTAGAGGGCGGTGAGGTGGGTCTCCGGGATCCACTCGCTGCCGACCGGCGGCTCCATCGCGAGCCGCCGGAGCGGGGGCGGGAGGCGCCGGGCCAGCTCGGCGACGTCCTGTCCGGCGAGCAGGTTCCGCACGAGGGCGCCCTTCGCCTGGCAGGCGGGGTGCGCCGCGAGCCCGCTCGCGAGGTTCGCGAGGTAGGCCTCGACGCGCGGCAGGGCGGCAGCTTCGCTCGTCTCCAATGAATCCCCCCCGGGACCTGCGGCGCCGTGCCGCGGACGACCACGATTCTACCGCGACGGCGGGTCCGCGCGTGCATCCCACCCCGGCGTCATCGCGACAGGAGGGCCCAGGCGAGGGCGGCTGCCGCGGCGCACGCCGCGAGGATCAGGGCGAGGCCGGCGCTCCGGCGGGCCGCCGGGGAGCGCCTGGGCGCCACCGCCGGACCGGCGGCCTCCTCGTAGCGGAGCACCACCTCGTCGGCATCGAGCCCGACCGCCGCGGCGTAGGCGCGCAGGTAGCCGACCGCGTAGGCGCGGGGCGGCATCCGCCCCTCCTCGCCCGACTCGAGCGCCTCGACCACCCCGGGCGTGAGCTTGGTCGCGCGGGTCACCTCGTCGCGCTTCAGCCCGCGCAGCTCGCGCTCGCGGGCGAGCCAGCGGCCGAACGCGCCGAGCCCTTCGCCATCGTCGGGAGGGAGCGGGCCCATGATCACTCGAGCAGCGCGAGGCTGCGCCGGCACTCGTCGCCGACCGCGCTCTCCGCCCCCGCCTCCAGGGCCGCGCAGCGCTCGAACGCCTCGCGCGCGGCCGGCACGTCGCCCGCGCGCATGCGCGCGAGGCCGAGCTGCAGGTGCGCGTCGGCGGTCTTGTCGCACGTGCGCGCGTAGGACTCGAGCTCCTCGACGGCCTCCTTCGTGCGGCCGTCGTCGAGGTACGCGCGGCCGAGCTCCCGGCGCCCCTTGCAGTAGCGCGGGGCGAGCGTCACGCAGGCGCGCAGCTCCGCGAGCCCCTCGGGGTGCCGCCCCGAGCGGTGGAGCGCCTGCCCCTTGTTGCAGCGGGCCACGAACGGCTCGCGATAGCTCGTGTCGTCGAGCGCCGCGTCGAACGCGGCGATCGCCTCGTCGTACCGCCCGGTGCGCGCGAGGAGCTGGCCGAGGTCGTTCTGCGCCTCCGGGTACGACGAGCGGAGCGCGAGTGCCCGGCGGTAGGCCTTCTCGGCCTCGTCGCGGCGCCCGAACCCGAGGTCGAGCACCAGGCCGCGCCCGCGGTGCGCCTCGGCGAAGTCCGGATCCGCCGCGATGGCCGCCTCGAACTCCTTGAGCGCCTCGGGGGCCCGCCCGGCGCGCAGCGCCTCGACGCCGAGGTCGTGGTGGATGTCGGCCGTCTTCCGGTCCTTCGCGTTCGGGCCGTGCGCGCAGGCGAGCAGCGGGAGGAGCAGCGCGGGGAGCAAGGCTCTCGTCATGGGATCCTGGTGCGGCGCTAGAACGCGGCGAGCAACCGCGCGACGCGGGCGGGGTCGGCCGGGGCCGCGGCGCCCTGGGGCTGGGCGGAGGAGGAGGCGGCGGCGGCCGGCGCGGGCGCAGGCGCCCTCGGCGGCGAGAAGAGCGGGATGCGCGCGAGCGTCTCGTCCTGGACCGCGGGCGAGAGGTTCCTGAAGTTGAGGTTGTCGAGCATGAACCCCATCGACTCGAGGAACTGGAGCGCCTCGATCTCCGCCTCGCGGTACTCCTCGACGCCGAGCTGCGGCCGATCGTGGACGTACACCACGTTCTCGCCGGCCTTGGGGAGGTGGAGCGAGACGTAGATCGAGAAGGTCCCGTTCGGATTGCGCAGCGCGCAGAGGTGGCCGCTCACGGTCTGAGGGGACTTGCCCGGGATGGAGACCTGCGGCTGGTTGATGCTCTCGACGATCGCGACGACCTGCTCGCGGGTCGCGGGGACGAAGCGGATGCTGGGCTCCGGCTTGAACACGCTTCGCCTCCGGTCAGCGCGCCTCGAAGACGTACTCCTCGGTGCGGTCCTCGGTCTCGGCGGCGGTGCGCTTCGTCTCGACGAGCACCTGGTCGATCATCACGTGCTCGCCCCCGCTGTCGCCCTCGCCCAGCACCACCTTGAGCGTCACGTCGCGGGAGGTCGAGAGCCGCTCACCCTGGATCCGCTTGGTGGCGGCGAAGACCACCTTGTTCCGCCCGGGCCGCAGGTAGCGGGTGATCTCGAGGACCACCTGCGGGTCGCTCGCCTTCACCTCCCGGATCCACTGCGCGTTGATGAAGATCGCGAGGTCGTACTGCGTGCCGGGCGACGCGTGCTCGGTCGCGAGGAAGTACCGGCGGGTCAGCTTCTGCGGGCGGGCGTCGGCGGCGGGCGTCGTGACGGCCGCCGGCGCGGCCGGGGGCGCGCGGGGCGCCACCGCCGGGGCCGGCGTCGAGGGCGGCGCCGCCGGGCGGCCCTCCGGGTCGCCCACCGCGCGCACCGAGTACCCCTTCGCCTCGATGTGCACGTTCCCCTTCTCGTCGATCACCACCGTGCAGTTCTCGAAGCGCTGGCCGGTGATGCCGTCGATGCTCACGCCGTTCAGCGTGATCGACGGCCCGGCGAGGGCCGGGGCCGCGCCGAGGAGGGCGACGGCTGCGAGGGTTCCGAGTGCGCGCATCCGTTCGTTCCCTAGCCCCCGCCGGCGGTCCAGGTCAAGAACGCGGCCGCCGGGGCGCCCGGCCGCTGCGGCGTTCGACGTGCGGACCCGCGGCCGTATTCCCCCGCGCGCGCCTACACGCCCCGCACGTCGGCGCCCCACACCACCTTGTGGATCTGGAGCGAGAGCCGGGCGTCGAGCCCGCTCTCGAGCAGCCAGCGCACGAGCTCGCGTGGCTCGACGGTCCCCCACGCCGGCGAGAAGAGCAGGTGCGCTCTCCCCTCCAGCGCGTGACGGCGGACGACGTCGCGCGACCAGCGGAAGTCCTCCTCCGAGCAGACCACGAACTTGACCTCGTCGTGCGGCCGCAGCTGGTCGAGGTAGCCGAGGTCTGGAGGCGGCTCGCCCGAGCCGGGCGTCTTCACGTCCACGATCCGGATCACCTCCGGCGGGAGCGCGTCGGTGGGCCGCTGGCCGTGGGTCTCGACCGCCACCTCGTACCCGCGGGCCACCAGCTCCGCGGCGAGCGCGGGCAGCTCCTTCTGCAGCATGGGTTCGCCGCCGGTCAGACAGACGAAGCGCGTCGGGTGGCGCGCGATCTCGGCGAGGATCTCGTCGCGCGGGACGTCCCGCCCGCCGTGGAAGGCGTAGGCCGTGTCGCAGTAGACGCAGCGCAGGTCGCAGCCGGTGAAGCGGACGAAGGTGCACGGCCGCCCGGCGCGCGTCCCCTCCCCCTGGATGCTGAAGAAGATCTCGGTCACCCGCATCGCGGGCGGTTCTACCGGGAAGGGGGCCGCGGTGCTACTGGGGCGCGGCCGGCGCGCGCGACGGGTCGCTCGCGTCCGCGAGGGTGGGCCCCGCCACGGGCGCGAGGCTGCGGCGCAGCCGGCGGTGCTCGGCCTTCACGCGCCGCGGGTAGACGTGGAAGCGATCCGGGATCTCGCCCTCGCGCAGGTAGCCGAGGATCCGGTTCGGGCCCGCGTTGTAGGCCATCAGCGCGACCTCCTCGCGGCCGAACGCGTCGAGCAGCCGGCGCAGGTAGCGGACGCCGGCCTGGACGTTGGCGATCGGATCGTGGAGATCGCCGTGCGGCAGGTTCGAGCGCTCGAGCTCGCGCCGCATCGTCGCCTCGCGGAGCTGCATGAGCCCGCGCGCGCCGCGGCTCGACAGCGCTGCGGGGTCGAACGAGGACTCGACCTGGATGAGCGCGAGCACGAGGAGCGGGTCGATGCGGGTCGCCTCCGCCTCGGAGACGATGGTCCGCGCGAGCAGCCGCCGCGCCGCGTCCTCGAGCTGGGGCATCCGCGCGGCGAGCCGATCGTCGAGCCGCGCCACGAGCCCGGCCGGGCCGGGCTCCTCGGCCTCCGGCCACACCACCGCGGCGTGCTCGGAGGCCGCGAGCGGCCGCGCGTCCTCGCCGAGCGGCGCGGGATAGCCCACCACCGCCGCGGCGAGGCCGACGGCGAAGGTGGCTCCCACGAGCCCGGCGAGGCGCGGGCGACTCACGAGAGTCCCTTCTCCTTCGCGAGCGACTCGACGCGCGCGGCCACGGCATCGAGCCGCTTCTGCATCGCGGTGAGGTCCTCCTGCGTCGGGATCCGGAACCGGTTCGCGGCGCGGCGGACCGCGTCGTCGATCGCCTTCTCGATGTCCCGTCGCTGGGTGGTGAGCCGCTCGCCGAACTCGCGGGCGTGGCGCTTCACCTCTTCCGGGGAGAACCCCGCCACGTCGGCGAGCTTGGTGAAGACCTTCTCGGCCTCCTGCTCGGCGGCGTTCACGCCGGCGAGGGCGGTGGACCAGGCGTCCTTGAACATCTCCTGGATGTCGGGCATGTGCCTACCCCTCCGCCGCCTTGGACGACTTCTTCGCCTTCTTGCCCTTCTCGGCCCGGTCGAGTCGGCGCGCGAGCCGGTCGAGCTCCTTCGACAGCTCCTCCACCTCGGTGCGGCTCGCGACGCCCAGGAAAGCCACCGCACGGCCCTGGAGCTCCACCACCCGCTCGAAGGCCTCCTCGCGGAAGGTCTCCGCCCTCCCCTTCAGCTCGAGCGCACGCTCGGCGCCCTGATCCCGCAGCTTCTCGAGGCGGGTCTTCACCTCGGGAAACGTCCAGTCCTGCTTGGACCAGCGCTGCACGATGTGTTCGATGTCCTTCCTGCTCGCACGTCCCCTGTCCATGAGATCGCGGATGACGCGCTGTGCCTCGTCCTCGAGCTGCTCGAGCCGCATCTGGGCGGAATGCAGCGGTTCGCGAAGGAACTCAGGCACCTTCAGGTTACGGGCGTCGTTCGCCTTGTGCGTCTCTGCCATGTGGTCAGCCTCCTCGGGTGTGGGCGGACGATATCGCCCGCCCCCCAGGAAAGACCATAACGCATCGCGTTACCTACTAGCAAAGACGGTAGTCTGGGTAGTTCGGGGTCCTACATCTGTGGCTACGGCCGGCGCTCCTGGAAGGTCCCCTGAAAGGTCCCTCCCTCACCTGGAGGCGGGTCGATCGCTCGCCCGCCCGCCCGGTGATCCGCCCCGACGGCGTCCGAAAGGGTCGCGAAGCCGTCCCGTTCGAGCAGCCTCGCGAGGCCGGCGTTGAGCCGGGCCACGAGCCCCGGCCCGCCGTAGACGAGCCCCGTGTAGACCTGCACCAGCGAGGCGCCGGCGCGGATCTTCTCGTAGGCGTCCTCCGCGGTGAGCACCCCGCCGGATCCGACGATCGCGACCCGGCCGGCGGCGCGCGCGTAGCACCGCCGGACGACCGCGGTGGACAGCGCCGTCAGCGGCGCGCCCGAGAGGCCGCCCGCCTCCGTCGCGCGCGGGTGGCGCTCCACGCCGGCGCGCGAGACGGTGGTGTTGGTGGCGATGATCCCGGAGACGCCGGCGGCGATGGCGACGTCGACCGCCTCGTCGAGCGCTGCCGGCTCGAGGTCCGGCGCGAGCTTCACGAGCAGCGGCTTGCCCGGCGCGCTCGCGTCGAGCCGCGCGCGGCACGCGCGGAGGAGCCGGTCCAGGGAGTCGCTCGCCTGGAGCTGGCGCAGGCCGGGGGTGTTGGGGGACGAGATGTTCACCACGAGGTAGTCGGCCCAGGGGTGCAGCCGGTCGATGCAGGCGAGGTAGTCCTGCTCGGCCTGCTCGTTCGGCGTGACCTTGTTGCGGCCGACGTTCACGCCGATCGGCCCCATCCGTGCGGCGGCGGGCAGCGCCGCGAGCCGCCGGGCGCAGGCCTCGGCGCCGGCGTTGTTGAAGCCCATCCGGTTGATGAGGGCCCGGTGCTCCACCAGCCGGAAGAGGCGAGGCCGCTCGTTCCCGGCCTGCGGCCGCGGCGTGATGGTGCCGATCTCCACGTGGGAGAAGCCGAGCGCGAACAGCCCCGCGGCCGAGACGTCGCCCTTGTCGAAGCCCGCGGCGAGGCCGATCGGGCCGTCGAAGTCGAGCCCCATGCAGCGGATCGCCAGCGACGCGGGCGGGCGCGGGCGGCGCGCGCGCGCGAGCGCGGCCGGCACCCGGTGCAGCGCGAGGTGGGCGAGCTTGTGCGCGCGCTCGGGGTCGAGCCGGAACAGCGACCAGCGGAGGGCGGGCCAGATCATGGGGCGCGAGGAATACGACAGACGCGGGCGGCAGGCTACGGGCTTCGGCGCCGGGCGCCGGGGGACCCGGGGTCCCTCCCCTCTCCTCCTAGAGCTCGACGAACATCACGATCGCGTCCTCGCGCTCCTCGGCGTAGTAGTTCGGGCGGACGCCCACCTGCCGGTAGCCGAGCGCGCGGTAGAGCCCGAGGGCGGGCGCGTTGGAGCGGCGCACCTCGAGCGTCGCGGCGGAGGCCCCGCGCCGCCGCCCCACCTCGTGCGCCTCGAGCATGAGGGCGCGACCGATCCCGCGCCGGCGCGCCTCGAGCGCGGTGCCGAGGTTCAGGACGTGCACCTCGTCGTGCACGAGCCAGAACACGACGTAGCCGAGGATCAGCTCGGCCTCCCCCGCCTCCTCGACGGCGAGGAGCACGTGCGACCACGCGTGATCGAGCTCGCGCGCGAGCAGGTCGCGCGACCAGGGGTGCACGAAGCCGTCCCGCTCGATGTCGGTCACGCGATCGAGGTCGGCCGCCCCCATGGGACGGAAGCGGAGCGGCGCGGCCGGGGCATCCACGGGGCGGCGCATGCGGTCAGCCCTCCTGCCCCGGCGCGGCGCGCAGCGGGTCGAGGATCCGGACGTCGGCGCGGGCGCGCAGCTCGGCGAGCAGGTCCTTCACCTGCGCGCGCGCCCGCTCCTCGGCGAGCTGGGCGCGGGCCGCCTCGCGCGCGGGACCGGGCGCGGGCTCCGCGCCCCGCGCCCGCAGCCAGCGGTCCACCTCCTCGTCGCTCACGCGCGCCGCCCGGCCCACCCGGCTCTCGACGTAGCGCTGCACGCGGATCCCGCGCGCGAGCGCGAGGGCGAGGTCCTCCTCCGGCAGCTCGGTGGCGTCGAGGAACCGCCGGTAGTGCGCGTCGGACGCGAACCGCAGCTGGAAGCGGCGCAGCTCGGCCTGGACCTCGGCCCGGTCCACCTCGTCCACCTTGAGACGCGCGGCCTCGTCGGAGACCAGCATCTGGTCGAGGAGCCAGTCGAGCGCCACGCGCAGCGCCTCTGGATCGAGCGGCTGCGTGGCGGCCTCGGTCGCCCCGCGCGCCACGAGCGCGATGCGTGCCTCCTCGACGAGCTTCGTCAGCGTGATGATGCGCGGGGGCGCGCCCGCCGGGTTCCGGACCACCGCGACGACCTCCTCGACGACCCGCCCCTGGCCCGGGGCGGGTACCGGGGCGGCGAGCCCGAGCGTGGCCAGGAGGAGGGCGACCATCGATCCCATTCTAGTGCGCCCGGGGGTGGGCGCGTTGACGGCACGACCCTTTGCGTTACGTTGGCCGCGTGCCAGACCACGACCTCTACGAGATCCTGGGCGTCCCGCGCAGCGCCACGCCCGAGGAGGTGAAGAAGGCCTACCGCAAGCTGGCCAAGCAGTACCACCCGGACGTCAACCCAGGGAACAAGGCGGCCGAGGAGAAGTTCAAGGAGGTCACCGCCGCCTTCGAGGTGCTGTCGGACGCGAAGCGCCGGAAGCTCTACGACGAGTTCGGCCCCGACGCGCTCCGCACCGGCTTCGACGAGAAGCGCGCCGAGGAGTACCGGCGCTGGCGGCGCCAGGGCACCCCGCCCGGCGGCATGCCGTTCGACTTCGGCGACTTCCGCACCGTGAACGTCGGGGACATGGGGTCGTTCGACTTCGGCTCGATCTTCGGCGACCTGTTCGGCGGCGCGGCCGGCCCGCGCGGGCGCGTGCGGCGCGCCCCCGTCCCGACCGCCGGGGCGCACGCCGAGGCGGAGCTCGCCATCCCGCTCAAGGACGCGGTGCTCGGCGCCGAGCGGGACGTCCGGCTTGATGGGCGGACCCTGCGCGTGAAGATCCCCGCCGGCGTCAGCGACGGCGCGCAGATCCGGCTCGCGGGCCAGGGCGGGCCCGGGGCGCACGGTGGCCCGAAGGGCGACCTGTACCTCCGGATCCGGCTCCAGGAGCACCCGCACGTGCGCGTCGAGGGGAAGGACCTCACGATCGACCTCCCCGTGACCGTGCCGGAGGCGGCGCTCGGCGCGGAGGTGGAGCTGCCGACCTTCGAGGGGACGGTCCGCCTGCGCGTGCCGCCTGGCGCCGCGAGCGGGACGAAGCTGCGGCTTCGGGGCAAGGGGCTGCCGGACGTGCACGGCGGCGCCCGCGGCGACCTGTACGCCGTGGTGCTCATCGTCCTCCCTCCCGTGAGCGAGGCGCTCGAGAAGGCGGTGAAGCCGCTCGAGAAGCTGTACAAGGGCGATCCGCGCGCGGGGATCTCGTTGTAGAACCCCCGCCCGGCGCGACGCGCGCCGGGGGACGAGGCGCGCGAGCGGCGCGCCGGAGGCGAGATGGGACTCTTCGGAATCTTCGGGTCGAAGGAGGAGCGCGCGCAGGGCGCGCTCCGGAAGCTCGCGAAGAAGGTGACCGAGCGGTACGGCCCGCCCGAGAACCGGCAGAAGGCGATCGAGCAGCTCGGCGACATGGGGACCGAGGCGGCGCTCGCGACGCTCTGCCTGCGCTTCACCGTGCGCTCCGAGCCGGGCATCACCGACGACGAGGAGAAGGAGACCGCCCGCCGCATCTTGGTCGAGGCGGGCGAGCCGGCGCGGCCGGCCATCGAGCGGTTCGTGCGCGAGCAGGAGGACGGGATCTCCTGGGGGCTGCGCGCCCTCGCGGAGATCGCCCCGGCGCGGCTGCTCGCGGTGGTGATCGAGAACCTGGTCAAGCTCGGGCGCGAGTACACCCGCGACCCGGAGAAGAAGATCGTCCTCCTCACCTGGCTGCGTGAGCACCACGCGGGCGCCACCGATCCGAGCCTCGAGGCGGCGCTGCTGCCGCTCCTCGAGGACTTCTCCGACGATGTCCGGATCGCGGCGACCCGCGCGCTCGCGACGCTCGCGCCCAGCGACGGCGCGCGGGAGGGTCTCATCCAGCTGCTCCTGCGCGACCGCGACAACGCCCGCGTCCGCGGCGAGGTGCTCGAGGCGCTCGCGGCCCTCGGCGCGGACGTGAAGGGCTTCCGCCCGAGCGTCGAGGCGCTCCTCGTCGAGCCCTTCTTCCTCGACCGCGAGGGGCGCGTGAAGAAGCGCGGCTGAGGCCACGCCGTCAGAGATCCCGACAGCCGCTCGCCCCCGGGTTAGACTGCCGCGCGTGAAGGACGCCTCGGACGCCCGGCCGGACCAGGGCCCCGGCGGGCCGCCGGCGCCCCCCCGCCCACGCACCTTGCTCGCCCGGTTCTTCGAGCCGGTGCGGGTGAGCCGCGGCACCGACGACGGGCTGCCCGCGCTCGCGGCGCGCGGGAGCCTCGTCTTCGTGATGCGCGCGCCCGGGCTCCTGAACTTCCTCTACCTGCGCTGGTTCCTGCGCCGCAGGGGGCTGCCCGCCCTGCGCGCGGCACAGGGGTTCCACGGCTTCTTCGGCTGGCTCGCGCGCGTGCGGCGCAGCCGCCGCGCGTTCGAGGACGCGGTGCAGGGCGGCGACGCGAGCCTCGTCTTCCTCGGGCGGCGGCCCGAGCGCGATCCGTTCGCCGCCCTCGTCCGGCTGCAGCGCGACCTGCACCAGCCGGTCTTCCTCGTGCCGGTCCTCCTCGTCTGGAGCCGGCGCGCCCAGAAGCTCGTGCCCTCGATCTGGGACGTGCTCTACGGGGCGCCCGAGGCGCCGAGCGCGTTCGCGAACGCGGTCGGCTTCCTGCGCGCCTACCGGCGCGCCACCTTCGACGTGGGCACGCCCATCGACCTCCAGGCCGCGCTCCGCGAGACGCCCGACGAGCCGGACGCCCTGCTCGCGCGCAAGGTCCGCGGCGTGCTCTACCAGCACCTCGCGCGCGAGTTCCGCACCGCGGTCGGGCCGCCGCTCAAGGCGCCCCGGCGCGTGCGCGAGAAGGTGCTGCGCGACCGCGGGCTGCGCGCCGCGCTCGAGGCGCTGCGCGCCGAGACGGGGCGGCCCCAGGCGGCGCTCCTCGCCGAGGCCGAGAAGGACCTGAAGGAGATCGCGAGCCGCTACGACCCGCACTTCATCCAGGTGGCCCGCTTCCTCCTCGCGCGGATGTTCCGGCGCCTCTACACGAGCGTCGAGGTGGACGAGGCCGGCCTCATGCGCGTCAAGCGGGCCGCGGCGGAGGCCCCCATCGTCCTCTGCCCGAGCCACAAGAGCCACGTGGACTACCTGGTCCTCTCGTGGCTCCTCTACGAGCGCGGCATGACCCCGCCGCACGTGGCCGCGGGGATCAACCTCGCCTTCTGGCCGTTCGGCGCGATCGCTCGGCGGGGCGGCGCGTTCTTCATCCGCCGCAAGGTGAAGGGCGACCGGATCTACACCGCCGTGCTGCGCGCGTACGTGAAGCACCTGCTGCGCGAGCGCTTCCCCCAGGAGTTCTACGTGGAGGGCGGGCGCAGCCGCACGGGCAAGCTGCTCTTCCCGAAGACCGGCCTCGTCTCGATGGAGGTGGACGCCTGGATCGACGGGGCGGCCGGCGACGTCACGTTCGTCCCGGTCTCGATCGACTACGAGAAGCTCATCGAGGCGTCGAGCTACGTGAAGGAGCTCTCCGGGGCCGAGAAGAAGAAGGAGAGCCTGCGGGGCCTGCTCGGCGCGGCCCGCGTGCTGTTCCGGCGCTACGAGCGGCTCTACGTCCAGTTCGAGGAGCCGATCTCGCTCCGCGCCGTGGCGCAGGAGCGGCTCGGGCCCCGCGCCACCGCCCTCGTGCCGGACGCCGCCTGGGGCGGCGAGGTGGACCGCCGCGGCCGGCGGCTCGAGGCCGGCGCGGCCCCCGATCCGGCGGAGGCGAAGCGCGCCCTCGTCCAGGCCGTCGCGAACCGAGTCGCCTACGGCATCAGCCGGGCGGTGACCATCACGCCGAACGGCCTCGTCGCGGCCACGCTCCTGTCCCACCCGCGCCGCGGCATCGCGGCCGCGGAGGTGGAGCGGCGGGTGGAGCTCCTGCGGTACGTCGCGGCCGAGGGCGGGGCCCGCTTCGCGCGCGACCTCGCCGGCGCCTCCTCCGACCCGCGCCAGCCCGGCCCGATCGCCGACGCGGTGATGCGGCTCGCGCGCGGCGGGCTCGTCCGCGTCGAGGTCGCCGCGGGCGACACCATCTACCTCGTCACCGACGAGAAGCGGCCGGTGCTCGACTACCACCGGAACGCCGTCATCCACCGCTACGTCGCCCCGGCGCTCGTCGCCTGCGCGGTGCGGGCGGGCAGCGCCGCGACCGGCGCGACGCCGCTCGACGCCGCGCGCGAGCGGGCGCTGTGGCTCTCCCGGTTGTTCAAGCTCGAGTTCATGTACCGGGTCGGCGCGAGCTTCGACCAGATCTTCCAGGAGAACCTCGCCTTCCTCGAGCGCGTCGGCGCCGTCGCGCGCGAGGGCGAGCTGCTCCGGCCCGGGCCGGAGGCGGACCTGCTCGCCTTCCTGGGGGAGTTCATCCGCGCGTACCTCGAGGCCTACCGGCTGACGGCCGAGACGGCCCTCGCCCGACTCGGCCCCGACGCGCCGCGGCACGAGGGGACGGTGGACCGGCGCGCACTCGTGAAGGACGCGCTCGAGTCCGGGCGCGCGAGCTTCCTCTCCGGCCGGATCGCGCTGCGCGAGACGCTCAACAAGGCGACCATCGAGAACGCGGTGGAGTGGCTGGTGGTGCAGGGGATCGCGGTCGAGACCGACGGCGCGCTGCGTCTCGCCGATCCGTCCGGCGGCGCGCTGCGCGCCATCGTGGACGGAATAACTCCGCATTTTGCGGGGTAATTTGCGGGTCGCTCCCTTTCGCACTCGGGCGGGGCCGCGCTAGTCTGCGCGTCCATCGGAAAGCTCGTCACCCGTAACACTGGCACCCCCTCTCGTCCGCGTCGCACGCACGGACGGTGTCACCCAGGAGGCTGTTCGCATGTCCGACCGGATTCTCCATAAGGGCCTCAAGTCCAAGATCATGTCGGCCGAGGCCGCGGCCGCGCTCATCCCGAACGGCGCCATCCTCGGCACGAGCGGGTTCACCGGGGCCGGCTACCCGAAGGCCATCCCGATCGCGCTCGCCAAGCGCGCGATCGAGGACCGGATGAAGGGCAAGCCGTTCAAGGTGAGCATCCTGTCCGGCGCCTCCACCGGCCCGGAGCTCGACCAGGCGATGGGGCTCACGGAGGCGATCAGCTTCCGGTTCCCGTACCAGGGCGACGCGGTGCTCCGCGAGAAGATCAACGCGGGCATCACCGAGTACCAGGACATGCACCTCAGCCACGCCGGGTCGCTCGTCCGGTACGGCTACTACGGCAAGATCGACTTCCTCGTCGTCGAGGTGACGAAGATCCGCGAGGACGGCTCGCTCGTCTTCAGCTCGTCGTGCGGCGCCAACACCGCCTACTTCGACGTGGCGGAGAAGTACATCATCGAGGTCAACGAGTGGCAGGACGAGCGGCTCGAGGGGATGCACGACATCTACTCGGTCACCGGCCACCACGGTGAGCGCAAGCCCATCCCGGTGATGAAGACGGACGACCGGATCGGCTCGCCGTACATGCCGATGGACGTCTCCAAGGTCGCCGCGGTGGTCGTCACGAACAACCCCGACCGCAACGCGCCCTTCAAGGCCCCCGAGTCCGACCACAAGAAGATCGCCCAGCACATCCTCGACTTCTTCGACGGCGAGGTGAAGGCGGGCCGGATGCCGAAGAGCCTGCTCCCGCTCCAGTCGGGCGTCGGCAACATCGCGAACGCGGTGCTCGTCGGCCTCAACGAGGGCCACTTCGAGAACATGACGAGCTACACGGAGGTCATCCAGGACGGCATGCTCGACCTGCTCGACTCCGGGAAGCTCCGGGTCGCGTCCGCCACCGCGTTCTCCGTCTCCCCCGACGGCCAGAAGCGCTTCAACAACAACATCGACCGGTACCGCAAGCAGATCATCCTGCGCCCGCAGGACGTCTCGAACCACCCCGAGGTGATCCGCCGCCTCGGCTGCGTCGCGATGAACGGGTTCGTCGAGGCCGACATCTACGGCCACGTGAACTCGACGCACATCGTGGGCAAGGGCATCGAGAACGGCATCGGCGGGTCGGGCGACTTCGCCCGCAACGCGGCCTACACCATCTTCATGTCCCCCTCCACGGCGAAGGACGGGAAGATCTCCGCCATCGTCCCGATGGCGACGCACATCGACCACACCGAGCACGACACGATGGGCTTCGTGACCGAGTACGGGTTCGCGGACCTCCGCGGCAAGAGCCCGAAGCAGCGCGCCAAGGAGGTCATCGAGAAGTGCGCGCACCCGGACTACCGTCCGATCCTGCTCGACTACATGAAGCGCTCGATGGCGAACCCGAGCATGGGCCGCCACACGCCGCACATGATCGACGAGGCCTTCTCGTTCCACAGCCGGTACCTCAAGACCGGCGACATGCGGCCGAAGAAGTAGCCGCACCCTTCGAACAGAAGCCCCGCGCGGCGGCCCGGCTCCGGCCCGGCCGCCGCGCCCGTTTCGGGCTATGAGTAGGCCATGCCCGCCCTCGATCTCGACCGCGCCATGACGACCGCCCGAAGGGCCGTGGAGGCGGCGGCCGCCGCGAGCCTCGGCCACTTCCGGCGCGGCGTCCGCGTGGAGGTGAAGCCCGACCGCACGCCCGTCACCGTGGCGGACCGCGAGTCCGAGCAGGCCATCCTCGCCGTCGTCCGCGAGGCCTTCCCGGAGCACGGGTTCCTCGGGGAGGAGACCGGCGCCCACGCGGGCGCGGCGGGCACGCGCTGGATCGTGGACCCGCTCGACGGCACCAAGGGGTTCACCCGCGGGCGCAGCTTCTGGGGACCGCTCGTCGCGCTCGAGCACGAGGGGACCGTCGTGGCGGGCGCGATGGCGCTGCCCGCGCTCGGCGAGACCTACTGGGCGGCGCGCGGGCTCGGGGCCTGGCTCTCGACCGGCGGCGGGGCGCCGGCCCGGCTCCGGGTCTCGGCCGTCCGCGAGTGGCCGGACGCGACGCTCTCCTTCGGCGAGCCGCACGTCCTCTTCCGGCCGCCCTTCCTCGAGCGGGTGGCCGCCCTCGCGAACGGCGCGCAGACCGCGCGCTGCTACGGCGACGTGGCCGGCGCGGCGCTCGTGCTGAAGGGCCAGGCGGAGGCCTGGGTCGAGGCCGGCGTGCAGATCTGGGACCTCGGCCCGTTTCCGGTGCTGGCCGAGGAGGCAGGTGGGCGGTTCACCGACCTCGAGGGCCGGCCGGGGATCGCGTCGGGGAGCTGCCTGCTCTCGAACGGCCTCGTGCACGAGCACGTGCTCCGGGTGCTTCGCGGCGCCTGAGCCCGCTCTGGTACGCTGCGCGGCCGGAGGACTCGACACCATGCTCCCCTGGGACCCCACCCTCGACACCGGCCACGCGGGCATCGACGCGCAGCACCGGACGCTCTTCGCGAAGGCGTCCGAGCTCGTCTCCGCCATCGAGGCCGGGCGCCACGTCGCGGAGGTGAAGCACCTGCTCGGCTTCCTCACCGACTACGTGGCGGAGCACTTCGCGGCGGAGGAGCGGCTCATGAAGGCCGCGGGGTACCCCGGCGCGGAGGGGCACGCCGTGATCCACCGCCGGATCGAGCGCCGGCTCGTCGAGGTCGCCACCGCCTGGCACGAGCACGGGGCGACCCCTGCCCTGCTCGCCGACGTCCGGGCGATGATGACCGGCTGGGTGACGATCCACATCGGCGAGAAGGACCGCGACGTGGCCGCGTACCTCGCGCCGCGCGCCGCCCGCGCGAGCTGACCGCAGCCGGGCGGACGCGCGGAGCGTCCGCCATTGCGGATCCGTTTGACGGGATGGACGTCCGTCATCTAGGATACGGCTCCGGTGCCCCACCCGCTCTTCCCCCTGTTCCTGAAGCTCGCCGGCCGCGACGTCCTGCTCGTCGGCGGCGGCCACATGGCGGCCGTGCGCGCCGCCCAGCTCGCCGAGGCCGGCGCGCGGATCACGGTCGTGGCGCCCGCGATCCGCCCGGAGGTGGAGCGCGCCGCGGCGGTCGTCCACCGGCGCGGCTTCGAGGAGCGCGACCTCGACGGCGCCTGGCTCGTGGTCGCGGCCGCGACGCCGGAGGTGAACCGCGCCGTCGGCGCGGCGGCCGAGCCGCGCCGGCTCCTCGTGAACGCGGTGGACGACCCGGAGCACGCCTCCGCGTACACCGCGGGCGTGGTCCGGCGCGGGGGCGCCACGGTCGCCGTGTCGACGGAGGGCAGGGCCCCCGCGCTCGCCGGGCTCCTGCGCGAGGCGCTCGAGGCGGTCCTCCCCGACGACCTCGCGCGCTGGGTGGACACCGCCGAGGCGGCGCGCGAGGGCTGGAAGCGCGCGCGCATCCCGCTCGCGACGCGCCGCCCGCTCCTGCTCGAGAAGCTGAACGCGCTCTACGCGGCCCGCGACCCGCTCGCCCGCGAGCCGGCCGGCGCGCCCGGCGGCTTCGTCTCGCTCGTGGGCGCCGGGCCGGGCGACCCGGGCCTGCTCACCCGTCGCGGGGCCGAGGTGCTCGCCGCCGCGGACGTCGTCCTGTACGACGCGCTCGTCGACCCGGCGGTCCTCCGGCTCGCGCCGCGCGCGCACTGCTTCTTCGTCGGCAAGCGCGCGGGGCGCCCCAGCGTGTCGCAGCGCGCCATCGAGCGGCTCCTCGTGCGGGCCGCCCGCCGCGGCCGGCGCGTCGTCCGGCTCAAGTGCGGCGATCCGTTCGTGCTCGGGCGCGGCGGCGAGGAGGCCCTCGCGCTCGCCGCCGCCGGCATCCCGTTCGAGGTGGTGCCGGGGGTCACGTCGGCGATCGCCGCGCCCGCGCTCGCGGGCATCCCCGTCACGCACCGCGGGCTCGCCGCCGGCTTCGCGGTCGTCTCCGGCCACGCCGAGCACACCTACGGACCGCTGCTCGACGCCATCACCCCCGGGGCCCTCACGCTGGTCGTGCTGATGGGCGTCGGCCGCCGGGCCGGGATCGCGGCGCGGCTGCTCGCCCGCGGCTGGCCGCCCGCGACGCCCGCCGCGCTCGTCCTGGGCGCCGCGACGCCCGACGCCCACGTGTGGACCGGCCCGCTCGCCGCGCTCGGCGAGGCGGCGGTCCCGGATCGGGCCGGCGACGTCCCGGGCACGCTCGTCGTCGGCGAGGTCGCCGGCCTCGCCGCCGCCGCCGCCCCCACCCTCGCCCGCGCCGCGGGCGACCGCGCCTGAGGAGCCCCGCCGATGACGATCCCCGCAGCGTCCCGCGCCCGTGAGGGGTTCGCGGATCCCGCCGAGATCGACGCGTTCGTCGCGACGCTGCGCCGCTTCGAGGCGGGGGAGCTCGACGCCGAGGCGTGGCGCGCCTACCGGGTCGCCCGCGGTGCTTACGCGCAGCGACAGGACGGCGTGCACATGCTCCGCGTGAAGGTGCCGCAGGGCGTCGCCGACGCGGCCCAGCTCCGGGCGCTCGCGGAGGTGGCGGCGCGCTGGTCGCGCGGGTTCGGCCACGTCACGACGCGCGAGAACGTGCAGTTCCACTTCGTGCGCCCGGGGGATCTCGAGGCCGCGCTGCGCCGCCTGGCGGAGGCCGGCCTCACGACCGCCGGCGCGGGGGGCAACACGGTCAGAAACGTCGTCGCCTGCCCGCTGTCGGGCGTCGCCCCGGACGAGCCGTTCGACGTGACCCCCTACGCCGAGGCGGTGACGCGCCACTTCCTGCGCCACCCGCTCGCGAACGACCTGCCGCGCAAGTTCAAGATCGCGTTCGAGGGGTGCGCCGAGGACCACGTGGCGACGCCGGTGCACGACCTCGGGTTCCGGGCGACCGCCGCCGCGGGCGGGGGGCTCGGCTTCCGCGTGACCGCCGCGGGGGGCACCTCGTCGGCGTGCACCTCCGGGGTGGCGCTCGTCGACCACCTGCCGGCAGCCGACGTGCTCGCCCTCGTCGAGGCGGTGATCCGGGTGTTCCATGCTCGCGGCGACCGCCGGAACAAGCAGCGCAGCCGCCTCAAGTTCCTCGTGCGTGACCTCGGTCCGGAGCCCTTCCGCGCGCTCGTCGCTGCGGAGCTCGCCGCCGTGCGCGCGGAGGGCGCGCCCGCCCTCCCCTTCGATCCGGATCACCCGCCGGAGGAGGCGCCGCCCCGGCACGCACGCCCGCCGGCCCCGGCGCCCCCGGCCCTCGCCGCCCGCGTGCGCGCGGCGAGCCCGCGCGGCCCCGGGCTGCCGCCCGAGGTCGCGCCGGCCGAGCCGCTCCCCGACGCGCTGCGCCAGCGCCTCCGGCGCGTCAACGTCCGCCCGCAGCGCCAGCCCGGCTTCGCGGCCGTCGCGGTCGCGCCGCCCCAGGGAGACCTCACCGCCGCCCAGCTCGAGGTGCTCGCCGAGCTCGCGCTCGCCCACGGCGACGGCTCGGTCCGGCTCGCGCCCGACGGGCGGGTGGTCCTGCGCTGGGTCGCGACGGAGCGGGTCGACGACCTCCTCGCCGGACTCGCCGCCGCCGGCCTCGCCCGCGCCGGCGGGACCGCGGACGACCTGGTGAGCTGCCCCGGCGCCGAGGCCTGCCGGCTCGCCGTGACGAGCCCCCGCGGCGTGGCGCGGGTCGCCGAGCCGCACCTGCGCGCACGGCTCGCGCCGGACCTCCTCGACGCGCCCTTCCCGATCCGCGCCTCCGGGTGCCCGAACGGCTGCAGCCTGCACCACCTCGCCGCGATTGGGCTGCAGGGCAGCGCGCGGCGCGTGGGCGAGCGCCACGTCCCGCAGTACTTCGTCCTCGTCGGCGGCTCGGCCGGCGAGGGCGGCGCCACCTTCGGCAAGCTCGCGGCGAAGGTCCCGGCCCGCCGCGTCCCCGACGCGCTCGAGCGGCTCGTCCGGCTCTACGCGGAGGAGCGCCTCCCGGAGGAGCAGCCCGGGCCGTTCTTCGCCCGCGCGCTCGACCGCGCCCGCGCCGTGCTCGCGCCGCTCGAGCCGCTCTCCGCCGCGGAGGCTGGACCGGAGGACCACGTCGAGCCGGGCGCCGACGTGCCCTTCCAGCCGGACACCCGCCCCGGCGAGTGCGCCGCCTGAGGGCGCGCCGTCCGTGATCCCGGACGCTCGTCCGCTCATCCGCTTGACAGGATGCCCATCCGCTACTTAGGATTCCTGCGCCTCGCCCGGCCTCCGCGGGCGCGGCCGTGGCGATTTGCGGCGTCTTGCGGCCACGACACCAACCGCTAAAAAGCCCCTCGCCCGGCGGTGAACCCTCGGCGCGAGGCGCAAGGAAGGTCGAATGTCCAGCTCCTCCGCGGCGGCGCGCGTGACGTCTCCCGCGCCCGCCCCCCGCCTCGCCCCCCTCGCGTGCCGGCTGTGCGGCGCGCCGTCCGAGCCCGTCCCCGTCGCAGTGTGCGAGCGCTGCCTCGGCCCCCTCGAGCCGGTCTACGATCCCGGCCGCCGCCTCCCCACGCGCGCGGAGATCGAGGAGCGCCCGCGGTCGATCTGGCGCTACCGCGAGTTCCTGCCCCTCCTCTCCGAGCCGGTCGTCTCGCTCGACACCGGCTTCACGCCGCTCCTCGACTCGCCCGCGCTCGCGAGGGCCCTCGGGGTGCGCCGCGCGCTCGTCAAGAACGACGCCATCTGCCACCCGAGCGCCTCGTTCAAGGACCGGGTCGTCGCGGTGGCGCTCAACGCGGCGATCGGGCTCGGGCTCGACACGGTCGGCTGCGCCTCCACCGGGAACCTCGCGAACGCCGTGGCGGCCCAGGCGGCGCGGGCGGGGCTCGCAGCCTGGATCTTCGTCCCGGAGGACCTCGAGGTCGGCAAGGTGGTGGGCACCGCCATCTTCGGCCCGCGGCTCGTGCGCGTGAAGGGGACCTACGACGACGTGAACCGGCTGTGCGCGCAGCTCGCCGACCGCTTCGGCTGGGGGCTCGTGAACCTGAACCTACGCGGCTACTACGGCGAGGGCTCGAAGACGATGGCCTTCGAGATCGCCGAGCAGCTCGGGTGGCGGCTGCCGGACGCGGTCATCGCCCCGATGGCGGGCGGCTCCCTCGTGACCAAGCTCGAGAAGGGGTTCCGCGAGCTCGGGGCGGCGGGGCTGGTCGAGGGCGGCGCCCCGCGCATGTACGGCGCGCAGGCAGCGGGCTGCTCGCCCATCGTGAACCTGGTGGAGCGGGGCGGCGACACGATCGAGCCGGTGCAGCCGCGCACGATCGCGCGGTCGATCGCGATCGGCAACCCGGCCGACGGGCGCTTCGCGGCGAAGGCCATCCGCACCACGGGCGGCGGCGCCGCGGCCGTCACGGACGAGGAGCTCGTGCAGGGGATCCGGCTCCTCGCCGAGACCACCGGCGTGTTCGCCGAGACGGCGGGCGGCGTCACCGTGGCCGCCGCTCGCAAGCTGGCGCTCGCCGGCGCGCTCCGCCCGTCGGACGAGCTCGTCCTGTGCATCACCGGGAACGGCCTCAAGACCGTCGAGGCGGTGCTGCCCGGCCTGCCCCCCGCCCCCGTCGTCGCCCCGAAGCTCCGCGACGTCGCGGCGCTCGTCGAGAGAACGCGCTAGGAGAACGCCCATGCCCGTCACGCTCCGCCTGCCCAGCGTGCTCGCCCGCTCCGCGGGCGGCCACACCGTCCACCAGGCCGCCGGCGCCACCGTCGGCGCCGTCGTGTCGGACGTAACCACCCGCTACCCCGAGCTCGGCCCCCGGCTCCGCGCGCCCGATGGGCAGCCGTACCCCTACGTCGTCTTCTACCTGGACGACGAGGACATCCGGTTCCAGCAGGGCTTCGACACGCCCGTCGAGGACGGCGCGGAGATCGTGGTCGTCCCCGCGATCGCGGGAGGGTAGCGATGTCCATCGGCCGCAAGCCCTCGGAGCTCCCGCAGCTGGCGCAGGACGAGATCCTCCGCTACAGCCGCCACCTCATCATCCCCGACGTGGGCGTCGAGGGTCAGCGGCGGCTCAAGGCCGCGCGCATCCTCATGGTCGGCGCGGGCGGGCTCGGCTCGCCCATCGGGCTCTACCTCGCCGCCGCGGGCGTCGGCACGCTCGGCCTCGTCGAGTTCGACGTGGTGGACGTCACGAACCTGCAGCGCCAGGTCATCCACGGGACGAAGGACGTCGGCCGCAAGAAGGTCGAGTCGGCCCGCGACCGGATCCGGGACGTGAACCCGCACGTGAACGTCGTGCCCTACGACGCGCAGCTCACGAGCGAGAACGCCCTCGACATCATCCGCGACTACGACCTCGTGGTGGACGGGACCGACAACTTCGCGACCCGCTACCTCGTGAACGACGCCTGCGTCCTGCTCGGCAAGCCCAACGTCTACGGGTCGATCTTCCGGTTCGACGGCCAGGCCACCGTGTTCTGCACCCCCGACGGACCCTGCTACCGCTGCCTCTACCCGGAGCCGCCGCCGCCGGGGATGGTGCCGTCCTGCGCCGAGGGCGGCGTGCTCGGGGTGCTGCCGGGCCTGCTCGGGCTCGTGCAGGCGACCGAGGCGATCAAGCTCGTGCTCGGCATCGGCGAGACGCTCGTGGGGAGGTTCCTCCTCGTGGACGCGCTGCGGATGTCCTTCCGGACGCTCAAGGTCAGGAAGGACCCGCGCTGCCCGGCCTGCGGCACCCGCGAGATCCAGGCGCTCATCGACTACCAGCAGTTCTGCGGCATCCGCGGCCAGGCCGACGAGACGGAGGGCATCCCGGCCATCACCCCCGCCGATCTCGCCGGGCGCCTGCGGCGGGGCGACGACCTCGACCTCGTGGACGTGCGCGAGCCCCACGAGTGGGAGATCGGCCGGATCGAGGGCGCCCGGCTCGCGCCCCTCTCCTCGTTCGCCGAGGCGCTGAGCACGCTCGACAGCGCCCGCGACGTGGTCGTGTACTGCAAGGTCGGGGGGCGGAGCGCGAAGGCCGTCCGGCAGCTCCAGGCGGCCGGCTTTCGCCGCGTCTGGAACCTCGCCGGCGGGATCCTCCGCTGGAGCGAGGAGGTCGACCCCTCCGTTCCGCGCTACTAGGCGACGGCGGTGTCCTCTCCCCCCGCACCCCGCGCGCCTCCGCCGCTCGAGAGCATCCTCGACGCGGTGGGGGGCACGCCCGTCGTGCGGCTCCGCCGCGTGGTCCCGCCCGGCGCCGCCGCGGTGTACGCGAAGCTCGAGAGCTTCAACCCGGGGGGCACCACCAAGGATCGGATCGCGGTCGCGATGCTCGACGCCGCGGAGCGCGAGGGGCGGCTCGCGCCCGGAGCGCGGGTCGTCGAGCCCACCTCCGGCAACACCGGCATCGGCCTCGCGCTCGTGTGCGCGGTCCGCGGCTACCGGCTCACGCTCGTGATGCCCGAGTCCACCTCGCTCGAGCACCGGCAGGCGCTCGAGGCGTACGGGGCCGAGGTGCAGCTCACGCCCGCCGAGGAGGCGATGGGACCGGCGGTCGCGCGGGCGAGGGAGCTCGCGGAGGAGGGCGGCGCCGTCCTGCTCCAGCAGTTCGAGAACCCCGCCAACCCCCGCGCGCACCGGGAGGGCACGGCCGTGGAGCTGCTCGCCGCGTTCGACGCGCTCGGCGGGGGACCGGACGCCTTCGTCGCCGGGGTCGGGACCGGAGGGACGATCACGGGCGTCTCCGCTTTGCTCCGCGCCGCGCGCCCCGGGGTGCGGATCGTCGCCGTCGAGCCCGCCGCCTGCGCCGTGCTCACCGGGGGCCGGGCCGGCCCCACGCGCATCCAGGGGCTCGGCGCCGGGTTCGTCCCGGCGGTGCTCGACCGCGCGGCCTTCGACGAGGTCGTGGTGGTGACCGACGAGGAGGCCTGGGCCATGAAGGACCGGCTCGCCCGCGAGGAGGGGCTGCTCGTCGGGACGTCGAGCGGCGCCGCCGCGGTCGCGTCGCTCCGGGTCGCCGCCGCGCTCGGCGAGGGGCGCACGGTCGCGACGATCTTCGCGGACACCGGCGAGCGCTACTTCTCCGCCGCCGAGTGGTTCGGGGAGACGGTCGGCGACGAGGGCCCTCGCCGATGAGCCCCGGCCCCGCGCCCCGCCACGGCGCCGCGCCCGTCGCGTCCATCACGCAGCTCGTCGGCCGGACGCCGCTCGTCCGGCTGCGCCGGATCGGCGCGGGCCTGCCCGGGATCCGGGTCTACGCGAAGTGCGAGTTCATGAACCCGGGTGGCTCGGTGAAGGACCGGCCCGCGCTCGGCATGATCGAGGCGGGGCTCGCGGACGGGCGGGTCCGGCCCGGCGCGACGGTGCTCGACGCCACGAGCGGCAACACCGGCGTCGCCTACGCCTGGATCTGCGCGGCGCTCGGGCTCCGCTGCACCCTCGTCATGCCCTCGAACGTGAGCGCCGCGCGCAAGCGGATCGTGCGGGCGTACGGGGCGGAGATCGTCTTCTCGTCGCCGCTCGACGGCTCCGACGGCGCGATCCGGAAGGCGCGGGAGCTCGTCGCGGCCGCGCCGGAGCGGTTCTTCTACTCCGACCAGTACGGCAACGAGGAGAACCCCCGCGCGCACGAGCGCGGCACGGCGGTCGAGATCGCGGAGGCGCTCGGCGGTCGGGTGGCCGCGTTCGTCGCGGGGATCGGGACGGGCGGGACGGTGATGGGCACGAGCCGCGGCCTGCGCGCGCTCGCGCCCGGCGTCCGCTGCGTGGCGGTCGAGCCCGAGGAGCCGCTGCACGGGCTCGAGGGGCTGAAGCACATGGCGTCGTCGATCGTCCCGCCCATCTACCGGGAGGCGGAGCTGGACCAGAAGATCTCCATGCCGACCGGCGAGGCGTGGGCGATGACCGAGCGGCTGGCGCGCGAGGAGGGGCTGCGGGTGGGCCACTCGAGCGGCGCCGCCGTGGCGGGAGCGCTGCGCGTCGCCCGCGAGCTCGCGGCGGCGGGGGTCGAGGGCGACGTCGTCACCGTCCTCCCCGACCGCGCCGAGCGCTACCTCGAGCCGCGCCGGTGGGACCGGAGGATCACGTGGTGACCGCCGGCGCGGGCGCGCCCTATCCGGCGGAGGTCCTCGCGGCGATCGTCGCGCTGTGCGAGGCCGATCCCGGCCGCGAGCGCTGCGGGCTCGTCCTGCGGCGCGGCGGGGGGCTCGAGGTGGTGCCGGTCGAGAACGTCGCCGACCGGTACCACGACCACGATCCCCTCCATTTCCCGCGCACCGGCCGGGACAGCTACCTCATGGACCCGCGCGCGCTGCTCGGCATCCACCGGGCGCTCTCGCGCGACGGCGGCGAGATCGTCGCCGTGTGGCACTCGCACGTGGAGGTCGGCGCGTACTTCTCGGCGAAGGATCAGGCCGACGCGCTGGTGGACGGCGCCCCCCTGATGCCCGGCGCCGAGTACCTCGTGGCGGGCCTCCGCGGGGGCCGCGTGACCGAGCTCCGCCGCTTCGTCTTCGGCGCGGGCGCGTTCGTGGAGGCGCCGCTCCCGTGGGAGGGGCCGTCCGCTTGACGGGACATGCATCCGTTTCATAGGATGCGATTTCCGTTATGACGGACATCCTTCCACTTCCCGCCCGCCCCCGCCGCCGTGCCCTCGACCACCTCGACTGGCTCGAGGCGGAGGCCATCCACGTGCTCCGGGAGGTCGCGGGGCAGTGCTCGAACCCGGTCCTCCTCTTCTCCGGCGGCAAGGACTCCGTCTGCCTCCTGCGCCTCGCGGAGAAGGCCTTCCGGCCGGCGCGCTTCCCCTTCCCGCTCCTCCACATCGACACCGGGCACAACTACGCCGAGGTGACGGACTTCCGCGACCGCCGCGCGGCGGAGCTCGGGGAGCGGCTGCTGGTCCGGTCGGTGGAGGACTCCATCCGCGACGGCAAGGTGGTCCTCGCCCGCCCGGACGAGCCCCGGAACAAGCACCAGTCGGTCACCCTCCTCGACGCCATCGCCGAGCACGGGTTCGACGCCTGCATCGGGGGCGCGCGCCGGGACGAGGAGAAGGCGCGCGCGAAGGAGCGGGTCTTCTCGTTCCGCGACGAGTTCGGCCAGTGGGACCCCAAGAACCAGCGGCCGGAGCTCTGGAGCCTCTACAACGCCCGGATCCGCAAGGGCGAGAACATCCGCGCCTTCCCCATCTCCAACTGGACCGAGCTCGACGTCTGGCAGTACATCGCCCGCGAGAAGCTGGAGCTCCCGTCCATCTACTTCGCCCACGTCCGTCCGGTGGTCCGGCGCGGGGCCGCGCTCGTGCCGGTCACCGCGCTCACCCCGCCGCGGACCGGCGAGCGGATCGAGCAGCTCTCCGTCCGGTTCAGGACCGTCGGGGACATCACCTGCACGGCCCCGGTCGAGTCCACCGCGCGCACGCTCGAGGAGATCGTCGCCGAGACCGCGGTGACGACCCTCACCGAGCGCGGCGCGACGCGGCTCGACGACCAGACGTCCGACGCGTCCATGGAGCAGCGCAAGAAGGAAGGGTACTTCTGATGCTGTCCGCCGAGCGGCTCCCCGACCCCGTGGACGAAGGGGTCCTCCGGTTCCTCACCTGCGGCAGCGTCGACGACGGGAAGAGCACGCTCATCGGGCGGCTCCTCCTCGACACGAAGTCGATCCTGGCCGACGCGCTCAGCGCCATCGAGGCGACCTCGCGGCGGCGGGGGCACGAGGTCGTGGACCTCTCGCTCCTCACCGACGGCCTCCAGGCCGAGCGCGAGCAGGGGATCACGATCGACGTCGCGTACCGCTACTTCGCGACCGCGACGCGCAAGTACATCATCGCCGACGCCCCCGGCCACGAGCAGTACACGCGCAACATGGTGACCGCGGCCTCCACCGCCCACCTCGCCATCATCCTCGTGGACGCCCGCAAGGGCGTGCTCACCCAGACCCGCCGCCACGCGTACCTCGCGCACCTCGTCGGCATCCCGCACCTCGTCGTGGCAGTGAACAAGATGGACCTCGTCGGCTGGTCCCGCGACGTGTTCGAGCGGATCCAGCGGGACACCCTCGCGTTCGCGGAGCGGCTCGGGATCGAGGACGTCCGGTTCATCCCGATCTCGGCCGTCACCGGCGACATGGTGGTCGAGCGCGGCGAGCGGCTCGGCTGGTACACGGGGCCGACGCTGCTCGAGCTCCTCGAGGCGGCACCCGCCGCGCACACCGAGCGGCGCGAGGCTTTCCGCTTCCCGGTCCAGTGGGTCTGCCGGCCGCAGACCGCCGAGCACCACGACTTCCGGGGCTTCGCGGGGCGCGTCGAGTCGGGCGAGATCGCGGTCGGCGACGCGGTGCGCGTGCTGCCCTCCGGCCGCGAGACGCGCGTGAAGGAGATCCGGCTCGGCGAGGTCCGGCTCGCGCGCGCCGAGAGCGAGCAGTCGGTGATGCTGGTGCTCGAGGACGAGGTGGACGTCTCGCGCGGCGACCTGCTCGCCCGGCCCGACGACGCGCCCGAGCCGACCCGGCGCCTGGACGCGGTGCTCTGCTGGCTCTCCGAGCGGCCGCTCTCACCGCAGCGCCGCTACCTCGTGCGCCACACCACCCGCGAGAGCAAGGCCCAGCTCGCCGAGATCGCCTGGCGCGTGGACCTCGCCGCGCTCGAGCAGGTCCCGGCCGAGACGCTCGCCATGAACGACATCGGGCGCGTGAGCCTGCGCCTCGCCGCCCCGATCGCCGCGGACCCGTACGTCTCCAGCCGCGCCACCGGCGCGATCATCGTGGTGGACGAGGCGACCAACGACACCGTCGGCGCGGGGATGATCCTGTGAGCGCCCCGGCGCGCGAGGAGCTCGCCGCGCTGGCCGCGGCGCTCGAGGGGAAGCCGCCCGCCGAGATCCTGGCGGCCGCCGCGGCGCGCTTCCCGGGCGCGATCGCCCTCGCCTGCTCGTTCGGCCCGGAGGACGTGGTCCTCGTGGACGTGATCGCGCGCGCGCGGCTCGGGGTCGAGATCTTCACGCTCGACACGGGCTTCCTCTTCCCCGAGACCTACGCGCTCTGGGCCCGGCTCGAGGAGCGCTACGGGGTGAAGTTCCGCGCGGTGCGGACGGACCTCCCGGCCGAGGACCCCACCCTGCCGCCGCCGTGGCAGCGCGATCCCGACGCCTGCTGCGACGCCCGCAAGGTCGTGCCGCTCCGCCGGACGCTGGCGGGGCTCGCGGCCTGGGTGACCGGCATCCGGCGCGACCAGACCCCCGACCGCGCGAACGCGAAGGTGATCGAGTGGGACGGCCGGTTCGGCCTCGTGAAGGTGAACCCGCTCGCGGCGTGGACGAGCGACGCGGTCTGGGCCCACGTGCGGGCGCACGACGTCCCGACCAACCCGCTCCACGCCCAGGGCTACCTCTCCATCGGCTGCGCTCCGTGCACCACCCCGGTCCGCCCGGGCGAGGATCCGCGCTCGGGGCGGTGGCGCGGGCGCGAGAAGACCGAGTGCGGGCTGCACCTGAAGCCGGGCGGCGGGGCGTGAGCCGCGCCCCGCGCCGCGGCGTCCTCCCGGGCTTCGGCCTCTCGACCGGGTTCACGGTGCTCTACCTGAGCCTCGTGGTCCTCGTGCCGCTCTCGACGCTCGCGGTGAAGTCGAGCGCCCTCACGTGGGCGCAGGCCTGGGCGATCGTCGCCTCGCCCCGGGCGATCGCCTCGTACAAGCTCACCTTCGGCGCGTCCGCGGCGGCCGCGGGCGTGAACGTCGTCTTCGGCGTGCTCGTCGCGTGGGTGCTCGCCCGCTACCGGTTCCCGGGGCGCTCGCTCGTGGACGCCCTGGTGGACCTGCCGTTCGCGCTCCCGACCGCGGTGAGCGGCATCGCCCTCACCGCCGTCTACTCGCGCACCGGCTGGATCGGGCGCCACCTCGAGCCGCTCGGAATCCAGGCGGCGTTCAGCTGGCTCGGGGTCGCCATCGCGCTCACCTTCATCGGCCTGCCGTTCGTCATCCGGACGGTGCAGCCCGTGCTCGAGGACCTCGACCGGGAGCTGGAGGAGGCGGCGGCCGTGCTCGGCGCCGGGCGCTGGGAGACGTTCCGGCGGGTGCTCTTCCCGGCCGTCCTGCCCGCCGCGATCACGGGGTTCGCGCTCTCCTTCGCCCGGGCCCTCGGCGAGTACGGCTCGGTGGTCTTCATCTCCGGGAACATGCCGATGAAGACGGAGATCGCGCCGCTCCTCATCATGACCCGGCTCGAGCAGTACGACTATGCCGGCGCCGCGGCCATCTCGGTGGTGCTGCTCGGCGCGTCGTTCGTCCTGCTCCTCGCCATCAACCGCCTGCAGGCCTGGACGCGGGCGCGGACGGGGGCCACCGCGTGAGCGACGCGTCCGCCGGCCCCGCCGACGCCATCGCGCCCGTGCCGGAGCGCGCGCCCGTCTCGGCGCGCGCCCGGGCGCGACCGCGCCCCCGGCGCGTGGACGAGGACCCGCCCCTGGTGCGGTGGGGGCTCACGCTCCTCGCGCTCGGCTTCCTCTCCGCGTTCGTGCTCGTCCCCTGCGCCGCGGTGGTCGTCGAGGCGCTGCGCGACGGCGTGCGCCTCTGGTGGACGGCGCTCGTGGACCCCGACGCGCTCGCCGCGATCCGGCTCACGGTGCTCGTCGCCGCGATCGCGGTCCCGCTCAACGCGCTCTTCGGGCTGGCGGCGGCCTGGTCGATCACCCGCTTCCGCTACCGCGGCAAGAGCGCGCTCGTGTCGCTCATCGACCTGCCCTTCGGCGTCTCGCCGGTCATCTCCGGGATGGTGACGGTCCTGCTCTTCGGCGCGCAGGGCTGGTTCGGGCCGTGGCTCGTCGAGCGCGGCTGGAAGGTGGTCTTCGCGGTCCCGGGCATCGTCCTCGCGACCGTCTTCGTCACCTTCCCGTTCGTCGCGCGCGAGCTCATCCCCTTCATGGAGTCGCAGGGGCTCGAGGAGGAGGAGGCGGCCCACGTCCTCGGCGCGAGCGGGTGGCAGCTCTTCATGAAGGTGACGCTGCCCAACGTGAAGTGGAGCCTCCTCTACGGCGTCATCCTCTGCAACGCGCGGGCGATGGGCGAGTTCGGCGCCGTCTCGGTCGTCTCGGGGCACATCCGCGGCCTCACCAACACGCTGCCGCTCCACGTCGAGATCCTCTACAACGAGTACGCCTTCCGGGCGGCGTTCGCCGTCGCCTCCCTCCTCTTCCTGCTCGCGCTCGTGACCCTGGTCGCGAAGAAGACGCTCGAGTGGAGGCAGCACCACGCGCGCCACGCGGCGCGCCGGAGCGTCACCCCATGAGCATCGCGGTCCGCGGCCTCCACAAGTCGTTCGACGGCCACCCCGTGCTGCGCGACGTCTCGCTCGACGTGCCCGACGGCGAGCTCGTGGCGCTCCTCGGCCCGTCGGGCTGCGGGAAGACCACGCTGCTCCGGATCGTCGCCGGACTCGAGGTCCCCGACGCGGGCGAGGTGCTGCACCGCGGCGAGGACGTCTCGTCGGTGAGCGCCCGCGACCGCAACGTCGGCGTGGTCTTCCAGCACTACGCGCTGTTCCGGCACATGACGGTGGCCGAGAACGTCGGGTTCGCGCTGCGCGTCCGCAAGCGGCCGCGGCGGGAGGTCGACGCGCGCGTGGACGAGCTCCTCGCGCTCGTCCAGCTCGACGGCCTGCGCAACCGCTACCCGACCCAGCTCTCCGGCGGGCAGCGCCAGCGCGTGGCGCTCGCCCGCGCCCTCGCCACCTCCCCGCGCATCCTCCTGCTCGACGAGCCCTTCGGCGCGCTCGACGCGCGCGTGCGCCAGGAGCTGCGCCGCTGGCTGCGGCGCCTGCACGACGAGCTGCACGTGACGAGCGTCTTCGTGACGCACGACCAGGAGGAGGCCTTCGAGGTCGCCGACCGGGTGGTGCTCATGAACCAGGGGCGGATCGAGCAGGTGGGGACGCCCGCCCAGGTGTTCGAGGAGCCCGCCAGCCCGTTCGTGATCCGGTTCCTCGGGGCGGTCAACGTCTTCCAGGGCCACGTCGAGGGCGGGCGCGCCATCGTGAACGAGCTCGAGTTCAAGGCGCCGGGCGCCACCGACCGGTCGCGCGCGCACGTCTTCGTCCGGCCGCACGAGCTCGAGATCCACCGCGCGCCGGTGCCCGGCAGCTTCCGCGCCCGCGTGGAGCGGCTCGTGCCGCTCGGCGGCGCGGTCCGCATCGACCTCAGCGCGCCCGGGTACGGCGGCGGCACCGTCGAGGTCGAGGTCGACCTGCGACGGAGCGAGGCCCTCGCCCTCGCGCCGGGCGACGCGGTGCACCTCTCGCCGCGCCGGGTGCGGGTCTTCCCCGCCGCCGCCGACGACAGCCTCACGGCGAGCGGGCTGTAGCACCGGTCGCCCGCGGCGCCGCGGTCGCGGTCGTAGCGCTCCGCCCGGAAGACGGGCCCGGCGTTCCAGGGCGTCCTCCCGTAGATCCCGGCGTACCAGCCGCGGGCGGTGAGAGGCGCGTACGTCACGGAGCGCGCCGCTAGCCGCCGGGCGTGTAGATCTGGTCGAAGACGCCGCCGTCGCCGAAGTGGGTGGCCTGCGCCTTCTGCCAGCCGCCGAACACGGCGTCGATCGTGACGAGCTCCACCTTGGCGAAGCGCGCCGCGTGCGCCGCGGCGACCTTCGGATCGCGCGGCCGGTAGAAGTGCCGGGCCGCGAGCTCCTGGCCCTCGGCCCCGTAGAGGAACTCGAGATAGGCCTGGGCCACCGCGCGCGTCCCGCGCCGGTCCACGACGCGGTCCACCACGGCGACGGGCGGCTCGGCCAGGATGCTGAGCCTCGGCACCACGATCTCGAGCTCCCCCTTGCCGAGCTGCTCCACCGCGAGGATCGCCTCGTTCTCCCAGGCGAGCAGGACGTCGCCGATCTTCCGCTCGACGAAGGTGGTGGTCGAGCCGCGCGCCCCCGAGTCGAGCACCGGCACGTTCCGGTAGAGCGCCTTCACGAACTCCTTCGCCTTCGCCTCGTCGCCGCCCGGCTTGCGGAGCGCGTGCGCCCACGCGGCGAGGTAGTTCCAGCGTGCGCCGCCCGACGTCTTGGGGTTCGGGGTGATGACCTGGACCCCTGGCCTCACGAGGTCGTCCCAGTCCCGCACGCCCTTCGGGTTCCCCTTGCGGACGAGGAACACGATCGTCGAGGTGTAGGGCGACGCGTTCTGCGGGAGCTTCCTCTGCCAGTCCGGCGCGAGGAGCCCGGCCTTGGCGATCGCGTCGATGTCGTAGGCGAGCGCGAGCGTCACGACGTCCGCCTCGAGCCCGTCGATCACCGACCGGGCCTGCTTGCCCGAGCCGCCGTGCGACTGCTTCACGGTGAGCGTCTGACCGGTCCGGGCGAGCCAGTGCTTCGCGAACACGGCGTTGAGGTCGTCGTACAGCTCGCGCGTCGGGTCGTACGACACGTTGAGCAGGGTCACCTCGCCGGCGCCCGCGCCGCGCGCGGGCAGCCCCGCGGCGAGGGCGACCCCCGCCGCCACGGCCGCCACGGCCAGCCAGGTCCTCGGGTGCTTCGTCTTCATGGTCCCTCCGCTCTCGTTCCGGCGCCCATTCGCTGTTTCCGTTATAGCGGATGTGTATCCTACATAACGGGCGAGCGCCCGGTCAAGCGGACGGAAGCGGGGCGGCCGGAGGAAGGGAGCCCGCGCGCCGGCGGCGGCGGGCGGCGCTAGGCGGCGCACTCCCCCTCGCCCGTCTCCGGGCGGAAGGCGGCCTGCTCGCCGAGGTCGACGAGGTCGTCGGGCCGCAGCGCCTCCTCGGAGAGCTCGGCGAGATCCGCGAGCGCGGCGCGCGCCTGCGCGGGCTCGATCCGCGCGAAGAAGGACGGCGCGTCCTCGCCCGGCGTGCGCTGCGCCTGGTAGAGCGCCACGAGCCGCTCCAGCGCGTCGCCCACGCGGCGGGCGGGGATCTTCGCGGAGAGCCTCCCGAAGCGAGCGCCCTCGGGCGTGAGCGCGCCCCCGAGCAGGACGAAGTACTGCGGGACCGCCTTGCCGCCGACCTTCCGCGCGCTCCCCTGGAACCCGATGGTCGCGACGTGGTGCTGGGCGCAGCCGTTCGGGCAGCCGCTCACCTTGAGGTCGAGCCCGGGCACCGCCTCGACGAGCGCTGGCGAGGCGCGCAGCCGGGCCTCGAGGAGCCGCCCGAGCCCACGCGACTGCGTCACGGCGAGCTTGCAGCTCTCCGCGCCCGGGCAGCTCGTCAGCTTCGCGGCCGTCCCGGCGCCGTCGCGCCCGAGCCCGGCCGCCGCGAGCCGCGCGTGCAGCGCGGGGAGGTCGTCGCGCCGGACCCAGCGCAGGAGCACGTCCTGCTCGCGCGTGAGCCGCACCCCGCCGTCGCCGTACGCGAGGACGAGCTCGGCCAGCACGCGGAGCTGGGCGCCGGTGATGTCGCCGAGCGGGAGCGCGAGCTCCACGGTCACGAACCCGGGCTGGCGCTGCGGGCGCACGTTGGTCCGCACGAACGCCGCGAGCGCGTCGACGGTCGGCGCGAGCTCTGGCTCGACGGGCGGGACGAGTCCGGGGCCGCGCGGCGGGGTCTCCCGCACGCGCCGCGCGATCTCGGCGGGCTCGGGCGCCGGGCCGCGCGGTCCGGCCGGGGCCGCCTCCTCGGGCGGGCGCTCGGGGTCGAACGGCAGCGCGGGAGCTCCCTCCGCGCGCACGCGGTCCCACTCGCCCAGGACCTCCGCCCGGAACCGCTCGAACCCGAGCTTCTTCACGAGGTACTTCATCCGGTTCGCGTGCCGGTTCACGCGCTCGCCGAGCCGGTGGAACACCCGGACGACCGCCTCGGAGAGGCCGAGGAGCTCGGCGGCGGGGAGGAACTCGGCGAGCACCTGGCCCGAGACCGCCATCGTCGCCGTGCCGCCGCCCACGCGGACGAGGAAGCCGCGCGAGCCTCCGGGGCCGCGCCGGGCGAAGAACCCGAGGTCGTGGATCGAGCCAGCGGCGTGATCGACGGGGCAGCCCTCGAACGCCACCTTGAACTTGCGCGGCAGGGACGACGCGAGCGGGTGGCGCAGGAAGTGGCGGGTGAAGGCCTCCGCGTAGGGCGTCGCGTCGAAGAGCTCGTCCTCGGCGACCCCGGCGTACGGGCAGCCGGTGACGTTCCGGACCGAGTTCCCGCACGCCTCCCGCACGGTGATCCCGGCGGCCGCGAGGCGGCGCAGCGCCGCCTCCGCGCCGCGCGCCGTCATGAAGTGGAACTGGACGTTCTGGCGGGTCGTGACGTGGCCGAAGCCGCGGCTGTGCTGGTCGGCGACGTCGGCGAGGGCGACGAGCTGAGCGGCGGAGAGCAGGCCCTGCGGGATCTTCACCCGCTGCATGTGCAGGTCCCCGTCCTGCCGCTGGCCGTAGGTGCCGTTCAGGAGGCGGAACTGTTTCCAGGCCTCGGCGCCGATCTCTCCCCGCTCGAACTTCTCGAGGGTCTCGACGAACAGGTCGACGTCGCGCGGGTCCGAGAAGGACCGCTCGCGGCCGAGGGGAGTGGTCATGGCGCCTCCGCCGGCCGGGTGGCCGGATATCCGTTTGAACGGATGTCCGTTATAGCAGAGGGGCTGCCGCTGCGCTACGGGACGGGGTCTCGATCGCCGAGGGCCCCGGGAACGAGGAGGGCAGGCGCCGCGCGGCCCGGCTGGGGGACCGATGAGGACAGTCGCCGAGGGAGGGGAAGAGCGCTTCGTGCACGCCGGCCCTGGGCAACGAAGAGGCTGCGGCCGTGGCGGAACCGCGCGCGGGAAGCGTAACCGCGAGATCGGCTGACGTTGGGCCGAGGCATCGAGGGCGGCCTCGCGCTGGGCGACCGGCGGCGCATGGCGACGCCGGGCGGCGGGGCAGTGAGGGCGGGAGGGCGGTGGCGGGCGCCGGAGCCGGGTTGGCGGAGCGTGTACCCGCACGGGTGAATTTACTCTCTCCAGGAGTAGTAAATTCACCCGTCCGGGGCGTCGCCCCGAGCGACCACCGACGCCGCTGACCTTCCTGTTGGAGCACGCCGCCGCGCTGCACCGGCGCCGTGCTGGCGCGCGTCCCCCGGATTCGCCCGGACACGCCGCGCGGATCCGCCCGATGCGCCTCGGCCGCGCGTAAGCCGATCCCGCGGTTCCGCTTCCCGCGCGCGGCACCGTCCCGCCCGCTGCCTTCTTCGTTGCTCGGGGGCGACACGCGACCCCGACCCCGACCCCGACCCGAGCCGCGAGCGCGCCTCGCCCGCCGACGCTTCCCCTACCCCGCCCCCTGCTCCGGCACGCGGCGGAACAGGTCCACCACCGCGCCGGTCCGCCCCGCGACGCGCGCGCGACCGCGGGCCCACTCGCGCAGCGCCTTGATCTGCTCCTCGTAGGTCCGGAAGAGCGGCACCACGTCCTGGGCGACGCGGCGCAGGTCGCCGGTCTCCACCTCGCGCTGCTGCGCGTAGGCGCGGTGGAGCGCGCCGACGACGACCTGCTCGAGCTCGGCGCCGGAGAACTCGACGCACAGATCGGCGATCGCGCCGACGTCGATCCGCTCCGGGTCGCGGCCGCGGCGGCGGAGGTGGAGCTCGAGGATCTCGCGGCGCGCGTCGGCGTCGGGGAGGTCCACGAAGAAGAGCTCGTCGAAGCGGCCGCGGCGGAGAAGCTCCGGCGGCAGGCGCGACACGTCGTTCGCGGTCGCCACCACGAACACGGGGCCCTTCCGCTCCTGGAGCCACGTCGAGAACGCGCCGAGGAGGCGCGCCGCGCGCGGGTCGCCGCCGTCGCCGGGCGTGCTGCCCGCGAAGCCCTTCTCGATCTCGTCCACCCAGAGCGCCACGGGCGCGAGCGCCTCGGCGGCCTCGAGCGCCCGCGCGAGCCGCTCCTCGGCGGCGGCGCTGCCGCCGAAGACGCGCGGGAGGTCGAGCCGCAGGATCGGCACGCCGAGGCGGGCCGCCGCGGCCTTGGCCGCGAGCGACTTCCCGCACCCCTGGACGCCGACGAGCAGCACGCCGCGCGGCGGCGGCAGCCCGTAGCGCGAGGCGTCCGCGTCGAACGCCAGCGCGCGCTCCTCCATCCAGCTCTTGAAGCCGGGCAGCCCGCCGAGATCGTCCGGCCCCTCGACGCTGCGCACGAGCTCGAGGCCGAGGTCGCGCGCGAGGAGCCGCTCCTTCTCCTCGGCGATGACCGCCTGCCCGCCGTGGCCGAGCGAAGGGTCGCGGCGCAGCGCGCGCGTGAAGGCGCGCCGGGCCTGCACCTCGGTGAGGCCGCGCGCGCCGACCAGGGCGCGGTGGCGGACCTCGGGCCCGAGCGCGGCGGCCGGCGCCGGGTGGGCGAGCCCCGCCTGCACCGCCTCGAGCAACGCCTCGAGCTCCGCGTCGTCGGGCAGCGGGAGCCGCACCACCGCCATCTCCGCGGCGAGCCCGTCGGGCACGACGAGGCGCGGCGCGACGATGGCGAGGCAGCGCCCCTCCGCCGCGAGGCGCGGGAGGACGTCGCGCACCCTCCGGACCGCGAGGGGATCGCCGAGCGCCTCGTGCAGGTCCAGCGCGGCGACGAGGATCGGCGCGGGCGCGCGCAGCATCGCGTCGAGCAGCGCGCCCACGTCGCGGGCGGCGGGAGCGAGCCCCTCGAGGCCGCGGGCCGCGGACCAGACCACCGCGCGCGCGCCGAACGCGCCGGCGGCCGCCTGGCACACGCCCACCGCGCGGTCCTCCTCCGGCGTCACGACGTAGACGAGGGCCGTCCCCGCGGACCAGAGCTCCGCCAGCTCCTGGGCGGGCGTCACGACGTCTCCTCCGCGTCGCCGGTGGCGCGCATCGCCTCCTCGAAGGAGGTCGCGCCCGAGGCGATCTTGCGGACGGCGTGCTCGCGCATCGAGCGGAGCCCGTCCTGGCGCGCGGTGCGGGCGAGCGCCTCGGGGGTCGCCCCCTCCGCGATGAGGTGGCGGAGCCGGGGGTTCACGGGGAGCACCTCGAAGATGCCGCTGCGGCCGTAGTACCCGGTGTGGCGGCACTTCGCGCAGCCCTGGCCGCGCCGCCCCACGAGCTTGCCGGCGTGGTCCTCGGGGTGGGGCACCCCGAGCGCGTGGACCTCGTCGGCCGTGAGCGGCACGTCGGCGGCGCAGGTCGGGCACACCTGCCGGACGAGCCGCTGCGCGACGACGCCGGTGAGCGTCGCCGCGACGAGGAAGCTCGGCACGCCGAGGTCGCGGAGCCGGGCCACCGCGCTCACCGTGTCGTTCGTGTGCAGGGTGGTGAGGACCATGTGGCCGGTGAGGGCGGACTGCACCGCCTGGGCGGCGGTCTCTGCGTCGCGCACCTCGCCGATCATGATGACGTCGGGGTCCTGCCGCAGGACGTGCCGGATCGCCTCGGCGAAACCGGTGCCGGTGCGGGTGTTGGCCGCGATCTGGTTGAAGTCCTCGTGCACCATCTCGATCGGATCCTCGATGGTGACGACGTTCACCTCGGGGGAGGCGAGCGCCTGGAGGGCGGAGTAGAGCGTCGTGGTCTTGCCGCTGCCGGTCGGGCCGCTCACGATCACGAGGCCGTGGGGCCGGAGCAGCCAGCGCTCGAACGTGTCGCGCTCGTCGGGGAGGAAGCCGAGCTCCGAGAGGTCCCGCACCAGCACCTGCGGATCGAGCACGCGGACCACGATCTTGTCGCCGAACGCGGTGGGGATGGTGGAGACGCGCAGCTCCATCTCCGCGTCGCCGCGGGCCGTCCGGATGCGGCCGTCCTGCGGCCGCTTCAGGGCGATGTCGAGCCGGCTCATGATCTTGAACCGGTTCGCGATGGCGCCGTGCACGGGCTTCGGGATCCGGTGGATCGGGTGGAGGACGCCGTCGATCCGCATGCGGATGATCGACTCCTCGCGCCGGGGCTCGATGTGGATGTCGCTCGCGCGCTGCTCGAAGGCGTAGTGGAGGAGGTACTCCACCGCGGCGACCACCGGCTCGGAGGACGCCTCGAGGGCGTCGATGCCGGAGAGGTTCACGAACTGCTCGAGGTTCGTGACGTCCGGCGCGGCGCTCGCGTCCTCGAGCTGGGTGCGCGCCTCGCTGATCTGCTGCCGGAACCCGTAGACCTCGGCGATCGCGCGGTGGATGTCCGACGGCGACGAGAGGACCGGCTCGATGTTCGCGCCGGTGAGGCCGCGCAGGTTCTCGAAGAGCTCGCGGTCGAACGGGTTGGTCGCCGCGACGACCAGCGCCCCGTTCCGCCGCTCGAGCGGGAGCACCCCGTGCCGCCGCGCGAACGGGCGTGAGAGCGTGCGGGTGATGAGCTGCGCGTCCAGCTTGAGCGGGTCGATCTTCCGGTAGGGGACGCCCACCGCGGTCGCCACGGCCTGGGTCGCCTTGTCCTCGTCGACCGTCTCGGACTCGCGGCGCGCATCCGGGAAGGCGAAGGAGGCGAGCACCTCGACGGGGGAGAGCTCGGCGCGGCGGAGGGCGCGGCCGCCGCCGCGCGAGGACTGCTCGCGCAGCAGCCGCGCCCGCTGGACGTTCTCGCGGGCGAAGGCGGTCCGCTTCGCGTCGTCGGTCAGGATGCCCTGACGCGCGAGGAGGTCCGCGACGTACTCGAGGGTGTAGTCGGTCGCGCGATAGGTCCGGGCCACGGAGGCGGGAGTCTACCGCGAGGGCGTCCCGGGTCAGAAGTTCCGGAACTTCGAGGGTGTAGGTGCGGGTCGCCCGACCGGGCGACGAGGCGCTAGATGCCTCAACCGACCGGGCCGCAGGCGCGCGCCGGCCGTGCGGAGCCAGCCTCGCCGCCGACGCGCGCGGCCGCGGGCCGCGACATCTGACGGCCGATCGCCGCGCTCCCGCAGGCGGGACACTTCACCTCCGCCTCGTCCGACTTGCGGATCACGAGCTCCTCGAACTGCTTGCCACAGGGGGTGCACGCGTATTCGTAGATCGGCATCGCGCGATGAGAGCCGGCCGTGCGAAAGGGGATTCGGCGAAAGACTTTCGCGGCCGGGTCGGCGCCACCCGGCGCGAGGGGGAAGGAACGCCGCACGCCGACCGGTGAGTGGTCGCCATTGCCGGCCGGTGAATGCGGCAATATGTCCTCCGGCGAACCATCCGGGCGTGACACATTGGCGCACGTGCGCCCGGCCGCGCAGTATTCTTCTGTAATATAGCGCAACGATTTCGGGGCCTTAACACCACGACCGCGGCGCCGATCGAAAACGCTCGCAAATGCGCGCGATTGTCCCGAATTGGATCGGATAATTTGACTTAACAGCACCTCGCCGAGCTAACGTCCCTCCGCGAAAGCATTTTTCGGCCGATCCACGGCCGTCCAGGAGGAAACACCCCTATGAGCAAGGAACTGTCGCGTCGCAACATGCTCGGCCGCGCCGGCCTGGCGCTCGGCGGCCTCGTGACCCTCGGCACGCTCCAGGCGTGCGGCGAGGACGAGACCACCCCCACCCCGACGCCCGATCCGGGGCCGACGCCGAAGGACTACCCGTACGAGCAGCACATGGCGGACGGCTACCAACTCCTGGGAGCGCCGGTCCAGGAGGCCGCCTACCACGGCTACTACGCGGGCGGCTGCTGCCACGGCGCGTACAGCGCGCTGCTCGGCCACCTCGCGGAGACGGCGGGCAAGCCGTTCGATCAGCTCCCGCTCGACTTCGGCAAGTTCGGCGGCGGCGGCATCGCGAGCTACGGCTCCATCTGCGGCGCCGTCCTCGGCGGCGTGATGATCATCAACCACATCGTCTCGAACGCCACGGCCCGGGCCGCGATGATGACGGACCTCATGCGCTGGTACGAGGGCGAGGCGTTCCCGAAGTACGTCCCCACGGCGATCGACACCCTCGAGACCGGCACGACCAAGGACTTCTCCGCCGGCAACATCGCCAACCTGCAGGTTGTCCCCGGGTCGCACCTCTGCCACGCGTCGGTCTCGAGCTGGTGCTCGGCCCAGGCCGTGAACGCCGGCGGCGCCGACAAGAAGGCCCGCTGCGCCCGCCTCACCGCCGACGTCGCCGGGAAGGTGGCGGCGATGATCAACACGTACCTGGCGGGCACCGGCACGTACACGGCCGCGGCGATCGACGCCGCCTCCGCGACCTGCCTCGGCTGCCACGACACCAAGGCGACGGTGCACCCGGTGGTCGCCACGGGCATGACCTGCGCGAGCTGCCACACGCCGCACGGCTAACGCGCACTCCTCGCGTTCCCAGGGCGGCGGTCCTCCGGGGCCGTCGCCCTGTCTCTTGGCGCCCCGCCACGCCCGCACCGCTCGACGCCGGGGGCGTTCCGCGCTACCGGTGGGGCATGCCGCGCGCGGCCACGCCCCCGAAGCTCACGTTCCGCCCGGCCACGCCCGATCGCTGGCCGGACGTCGAGCGGCTCTTCGGCGAGAACGGCGCCTGTGGCGGGTGCTGGTGCCGGTTCTGGAAGCAGTCGAACGCCGAGTACCGCGCCGGCAAGGGCGCGCGGAACCGGGCGGCGCTCCGGCGGAGCGTCGCCGCGGGCGAGGAGCCCGGGCTCCTCGCCTACGCGGGGACGGAGCCCGTCGCCTGGGCGGCGGTCGAGCCGCGCGCCGCCTACGCCCGCCTCGCGATCTCGCGGAACCTCCCGCCGGTGGACGACCAGCCGGTCTGGTCGGCCCCCTGCTTCTTCGTGGCGCGCGCCTGGCGCGGGCGCGGCTTCGCCGGCGCCCTCCTCGCGGCGGCCGCCGCCCACGCCCGGCGGCGGGGCGCGCGGATCCTCGAGGGCTACCCCGTCGACTCGCGCCGCCCGCTCGCGGGCCCGTGGCTCTACCCGGGCGCCTTCTCCACCTTCACGCGCCTCGGCTTCGTGGAGGTCCTACGCAAGGCGCGAACCCGCCCCGTGGTCCGCCTCGCGCTGCGGCGCGGAGCGCCGCTCGTCCGGCCCCGATGACGCCTCCCCCGCACCGCTTCCGCACCTGGCTCGTCACCGGGCTCCTCATCTGGATCCCGCCGGCGGTCACGTTCCTCGTCGTCCGGTTCCTCGTGAACCTGGTGGACGGGATCCTCACCGTCGCTCCCGAGCGCTGGCAGCCGGACGCGCTCCTCGGCTTCCACGTGCCGGGCCTCGGCGTGCTGCTCGCGCTCGTCATCCTGCTCGTCACCGGGATGCTCTTCGCGAACCTGCTCGGGCGCCAGCTCGTCACCGCCTGGGAGCGGCTGCTCGGGCGCATCCCGTTCGTCGGCCCGCTCTACCGCGGCTCGAAGCAGGTGGCCGAGACGGTCCTCGCCCCGGACGGCAAGGCCTTCCGCAAGGTCGTGCTCATCCGCTGGCCGCACCACGACTCGCGCGCGATCGCCTTCGTCACCGGGACCGCGCTCGGCGAGGTGCAGGAGAAGACGCACGAGCGGCTCGTCGCGGTGTTCCTGCCGACCACGCCCAACCCCACCTCGGGCTTCATCCTGCTCGTGCCCGAGGCGGACATCGTCCCGCTCGACATGACCGTCGAGGACGCCTTCCGGCTGGTGGTCTCGCTCGGCGTGGTGGTGCCCGAGTGGCCGCCGCCCTCGTCCGCGCCGGCCCGGCCCGCCGGCCCGGCCGCACCGTCCTCGTCGCCCTTGCCCGGCGGCTGAGGACTTCCCGCGCTCAGCCGCGCTTGCGCGCCCGGGCGGGCGCCGCGCGCTTGGCCGCGGCGGCCCGCTTGGTCGCGGCGGCGCGCTTCGCCTTGGGGGCGGTCGGCGGCGCGAGGGGCGCCCCGATGAGCCGGGCCTTCTCGCGGTCGTAGAGCGCGATCGCGTCGCGCAGCACCTGGAGCGCCACGCTGCGCCCCTGCGGCTCCGCCACCAGCACCTTCTTGTTCTCGAGGATCTTGTAGTCCTCGAAGAAGCGCTTCAGCTCGCGCAGCCGGTGCGCCGGGATCTCCGACACGTCGCCGTAGTCGGCGTAGTTCGGGTCGTGGGCGTGGACCGCGATGAGCTTGTCGTCCTCGCCCTTGTCGTCCCGCATCTTCATGACGCCGATGATCTTCGCCTGCATGATGGCGAGCGGCTGGATCGTCTCGGAGCAGAGCACGAGCACGTCGAGCGGATCGCCGTCGTCGCAGTAGGTCTGCGGCACGAAGCCGTAGTTCGCGGGGTAGTGCACCGCCGAGAAGAGGATCCGGTCGACGAGCAGCAGCCCCGACTTCTTGTCGAGCTCGTACTTCACCTTCGAGCCGGTGGGGATCTCGATGATGGCGGGGACGGGATCCTCCACGTACCGGGGGAGCTCGACGTCGTGCCAGGGGTGATAGGCCAAGTGTCTTCCTTTCGCGCCCCGCCTCGGGGACGCTAGATGCCGGCGCCGTGCGAGAAGCGCAGCTCGCGCGCCTCGGCCTGGGTGATCCGGCTGCCCGGGGGGACGCTCTGGGTCACCCAGACGTTCCCGCCCACGGAGGAGCCCTTGCCGATGGTGATCCGGCCGAGGATGGTCGCGCCGGCGTATATCACGACGTCGTCCTCGACGATGGGGTGCCGATCGATGCCCTTGATCGGGTTTCCCTTGTCGTCGAGCGGGAAGCTCTTCGCGCCGAGCGTCACGCCCTGGTAGATGCGGACCCCGTGGCCGATGCGGCTCGTCTCGCCCACGACGACCCCGGTGCCGTGGTCGATGAAGAGCTTCTCGCCGATGCGCGCGCCCGGGTGGATGTCGATGCCGGTCAGCGTGTGCGCGTGCTCCGTGATGATGCGCGGGATGAGCGGCACGTCGAGCAGGTGGAGCACGTGGGCGATCCGCTGGTTCGTCACGGCGAAGATGCCCGGGTATGCGAAGATCGCCTCGTCCCGGCTCTTGAGCGCCGGATCGCCCTCGTACGCCGCCTCCACGTCCGAGGCGACGAGCCGCCGGATCTCCGGCACGCGCGCGAGGAAGCTCCGGGTGGCGTCGCGCGCGAAGTCGCCGCAGTGCTCGCAGCCGTCGGGGTCGTGCCGCTCGGTGAAGGCGACGCCCCGCCGGATCTGCTCCTCGAGCGAACGCATCGCGCGGGCGAGCGTCGCGCCCACGAAGTAGTGGAGGCTCTCGTCGTGCAGGTCGTTCGTCCCGAAGTAGCCCGGAAAGATCACGGCGCGGAGGTCCTCGACGATCTCGATGACCGCCTCGCGCGACGGCAGCGTCACCTTGCCCCCGGCGGGGAAGGCCGCGGTGAGGACCGCGTCCTTGCAGAGCTGCTCCACGATCGGCGCAAGCGCCACGGTGTCCACGGCGGGACGGGTCGGCATCTTCGGATCGTTCACCTGGGGTCCTCCGGCGCGGTTCGGGGCGCCCGATGTTATGCCGGCCGCCGCGCCGGCGCTATCCGGCCGCGGGCGCTTCGCCCCCGCCCGCCTCCTCGGCCAGCGCGGCGTCGATCTCGGCCTCGGTCACCGCCTCCGCGGCCGGCGGCAGCGCCGCGCCGGCCTCGGCGAGGGCGGCCGACGCCGGCAGCGGCGCCTGCGCCCCGGGCGCCTCGTCCCGCTCGCCCGCCGCCGCCTCCTCCGCGTCCTCCTCGCGCGCGAGGGCGGGCGCGTCCGGGCCGTGGAAGAACTCGAAGACCGCCCGCGCCGCCCGCGGGCCGAAGCCGTCGACCTGCGCGATCTCCTCGGCGCTCGCCTCGCGCACGCGCCGCAGCGATCCGAAGTGGCGCAGGAGCGCCTTCTTCCGCCCCTCGCCGATGCCGGAGATCTCCTCGAGCACGCTCTGGAAGTTCCGCTCCCGCCGGAGCTTGCGGTGGAAGGTGATGGCGAACCGGTGCGCCTCGTCGCGCAGCCGCGCGAGCACGAACAGCTCCGCCGAGTTCTGCCGCAGCACGACCGGATCCTTGCGGCCCGCGAGGAACACCCGCTCCGGGCTGCGCGCCAGCTCGGAGACGAACCCCCGCTCCTGCGTCTCGGCGGCGTCCGCGAGCGCGCTCGCGTCCGGGCTCGCCCGCCCCCGCCGCGCCCGCCGGCCGACGACGCGCGTCGTCGCGAGCGCCGCCTGGTCGAGGAGCCGGCTCTTCGCGAGCCCGACCATCTCGACGTACGGCGCGCCCACGTTCCCGGAGGACGGCCGCGTCGGGACGCCGAGGTCCTTCGCGGCGGCGAGCGCGGCGTTGAGCTGACCCTTGCCGCCGTCGATGACGAGCAGGTCGGGAAACGCCCCCTCGGAGATGGCCCGCTTGAGCCGGCGCGTGACGAGCTCGTGCAGCATCGCGAAGTCGTCCTGCCCGGCGACCCCGCGGACCTTGTAGCGCCGGTAGTTGGCCTTGTCGGGCTCCCCGTCCCGGAACGAGACGCCCGAGCCGACCGCGAGCGCCCCCTGGAACGTCGAGATGTCGAAGCACTCCATCCAGCGCGGCGCCTTCGCGAGGTGGAGGGCGCGGGTGAGCGCCGCGAGCGCCTCCTCGCGCCGCTCGTCCTTCTCCTGCCAGCTCTTGAAGCCCTGCTCCGCGTTGCGGTGGGCCACCTCGAGCAGGTCCGCCTTGGCCCCGCGCTGCGGGGTGAGCAGCCGCACCCGCTTCCCGCGCCGCTCCGAGAGCACGTCCTCGAGCGCCGCCGCGCCGTCGGGCTCGACCGGCAGGAGCACCTCGTCCGGCGCAGGGTTTTGCTCGTAGTAGAGCGAGACGAAGGACGACAGGATCTCGTGGGCGGGGAACTCCTGGCCGCGGAACGGGTGGCTGCGCGAGTCCTGGAGCTTGCCCGCGCGCATCGAGAGCACCTGCACCACGAGGTCCGGCCCCTCGCGGAAGAGCCCGAGCACGTCGCGGTCCCCGCGGTCGGCCATGAGAACCCGCTGCTTCTCGAGGCTGCGCTCCACCGCGACGAGCTGATCCCGGAGCCGGGCGGCGTCCTCGTAGCGGAGCGCCGCCGCCGCCTCCTCCATGCGGCCGCGCAGCCGCTCCACGAGCTCGCTCTCCCGCCCCTCCAGGAACTCAATCGCGTCCTCGATGGAGGCCCGGTACTCCTCGGCGCCCACCTCGTAGACGCACGGCGCGGGGCAGCGCTTGATCTGGTGGAGGATGCAGGGACGCCGGCGGTGCTCGAGGACGTGGTCGGTGCAGGTCCGGAGCTGGAAGTGGCGGTTGACGATCCGCAGCGTCTCGCGGATCGAGCTCGCGGAGGAGTACGGCCCGAAGTAGCGCGCCCCGGCCCGGCGCGGCTCGCGCGCGCGGCGCACCTCGAGGCGCGGGTACGGGTGGGTCTCGTCGAGCCGCAGGACGATGAAGTCCTTGTCGTCCCGCAGCCGGATGTTGAAGCGCGGCTTGTGGCGCTTGATGAGCTCGTTCTCGAGGAGGACCGCCTCCTTCTCGGAGCGCGTGACGATCACCTCGAGGTCGCCGAGCAGGTCGTCGAGGAGCGCCACGAAGGCGCGGTCGTCGCCGCGGGACGCGTCGAAGTAGGAGCGGACGCGCGAGCGGAGGCTCGACGCCTTGCCCACGTAGACCACCTCGCCCCGGCGGTCCTTCATGAGGTAGCAGCCGGGCTCCGGCGGCAGCTCGTCAAGCTTCTTGCGGAGCGACGCGTCCATCGCGCGTGTTGTACCCGGATCCGGGGGCGCCTTCACGCGGCCCCGCGCGCCGCGGCATCTCTCGCCCCGGGCGCGGCCGCGCGGCGCGGCGTTTCCCGCCCGGCGCGGCGACCCAGGGCGCGGGGGGACCCGCGCTCCGCGAGGCGCCAAGACCGCGCCCCGACGCGATTTCGCGCCGCGGCGCCGCGGGCCGGTCCGTTGCACAGCGTCCGGCGCGGAGGTCACATGCGCCGTCTCGTCCTCGCCCTTCCCGCCCTCGCCCTGCTCGCCGGCTGCAACCTCACCCTGCCCTTCGACGTCACGCGCGACGTCTACGTGACGGGCCCGGCGGGCGAGGTGTCCTACGTCGAGCAGGTGGACCTGTCGGCCGAGGACGACCTCTGGTCCGAGCGCGACAAGATCCAGGAGCTGGTCGTGGACACCGCCGAGGTGGTGGTCCTGTCCGTCGGCAGCGGCAACGCGGCCGAGCACGCGCTCGTGTCGCTGGCGCTCCGTCCCGACGGCGCGCCCGCCGACGGCAGCGCCGACCTCGTGCTCCTCTCCGGCGCGGACCTCTCCGTCGCACGCGGCGCGACCGCCTCCGTGGCCGGCTCGCCCGAGCTGGACGCGTTCCTGAACGAGGCGCTCACCGGCGCGGGCCGCTTCGCCCTCGTCGCGGAAGTCGCGATGGACGGTCCGATCGACGCCCGCCTCGGCCTGCGGATCGCGGGCTCCATCACGCTCGAGCTGCTCGAGCGCCCCTAGGACGCCCGCGGAGGCCCGCCCGATCGCCGCCGCGCCACGCCGCGGCGGTCACCCACAGCTCGTCGTGTCCGGCACCGTCGGCTCGCAGGTCGCCGGGTCGATGGCGACCGGCGCGCCGCAGGCCGCGGCCGCGAACGAGCCCGTCACCGTCGTCCCGTCGTCGAGCGTCGCGCTCACCGTCCCGGAGACGGTGCTCGCCGTCGCGGAGGTCAGCGTGACCGACCCGCCCGTCGCGACGCCGCCGCCGAGCTCCGCGCAGAACGGCTGGCCGGTCACCGGACCGCCGCTCCGGGTGGCTGCCACGAACGCCAGGCGCACGTTGCCCTGCAGGTCGGGGACGGGGAGGGCCCCGCTGGCCAGGACCGCGTAGCTGCCTGCGTCGAGGGGCGTCGCCGCGCCGCTCACGTTGAACTTCGCGATGGTCAGCACGACGGTCGTGGCGTTGGCAGGCTCGCGGCCGCTCGTGTAGGCCGCGCACAGGTCCGAGGCCGTCGAGACCGCGACGAGCGCCGCCGAGATCTGCGTGTCGCCCAGGTCCGAGCACGTCCCCGAGAGCAGCGTGGAGACCCCGTTCGTCAGCGTGGCGGTGATCGTGCCGGTCAGCCGGATGTCGTTCCCGCCGCCGCCGTTCCCGTCGTCGTCGTCGCCACAGGCCACGAGCAAGGCTGCCATCGCGATCGCCGCGATCGTCCGCATGGGTTTCTCCCTCTGAGTCGGAGCACGCGCCCCGTTCCCGCGCGCCAGGTCTATGAGCGCGGGCCGTCGCGCCCATCTCCCGCTTGGGGCAACGCCTCACCCGCGTTCCGCGCGGCCTCCCGCGGCGGGTCTCCCCGTCGTGCCGCCACGCGCCGGGCGGCTTCACGTGAACCCGCTCGAGCCGGCGACGCCCCTGCGGGCGCGTCCTTGCGTGGAGCTCGCGGTGGTCCTCCGGCCGTGGAGCTCACCGCCGCCTGCGCCGCTGCTGCGGCCGCCGCGCAGCACCGCGCAGCTTCCCGAGGGCGTCCACCCCTGCGAGCGCGCCCGCGCCGAGGAGCCCCTTCATCCCGATCCGCCCCGCCTTGGCGGGCAGCCCGAGCTCGAGCTCCTTGAGCGCGAGCAGCCGGTCGCGGAGCTGGGCCGCCTTCTCGAAGTCGAGCGCGGCGGCGGCCTCCTTCATCTCGGCCTCGAGGGCGGCCACGATCGCGGGGAGCTGCTCGGGCCGGTACTCCGCGCCGCCGTCCGCCGCCATGGGCACGGTGAGGTAGTCGGCCTCCACCACCGCCATGTGGAGGTCGGTGATGTTCCGCTTCACGGTCTGCGGCGTGATCCCGTGCTCGGCGTTGTAGGCCCGCTGCTTCTCGCGGCGGCGGTCGGTCTCCCCGATCGCCTTCTTCATCGAGTCCGTCACGTGGTCAGCGTACAGGATCACCCGCCCGTTAACGTTGCGCGCGGCGCGGCCGATGGTCTGGATGAGCGAGACCGACGAGCGCAGGAACCCCTCCTTGTCGGCGTCGAGCACCGCCACGAGCGACACCTCGGGGATGTCGAGCCCCTCGCGCAGGAGGTTGATGCCGATGAGCACGTCGAACTCGCCGCGCCGCAGGTCGCGGATGAGCGCGCTCCGCTCGAGCGTGTCGATGTCGGAGTGGAGGTAGCGGCAGCGCACGCCCACGTCGGTGAAGTACTCGGTGAGATCCTCCGACATGCGCTTCGTGAGCGTCGTGACGAGGACCCGCTCCCCCGCCTCCGCCCGCTTGCGCACCTCGCCGAGCAGGTCGTCCACCTGCGAGCCGACCGGGCGGACCTCCACCTCCGGGTCGACGAGGCCGGTGGGGCGGATGATCTGCTCGACCACCACGCCCTGCGCCTTCTGGAGCTCGTACACGGCAGGCGTCGCGGAGACGTAGATGCCCTGGCGCACGAGCCCCTCGAACTCCTCGAACTTGAGCGGCCGGTTGTCGAGCGCCGACGGGAGCCGGAACCCGTAGTCGACGAGCGTCTCCTTGCGCGAGCGGTCGCCCCGGTACATCGCGCCGATCTGCGGGACGGTCTGGTGCGACTCGTCGATGACCAGCAGGAAGTCCTCCGGGAAGTAGTCGAGGAGGCAGGGGGGCGGATCGCCCGCCTTGCGGCCCGAGAGCCAGCGCGAGTAGTTCTCGATCCCGGGACAGACCCCCATCTGCTCGAGCATCTCGAGGTCGAACATCGTCCGCTGCTCGAGCCGCTGCGCCTCGACGAGCTTGTTCGCGGCCTGGAGCTCCTGCAGCCGCCCGCGCAGCTCCTCGCGGATGCCGCCGAGCGCGCGGGCGCGGGTCTCGGGCGCCGACACGTAGTGGCTGTTCGGGAAGATCGCGACCTTGTCCACGTCCGCGAGCATCACGCCGCGCAGCGGATCGAACTCGTGGAGCGACTCGACCACGTCGCCGAAGAACTCGATCCGGATGGCCCGGTCCTCCTCGTAGGGCGGGAAGACCTCGATGGTGTCGCCGCGCACCCGGAACGTGCCGCGGTGGAAGTCCGTGTCGTTCCGCTCGTACTGGATGTCGATGAGCGAGCGGATGAAGCGGTCCCGCGGGAACTCCTGGCCGCGGGCGAGCTGCTGGAGCAGGCCGTAGTACGCCTCGGCGGTGCCGAGGCCGTAGATGCAGGAGACCGAGGCCACGATGAGGACGTCGTTGCGGGTGAGCAGCGCGTGGGTCGCCGCGTGGCGCATCCGATCGATCTCGTCGTTGATGGACGAGTCCTTCTCGATGTACGTGTCCGACGACGGCACGTACGCCTCCGGCTGGTAGTAGTCGTAGTAGGAGACGAAGTAGTGCACGGCCGCGGTGGGGAAGAGCGACTTGAACTCGCCGTAGAGCTGGGCCGCGAGCGTCTTGTTGTGGGCGATGACGAGGGTCGCGCGCTTCACGTCCGCGACGACGTTCGCGATCGTGAAGGTCTTGCCCGAGCCGGTCACGCCGAGCAGCACCTGGTGCCGGTCCCCGCGGCGGAGCGCCTGGGAGAGCTCGCCGATCGCGCGGGGCTGGTCGCCGGTGGGGGCGAAGTCGCTCTGGAGGTCGAAGGGCACGCGCACCTTCTAACCCGGTCCGGCGCGCCGTTCAGCGGCGGGTCGCCGCACGGCGCGAGCCCCCGAGACCGCGCCCGCCCGCCCCCGCACGCGGGGTATGCTCCGGCCATGCTCCTGCCCGCCCGATTCCGCCTGGTGTGCGCTGCTCTCGCCCTCACGGGCGCGCTCGCCGGGTGCCCCGCGGACGACGACACGGACTGCCCCGACGGGCAGACCGCGTGCGGCGGCCTCTGCGTCGATCTGCGCACCGACCCGTTCGCCTGCGGCTCCTGCGAGCGGCTCTGCGCCCAGGGCGCATCCTGTGTCGCGGGCGAGTGCGCTTGCCCGACGGGGCAGGTGGTCTGCGACGGTGCGTGCGTGGACCTCCAGGCCGACGCGGCGAACTGCGGCGCCTGCGGGCAGGCCTGTGGCCTCGGCACCTGCGTGACGGGCGGGTGCGCGTGCGACGCCGGAGCGAGCCCGTGCCCCGGCTCGCCCGCGTGCGCCGACCTCCAGGCCGACGTGACGAACTGCGGCGGGTGCGGGACGCGCTGCCTCACCCGCGGTGTGTGCACCGGCGGGGGCTGCGGTTGCCCGCCAACCTTCCCAAACCCGTGCCCCACCTACTGCACGAGCTTCCAGTCCCTCTCCGACTGCGGCTCCTGCGGCAACGCGTGCACCGACGAGGGCGCCGCGTGCCTCGGGGGGCTCATGTGCGGCTGCCCCGGCACGTTCGATTGCGGCACGGTCTGCGCGGACCGCGCCACGGACGAGCGCCACTGCGGCGCGTGCAACAACCCCTGCGCGGCAGGCGCCACCTGCACCAGCTCCGCCTGCGTCTGCCCAGCGAACGCCCCCGATCCCTGCCCCGCAGGCGCGGGCGAGGCCTGCGTGAACGACCAGACCGACGAGTCGAACTGCGGCGTCTGCGGCAACGTCTGCGCGTCCGGCGCCACGTGCACGGCGGGGACCTGCTCGTGCCCGACCGGCCAGACCGAGCTCTGCGTCGACAGGTGCTGCGCCGGCGACCAGTGCTGCCCGGGCAACGCTTGCCAGCCCACCCACTCGAACGGGCTCGGGCAGTCCTATTACCTGTGCGCGGCGCCCTTCACCCCGCCGCAGACGACCCACGAGGCGGCGCTCAAGGCCGCCGATGCCTGGCGCACGGGCGGCGCCACTTCCGACGGGACCACGCCCTGCGGCCCGCCCTGTGTCGGCCGCCAGGTTGGCGGGCAGTGCGCGGTCTGGTGCTACGGGGAGAGCCCCCTCGCCGGGCTCGTCCAGCTCAACACGATCAGCGAGGTCTGCTCCTGCCCGGCCTTCGGTAGCCCGGCGTGGAACTAGAGCCCGGGCGCGGGATGAGCACCGGCCGCCCGCCCCGCAAGTCCTCGACTTCCCCGCCGGTAGCGGGTAATTTCCCGGCGCCCCGATCTCCGAGAGTGGCTGGGTCCGTGCGGGAGGCTCCCCGCACGAACACGAAGGAAGAAGCGATGGCAAGTGGCACCGTGAAGTGGTTCAACGACGCGAAGGGCTTTGGCTTCATCTCCCAGGACGGCGGAGAGGACGTGTTCGTCCACCACACCGCCATCCAGACCGAGGGCTTCCGCTCGCTGCAGGAGGGGCAGAAGGTCGAGTTCGAGGTGCAGCGCGGCCCGAAGGGCCTCCAGGCTGCGAACGTGCGGCCCGCCTAGGGCCACGTCGCTCGAGCATGGGAGGGCCCGGCCGCGCGGCCGGGCCTTTCGCTTTGACGGAAGACCACCCCACGAGGAGGAACGATGGCTTTCAACCCCGGAGCGACGAAGCGCCAGAAGGAAGCCGCCCGCCGCGACAAGCAGCGGAAGAAGGACGAGAAGAAGGAGCAGCGCAAGCGCGAGAAGGTCGATCGCGGCCCGGCCGCCCCCGGGGAGGACCCGGATCTTGCCGGCATCATCCCCGGCCCGCAGCCCAAGCTGGAGGAGTGACCGCGGCGGTCCGCTAGACCACCTTCCAGGTGGTCCCGTCCGGCCCGTCCATGAGGGCGACGCCGGACGCGAGCAGCGCGTCGCGGATCGCGTCGCCCCGGGCGAAGTCCTTCGCCTTCCGTGCGGCGGCGCGCTCCGCGAGCTTTCCCTCCACCACCGCCGGGTCGATGCCGCGCCGGGCCGCCGCCCGCGTGCGCAGCGCGAGGAGCGCGTCCGCCGGTCGCCGCTGCAGCAGCCCGAGCGTGGCGCCGAGCTCCACCACGTCGCGCGCGAAGCCCGCGAGCGTGGCCTTCTCCTCGGGCGTCTTCTTGCCCTTGCGGTCGGCGAGCGCGTTCGCGGAGGTGAAGATCTCCGCCACGATGCCGAGGACCTGCGGCGCGTTGAAGTCGTCGTCGAGCGCGCGGCGAGCCTGCTCGACGAAGGCCGCCGGCGCGGCCGGCGCGCTCCCCGCGGCGATCCGGCCGGCCTTCTCGACGGTCTCGTACAGGTAGCCGAGCCGCCGCTCGGCCTCGTCGAGGATGGCGTCCGAGTAGTTGATGGGGTTCCGGTAATGGGTCCCGAGCAGGAAGAGCCGCATCACCTCGGGGTCGTACTTCGCGAGCACCTCGCGGATGGTGAAGAAGTTCCCGAGCGACTTCGACATCTTCTCGCTGTCGATCTCGACGAACCCGTGGTGCATCCAGTGGCGGCAGAAGGTCTCCGCCCTCCGGCCGTCGCCCACCGCCGCCACCGACTGCGCGATCTCGTTGGTGTGGTGCGGGAAGACCAGGTCCTTGCCGCCGCCGTGCAGGTCGATCGGCGCGCCCAGGTGCGCGAGCGTCATCGCGGAGCACTCGATGTGCCAGCCCGGGCGGCCCTTGCCCCACGGTGAATCCCACGCCGGCTCGCCCGGCTTCGCCCCCTTCCAGAGCGCGAAGTCGAGCGGGTCCCGCTTCGACTCGCCCGGGTCCACGCGCGCGCCGGCCAGGAGGTCGTCGAGGTTCCGCTTCGAGAGCCGCGCGTAGTCGGGGAACGCGCGGACCGCGTAGTAGACGTCGCCGTTCCCGGGCGCGTAGGCGAACCCCTTCGCCACGAGCCCCTCGATCATCGCGACGATCTGGGGCACGTGGTCCGAGACGCGGGGCGCCACGTCCGGACGCAGCAGGCCGAGCGCGTCCATGTCCTCGTCGAACGCGCGCGCGAAGCGGTCCGCCAGCGCCACCGGGTCCTCGCCCCGCTCGTTCGCGCGCCGGATGATCTTGTCGTCCACGTCGGTGAAGTTCCGGACGTAGCGGACCTGGTAGCCGCGCGCGCGCAGGTGGCGCACGACCACGTCCCAGACCACGTAGCTGCGGGCGTGGCCGACGTGGGAGAGGTCGTAGACGGTCGGGCCGCAGGCGTAGAAGCGGACCTTGCCCGGCTCCACCGTGGTGAGCTCGCGCTTCGCGCCGGCGAGGGTGTCGTGCAGGACGATCGGCATCGGGGCTCCGGGCCTAGGGGACGGGGACGCGGAAGAGGAGCGCGACGGCGTGGGCGGCGATCCCCTCGCCGCGCCCGACGAACCCCATCTCCTCGCCGGTGGTCGCCTTCACGTTGACCTGCGCGGGCGCGAGCCCGAGCGCCTCGGCGAGCCGGGCGCGCATCTCCTCGCGCCGCGGCGAGACCTTGGGCCGCCGCGCGGCGACCGTGACGTCGCAGTTGCCGACGCGCCAGCCCGCCGCGGCCGCCTTGCGCCCGATCTCGCGCAGCAGCGCGAGCGACGAGACGCCCTTCCAGGCGGGATCCGTGTCCGGGAAGTGGCGGCCCAGATCGCCGAGGCCGGCCGCGCCGAGGATGGCGTCGCCGATGGCGTGGGCGCAGACGTCGGCGTCGGAGTGCCCGAGCAGGCCGTCGCCCTCGAACTCGACCCCGCCGAGGAGGAGCCTGCGGCCGGGCGCGAAGCGGTGGCAGTCGTAGCCGACGCCGGTCGCGACCGGCGCCTCGAGGAGCGCGCGCGCGCGGGCGAGGTCGTCCGCCGAGGTGAGCTTGAAGTTCCCCGGCTCGCCGGGGACGAGCGTCACGGGCGCGCCCGTCGCCTCGACCAGCGCGCACTCGTCCGTCGCGGCCGCGGCGCGATCGCCCGCGGCGGCGTAGGCCGCCCGCAAGAGCTCGGTGCGGAAGCCCTGCGGCGTCTGGGCGAGCCACAGGCTGCGCCGGTCGAGCGTCGCGGCCACGAGCCCCTCCGCGCCGGGCTCGGCGGGCGCGCCGCTGCGCTTCACGGTGTCGGTCACGGGGACCGCGGCCAGCGCGGCGCCGTCGCGCGCCGCCGCGACCGCGACCCGCGCCGCGAGCGCGGGCGTGGCGAACGGCCGGGCGGCGTCGTGGACGAGGACGAGCGGCCCGTCCGCGGCGGCGAGCCCGTTCCGGACCGAGTCGGCCCGGGCGGAGCCGCCCGCCACCACGCGGGCCGGCTTGCCGAGGCCGGCGAGCTCCGCGGCCGCGCGCGCCTCGTCTCCCGGCGGCACCACGGCGACGAGCCCGTCCACCGCCTCGCAGGAGGCCATGGCGCGGGCGGCCCGCCGGAGCACGCTCTCGCCGCCCAGGACGAGCCACTGCTTCGCGACCCCGGCCCGCAGGCCCGAGCCGCCCGCCGCCAGGATGGCCAGGACCCGCTCTCCGCCGATCATCGCCGCTCCTCCTCGGGAGGCGCGCCGCGGGCCCGCGCGCCCGGAGGCGGCTGGCATCGCGGCTGCTTCGGGCGCCGGGGATGAGCCCCGCTGCCCGCCTCGCCCCGTCGATACGCGAACGCCGCGCGGACTCGCGTCCGGGCGGCGGCCGTGCTCAGCTCCGCCCGGCGCGCGTGCGCCGGGCGGGGGGATCAACAGTTGAAGATCTTCTTCAGGTCCTGCTCGACGTCGTCCTCGAGGCACGCCTTGGCGATGGCGAGCTCCTTGATGAGCAGGGACCGAGCCGTGTCGAGCATCTTCCGCTCGCCGAACGAGAGGTCCTTGTCCGAGCGGAGCAGGTAGAGGTCGCGCAGCACCTCCGCGATCTCGAAGACGCTGCCGGTCTTGATCTTGTCCATGTACTCCCGGTAGCGGCGATTCCACGTCGTCGAGTCGACCGAGACCTCCTTCTCGCGGAGGATGGAGTAGACCCGCCGGACGTCCTTCTCCCCGATGATCTCCCGCAGGCCGACCGAGCCGACCTTGTTCATCGGGATCATGATCTTCATCCCGTTCTCGAGGATCCGGAGCACGTAGAAGGACTGGCGCTGGCCAGCGACCTCCTTGTGCTCGATCCCCATCACCTCGCCGACTCCCTGACCGGGATAGACGGCCTTGTCCCCGACCTTGAAGTTCGGGGACGCCTGAGTAACCTGCTGCGTGACGGACATTCCTTCCTCCGCTCCCCAGGGCGACCCGATGATCGACCGGAGCGGTCGCTATCGGGGCGGGAGCTTAGTCGCGGGAGACTATCACAAGCCTCCGACAGATTCAATAACACTCGAAAAAACGGGCCTGTTCGAACCGGCTCGCCGGGGTCCGAGGCGGCCCCGCCGTGACCGCCCACCGCCCGCTCTCGGGGGCTGCGGTCGGGCTCGCGCTGGGCATCCTCGCCGGCCTCCAGGGAACAGCACTCCCCCCGTTCGCACTCCCGGCGGTCGCGCTGGCGCTCGTTCCCCCGGTCGCCCCGGTCGGATACGCCGTAGCTGGCTGGTGGGCTGCGACCGCCGCCGCTCCGCGCGCGCCGCCGGCCCCTCCGGGCAGCCGGGTCGTGGTCGAGGGGCGCGTCGTCTCGGTGCCGGACCGGCTCCCCGAGCGCATCCGGTTCCGGCTCCGCACGCCGGAGGGGGCGCTGGTGGAGGTGCTCGCCCCGCCTGCGCCGTGGCCGCTCGCGCTCGGAGACGTGGTCCGAGCTCGGTGCGAGCTGCGCCTGCCCCCCGGCGCCCTCAACCCGGGCGGCCGGGACGCCGCCGGGCGACTCCGGGCGAGCGGCGTGTCGATCCAGGCGCGCGCCGCGGGGCCGGTGATCCGGCTCGCGCCGCCGAGCGCGGCCGCGCACCTCGAGCGCGCGCGAGACGCGCTCGCCGCGTCGGCCGAGCGGTTCCTGCCCGCGCGCGAGGCGGCCCTGATGCGGGCGATCTCGACCGGCGACCGGGCGGGCGTCGATCCCGAGACGAACGACGCCTTCGCCCGCAGCGGCCTCGCCCACGTGCTCGCCGTCTCCGGGTTCCACCTCGTGGTGGTCGCCCTCGGCCTCGAGCGGCTGCTGCGCGCCCTCTTCCTCCGGCTCGACGCCGTCGCCGAGCGGATGGACCCGCGCCGGCTCTCCGCGGCCATCGCCCTGCCCGTCGCGGTGGTCTACGCGCTCGCCGCCGGCGCGGGCGTGCCGGTGCTCCGCGCCGTCGTCGCCGCGGGCGCGGCGCTCGCGGGCGTCCTCCTCGACCGCGAGGCCGACGCCGCGAACGCGCTCGGCCTCGCCGCGCTCGCGGTCCTCGCGGGCGAGCCCGGGGCGCTCCTCGACCCGTCGCTCCAGCTCTCGTTCGCCGCCGTCGCCGGGCTCGTCGCGTGGGCGGGGCCGCTCAGGCGGCGGCTGCCCCTCCCCGTCCCGCCGCGCGGGAGCTGGCGCGCGCGGCTCGTCGAGCCGTTCGTCGCGGGGGCCTGCGCGACGGCGGCGGCCTCGCTCGCCACCGCGCCGATCCTCGCCCTCCACTTCCGGCAGCTCCCGGTGCTCGGGCTCCTCGCCAACGTCGCCGGGCTGCCCCTCGGCACCGCGCTGACCGCCCTCGGCGCGCTCGCCGCCCTCGCCGCCGCGGCGTCCCCGCTCGCGGCCGCCCCGGTGCTCCTCGTCGCGAGGCCCTTCGCGACCGCGCTGCTCGCCCTCTCCGACGCCGCCGCCGCGCCGGACTGGAGCGTGTTCGCGCTCGCGTCGCCCGGGCTCGCCGGCGCCGTCGCCTCGCTCGGGCTCGCCTTCCTCGCGACGCGGCTCCGCGGCGCGCCTCGGCTCGCAGCGTGGGGCGCCGCGGCGCTCTGCCTCCTCGCACCGGGCCCCCTCCGGTCGGAGGCGGCCCGCGCGCGCGGCGGCCTCGAGGTCCTCTTCGTCTCGGTGGGGCACGGCGACGACGCGCTGCTGCGCCTCCCGGACGGGAGCGCCGTGCTGGTGGACGCGGGGGGCTCCGTCGGCGGTGGCCCCGACCCCGGCGCGCGCGCCGTCGTCCCGCTCCTGCGCGACCTCGGCGTGCGCCGGCTCGCGGCCGTCTTCGTCTCCCATCCGCACCCGGACCACGTCCTCGGGCTCGCGGCGGTCGCGGCCGCGATGCCGATCGACCTCGTCTTCTCGAACGGCGACGCCGGCGACGGCGAGGCTCGGGCGCTCCTCGCGCGGCTCGCGCCGGTGACGCTCCTGCCAGGCGACGGCTGGTCCCGGGCGGGCGTCCGGTTCGACGTGCTCGGCGGCGAGCGCGAGACCTTCGCGTCGAACGACGCCTCCCTCGTCCTGCGCGTCGTGTACGGCGAGACGACGTTCCTCCTGCCCGGCGATCTCGAGGCCGCGGGCGAGGCGGCGGCCGTCGCGCGCGGCGGGCTCGCCGCCGACGTCGTGAAGGTGCCGCACCACGGGAGCCGCACCTCCTCGACCGAGCCCTTCGTCGCCGCCGTCCACCCCCGCTTCGCGGTCGTGAGCGTGGATGGGGAGAGCCGCTTCGGCTTCCCGCATCCGGAGCCGGTGACGCGCTGGCGCGGGGCCAGCGCGGAGCTGCTCCGCACCGACGAAGGGGCCGTGCGGTTCCTGTCGGACGGGCGCTCGGTGCGGCGAGTCCCGGCAGCGGCCGTGCTCGATCCGCTGGCCGTGCTCCGGGAGCGCCCATAGGTTCGGGGCGTGAGCATCGAGGACCACGACCTCGCGGACGTCGCGGAGCTGATCCGCCGCCACATCCCGGCGAACGAGCCGCCGGTCGGATACCTGAGGGGCCGCAGCTACTTCCGGGACGTGCTGACGCACGAGCTCGGCATCTCCGACCTCGAGGCGGAGCAGCTCGTCGATACGCTCGAGCTGAACGGGTTCCTGCGCTTCCTCGGGGACCCGTCGGAGCGCTCGCGGGCGGAGAGCCGCTGGGACGTAGGCCACGCGCCGTGACGGCCCCGCCCCGGTCTCACGGCCGGGCGACGGACCCGGCGACGGGCTCCAACCCCGCACGGCGACGAGCCTTCCAGGCTGGCACGGCCAGTGGACGGCGCCGGGAGATGCGCCAGCGCCTGCGGATCGAGCGGCCCGACGTCCCCGTCCAGGAGCTCGTCGTCGACCGGCGTGTCACGGCGGGAGGCTCCAACGCCGACGCGGTCCACCTGCCGGGCCTTCCCCCCGCCGCGGTTCGCCTCGAGCCAGGCCCGGCGGGCATCGTGGTGACCGCCGAGACGTCCGCCGTGCGTGCCGCGGGGAAGCCGCTCGCCCCGGGAGCCCGGCGGCTCCTTCGCGGCGGCGAGGCGGCGGAGCTCCACGGGACCGTGCTGACCGTGCTCGCTGCCTCCCGCGCGGAGCTCACGCGCGCCGCCGCCTCGGGGCTGCTCGCCGAGGCCGCTGCCGGGGAGGCCCCGCTCGCGGGACCTCACCTCGTGGTCCTCACGGGCCCCGCTGCCGGCCGGCGCTTTCCGCTCGGCGCCGAGGAGACCGTCGGTCGCGGGCGCGGCGCGAGCATCCGGCTCCCCGACGCGGAGGCCTCCCGCCGCCACGCTCGTATCCGTGTCGCGAGGGGCGAGGCGACCGTCGAGGACCTCGGGTCGAAGAACGGCCTGCGCCTGAACGGCGTGCGCGTGGACCGTCGCCCCGCGCCCCTGCACCCCGGCGACGAGATCGCGCTCGGGGAGACCGCGCTCGCCTTCGAGGATCCGTTCGGCCGGGCGGGTCACGCAGGGCGCCCACCCGCGGCGGCGAGCCCCGAGGCCCGCGGGCGACCCAGGCTTCCCGCGCCGCACGCCGCGGCCGCCGCGCTGCTCGCCCTCGCCGCGGCGCTGGTGCTCGCGGCGTCGTAGCCGTCGGATGGCCTAGACGCCCGCCGAGCGCGGCGAGAGGGCGGCGCGATCGAGCAGGAGCTGGAACAGCTCCCGGTGCCCCGCGAACAGGCTCGTGAACTGGACCCGGCCGCGCCGCGTGAGCACCGCGTAGACGCGCCCGCCGAGCCCGTCCTGCACGACGATGCCGAGGATCTCCTCGAAGCGGAACGGCCTCCGGCGGAAGGGGCCCTCGGCCACGATCCCGTCCGGCGTCACCGTGATCGAGGTCCTCACGTAGACGAGCGTGAAGGCGACGAAGAACGCGAGGAACGCGCCCGCGCTCGCGATGGCGCGGAACTCCACGCCTGGCGCCGTGACCAGCACGGCGAACACACCGGCCCAGAACACCGCGGCGGCGCCCACCGCGATGGTCAAGGACAGGCGCGTGCGGAAGGTGCGCGCCGTCTCCACCCTCGAATTGTACGCGCGGCTCCCTGGCCGGGCCAGCCGGCCCGGCGCTCCCGGAGGGGACGGCGGAGCGGGCTATCGCCCCGCGAGCTCCTGCGCCCGCTTCGCCGCGACGGCGCGCAGCGCCTCGCGGACGTCGGAGGCGCGGCTCCGCGCGTAGCGGCCATACATCTCGGCCGCCGCGGGATCGCCGAGCAACCGGTAGCACTCGGCGAGACCGTAGAGCGGCGTCGCGAGCCCGGGATCGAGCGTGAGCGCCTGCCGGTAGTCGGCGGCCGCGTCGCGCGTCCCGCCGAGCCCGAAGCGGGCGCTCGCGCGCGCCGCGTAGGCGACGGCGAGGCGTGGGTCGAGCGCGATGGCCTGGTCGAGCTCGCCGATCGCGCGGGCGTACTCGCGCCGCGAGACGAGCTCCACCGCGGTCCGGTAGCGCTGCGCGGCGGAGGGAGCGCCGGGCGCTGCGGGCGCCGGGGAGGCGTCACCGACCGTGATGGCCGGCGCCGCGTCGGGTGCGGGCGCTTCGCCGGCCGGCGCCGGGGCGGGATCCGGATCGGCGAGCCGGTACACGCGCGGCCCCTCGGCGTGGGTCGGCGGCGTCGCGGGCAGCGAGGTGGAGGCCGGGACGGGCGCGACCGTGGCAGGGACCCGCGGGGGGAGCGGGCTGCGCGCCGCCCGGGCGAGCTCGAGCGCGTCGGGGCTCGCCGGGTCGAGCGCGAGCGCCGCGTCCGCCTGCACCACCGCGTGCGCGGCGTAGCGAAGGGCCAGGTACGCGCGGCCGAGCTTCACGCGCGCGAACGGGTAGTTGGGCTGGGCGTACACCGCGTCCTGGTACGCGAACAGCGCGCCGCGGAGGTCGCCGGCCGCGAAGGCGCGGTCGCCGGCGGCGAGCTTGTCGAGGACCGCCTGCGTCGGCGCCTCCGCGCGGGGGCGCGGCGGCGGGGTGGGCGCCGTGGGGGTCGCGGTCGGGGTCGGCGCCGTTACCGCGGCCGGCGTCGCGTTCGCGGTCGGCGTCGCGGTCGGGGTCGGCGCCGTTACCGCGGCCGGCGTCGCGTTCGCGGTCGGCGTCGCGGTCGGCGTCGCGGTCGGGGTGGCGGTCGGCGTCGCGGTCGGCGTCGCGGTCGGGGTGGCGGCCGGCGTCGCGGTCGCGGTCGGGACCGCCGTCGCCGGCGGAGCCGCGGTCGCGGCCGGCGTCGCCGGCTGCTGTCGCGGCCCCATCAGCTCGGGCGCCTTCACGGGGGGTACATTCACCTGGCCCCGTGCCGCGGACGCGGCGCAGGCGAGCGCGAGGGCGACTGCGAGGCGGCGCATGGCGATCACGCCCTGAAGGGGTTCTCGAGCAGGATCGTCTCGCCACGGTCGGCGCCGACGGAGAGGCCGATGACCGGGACGCCGGCGAGCTCCTCCACCCGCTTCACGTAGATGCGCGCGCGCGCCGGCAGGTCGTCCCAGCTCCGCACCTTCTCGATCGTCTCGGTCCAGCCCGGCAGCTCCTCGTAGACCGCCTCGGCCCGCTCGAGCAGCTCGGGATCCGAGGGCATCTCGTCGAGCACCTTGCCGTCCACGCGGTACCCCACCGCGATCTTCACGCGGTCGAACCCGGTGAGCACGTCGAGCTTGGTGAGCGCGATGCCGGACAGGCCGTTCACGCGCGCGGCGTAGCGGAGCGCGAGCGCGTCGAGCCAGCCGCAGCGCCGCGGGCGGCCGGTGGTCGCGCCGAACTCGTGGCCGATCTGGCGGAGCTTCTCGCCGGTCGCGTCCTTGAGCTCCGTCGGGTACGGGCCGCCCCCGACGCGCGTCGAGTACGCCTTGGAGATGCCGAGCACGTAGTCGACGGCGGTGGGGCCGAGCCCGCAGCCGACGACCGCGTTGCCGGCGACCGTGTTCGAGCTCGTGACGAACGGGTACGTCCCGTGGTCGACGTCGAGCATCGTGCCCTGCGCGCCCTCGAAGAGCAGCGACTTGCCCGCCTGCAGCGCGCGGTGGAGCCAGAGCGACACGTCGGTCGCATAGCGCGCGATGCGGCGGCCGAGCTCGGCGTAGCGGGCGACGATGGCCGCCTCGTCCAGCTCGGGCGTGGCGCCGAGCCGCTTCAGCTCCTCGCGCGCGGCCGGGAGCCGCTCCCGCACCTTCCGCTCGAGCCGGGCGGGATCGATCAGGTCGCGCACGCGCAGGCCGCGGCGGGCGACCTTGTCCTCGTAGGTCGGCCCGATGCCACGGCCGGTGGTGCCGATCTTGCCGGCGCCCATCGCCTGCTCGCGGGCGATGTCGATGGCCTTGTGCCACGGCATGATCACGTGGGCGTCGAGCGAGACGGCGAGCTGGGTGTCGTCGGCGAGCGCGCCCTTGCTCTTCAGCCGATCGACCTCGATGGCGAAGACCTCGGGATCGAGAACCACCCCGTTGCCGATGACGCAGCTCTTCCCGGGGTGAAGGATGCCCGCCGGGATGAGGTGCAGCACCGTCTTCTCGCCGCCGACGACCAGCGTGTGCCCGGCGTTGTTGCCGCCCTGGAACCGGACGACCACGTCCGCGTACTGCGTGAGCAGGTCGACGATCTTCCCCTTGCCCTCGTCGCCCCACTGGGCTCCGACGACGACCACGTTGGCCATGTGTAGGCTCTCCCGGTGCCGGCCCGGTGCGTGCCCGGATCTCGGGCGCGACGTGCGGCTCGCAGGTGCGGCACGATACCAAGAGGCCGGCGGAACCGCCAGCGCGCGTCACCCGCGCCGGGTACGCTTCTTCTTCCCCGGCGCCTTGCTGCGGCCCGCGGCGCGCTCCAGCGCCTGCGTCGCGAACTCCAGATCCACCGCGAACCCGATGGCGGGCCCCGGCCGTCCGAAGCGCGCGAGCAGCTCGTCGTAGCGCCCGCCTGCGGCGACCGCGCTCCCCGCCCCCGCCGCGTAGCCGGCGAACGTGATGCCGGTGTAGTAGCCGAGCCCACGTGTCTCGCCGAGATCCACCGCCACGTCGCCCACCCGGCGCCGCCGCGCGATCTTGAGCGCCGCCTCCACCTCGCCGAGCGCGGCGGCCGCCGCGGGGACGGCCTTCGCGACGGCGCGGGCCCGCTCGAGGGCGCCGTCGCCGTACAGCGCCGCGAGCGCGGGCAGGGCCGCGCGTGCGGCGGGCGTGCCCTTGCCCTTCCGCTCGAGCGCGGCGAGCGCGGGCTCGTCCTTGCGGGCGATCGCGTCCCAGGCCACCGCCCGCGCGGCCTTCGGCAGCCTCGCGGCGTCCACCACCGCCTGCGCGAAGCGGGCATGGCCCACCTCGACCACGGCGCCGGTGAGGCCGACCCGGTGGAGCGCCCGCGCGAGGAGCACGAGCGCCTCGGCGTCGGCCTCGGGCCCGCCCGCGCCGAGCAGCTCGACGCCCGCCTGGTAGACCTCGCGCGGACGGCCGGCGCGCGCCTCGCGGGCGCGCAGCACGGGGCCGTCGTAGCAGAGCCGCGCGGGGGAAGGCAGCGCGTCGGGCCGGGCGGCGTAGAGCCGGGCGATCTGCGGCGTGATGTCGGGGCGGATGGCGACGACCTCGCCGGAGCCCGGCTCGACGAACTTCATGACCCCGGCGAGCGCGGCGGGTGACAGGCCGCGCTCGACGACGTCGAGCCGCTCGAGCGTGGGCAGGAAGACGCGCCGGTAGCCGAGCTCGGCGAAGACCTCCTGCAGCCGCGACGAGAGCTCGGCGAGGTGGGCCGAGTGGTCGGGGAGGAGGTCTCGAAGGCC
>Ga0184637_10000040_pt1 | contig 79013 bp, 70 predicted proteins | sample PLM3_127_b2_FD_133143 | JGI IMG/M metagenome (GOLD analysis project Ga0184637, IMG submission 133143) | Groundwater sediment microbial communities from an aquifer in East River, Colorado, USA - PLM3_127_b2 | ecosystem: Environmental > Terrestrial > Soil > Riparian zone | place: USA: East River...
CCTCCGGGAGGAGGCGGCCCGCATCAGTTGACCGGCACTGCCACGCGGGAACGCACGATCTTCAGAGCGAAGGTTTACGCGTACGGCCTGTACGTCGATGCCGGCGCTGCCCGCACGGTCTTCGCCGCGTTCGCGGGAAGGCCGGCGGCTGCGCTCGACCGCGACCGGGCGTTCTTCCTTCGCCTGCTCGATATGCGCATTTCGATGACGCTGCGGCTGGTCATGACGCGCGACGTCGCCGGGGAAGCCATCGGCAACGCATTCGACGAGGCGCTGAAACCACGCCTGGCAGGGGCGGCGACGGAGTTAAACCGGCCGGACAGTGCGGCCGCGCTCGAACGGTTCCGCGGCTACTTCAACCTGCGCGAGTTGGCCCGGGGCACGGAGATCGTCTTCTCCTGCAGCCCCGGAGGGCGGCTGAACACCACGGTGAATGCCGCGTCGAGGGCCGAGATTCAGTCGCCTGCGCTCTGCTCGGCGCTGTTCGACGTTTACCTGGGCGAGAAGCCCGTCTCGACCGATGGTCGCAGGAGCCTCGTCAGCGGCTTCCCTGCCCTCCTGGCTGGTTCAAGGTAGCGGGCGTTGCGGCCGGCGGCGCCCAGTCGATGGCGGGATACAGCCGGGAGTGCGTCAAGCCGGGGTGACGCCCGCCGTAGCGAACCGGGATGTTCTGGGTCCAGTTGCTGGGGATAGCCAGGCAGAACACGAGCAGGCCAAAGAAGGCCACTCGCTGCGCCCAGTTCGGAGGTACATCGTCCTGGGACGCGAGAGGCGCCGGGGCAAGGGCGACGGACTTCAAGCGCCCCAACCGCCGGAGCCGTGAGCGCACGAGCAACACGACACCAATTGCCGCCATCACGAGGTTCAGCGTTTGCCCCGTCCCCAGCGCAAGGCGGTGCGTCGGGTAGTCCCGGAAGAGATCGATGAAAATGCGCGGGAACGCGTACCAGAACATGAACCGGGCCGCGACGGCGCCGGGCGTCGGATTGGTCCTTCGAACTCGCAGGAGAAACCACATCAACAGCAGGTTCTTCGCTCCATCGTAAAGAACCACGGGGTGGCGAAATCCGTCGGCGTAAGGGAACTGGACAGCCCACCACACGTCGGTGACGCTACCGACGATCTGTCCGTCGATGAAGTTGCCGATCCGGCCCACGCCCATCAGAAACGCTCCGGGGACGACCAGCGTGTCGGCGAGCGCCAGGAACGGCTTCTTCCACACGACGGAGTAAAGCGCGGTCGCCACGGTTGCGCCGATGAGTAGGCCGTGGGTCGCCATGCCGCCAAGCCAGAATGCAGGCATCAGCCCGGGATGCTCCCGGTAGAAAGGCCACTCGTCGAACGCGATCTCGACCGCACGGCCGCCCACGAGCACACCGATCCCAATGAACGTCGAGAGTGCCCAGGCCTCGCGCATCGAGACGCCCAGACGCATTCGGTTTCTGAGCAGGTAACGGTGAATCTGGAAGAACCCTAACGCGAAGCCTAGACCGTACCACCAGAGGTGCACGCCGGCGATGTCGGCGAGCACGGGATCGATGTTGTGGACGTAGCCTCCAACCATGGCTCCTCCCTTCCTTAAGGCCGACCCCTGCGCCCGAACATTTCTGGCTTGCCTGCTGGCGAAATCATCGCCCCGCGCGTCCTGGCCGGCCTCTTCTTCGCCAAACTCGACGCGTCCAAATCGAGGAGGTTTTTTCTCACTCGACCGTTTCCGATTACTCTTGTCACACAACCCTTGATTTTCCGGCTCCTCCAACACTCTCTACTGGACTTCGAAACTCGATAGGAACAAGAAACGTGATAGGGCGACCAACCTCAAGCTGCGGCGCTTGGGCTGGCAAGTCCTAATCCTATGGGAGTGCGAACTAAGAGATGAAACGCTTTTGCAAGAGCGGATCAAAAGTTTTCTCGGGTTGCGCCATAAGTGATTCTCCCCTTCAGTTCGGATGGCCGCGCATGATTTTGGGGCGGTTCGATTTCACATCCTTCTGTTTCTCGGCCATCGCCCCTACGAAATTCGCGCCGCAAAGCAGCTCAGACTATCAGCGCTCGATTATGTTGCCGCTCGTACCCCCTCCTAATTCCTTCCGCTTCTGGAGAGGCTTCGTCGATACCGTCGTCGCCCGCTACCTTGACTGCGGCGTCGCAGAAGCGGGCTTCGCAAGACTTCGATGCCAGGCATGCGGTGCGGAAAAATTGCTCCGCGGCAACGGCCAGCGGCCATCTGCGGCGGAGGGCCGGCGTTTTGCAGCGATCGGGTCACCGGCGCCACGGGCCCCGACTCGATCGAGCGGCGAGCGCCGCGAAGATCAAGGCGTCCACGTAGGATCTTTAGCCTGGCTTGCGTTTCCGTCCACCTTTCATCCGCTGAACTCGAGCGCGGCTCGCCCCCTCCGCCAGCCATCGACGCAGAACACTCTGGTACTTCGTTCCGGTCTGGGCGGCGACGCGATGCGCCTCTGCGACCTGATCGAGTCCAACCCGGAGCGTGAGCTGTCTGAGCTTGCGCCTCGCGTGAATGCGCTCAACCAGAGCTGGGTCCAGCTCAAAATCCGCCGGCACTACCTTACCCCAGTCGATCGATTTGAAATCGATCGCATCCGGATCGATGTCTTCTGGGCGCGGAGCACGTTCCTTAAGGCGCGTCGAGCCCCTTGGCTTTCGCATACTTTTTCCACCAGCTCGAATCGGTCGGCTCATAAGCAGTCACCACCCTGATCCAACGAGTTTCCTCGTCGTACTCGAAGACCACCAGAACGAAACGGCCCTCGGAAGCAAAACCGAGGGCCACATAGCGGCCCGGCTGGGAGCGGCGCTGGATGAAATAGGGATCACCTGTGTCAAAGACGTCCTCGATCGAGCCCTCGTCGAGCCCGTGCAACCTTAATTTGCGCCGATTGGTTTCATCCCAGTCGAAACCACGTATCCACATTACATATTGTAACTACAAATGAGCGTTACGCCAACCCTAACGCGGCGTAGCCGCAACCCGAATGTTGCGCTCGCCGCAAGTTCCGGCCGCCTTTCCATCCCAAGAGCGCTCGCCCGCGAGGGTCCCGTTGACGTACAGCCTCACGTGGCCAGGATCTTCGCCTCGTTCCGCCGGGTGAACGAACAGATTTGCCGGCTTGATGTCCCGGTGCAGGATGCCGGTCCCCCCTTCGGTTGAAGAGCAGAGCGAGAGGCTCGTCGGTGAGCCCGAGGGCGGTGAGCGCCTTACCCTCGGGTGAGGCGAAGCTCAGCCGCAGGAGTTGCAAGAGAGGCAAGACGAAGAAGGCGAGAAGGAACAAGACGGCGGGAGCGACGAGGGCGGCGGTGAGCGGGAAATCTCGCCGACCTGCGCCGGGATTTCTCACCGGCGCCAATCTTTCAGGATCTCGCGGGCCGCGTTGTAACCGCAGACGCCCATCACCCCGCCCCCGGGGTGTGTCGATGAGCCGCACTGGTAGAGCCCCTGGATCGGGCTCCGGTAATCGGCATAACCCGCGGCCGGCCGTAGGAAGAAAAGCTGATCGAGCGAGAGCTCTCCGTGGAAGATGCGCCCATGGGGGAGGGCGAAGATTCTCTCGAGATCCGGGGCGCCAACACCTGGCGGTGAAGCACCGAGGCTTCGAGGTTCGGAGCGTACTCTGAAAGCGTCTCTATCACGGTGTCGGCGAGACGGTCCCTCTCCTCGTCCCAGGTGCTTCCCTTGAGCGTATACGGCGCGTGGCCGCCGAAGAGGTTCAGGATATGTTTCCCCTTCGGAGCGAGGTCGGGGTCGACGAACGTCGGAAGAACCGCCGAGATGAACGGCCGGGACGAGGGCCTCCCGTACTTCGCGTCGTCGTAGGCACGCTCCATGTAGTCGATACTCGGACCGATGTGGATGTAGGTCGGATACGGGGTCGATCGCCGAAGCGTCGAAGGAGTTGTATCGAGGCTCCTCTTCGAGAGCCAGGTTGATCTTGAGGCGGTGCTATAGGTCTTGTACGAGCGCACCTGCTCGACGAAATCCGATGGAAGCTCGCGCTCGTCCAGAAGACCCAAGAACGTTGGCTTGGGGTCGGCGTTGGAGACGATGATTCTTGCTGAGATCTCCTCGCCCGATGGGAGGACGACCCCGCTGACCCGTCCTTCTTTCGTCGTGATCCGGCCGACTTCGGCGCCCGAACGAATCGTGGGGCCGTAGCGGGCTGCGGAGCGGGCGATGGCCAGGCTTATCGCTCCCATTCCGCCCCGGATGAACCCCCAGCCACCGGCGCCTTCGTGTTCTCCCATCAGGTGGTGGAGGAGAACATAGGCCGTCCCCGGCGTCCTCGGGCCCGCGAAGGTTCCGATGGAGCCGTAGTAAGCGAGAACCGCCTTCAGCTCCTCGGACTCGAAGTAGCGGTCGAGGAAGTCGCTGATGCTCTCGGTCATCAGGTCGGCGAATCGGAAGAACTTCGCGCCGAGCTTCCGGAGCTTGAAGAGAAGAACGAGAGAGCCCTTCACGTCGGCGAGACGCGAGGAAGTGGGATTGGGAGGCGTCATCCAGAGAAGCTCTCGCACCAGCTTCGCCGCGTCATGGAGGAAGGAGTCGAAAAGAGGGTAGGTCTCGGCGTCCTTCTTCGAGAACTTCGCGATTTCGGCGCACGTTTTCTTCAGGTCGTCCCAAAACACGAGGTAGCGCCCATCGGGAAACGGCACGAAGAGGTGATCGGTCGGAAGCACCTCGAAGCCGAACTTCGCGAGCTCCAGCTCCCGAAGGATGCGGGGCTGGAGGAGGCTCATCACGTAGGACGCGGTGGAGACCCGGTAGCCGGGCCAGACCTCCTCGGTCGCACGGGCGCCCCCGAGCACGTCCCGCCGCTCGAGGACTTTGACCTCGAGCCCCGCCTTCGCGAGATACGCGGCGCAGATGAGTCCGTTATGTCCCGCTCCGATGACGACGGCGTTCGACGGTTTTCACGACGGTGCCCTCCTGGTTTCAACGCAGGTTCCGCTCCATGTACTCGTACACCATCGTCCAGAGGTGGATGACCTCGTTGGTGCCGCGAATCCCGTGGGTCTCGTTGGGGTAGAGCATCAGGTCGAACTGCTTGCGCTTCTTGATCAAGGCGTCGATGAGCTTCATCGTGTTCTGGGGATGCACGTTGTCATCGTTGGTCCCGTGGATGAGAAGGAGCCGGCCGGAGTAATTGTCGACTTCTTCGAGCGATGACGTCCGTTCGTAAGCCTCCGGGTCGTCCTGGGGCACTCCCATGTAGCGCTCGGTATAGATGGAATCGTACAGATGCCAGTCGGTCACCGGGGCGCCCGCGATCCCGAACTGGAAGAGCTTGGTATGCGTCATGTGATAGGTCGTCGTGAACCCGCCGCCGCTCCAGCCCCAGACGGCGGTGTGCTCGCTATCTATATAAGGTAGGGAGGTCAGGTACTCGACCGCGACCTCGTGGTCCTTCACCGCCACCGGACCGATGTTGTGGTCTCCCAGAGCCGCGTACTTGTGGCCCCGGATCGCAGAGGTCCGGTCGTCGATCTGGGCCACGACGAAGCCCTGCTGCACCAGGAACTGGTGAAAGAGGTACCGGTCTCCTCCCCAGGCGTCGTGGATCGTGGCGAAGCCCGGCATCCCGTAGACGTAGGCGACGAGCGGGTATTTCTTTCCGGGCTCGAGCACCTTCGGTCTCGTGAGGAGGAGTCCGATCTTGGCGCCGTCGGGGGCGTCCAGAACCTGGTATTCTGGAGGGACGAGAGCGTAGTCGGAAACGGATTTCTTCTCGTGAAACGGAAGCTCCCGCCCGGAGTCGAGACTCCGAACGACCGATCGGCCCGGGTCGCTCATCGTCGAGAAGTCGTCGAGGTAGGCGGTTGCCTTGGGATTCATGTCGATCGCGTGCGTTCCCCGCCCGTCCGTCAGACTCTCGAGGCCGGAGCCGTCGAGCTTCACGCGATAGAGATCTCCCCCGATGGGGTTGTCCCGGTTCGCGGTGAAGTACACGACCCCTCGCTCCCGGTCGACGCCTTCGATCTCCGAGACCTCCCAATCGCCCATCGTTACGGCGCGCAAGCTTCCCTTCTCGAAGAGATACACGTGGCGGAAGCCCGTCCTCTCCGACGTCCAGAGGAATCGCTCCCCTTCGCCCAGAAACGTGAGGTCGTCGTTCACGTTGAGCCAGTAGGCGTCCTTCTCGATCGCCGCGGTGCGGGAGCGGCCGCTCGCGGGATCGACGAGAAGAAGCTCGAGCTCGTCCTGCCCGCGGTTCAGGAGCTGCACGGCTGCCGTCCGCTCGTCCACCCATTGGACTCGAGGAACGTACTCCGCCGCCCGATCGATCCAGGCGGTCTTGCCGCTTTCGACGGAAACAAAGCCGACCCGCACGCGGGGGTTGGGATCGCCGGGCTTGGGATAGCGCTGGAGATCCACCGTGGCCTGGCGAGAGACTTCTTCGACGAGCGGGTAGGTCGGAACCAGCGTTTCGTCCAACTCGAGAAAGGCAATATGCCTGGAATCGGGCGACCAGTGGTAGCCCGTGCGGACTCCCAGCTCCTCCGGGTAGACCCAGTCGAGCTCCCCATGAAGGACGAGATCGGTCCCGCCGAAGGTGATCTGCTTCTCCTCGCCGCCCGAAAGAGCAACGACCCAGAGGTCGTGCCCGTAGAGGAAAGCGATCTGTTTCCCATCGGGCGAGAACTTGGGATCGAGGACGCCGTACTTCTCGGGGGCGAGGCGGGTCGTCGTTGAAGTGGCGATCTCGTGGACCAGGATCTTCCCGGTGCTGGTAAAGAGCAGCCGAGCGCCATCCGGCGACCAGTGATAATCCGGAACACCGAATCGCGTTCGGCGGGTGTACTCGCGCTCGTCCACTCCGGCCTCGGAGGGCGACGGCGCGGCTTCGCGTAGAACCGCCGTGCCGGCGACGATGCGGCGCTCGCCGCTCGCAGGATCGAAAACCACGAGGTCCCGTCCTTCGTTCGACGAGGGGAAGAAGAAGCTGAGGCTCCCGTCGGGAGCCCAGCGTATCTGCGATGGGGCGGAGGCGGACAGCTCTCCTCCGAAGATCGCCTCGATGGTGAGGCGCTTCGTCTGGGCTGAGGATTCGGCGCGAAACGCGAGTAGAACGAGCGAGAACGCGAGAGCGGTGCGGGGCATCCTATTACGCCTTCCGCGGTTGAAACCGCGCGAGGATGAGGCCGACGATGAGCGCTCCCACCGCGTGGTAGACGCCGTTCGCGAGCCAGTAGTCCCAGGTGTGGCGCCACCAGACGGGCTGGCCGAGGTCGATGAAGACCACAGAGACCAGGCCCGCGAGAAAAACGAAGGACACGCGCCGGGAGTACGTTCCGAGAGCGGGCGCCGCCATCCCGAGGAGGAGGGCCATGAGAAACACGAACGCCAGATTGTTGACGAAGCCCGTGACCATCATGCTCGGCGGCATCACGGAAAGGCCCCCGGGATGGAGGAAGACCATCGCCACCGGTCCGGACTCATGACGGCTCGTGTACTCCGCCGCATCCCTTCCCATGAGCGACGCGTCGGGGACGGTATAGACCCCGGGCTCGGTGGCATTCGCCTTCAGTGCCTCCGCCACCGCCGCCTCATCGGTGAACGTCCGAAAGATCGAGGTCGGGGTGGGAAGGAGTCCCCAGAACACGAACCCCCACAGGAAGAGCGCGACCGCTCCCAGAACGACTCCAAGTAGGCCCTTGACCGTCATACACCTTCCTCCGTTCCCCAGGGCTGGATGAAATCCTCCGGCTCCACTCCCAGGGCGTCCGCGATACGCGTAATGTAGTTGAAATAGGCGATCACCTGAACGGCGTCGTGGATCGCCGGGTCGTCGAGGCCGCGCGCGCGAAGCTCGTCCAGATCGGCGGGTGACATCTTCCGCGAGTGGTGAGTGAGCTTCTCCGCGAGCTCGCAAAGAGCGCGATCCACATCGGCGAGCGGCGCTTTGCGCCAATCGCGGACCACGGCGTGAACGAAGGCATCGGCCTTTTTTGCTTCGAGGTTTTTGGCGACCTCTTCCCGGAGGTCGTTGGCATGGGCCTGCGTTCAATAGTGGCAGCCGACTTCGGCGGAGACGACCGTCGCGAGCATCTCCCTCTGGGGGCGGCTCAGGGGAGAGGGACCGAACATGATGGCCTTGTACTGCTCCATGCTCGACTTCAGTACCCGCGGGTTGAGCGACATGATGTGGACGATGTGCCACACCCGTCCCGCCCTCTTCATCGCGGCATCGAGCTCCTCTTTGAGGAGCCCGGTCGCTTCCTCGATCGGGATCTGACGAATCCAGGGCACGAGCGTTCCTCCCTTCGGCTTTGCGCGGGGGATTATATTAGACTGTCGTCCAAATGACTGGCATGGCGCTTGGAGTCGCGGTCCTTCTCACCGCCGCGCTGGAAGCTCAGGAGCCCCGGCGGGTCACCGTCCTCTACGACGCCTTCGGGGCGCCCTCCGATCTCGAGAGGGACTGGGGTTTCGCGGCACTTGTCGAGTACGGTGGAAAGCGGATCCTGTTCGATACCGGAAACGACGCGGCGATTTTCGAGCGCAACGTGAAGCGCCTCGGCGTCGATCTTACGAAGCTCGACGCGGTTTTCATCTCTCACCGCCACGGCGATCACACCACGGGCCTCGGCCATCTCCTCGCGGTGAACCCGGGCGTGCGGATTTTCGCGCCTCAGGAAGGCGCTTTCTTCAAGAGCCGCGGTCCGAAGGAGTTTCTCGCGCCCTATCCCGCACTTCCTCCTCATCTGCGCTACTACGCGGGTCGCCCACCTGAGAGTTGGGTCTCGGGGACGCCGTGGGAAGCGGGGCATTTCGAAATCGTGACCGCGACCACGGAGATCTTTCCCGGCTTCTACGCTATCACCACGAAGTCGCAGAAGCCCGGCACGATGGAGATGAACGAGGTCTCCCTGGCGATTCGAACTCCGGTGGGCCTCGCGGTCGTCGTCGGCTGTTCTCATCCCGGGGTCGAGAAGATCCTCGAAGAGGCCGCGAGGGTCGACGCCGACCTCTATACCGTGACCGGCGGCTTCCACCTCGTGCTCACACCGGAGGCCGAGGTTCGGCGCATCGCCGGCCTGCTTCATGACGGCTTTCGAATTGAACGGGTCGCCCCCGGGCACTGTACGAGCGAGCTCGGCTTCGCCGTGTTCCAGAAAAGCTTCGGGGAGCGATTCGACCCTGCTGGAGTAGGGGCTGTGATTCCTTTGCCCTGATGGTAACGGCATGAACGGTTGGCGGCTGGCTTATCGCTCGTTGCGAGCGGCGCCGACCGTCTCCCTGTTCTCCATCCTCTCGCTCGCGCTCGGCATCGGTTCTAGCGTCGCCGTCTTCTCGATCGCGAACGCCCTTCTTCTGAGAACGCTCCCGGTCCACGAGCCGGAGAAGCTCACCCTTGTCGCCGCAAGCAGCGACGGTCGAAAGAGCTACTGGGCGACTCATGCCGCGTGGGAACAGATCCGGGACCGGAGCCTCTTCGAGAGCGCGTTCGCCTGGTCTCATAAGAGACTAGATCTCTCCGAGCGCGGCGAGTCCGAGCTCATCGACGGAATTCTCGCGAGCGAGGAGCTCTTCGACGTTCTCGGCGTTCATCCGGTCCTGGGCCGCGGGCTCTCCGAGGGAGACGAGTCGGTCGCGGTCCTGAGCCACGAGCTCTGGACCCGGCGCTACGGCGCCTCCCGGGACGTCCTTGGGCGGTCTCTTATGCTCGACCGCGAGCCTTTCACCATCATCGGCGTCGCGCCGGAAGGCTTCTTCGGTCCGGAAGTCGGGAGCCGTTTCGACGTCATCGTTCCGGTCTCGGCCGAAAGCCGGTTCGAGAGCCCTTTCAACCAGTGGCTCCGAATCCTGGGACGGCTCGGGCCGGAACAGACCCTCGAGACCGCGACTCTCGCGCTTCGCGCCGTCCAGCCCCGGATTCGGGAGCTGACCCTGCCCGAGTACAAGAGAGCTCGCGATCGCGAAGCCTACCTGCGCGAGCCCCTGAGCGTTGTGCCCGCAGCGGGAGGAGTCTCGTTCTTGCGAGATCGCTATCGCTCGCCGATCGTGGCTCTCATGGCGGTGATCGCGCTCGTGCTTCTTATCGCCTGCGGAAACGTCGCGCACCTCCTGCTCGCCCGGGTCGCGGGCCGGAGGCGAGAGCTCGCGATCCGCTCGGCGCTCGGGGCCTCCCGCTTTCGCATCGTTCGAAGCCTCCTCGCGGAGGGCCTGCTGCTGTCAGGAGCCGCGACCGCCGTCGGACTCTTCGTCGGGCACTGGATGAGCCGGCTCCTGGTGCGAGAGTTATCGACCGAGATCTACGCCGTGTTCCTCGACGTGCCGCTGGACTCTCGCGTCGTCCTGTGCACCGCCGCCACGGGTGTCGTGACCGCGCTCTTCTTCGGAGCCGCGCCCGCGTGGCGGGGCGCGCGCGCCGCCCCCATGGATTGGTACCGAGAGCCGACGGGCGCGAGCCGGCTCGGCGCCTCGGGGACGCTCCTCGTCGGGCAAGTCGGAATCTCGCTTCTCATCGTCGCCGCCGCCGGCCTCTTCCTGCGCACGTTCGAAGCGTTCGTAACTCTCCCACTCGGATTTGAGCCAAATCGAGTCCTCATGGTGGACATCGACTCTCGCCGCGGAACGACGGAGTCCCAATCGAGGGCCCTGGACGCGGTCCGGTCCGTGCCCGGGGTCGCGAGCGCCGGGGCATCGGTCGCGATTCCCATCGGCTTCCGAGCGATGAGCGCGGTCATCGAAACACCCGACGAGCCCTCGCTTTCGGAGAACGATCGTACGGTGCACAAGAACCTTATCACGCCCGATTGGTTCCGGACTCTTGGCACACGTCTCCACAGAGGTCGGGACTTCGACTCCGGTGATCGCGAGGGCGAAGCGCGGGTCGCCATTGTCAACCAGGCTTTCGCTCGTCGTTTCCTCGAGGGTCGAGAGCCCCTCGGCTTGCTCGTTCGGGAGGACCTCGGCTCCGAGCTTCAAATCGTCGGGCTCGTCGAGGACGCCGTCTACCGATCGGTGCGAGAGCCCGCGCCCCCGACGATCTACCTTCCTCTCACGCAGGAGACTTCGGAAGCTCCAGTCTTCAACCTCGTCGTGCGCCCCGAGGCGGGCTCCCCCGCGCTTCTCTCGCGAAGCGTGGCGGACGCGATCGAAAGCGTAGAGCCCGATCTCGCCCTCACTCTCCGGCCATTGGAGCGCCAGGTGAGCGCGACCTTCAACCAGGAGCGCGTCCTTGCGATACTCGGGGGCGCTCTTGGCGTACAGGCGCTCGTTCTCGCGTCCTTGGGTCTCTATGGCGTCACCGCGCACGCGGTCGGCCGCCGTCGACGGGAGATCGCGATTCGCATGGCCTTGGGCGCCGACAGGCGCCGGGTGGCGCGGGTGGTTACGGAACCTATCGCGATCCTCGTCATGGCGGGGATTGCCGCCGGATCCGCTGTCGCGCTCTTGGCGGCCCCGGTGGTCCAGTCGCTCCTCTTCGGTTTCGAGCCGCGCGACCCTTCGACCTTCGCGTTCGCAGCAGGACTTCTGGTGGCGGTGGCGGCAGTGGCTGCGCTTTTCCCCGCGCGCCGCGCGGCGCGTTTGGACCCGGCGAACCTTCTCCGGGACTCATCCGGAGCCGGTCCAGGGACGTAATAGAGAGTGAGCTCGTGCCCGTGAAGCCGTCTCCGATCGTCCGCGACCCGGCCGTTCTGTCGGACGGCGATCTGTGGATACGGCTGAGGGAGCGCGATATGGCCTCGCTCGAGGCTCTCTACGCCCGCTACGGGAGCTACGTGTACGCGCTCGCGATGCGGATGCTCGGCCGCTCGGAGGAAGCGGAAGAGGTCGTACAGGACGTCTTCTGGCAGCTCTGGAAGAACGAGAGCGAATACGACCCCGCCCGCGCGGCATTCCGGACCTGGCTTTTCGCCATTACCCGGAGCCGGTGTCTCGATCGCCTGCGACGGCACCGGAGCCGCTCCGACTCCGAGCTGCCCCGAGGCTCCGGCCTCGGATCGGCGGTGCCCGACCCGGAGCAGGAGGCCATCCTGGCGGAGCGCCAGAAGCACGTGGTCGCGGCATTTCAGGCGCTTCCCGAGCCGCAGCAGCGAGTCCTGGAAATGGGTTTCTTCAACGGCCTCACGCACCGCGAGATCGCGGAGCGCCTGGGTGAGCCTCTGGGGACCGTGAAGAGCCGGATCAAGATGGGCATGGACAAGCTCAAGGACAGCTTGCGAAGCTTCGAGGAGTCGTGATGGCCGTCAAACAGGGTCACGAAGAGTACCTGGAGCTCGTGGCGATCGAAGCACTCGGGGCCCTCGACGGAGAAGACCGCTTGACGCTCGAGGCCCATCTGGCCTCGGGCTGTAAAATCTGTAGAGACGCGATCTTCGATTCCGAGAAAGTCCTTGCCGATCTCGCCCTCGCCGCGCCGCTCGCGGCGCCTCCCGATTCAGTGCGAGAGCGCCTCTTCGAGAGAGTGCGCCGGGATTCCCCAGTCCGGCCAGTCCGGCCAGGCCGGGAGGAGACGAGCTCCGTGCCTTCCCGGCTCCTGATGACGCTCGCCGCGGCCGCGACCCTTGCCGCCGTCGGGCTCGGACTTTATGCGCGGACGCTTCAGCAGCGCGCCGACAACGAGAGAATTGCGCGCGAGGCCTCCGAGCGGGAGCTCGGAAGTCTTACCGAGACTCTCGAAGCCTTCACCGCGCCCACGACCCGCGCGGTGAGCCTCTCGGGGCAAGGTGATGCCCAGGGCGCCGCCGCCAGGGCGTTTCTCGATCCCGAGAACCGGCGCCTCTTCCTCTACGTGTACAACCTCCCGCCGCCTCCGCCGGGACGCACGTACCAGCTCTGGCTCATCGTCGGGGGCGCTCCCGTCAGCATGGGAACGTTCGGCGTCGAGCCCGATGGACGAGGACGGCTCGACACTGCGAGCATTCCTACCTTCGAGGGCGAGGTGACCGTGGCCGTGACCGTGGAGCCATCCGGAGGAGTCCCTCAGCCGACGGGTCCCATGGTCCTCGTTGGCTCGTGATCGAATATTAAGTGTCCCGTGCGTATCACCGTGAGCATCTCCCAAGAGTTGCTGCGGCGTGTGGACAGCCGCTCGCAAGAGCTCGGCGTGGGCCGCAACGACTACATACTCAAGAGCCTCGAGAAGGCCGTCGAAGAAGAAACGAGCTGGAGTCCCGCATTTCTGAAGATGCTCGGCGTTGCGGCCTCGGACGTAGAGGGTGCCAAGCCAGTCGATGAGATGATGACCGCTTTGAAGAACGACAACTCCGCACCGAAGCCTTAACCAATAGCCGTGCACGCTCTCGCGTACCCAGGCTCTTGAGCGGCCGACCCATCCAAACCCTTCCCGCCTCCGTACCAGGTACGTCACAACCAAAGGAGGCATTTGCCATGAGATCGTTCGAGCTTTGCCTGGGCCTGGGGGTGGCGCTGTTTGTCGCGGCGCAACCCGGCTCTCCTGCCAACCACCGCGAAGCGCCCATCACCGCGCTCGACCACAAGGCGGACATCACCGACCTCTACGCCTTCGTGAGCTACGACCATCACCAGGCGCCGGGGACTCCCCCGGCGAAAGTCACGCTGATCCTGTGCGTCGATCCGCTTCTCGAGCCCGCGAACGGACCGACGCTCTTTCCCTTCGACCCGGGAGTCCTCTACGAGATCCGGATAGACAACAACCGCAACGCCATCGCCGACGTCATCTTCCAGTTCCGTTTCTCGACAGAGTATCAGCTCCCCGGGGTCTATACGGCGGCCGCCGGCTTCTCGGATCTTGGACTCTCCGCCCCGGGAGTCCCTCCGCGGATTGAAGATTTCCAGAACCCCGGGCTCAACCTTCGCCAGACCTACCGCGTGACCATGATTCGGGGGAACAAGCGGGTCGAGCTCGAGAACGAGGACGGCTCACCGTTGTTCGCCGTCCCGGGCAACGCCGGGCCGCGCACCATGAACTACGAGGCCCTCTTCGACCAGGCTACCTACGAGCTACACAACGAGGTGTCGGTCTTCGCCGGCACCACCGACGACGCCTTCTGGATCGACCTCGGCGCCGCGTTCGACACCGCGAACTTCCGCACCCTCGGAAGCGGGGTCCCCGGCGTCCTCACCGCCTTCGAGGACATGGCGCAGCAGAACTTCGCGAGCGACGCCGTCTCGGGCTACGCCGTAAACTCGATCGCCATCGAGGTTCCGATCGAAATGCTCACCCGCACGGGAGCGGTCGAGCCCGCGGACTCACCCGATGCCACCATCGGAGTCTGGGGCACGACCTCGCGCCAGCGGTTGACCATCCGCCGTTCGCCCGCTCCCGCGATAGCCGGTGGTGATTGGCGTCAGGTGCAGCGCATGGGCAACCCCCTCATCAACGAGCTCCTCATCGGCATCGGCTTCAAGGACCGCTTCAGCATGGACCAGCCGAAGAACGACGCGCAGTTCGCCGACTTCTTCCTGGACCCGCCCATCGCCTCGATCGTGGAGTCGCTCTATTCCGTCCTTGTCCCCGGGGCGCTCGACGTCCCGCCGGCGCCGCGGACCGATCTCCTGCCGCTCGTGAACTATCCCGGAACGAAGGCCGGCCCCATCGCCGATCTTCTCCGTCTCAATACCGGCGTTCCTGCGACCCCGCCCAATAGCGCGAGCCGTCTCGGGCTCATCGCCGGCGACAGCGCGGGTTTCCCCAACGGCCGCAGGGTCTTCGACGACGTCGTGGACATTACGCTCCGAGTGGGCGTGGGGGGCGTCTTGATAGCGGATTTCAACCGCTTCCCCAACAACGTGCTCGGCGACGGCGTCAACTGCAACGACGCCCCCTACCGCACCTCGTTCCCCTATCTCGCCTCGGCGCCCGATGGCCGCAACCGCCGCCACGTCGATCCGGGAGAGGTGGGCGGGGGCCCGATTCCCTGAAGGAGACCGGCGATGAAAACACTTCTACTCCTTGCAGCTCTCGTCTCTACCATCGACTCCCCTGCCGAGCGGAAGATCGCTTCGGCGAGACTCTCGATCGAAAAGGACTTCGGAAGCTACCAGGCGAGAAACGCCCTCGCTCTCGCGCTCGCGAGACGGGCGCGGGAAACGGGGAATCCCGCGTACTACCGGCAAGCGGAGCGGGCCCTCGAAGCCTCCTTCCGCATCGCGCCCGATAATTTCGACGCCGCACGGCTGAAGGTGTGGGTCTTCCTCGGCAGGCACGAGTTCGTTCGCGCCCTCGAGGAGGCCAAGGCCCTCCAAGGCCGCATGCCCGACGACCTCCTCACCTATGCCTTTCTGACCGATGCCCACGTCGAGCTCGGAAACTACGAGGAAGCGGAGAAGGCGGCGCAGTGGCTCCTCGATCTGCGCCCCGGAAACCTCGCCGGGCTCACCCGCGGCGCCTATCTGCGCGAGCTCTTCGGAGATATCGACGGCGCCCTCGAGTGGATGCTCATGGCCCACGACCAGACGCACTTCAACGAGAACGAGGACCTCGCCTGGATCCTGACGCACATGGGACACCTCGAAGCCTCGCGAGGCCGACTCGAGGCTTCCGAGGGTCACCTCACGCAGGCGCTCGAGCTCTTTCCCGACTACCACTACGCTCTCGCGGAGCTGGGCCAAGTGCGCGTGGCTCAGAAACGGTATCAAGAAGCGGTCTCGCTTCTGCGCCGTCGCTACGAAGAGGCCCCTCACCCCGAGAACCTCTACGAGCTCGCGGGAGCGCTCGCTCTCGCCGGAAAGAACGAGGAGGCGGAAGCGCTCTTCGCGAAGTTCGAGCGCGAGGCGCGGGCGGAGAGCGAGGGCCCCGATAACGCGAACCGCGAGCTCTTGTTCTATTACGCCGACCACGCGTCCGAGCCGGAATCCGCTCTCGCGATTGCCGAACGAGAGATCGCGCGGCGCCGGGACGTGTTCACGAGGGACGCCTTCGCCTGGGCGCTCCACCGCAGTGGGAAGTCCGCCGAGGCCCGCCCGGAGATCGAGGCGGCTCTGGCCGTGGGGGTCAAGGACGCACGCATGCTCTATCATGCGGGGGCGATCAGCGCCGCCTCCGGCGAGCGGGAAAGGGCGACGCGGTACTTTCGGGAATCGCTCGAGCTCAATCCCTTCTCTTCGGTCGCTGCGGAGGCCCGTGAAGCGCTCCGAATTCTCGACCCCGAGGTTGCCCCATAGACGGAGGAACTTCATACTGGGTCCAATGCTGGGCGGTTTCTTGTTGAGCGCGATTCTCCTGGCTCAAGAGCCGACGGTGGAGCTCCCACGGGAGCTCCGCCGTGTCCTTTCCGACTACGAGACCGCGTGGGCCGCGCGCGACGCGAAAGCACTCGCGGCGCTCTTCACCGAGGACGGCTTCGTGCTCGCCTCCGGCCGGCCGCCCGTCAGAGGTCGAGCCGCCATCGAGCGGTACTACCAGGGACACGGCGGCCCGCTGTCTCTGCGAGCCATCGCCTACGCGACCGAAGGCTCTGTGGGCTACATCCTGGGGGGCTACGCGGGCGAGAAGGGGAAAGAAGACGACGGCAAGTTCACCCTCACGCTGCGCAAAGGTGCCGACGGAAAGTGGTGGATCGTGTCCGACATGGACAACTCCAACCGGAAGTCTCAATGAGTCGGGAAGAGGCATTCGGCGCCGCTTCGGCAGCTCCCGGAGCACGCGGCAAAGACACGTCAGGAGGAAGTGGTATACTCGGTCAATCTCTGGAGCGGCCGCTCCCGGAGGCCTCGAATGAGCACTCAGACGGTTCCTTTTCGCGAGATCATCGAAAAGCTGCCGGCTGATAGCAGCTTTGACCTTACGCAACGTCAGTTGGGAAGAGTATGAAGCGCTGCTCGAAAGCCTCAACGCGGCCGGTGGGCTGCGCGTCAGCTACGACCGCGGGACCCTTCAGATCATAACGCTCTCTTCCGAGCACGAGAGCTACGTCCGACTCCTCGAAAAGCTGATCGCCCTCGTGAGCGCCCGGCTTCGGATTCGAGTTCTTTCCTTCGGCTCATCGACCATGAAGAAGAGGGAGGAGGCCAAGGGGAGTGCGCCGGACGCCTGCTTCTATGTCCAGAGGGCCACGGTGATCGGTCACAAGATCCACATCGACTTCGGCATCGATCCACCTCCCGACGTAGTAGTCGAGATTGACGTGAGTCACGATTCACTTGGCAAGTTCCCAACTTACGCGACCTTGGGCGTGCCCGAGATCTGGCGCTACGACGGAAAGGTGCTTCTCATTTACCACCTGAAGCAAGGGCAGTACGTCGCCGCCCAATCCAGTCTCGCCATGCCCATGCTTACACCCGGCGTTCTCACCGAGTTTCTAAACCGCAGTCAGCAAAGCAACCAGTACGACATACTGCTCGCTTTCGAAGACTGGCTCGAGACCCTCCGTTGACCCGGCTCAGAACATCCCGAGCTGCAGCTTCGCCGCCTCGGTCATCTTCTCGGGAGTCCAGACCGGCTCCCAGACCACGTTGACTTTCGCCGAGCGCACGCCCGGAAGCTCGCTCACCTTCCGCTCGACCTCGGGCGGAAGGGAGCCCGCCGCGGGACAGGCGGGCGAGGTCAATGTCATTTCGATGACGATGTCTCCGTCCGGGCCGACGTCGATCTTGTAGATGAGCCCGAGCTCGTAGATGTCGACGGGGATCTCCGGGTCGTAGCACGTCTTCAACACGTCGAGGGTCTGCTGTTCGAGACTAGGCTGCTGCTGTTCTTCCATGCTCTACTCCGTCGAGACCGCTTCTTCCTGCTGCGCCAGCGCCGCCTTGAGCGTGTGCCAGGCGAGAGTGGCGCACTTCACTCGCACCGGGTAATCGCGGACTCCGCCGAAGACCGCGAGTTTGCCGAGCTTCTCTTCGCCTGGCGGGCCCGGCGGCGCGGACTTTCCGGTCACCAGGGAGTGAAACGCGGTGAAAAGATCCTCCGCCTCGGCTTCGGTCTTGCCCTTCATCGCCTCGGTCATCATCGACGCCGACGCGGTCGAGATGGCGCAGCCCGCTCCCTGGAATCCGATGTTGCGGACGACCCCGCCCGCAACGTCGACGAAGAGCGTGATCCGGTCCCCGCAGAGCGGGTTGTAGCCCTTGGCCTGCCGAAAGGCGCCCTCGGGAACGCGAAAATTCCTCGGGCTCTTGCTGTGGTCCAGGATCACTTCCTGGTAGAGCTCGCGAAGACTGTCGTTCATGTCCCTACTTGAGGCCCCTACTTGAGGCCAAAGACCTGGCGCACGGTGTGAAGCCCGGAGACCAGCCGGTCGATGTCCTCCCGGGTATTGTAGAGCGCGAGAGAGGCCCGCGCGGTGGCGGGAACGCCGAAGCGGTCCATCACCGGCTGGGCGCAATGGTGGCCCGTTCGGACCGCGATTCCCTCCTGGTCGAGGATCGTTCCGATGTCGTGAGGATGAATGCCGTCGAGGACGAACGAGAGAACGCTTGCCTTGTGCCGAGCTTCGCCTACGATCCGAAGGCCCGGAACCGAACGAAGCTGTTCGGTGCCGTAATCCAAAAGCTCTTCCTCGTAAGCCGTGATGGCATCGATGCCGATCTCGGTCAGGTAGTCCATGGCCGCACCCAGGCCGACGACACCCGCGATATTCGGCGTTCCCGCCTCGAATCGGTACGGGAGCCGGTTGTACGTCGTCTTCTCGAAGGTGACCGAGGCGATCATGTCGCCCCCGCCCTGGTACGGCGGCATCTTCTCGAGAATTGCCTCTTTGCCGTAGAGCACTCCGACCCCCGAGGGGCCGAACATCTTGTGGCCGGAGATGGTGTAGAAGTCGCATCCCAGGGTGGCCACGTCCACCCGCAGATGCGGCGCGGCCTGAGCGCCGTCGATGAGAACCGGGACGCCTCTGTCGTGAGCGAGCTCGACGACCGTCCGCACCGGGTTGATGGTGCCGAGGGCGTTCGAGACGTGGGCCAGCGAGACGATCTTCGTCCGCGGGCCGAGGAGCTTCCGGAAGGCGTCCATATCAATGTCGCCTCGGTCGTCGATCGGAACCACCTTCAGGTGGGCCCTCTTCTCCTCGCAGAGCATCTGCCAGGGGACGATGTTCGAGTGGTGCTCCAGGTGGGTGATGAGGACCTCATCGCCTTCCCCCACGTTCACGCGCCCATAGGTCTGAGCGACGAGATTGATCCCCTCGGTGGTGCCGCGCACGAAGAGGATCTCGCGCTCGGAGGAAGCGTTCAGGAATCGCAGCGCCTTGAGGCGCGCGCCCTCGTAGGCTTTCGTCGCCCGCTCCGAGAGCTCGTGCACTCCCCGGTGGATATTGGCGTAATCGTGCGAGTAGAGCCGCGTCATCGCGTCCAGGACCTGACGCGGCTTCTGGGCGCTCGCGGCGCTATCGAGGTATACGAGAGGCTTTCCCTTGATGTCCTGATGGAGCGCGGGAAAATCCGCCCGCACGCGCTCCACGTCGAACGGGCGCTTTGGCGCCTCCTTGCGGGTCGCGACTTCGGTCTGACTGCTGCTCATCGACGTCTCCTTCAAGCCGCCTCGGCGAAGACGAACCGCCGCATCGCGTCCCTGACCGCCGCGATCCGGATTCGCTCGCTCACGTCGGCGATGAACCCTCGCGTCAGGATGCTCATGGCCTCGTCACGCCCGATTCCCCGGCTGCGGAGGTAGAACAGAGCGTCCTTGTCGAGCTGTCCGATGGTGGCCCCGTGGGCGCATTTCACGTCGTCGGCTCCGATCTCGAGCTGGGGGTTGGTATTGACCAGCGCCTCTTCCGAGAGCAACAGGTTTTTGTTCGTCTGCTGGGCGTTGGTCTTCTGCGCTCCCGGCCTCACGATGATGCGCCCGTTGAAGACCCCGCTCGCGGCGTCATCGAGCACTCCTTTGTAGAGCTCGCGGCTCGTGCCGTGCGGCTTCTGGTGATCGATGACCGTGTGGTGGTCCACGTGCTGCGTTCCCTTCACCACGTAGAGGCCGTTGAGCGTGAGGTCCGCGCCCTCTCCATCGAGCAGGCTATGAATGTCGACCCGGGCGATCCGGGCGCCCAGCGACAGCGAGTGGTCCTGGAGCACCGACCCCGCCGCCTGGAGGAGCCTTTGACTCCCGATGTGGAAGGTGCTCTCGCCTTCCCTTTGAATGCGGTAGTGGTCGACGTTCGCTCCGCTCGCGGCGACGATTTCGGCGGCGGCGTTGGTGAAGTAGGAAGGCCCGTTTTCACCGAGATAGCTCTCGACGAGACGCACTCCGGCCCCGCGCTCGAGGAGCACGATATGGTGGGGGTGACTCACGGCGGGCCTTTCCGCGGAGCTCACGTGGACGATATGGATCGGGTGCTCCACGACCACGCCCTCGGGCACGAGTACGAACGCCCCGTCCGCGAGAAAAGCGCGGTTGAGATCGGAGAACACGGTCGCGCCCTCCGCGGGATTCAAGCTCAGAACCGCCTCGACCTCCTCCGGATGGTTTTCGAGGGCGGACGCGAGGCTCTCGATGACGACACCGGGAGCGAGCGTTCCGATTGCCGAAAGCTCGGGCGAGAAGCGCCCGTTCACGAAGACGATCTCGTGGCGCTTCCAATCCTTCCCGAGATGCGAGCGCAGCAGAGACTCTTCGCCACCGAACGGGCCCGCATCGAGGGAGAGCTCCATCGACGCCAGAGGCGCGACGCTCGTGAACCGCCAGTCCTCGTCGTTCGTCGTGGGAAAACCGCGGTCGAGAAACCTTTCGAACGCCTCCCGCCTCACGAGCGAGAGCCAGGAGGGCTCCTGTCCGTGCCAGCGCCCGGCGTGCTCGAGAAACTGATGCCGGAAGGAGTCGATGGCGGTCATCGAGCTCCCTGGGGCGCCGCCGCCTCGAGCCAGCCGTAGCCCTCCTGCTCGAGCTTCAGCGCCAGCTCTTTTCCTCCCGAGGCCACGATGCGGCCTTCGGAAAGCACGTGGACGAAGTCGGGAACGATGTAGTTCAGAAGCCTCTGATAGTGGGTGATGACCAAAAGCGCCCGCTCGGGCCCCCGGAGAACGTTCACTCCATTGGCGACTATCTTGAGGGCGTCGATATCGAGGCCGGAGTCGGTCTCATCCAGGATCGCGAGCTTCGGCTCCAGGACGGCCATCTGGAAGATCTCGTTGCGCTTCTTCTCCCCTCCGGAAAACCCCTCGTTCACCGGCCGGTTGATGAGGTCCTCGTCCAGCTCGACGAGCTTGACCTTCTCCCGAACGAGCTTGAGGAAGTCCATGGCGTCGAGCGGGTCCTCGCCGCGGGCCTTGCGGTTGGCGTTCAGCGCCGCCTTGAGGAAATACGTATTGTTCACTCCGGGAATCTCGACCGGATACTGGAAGGCGAGAAAGACGCCGAGATGAGCGCGCTCCTCCGGCTTCATCCCGAGGAGATCCTGACCGAGATACGTGACGCTCCCCTCGGTCACCTCGTACGTGTCTCGTCCCGCGAGCACCTGGGAGAGGGTGCTCTTTCCTGAGCCGTTCGGCCCCATGAGGGCGTGGACTTCGCCCGCCCGGATGGTCAGATCGATTCCGTGGAGGATCTCCCGTCCGTCCACGTTCGCATGTAGGTTCTTGATTTCGAGCATGATCCCTTATCCGACGCTCCCTTCGAGGCTTACACCGAGGAGCTTTTGCGCTTCGACCGCGAACTCCATCGGAAGCTCGCGCAGCACTTCCCGGGCGAACCCGTTCACGATCAGCGAGACCGCGTCCTCCGTCGGGATGCCGCGCTGGTTGCAGTAGAACAGTTGATCCTCTCCGATCTTGGAAGTCGTCGCCTCGTGCTCCATCTGCGCCGTGGGGTTCTTCACCTCGATGTAAGGAAAGGTGTGGGCGCCGCACCGGTCGCCGATGAGGAGCGAGTCGCACTGCGAGTAGTTCCGCGCGTTCTTGGCACCCTTCTGGATCTTCACCAACCCCCGGTAGGTGTTCTGGCCGTGGCCGGCGGAGATCCCTTTGGAGATGATGGTGCTCCGGGTGTTCTTCCCGATATGGATCATCTTCGTCCCGGTGTCCGCCTGCTGGTAGTTGTTGGTGACCGCGACCGAGTAGAACTCCCCGACCGAGTCGTCCCCGAGAAGGATGCAGCTCGGATACTTCCAGGTGATGGCGGAGCCGGTCTCGACCTGGGTCCAGGAGATCTTGGAGGCGACGCCCGCGCACTTTCCGCGCTTGGTGACGAAGTTGTAGATTCCGCCCTTGCCGTTCTTGTCCCCGGGATACCAGTTCTGGACCGTCGAGTACTTGATCTGGGCGCGGTCGAGTGCCACGAGCTCCACCACGGCCGCGTGGAGCTGGTTTTCGTCCCGCATCGGGGCGGTGCAGCCCTCGAGGTAGCTCACGTAGCTTCCCTCCTCGGCGACGATGAGGGTCCGCTCGAACTGCCCCGTCTCCGAAGCGTTGATGCGGAAGTAGGTCGAAAGCTCCATCGGACTGCGGACGCCCTTGGGAATGTAGACGAACGAGCCGTCGCTGAAAACCGCGGAGTTCAAGGTGGCGAAGTAGTTGTCGCTGTAGGGGACGACCGACCCGAGGTACTTCCGGACGAGCTCCGGGTGCTCCTTCACCGCCTCCGAGAAGCTACTAAAGATGATACCGAGCTCGAGGAGCTTCTCCTTGAACGTGGTCGCGACCGAGACACTGTCGAAGACCGCGTCGACCGCGACCCCGGAGAGCCGCTCCTGCTCCTGGAGCGAGATCCCGAGCTTTTCGTAGGTGCGCTTGAGCTCGGGGTCGATCTCGTCGAGGCTATTCGGGTTCACCTTGACCTTTGGCGCGGAGTAGTACCGAATCGACTGATAGTCGATGGGCGGATAGTGGACGTTCTGCCACCGGGGCTCCTCCATGGTGAGCCAGTGGCGATAGGCCTTGAGCCGCCACTCGAGGAGCCAGGCCGGCTCGCCTTTCTTCGAGGAGATCGTGCGCACGACCTCCTCGTTGAGCCCCTTGGGGATGGTATCCGCCTCGATCTCGGTGACGAAGCCATAGGCGTAGGCCTTGTCCACGAGCTCGTGAATTTTGTCGGTCGATGTGCTCATGTTCTGTCCTTAGTTCGTGTTCTGGATGACGGGAAGCCGGACCTCGCCAACGCCCGCAGTCAAGCTCTCGAAGTCCTCTTCGCAGATCCTCGCGATCGTGACCTGGGAGAGCATCTGCAGCACTCTATCGTTCAATCGTTGGAGGGGGCTTTTGACGCTGCAGGTGTCGAACTGGTCGCAGGTGCCTTCGTCGGTGAAGCACTGCGTGAGCGAAAGCGTTCCGTCGACGGCCTCGATGACCGCGACCACGTGGATCCGCTCTGCCGGCCGGGCCAGGCTATAACCGCCCTTGGTTCCCTGGTGCGAAACCACGATTCCCTCGCGCGCCAGCCGCTGGAGGATCTTCGCGAGGAGGTCGGGCGGAAGCCCGCACCCCTTCGCAATCTCCCGGGCGCTCCAGGCGCTCGTCTCACCCGCCCGATCCTGGTGCGCGAGGTGCATGAGCGCGATGAGGGCGTAGTCGACTTTCTTCGAGAGTCTGAGCATTTGTAACTCCGACCTATTTGGTCGGACTTATAATAGTAACAGCGGACGTCCTCTGTCAAGACGGTAAGTGACCGTTCGGTATGTACATGCAAAATCGGACCTTTACGGTCCGCCTTTGGACCCTGGTATCGTAGCACTATCGATTGGGCCGACCCGGCCAGCCTTCTCCCTATGCCCAGAACCCGCCTCGTTTTACCTGACGATCGCGCTGGTGGTTGCAAGCCACGAGACGCCCGACCGAACTATCTTCTGCTCCAGCGCCCTTCCCCGTTACATTTGTTCTTTATTTTCGTGATGAATGGGCGTAGACTTTCGCCACTACCAACCGGGTGTCCGCTTCCAAGAGCTGCGAAAAAGGAGGGGATATCAATGAACGAGACTGAAGCAATCGAAGGGTGCGTCGACAGACGCCGATTCATCCTGGGCGCGGCGGCCGCGGCAGGCGCGACGGCGTCGCTCGGGTTGCCCGAGGCGGCCCTCGCTTCTCTCGGACCGTTACCGGCACCCACGCCGATCCCGGGCGGGACCGACCTGAGCGGGTTCGGGTTCGTGCCCCCGTACGATTTCATTCATACCTTTGCGCCCGGCACGGCAGGCTTGGTGCTGCCCTTCACCGGTGTGGTGCTCGAGGGTCTCGACGTCGAGCCGAGCACAATCACCGATTTCAAGGGTGCCACCGCCCTGGCCTTTCACATCGGTAAGGCAAGGGGAAGTGACGGACAGAGGTACAACCTCGAGACCGACCTCCGCGTCATGGACGGGGAGTACGTCGCCGTCAATGGGAGGAAGAAGCGGGGCTGCTTCGCCCTCATATGAATCGATCTGTTCGAGCCCGGGTCGGGCTCGCAGGTTCACGACAACAACGGCGGCATCGCTCTGTCGGGGCTCTTCTGGACGGTCGAGCTTCCAAAAGGCGCTTTCGGCATGAGCCGTAATGGAAAGCGCGCGTGGCTCAGGGCACATGACGTGCCGGTCATCGACACCTTCCGTTTCTCGAACCCGTTCCTGGTGCCGTCGACCGTCAGCTTCGATGTCGAGTGGGAGGCGATCGGCCCGCCGGATGAGTTCGGCTCGGGCGACAAGGTCCCGCCGACCGACAGGGCGGCGTTCCTCGGCACGTTCGCGGAGGCCCGCTCCACCGGCTGGTTCTCAGGCTCCGAGCTCGGGTTCAGCTTCGAATCGAAAAGCGGCGCGAGCACGGACCTCGGCTACGCACAGTTTGGCACGGAGCGGAACGGCGTTTTCCTGTAGGATCACGCCGCTTTTACGGCGGCGAGATCTGTACGAGGTGCACCGAGTGCCGTTAGAGGCTTGAAACTCGCGGTGGTAGTCCCCGCGCTCGTGGAGGCGCTCCCGGACTTCGAAGGAAATGTAGCGGGACTCGGCGGGCGCCTCTCCTGAAATCTCGTCGACGAGATTTTCGTTCCAGTATTACCCGTCCGCTCTTCTCGAGCCGGCGCTCTCGCTTGCACTTGGGGTCTTCTGGCTCTTGAGAGCGAGAACGCCAACGTGGTAACTTGGCAGTATATCCTGATCAGTATATACTGTTCGAGATAGTCTTGGGGTATATGAAACCACACCTCTTCCAGATACTGCTGGCACTCGCGGACCGGGACCGGCACGGCCTCGAGATCATGCGCGACGTCCTCGAGCGCACGGAGGGGCGGGTGCACCTGTGGCCGGGAATGCTCTACGGCTCGTTGAAGGAGCTCGTCGACGCGGGGCTCGTCGTCGAGAAGCGAGCCCCACGAGACGGTAAGGCGGGGGGCGGTAAGCCTCGTTACTACGGCATTGCCGACCGGGGCCGCAAAGCTCTGGCCGCGGAAACGGAGCGGCTCGAGCGCTACGTTCAGGCCGCACGAGCGCGCAACGTCCTGAAACCGGTGGGTCCCCGCTGATGATGATGAGGCGGATCTACCGGCTCATGCTCCGGAAGCTTCCGCCGGAGTTCCATCGGGTCTACGGGGCCGAGATGGAGGAAGCGTTTCTCGAATCGCTCGCGATCGCCCGCAGACGATGGCGCATCCTCGGAGCTCCCTATGCCGTTCTGCGGGCGGCTTGGGATCTCTATCGTCTCGAGGGCGACCTGATGCCTGCAAAGCCTCGAAGCAGGAGCTCGATCCTGACCGGCGGCCTTTTTCAGGATCTCCGCATCGGCGCGCGGCGTCTGCTGCGCGCGCCCGCCTTCACCGTCGCTTCCGTCGCGACCCTGGGGCTCGGCATCGGGGCCGTAGTCATCATGGTGACGCTCGTCGATGCGATCCTGCTCCGTCCGCTTCCCTACACCGAATCCGATCGACTGGTGGCGCTCTTCCTCCATGAGAAGGGGAGCGACGCCCGCCGCAGCCCTACTTCTCCAGTCAACTTCCATGCGTGGCGCTCGGAGAGCGCGACGCTGTCCCTCATGACCGCCGCCTACCCCTGGTCTCCGAGCCTGACGGGCCGCGATCGACCTGACGAGCTCCGCGGCTTGAAGGCATCGCCTTCCCTCTTCCAGCTTCTCGGAGCACAGCCGCTCCTGGGGCGCACTTTCCAGGAGAGAGACGATCCCAACGGGCGAGTGGTGGTCCTGGGATATGACCTTTGGCACCGACGCTTCGGAGAAGACCCGTCCATCGTCGGCGAGACGCTCGTTCTCGACGGTGAGGCTTACCTCGTCGCCGGAGTCATGCCCCGGGGATTTCGGTTTCCGCCGTTCTGGACGACGGGGGCCGAGATGTGGGCGCCTCTCTTCTTCACGCCCGAGGAGGCCGCCCGCCAGGCGCGGTTCCTTCGCGTCTTCGCGCGGCTCGAGCCCGGCGTCTCGCTCGAAGAAGCGCGCCTCGAGATGGAAGCGATGGGCGCGCGGCTGGAAACGCGGTTTCCCCGGGAAAACGTGAATACCGCGATCCACATGGAGCCGCTCCTGGAGCCGGTCGTGGCCGAAGCCCGGCCGGCGCTCCTTCTTCTGCTGGCCGCGGTCGTGCTCCTCGCTCTCATCGCCTGCGCCAACGTCGCGAATCTGCAGCTCGTGCGCTCGGCGGGACGCGCGAAGGACGCGGCTCTCGCGGCCGCGCTCGGCGCGGGGCGAGCCCATCGCCTGCGGCAGCAGCTCACGGAGAGCCTTCTCCTCGCGGCTCTCGGCGGCCTCCTCGGCGCCTCCCTCGCCCTTTGGGGCGTTCCCGCGATCCTCGAGCTCGCACCCTCCGATCTCCCTCGACTGGCGGAAATCGGAGTCGACTCGCGGCTCTTGCTCTACGCGGTTCTCGTCTCCGTCGCGGTGGCGCTCGTCCTCTCGACCGTGAGCCTGCCGGGGACCACCGCGACCTCCGCCCTCCGCCAAGCAGGAACGCGGGCAACCGACTCCAGAGGACGACGTCTTCGCGACCTCCTCGTCGTTTCACAGGTCGCGACCTCGGCGATGCTTCTCGTCGCCGCGGGGCTCGTGATTCGGAGCTTCCACGAGCTCCAGACGCTCGACCCGGGATTCCGGCGTGACCAGCTCCTCACCTCGTCGCTCCTCCTCGCGGGCTCCAATCATACCGAGCCCGAACGGCAGTCTCTTCTCTTTCGCCAGATCCGGGAGAGCGTGGGCGCGATCCCGGGAGTGAGCGGAGTCGCTCTCATCAATCATCTTCCGATCGGCGGGGATATCTGGGGCATGAGCTTCGTCCTCGACCGCGCGGAAGCGGTCGAAGCCGGCGAGCTTCCGCGAGCGAGCCAGCGCACGGTAACTCCCTCGTACTTCGAGACCATGGGGATTCCTCTTCTCGCCGGCCGTGATTTCACCGACGGAGACGACGAACGGGCGGAGCCGGTCATCCTCGTGAACCGCACTCTCGCGGAGCGCTACGCGTCGATCGAGACGATCCTCGGACGGCGGATTCGGCTCGGCGAGCCGGAGAGCGAAGACTGGCGAACGGTGGTCGGCATCGCCTCCGACTCCCGCCAGTGGGACATGAGCGAGGACGTTCGGCCCGAGATCTATTTTCCCTATGCCCAGAACCCGGTCTCGTTCTATCTGACGACCACGCTTCTGGTCGAAACCCCCGAGACGCCCGACCGCCTGCAGCCTCAGGTCGAGCGCGCCGTATGGTCGGTCGCGGGCGAGATTCCCATCGTCGATGAACGCACGATGGAGCGCATCCTCTCCGATCATGTCGCCCCACAGCGATTTACAGCGCTCCTGTTCACGGTATTCGCCACTCTCGCACTCGTCCTCGCGGCCATCGGTCTGTATGGCGTCCTCAGCTACACGGTCAGCCAGCAAACCGTCGAGATCGGAATCCGCGCGGCCTTCGGAGCCACGCGAGGCGACATCGGAAGCCTCGTCCTCTGGCGAGGAGCGCGCCTCGTGGGCATCGGACTCGTCATCGGCCTGGGAGCGGCTCTCCTCGCCCGCGGCCTCGTCGCAGGCCTTCTCTTCGGCGTGACTCCGAACGACCCCGCGACCTTCGCCGTCGTCTCTTTGTTCTTGATCCTGGTCGCGCTGGTCGCGGTGGTTCTCCCTGCGCGGCGCGCGGCCCGGCTCGACCCGCTTCTCGCGCTACGAAGCGAGTAGTCTAATGGAACAAGACGGAGGATTGCGCGGACGCGCTCCAGCAGGTCCAGAATGACTGCCTGCAGGCGCTACAATAGAGCGCGATGGGATCTCTTGCAATCCTCGCAGCCAGGCTCGCACTCTCATTCGTCTTGGCCGCCTGCGGCGAAGAAGATGCAGAGCCGCCGACGGCAGCTCCGGTAAGTCGACTCGGCGAATCGTTCTCCCTGCGCGTGGGCGAGGCGATAAGAGTCGAAGATGCGGAGGTCACGGTCACGTTCACGGAGGTGGCGAGCGATTCGCGCTGCCCGAAGGACGTCACTTGTATTCAGGCCGGTGAAGCGGTCGTCCATCTCGCCGTCGTCAGCGAAACCGGAGAGAACGCCGTGCTGAAGCTCGAGGTCCCGCCGGGCGGAAGCAGCTTGGTGGCGAGCTTCCAGGCTTTCCGAATCACCATCTTCGAGCTCAATCCCCAGAAGGAGTCCGGCAAACCGATCGATCCGGCCACCTACGTAGCGACGGTGAGGGTTAACCGGGCTTAGGTTCTCCTGCCTTCACCCCGGCGATGTTTTCGTTCCACGATTAAATAAGGTCGGAACCTGTCCTACACTTCAAGCACTAACAAGTTGAGCAGGTCTCCGTAAATCGAAGTCGATCGCTCTCACGTCAAGGAGTCTTCAATGCCCCATGCGAAGGCGTATTTCGAGACGGTAGTTCGTGCAGGCCGCTCAGGCGTGCTCCTGAGCCTCCTGTGGGGTCTGGCTCCGACCCTGGTCTCAGCCCAGGTCCCGAAGGAACCGGCCATCTCCATGGATGCCCTCGAGTTCTTCCGGCCGGAGCTGTCCATAAGCACCTCGAACGTCCCCCTCGAGGAAGTCCTCGACCAGCTGCCGAACCAAGCGGGTTGGCAGACGTTCCTCCAGAATCGTGCGGAAAGTGTCACCCGGATGGAGGTGCTCATCGACCCGCGCTCCGCGACGGCGGTCAACGTCCTCGCCTCCCAGCCGCTCATCCCGGGAAGAGGAAAGGCGAACCGAGTCACCCTGGCCGACCTGAGTCGAAGCCTCGGTCGGCCCATCCCGAATGTCGACGACAAGGTCGTCGCCGAGGCGGCCCTTCGGTACGCCCTGAGCCACCGCGATCTCCTGGGCATCGACGTGCGGCAGCTCGGCGAGGCCCGCGCCACGCAGGTGAACCAAAACCTCTGGCAGGTAAGCATCCCGCAGGTCTACCAGGGCGTCCCCGTCCGGGACGGCCGGCTAGCCGCCTCCATCAACCATGGCAACCTGGTGGTGATCGGGACCGAGGCCTGGGGCAACGTCCGGATCGACACCACGCCGAAGATCAGCTCCGAGCAGGCCCTCGAGAACGGCTTCGCCTATGCCGGCGGACACGGTGTCGACGACGTGATGGTACGCGAGCTCGGTCTCGAGATCGTTCCCGTCGCCCCGCCGCAGTTCCAGGCTGGCGAGGTCTTCGCGGGTCCCGTCGGCACCGGCTATGACCACTGGCTCGTCTGGACCTTCGTCTTCCGCCGTCCGCCCGAAGACGCCCTCTGGGAAGTGATGGTGGATGCCAGGAGCGGCGAGGTGGTGTCGTTCGTCGACAAGATCCAGCACCAGGAGCGCCAGATCGTAGGCGCGGTCTATCCCGTCACGAGCACGGGAATCTGCCCGACCGCCGGGCAGTGCGGGACGATGCAGAGCAACTGGCCCATGCCCTTCACCGACACCGGGCTCCCCTCGCCCAACAACTTCACGAACAGCGCCGGCATCTTCAACTTTCTGGGCGGGACGACGACCACGACCCTGACCGGGAGGTTCGTGGACATCGTGGACAACTGCGGCAGCATCAGCGAGAGCTCGACCACGGGGAGTCTCAACCTGGGCGGGAGCAACGGTCAGCATAACTGCACCACCGCCGGCGCCTCCGCCGGCGACACCGCTTCCAGCCGCTCCGCCTTCTACGAGGTCAACAGAATCGCGGAGCAGGCCCGCGGCTGGCTGACCGGAAACTCCTGGCTTCAAAGCCGGCTCACCACCAACGTCGACATCGTCGACACTTGCAACGCCTTCTGGAATGGGAGCAGTATCAACTTTTTCCGCTCCGGCGGCGGATGCCGGAACACGGGCGAGCTCGCAGGCGTGTTCGACCACGAGTGGGGCCACGGCCTCGACGACAACGACGCGGCGGGTATTCTCAGCAACTCGAGCGAAGCCTACGCCGACATCGCCGCCATCTACCGCCTTCAGAGCTCCTGCGTGGGCCACGGTTTTTTCGACGCTTCGAGCTCCGGGAGCTGCGGACTGACGGTGGACGCAACGGGCCGGAACGCCAACGAGAATCAGGTGGGCGGCACCCACTGCGCCCTCGACTGCTCGGGCGTTCGGGACGCGGACTGGGACAAGCACGCGGACCATCAACCGGACACCGCCCTCGGGTTCGTCTGCGGGCAATGCACGACGGGACCTGGCCCCTGTGGCCGGCAAGTCCACTGTGTAGCAGCGCCCTCGCGCCAGGCGGCCTGGGACCTGGCCGCCCGCGACCTGCAGGCGGCGCCTTTCAACTACGACAGTGAGACCGCGTTCATCGTGGCAAACAAACTCTTCTACCAGGGGAGCGGCAACATCGGCTCCTGGCATGCCTGTACCTGCGGGGCGTCCTCCAACGGATGCGGGGCGACGAACGGTTACATGCAGTGGCTGACGGCCGACGACGACAACGGGAACCTCAACGACGGGACGCCGCACATGACCGCCATCTTCAACGCTTTCAACCGTCACGGCATCGCCTGCGCGACGCCGGCGCCTTCGAACGGCGGGTGCAGCGGAGGGCCGGCGACGCCGCCTTCACTTACCGCGACGTCCGGCAACTTCCAGGTCGGCCTTTCCTGGAGCGCCGCGGCCGGAGCCACGCGCTACTGGGTCTTTCGAACGGAAGGACACGCGGGCTGCAATTTCGGCAAGACCCGGATCGCGGAGATCACGGGCACGAGTTACACCGACACCCAGGTGGCGAACGGACGGACTTACTACTACAACGTCGTCCCCGCCGGCGCCTCCTCGGCCTGTTTCGGCCGGGCGAGCAGCTGCGTGAGCGCGACACCCAATCTTCCCACCAACCCGGACTTCACTCTGGCCTGCAGTCCCTCGAGCCTCAGCATCCCACAGGGCAGTAGCGGTGCGAGCACCTGCACGGTTTCCTCCCAGAACGGCTTCGCAGGCGCGGTCAGCCTCTCTTGCGCCGGCCTCCCGAGCGGAGCCACCTGCGGCTTCAGCTCAAACCCGGTGACGCCGCCCGCAGGCGGCAGCGTCACGAGCACGACCACCGTCTCCGTAGCCGGAACGACCGCCACGGGTGCGTTCTCGTTCCAGATCCAGGGCGTGAGCGGCGCCCTCACGCGCACGTCCGCCATGAACCTCAACGTCACGGAGACCGGCGGCGGGGGCGCGCAGACGGCCGTCTTCGACGCCTCGCTCCAGGCACCCCAATGCGCCAGCGTGGGCAGCTCCTGCGATTCGGGCGCGACGCTCCTCCTGGGCCGGGATGGCAAAGGCCCCGAGCCCAACCAGCCGAACACCATCAACGATTCCTGCGCGGACGGAACCTCGGGAACGTTTCACATCGACGAGTCGAACGACCGCCTGAAGGTCTCCACCACCGACGGGAGCAACTTCGCCCCCAGTAAGACGGTCCGCATCGAAGCGACGGTGTGGGCATGGACCACTCCGAGCGCGGACCGGCTCGATCTCTATAGCGCCGCGAACGCCGGAAGCCCGAGCTGGACGTTCATCACGACGCTCACGCCCACGGTGGCGGGTTCGCAGACTCTCAGTGCGACCTACACCCTGCCCTCGGGCGGGCTTCAGGCCGTTCGCGCGCGCTTTCGCTACCAGGGAAGCGCCGCCCCTTGCGGCACGGGCTCGTACAACGACCACGACGACCTCGTCTTTGCCGTCGATACCCCGGCCACGACCGTGGTCTTCTCGGACGACTTCGAGACCGACAAAGGTTGGACCCGCAACCCGAACGGAACGGACACCGCGACCACCGGACTCTGGGAGCGAGGCGACCCCGAGCCCACCGACTCCGTCGGCCCCAAACAGCTCGGCACGACGGTGAGCGGCCTGAACGACCTCGTCACCGCCCGCCTGGCCGGCGCCTCCGCGGGGGTCAACGACATCGACGGCGGCGTTACTTCCGTCCAGTCCCCGGCGATCGTGCTACCCGCCACGGGCGCCTTGACCCTCAGCTTCAGCTACTATCTCGCGCACGGCTCGAACTCCTCGAGCGCCGACTTCTTCCGGGTGAAGGTGGTGGGGGCGACCACCGTGACGGTCTTCGAGAAGCTGGGCGCCGCCGTCGACGTGGACGGCGCCTGGAGCACGGCCAGCGCCACCAGCTTGAACGCGTTCGCGGGTCAGACGGTCCGCATCTTGATCGAAGCGGCGGACGCGAGCACGGGCAGCCTGGTGGAGGCGGCGGTAGATGACTTGAAGATCACGCAGCCGTAACTGTCCGTAGGAGACCGCTCCTCGCGCTACGAAGCGAGTAGGCGTAGAGCTCGGAGGCCCGAGGGAACGTCTGGTCCGAGGTGTCCGAGATGGACGTGAAGCGCGCGCCGGCCTCGCGCGCGAAGCACCTCGAAGTCTCCCAGCGCCTGAAACGCCTTCATCTGGCCGAAAGTGTATTTCTGCCCGGGAATCGGGAGGTCTTTCGCATCGTCGGAAGAGATATGGAGAAACACTCCGCGGTTCGGACCGCCCTTGTGGAGCTGGCCCGTCGAGTGAAGGTAGCGCGGTCCGTAGCCCAGAGTCGTCGCGACTCGTTTCTGGTCCTGCACCTGGTGCCTCAGGGCCTGGAGCTCGTGGTCGTTGTCGCGGTTCATGGCGACGAACGCGTTGATGGCGAAGTAGTCTCCAGGCTCGAGCGTCGATAGAAGCGCTTTCAGGTCGAGGTCGCCCGCGGGTTGCTGGGGCAGCTCACCGGTCTCCTCGAAGCGCGCCATGAGGGCACGGGTCGCCACTTTCGCCGCTTCTACGTCCGGTTGGTCGAACGGGTTGAGCTCGAGTACCGAGCCGGCGACCGCCGTCGCCATCTCCCATCGGAAGAATTCCTCCGCGAGACCTTCGACGGAGTCGAGCTCGATGCGAATGACCGGGTGTCCCGCCTCCTCGAGAGGGCAGAGCGCGCTCGAAGAGCCGACCCCCACGTAGGCGAACAGGCGATCGTCTCCGTAGTACGCGCCCGGTGCCTCGCGATCGACGGGCACGATTCCCTTCCCGTCCTTCCCCGTCGATTCCGCGACGAGTTGCTCGAGCCAGCCCCCGAAAGACTCAACCTCGGGGGACGTGAAGAGCGTGAGCTTGTCTCGACCCGCGCGGGCGAGCGTCCCGAGGGCGAGGCCGAGGGCGACTCCGGGGTTCTCCTCGGGCGCGACGTCCGGCCCGCACGCGTCCACCATCTCCTGGGCCCTGTTCAAAAACGCGCGCGGGTCGATGCCCGCAATCGCGGCCGGGGCCATTCCGAATCGAGAGAGGGCGGAGAAGCGGCCGCCGATCTCGGGCTCGCCGTGAAGGATGCGCCGGTAGCCCTTCTCGCGCGCGAGGCGCTCGAGCGAGCTCCCCGGGTCGGTTAACGCCAGAAACTGAGCGCCGGAGCGGATCCGATCGAAGAAGTACTTCTCGAAGGCGCTCGGCTCCGCGGTGGTGCCGGACTTCGAGGCGACGATGAAGAGCGTCTCCCCTATATTAATGTCCACCTCGAGCTCCGCGATCTGTGCGGGGACGGTGGAGTCGAGGACGTGAAGCCGGGGGAACCCGGGACGGGGGCCAAAGCTCCGGCGCAAGACGTCAGGACAAAGGCTCGAGCCTCCCATCCCCAGCACGACGGCGCTCTCGAACATGGAGACCTCGCGCGCCAGGGCTTCGAGCTCATCGACTCGCGAGAGCTCCCGCGCGACGACGTCGAGCCACCCGAGCCAGCGCGCCTCGTCCTTTCCCGTCCAAAGCGAAGCATCCTTCTCCCAGAGCCTCCGGACGCGATTCTCCTCACGCCAGACGCGGGCCTCCCGGGCGAACGAGTCCTGATACGTCCCCAGAGACAGGGTTTGCGAGCTCATCCCGGCCGAGTTTACATCTTCTGTGCTAGGCTACAAGGCGCTTATGCGGTTTCTACGTCTGCTGGTGTTGGCCTTCCTTCCCGCCGTCGCTTCCGCGCAGCCTACACTGCCGCCTATCGGAGAGGTCCCGCTCCTCGGGGGTTCGCCGCTCTTGCTGACCCTGGATGCGGAGGGGGACGGACCGCTGACTTTCAGCGTCCAGTCGAGCGACGCTCTCGTCACCGCCACCGTTCTCGCGGACAACCGGAGCCTCCGCATGCAGGTCGCGGGCTTCGGCGAGATGGTGTTCGAGCTCTTCGACTTCGCCGCAAGGCGCGCGACGGACCGCATCGTCGGGCTCGCCGACTCCGGGTTTTATGACGGAGTCATCTTCCATCGCGTCATCGACAATTTCGTCATCCAGGGAGGTGACCCCACGGGAACCGGCTCCGGCGGCTCCCCTCTCGGGGACTTCGACGATCAGTTCCACGTCGACCTCCAGCACAATCGCAACGGGATTCTCTCGATGGCCAAGTCCTTCGACGATACGAACGACTCGCAGTTCTTCATCACCGAGGGCCCGCAGCGCCATCTGGATTTCAATCACTCGATCTTCGGGATTCTCGTCGAGGGCGAGGCCGTTCGCCAGAGCATCAGTGCCGTGCCGGTGGGCGCCGAGGGTCGGCCCGCGACCAATGTGGTGATCGAGTCGGCTCGCAGCTTCGTGGACGAGGAGAACGCCGTCGTTCTGCTCAAAGCCCCGGAAGGCGCGACTGGAGCGGCGGACGTGACGGTCGTCGTCCGAAACGGGTCTGGCCAGGAAACGCGGCAGACGTTCCGCGTGAACGTGACCCCCGATGCCATCGATAGCGCCCCGTTTCTCGCGGATATCCCCGAGCTCAGGACCCGGGTGGATACTCCCCTTTCCTACCAGCTCCAGGCGATCGACGTCGAGGACAGCGTTTCGGCCCGCTACCTCGACCAGACCGGGCTCGCGTCGAACAGCCTCGCCGTCCCGGTTCAGGCCAATGCGAATCTGCAGTACCGCGTGGACTTCACTACCGGCCTTCTGACCATCACTCCGACGAGCGGCCTCACCGGGCGACAGCTCCTCACTGTCGCTACCGGGGTGAGCGTGACTGCCGTCGACTACCAGGTCGTGGTTGTGGTCATCGAGCCCTGATCGCGAACAAGTGCCGGGTTCCCCGGACGAACAGCGTCCCGTCGGAGACCGCGGGAGATGCCATGAGCGGCTCGCCCATCTCATTCCGCGCGAGCGACTGAAATTCCCGGCCCGCGCGCACCACGAAGACCGCGCCGTCCTCGCTCGCTAGATAGATCCTTCCATCCGAGACGATCGGTGAAGCCGAGAATCCGGCGCCCACTTCGAGCCGCGTCCGATAGAGGCGCTCGCCCGTCTTGAGGTCGTACGCGGAAAGGATCCCGTTGTCCACGATGACGTAGAGGATCCCGTCGTACGCCACGGGCGACGGGGTATAGGGAGAGCTCCTTTCGGCCGTCCAGAGGACGTGGTTTTGTGCGTCGCCGCGCGCCCCCGGTCGAATCGCGAACGTGGTCTGCCCTCCCGTGGGGTTGCCGCCGGTCACGACGATGCGATCTCCGGCGACGAGCGGCGTCGGAGTGATTACCTGGAGGTCTCCGTGCGAGAGCCTCCAGAGCTCTTCCCCGGTCCTGGGGTCGTTCGCGCGGATCCAGTTGGCGCCGTTGGTGACGAGCTCACTCCCTCCCTCGCCCCGATAGATCGCAGGAGTGCTCCAGGCGGGCTTCTCGTCGCGAGCCGCGCGCCAGACTTCCTTCCCGTTCTCGAGATCGTAGGCGGCGATGAACGAGTCCTTTTGCCGATCGTTCTGCACGATGACCAGGTTCTCGAAGATGAGGGGAGAGCTCGCGGCGCCCCACTGATACTCGGGCTCGCCCCAGTACCCCACGTCGAGAAGACCGACGTCGATACGGAAGCGAAGCTCGCCTTCCATGTCGAAGCAGAAAAGGCCCTCGGTTCCGAAGAGTGCGACGAGGTTACGTCCATCGGTTGCCGGGGTTGCGGACGTGTGACTCCCTTTGACGTGGCGTTTCAGGCGGGGAACACCTTGATGCGCGGTCTTCCGCCAGAGGACGTCGCCCGTCCGTTTGTCGAGGGCGAGGAGCTGAAAGCGATGAGCCACCATGTCGGGAGCGGTATCGATCCCGGCGACGTCGCTGTCTCCGAGGACGAGGGTGGGCTCGCCCTGCTCACTCGGCGTGTCGGCGACCGCCGTCGTGAGATACACCCGATCCCCCCAGACGATGGGGCTCGAGTGCGCGAGGCCTTCTGTCGGAACGCGCCAGAGAAGGTTCGTCCCCTCCGCGACGCTCCACTCGAGGGGCAGGTTCTGTCGGGAGGCGACGCCGCTTCCGTCAGGACCGCGAAACTGGGGCCAATTCTGGACTTCGAGCTCGAAAGCGAGAACGAGAAAGAGCGCGGCACGAAACAAGGGGCCTCCTCCCCTCCCTCCTCGGGGGAGATTAGCGCAAGTCGCGGAGAGCCCGCCGGACGATCTTGTTCGACGGCGTCCGCGGGAGCGCATCCAGAACCACGACTTCCTCGATTCGGAAGAGAGGATTCAACCGGCGGGCGATCGATTCGGACAGCTCCTGCTTCAGCCGATCGCGCTCGATCGGCTGAAGGAGCACGACGTGAACGATGAGCTTTTCAGGGCCGCCTTCCTTCGGCGCCACACCCACGGCCGCGCTTTCGAGAACGGCGGGGTGCTCGTTCACCACGCGCTCGAGCTCGAGCGAGCCGACTTTGATGCCCCCGAGGTTCATGGTGTCATCGGCGCGACCCTGCGCTTTGTAGCCGCCGCCCGGAAGGACCTCGATAAGGTCCCCGTGCCGGCGCAGAACCTCGCCATTCGGACCGCGGGGACAGCCCTCGTAATAGACCTCGTCATGGCTCGCGTTCAAAAGGCGCTGGGACATGCCGAGAGCCGGCGGAACGAGGAAGAGCTCTCCCGTTGCGCCTTCGGGAACGGGACGACCTTCCTCGTCGAGCACCACGAAGTCGACGCCGAGAGCGGGCGTGCTGAACGTCGACGGTGCGCATGGATGAAGGATCGTGCTCGTGATATGGCCTCCTCCGATCTCGGTTCCTCCGAGATACTCGACGATCGGCGCCGGCATTCCGGCGCGGCCGGCGCGGCCGGCGCGGCCCATGAGCCAGAGGTAGTCTTCCTCGGTCGAGGCTTCACCGGTCGAGCTGAAGAGCCGGACGGACGCGAAGTCCTCCTCGGATACCGACCCCTCCGAGCGCCATGCCCGTACCAGCGAGGGGACGACGCCCAGTATCGAGACCCGAGCTTGGCGCACGAACCTCGCGAACGCGGGCTCCGTGGGAGCGCCCGCATGGAGGGCCATCGTCGCGCGGTTCAGGAGGCTCGCGTAGATAAGCCACGGACCCATCATCCAGCCAATGCTCGTGGGCCAGGAGACGACGTCCTCCGGGTGAACGTCCTGGTGAAAGTGAGCGTCCATCGCGCATTTGAGCGGGGTGACATGGGTCCAGGGAATCGCTTTCGGGGTTCCGGTGGTCCCCGAGGAGAAGAGCACGCTCGTGACCTCGTCCGGAGAGGCAACGTGGGCTTCGCTGTCTTCGCCGGACGACAGGACATTTTCCCACGCAAGATCGCTACCCTCGAGTTTCTTGGAGTCGACGACGATGGCGCGCGGCTCCCCTCCGAGCCCTTCGAACGCTTCACGCACCTTGGCGTAGAGCGCAAGCTCACGCCCGCTGCGCCGATAGCTCGAGACCGTGACCGCGGCCCGAGCACCGCCGATAGCCATCCGCTTTCGCAGCTCCTCGGTAGAGAAGCTCTCCGCGATCGAAACGACTCGGCACCCGGCCCAGATCGTGCCGAGGTAGGCGACTACGCATTCGGGCGTCATCGGCAGGTAGAGGGCTATGGCGTCGCCGGGGCGAAACCCTTGTCGGCGAAGCCCGGACGCGAAGCGCCGGATGTCGACCGCGAGCTTGCCGTAGCTCGTCGATTCCAACTCTCCCTTCTCATTGCCGTAAACGATGGCGGTTGCGCTCGGGTCCGCACCGAAGCAGCTCTCGACGACGTTGAAGAGCGCTCCCGAAAGCCATACGGGGTCGCGTACGCCTCGGGAGACATCGAGGATCGAGTCTGGCTTTCGACGAAAGACGACACCGAGCCGATCCAGGACCAGGGACCAGAAGCGCTCGCGATCGGAAACGCTGAAGCGATGGAGCGCGGAAAAGGACTCGAGCCCGAGCTCGTTCATCAACGAAGAGAGGTTCGACCCCGACACCGCCCGGAATGATACACTGCGCCCGTTCGAGCTAACATAGCGGTCCGGAGAGAAACCATGACCGAGAAGTATTCCGCCGGCATTCCCTCCCACGACGTGACTCCGGAAGCGGTCTTTTTCGACCGGCGTCGTTTTCTCGCGACGCTCGGTGCCGGGATCGCGGGAGCGGGCACGATGGCCTTCGCCTCGGCGCAGGACGACGCGGCGCTTCTGGCGGTTCCCTACGACGGAGGCAAGACGTTCCCCGCCGCGCGCAACGAGGCCTTCCAGGTTCCCGATGCCGTCGCGCGAAAGGCGATGACTCCCCGGGAAGTGGCGGCGGCCCACAACAACTTCTACGAGTTTCTCCCCGGCCGCGGCGGACCGGTGTGGCAGCACGCGGGCGCGTTCCAGGTGAAGCCGTGGAAAGTCGAGATTTCGGGCGAGTGCGACAAGCCCCAGACGTTCGATCTCGACGACCTCCTAGGCTTCCCGCAGGAGGAGCGCATTTATCACTTCCGCTGCGTCGAGCGCTGGGCGATGAACGTTCCCTGGAGCGGCTTCCCTTTGAAAAAGCTCCTCCTCGCCGTCGAGCCCAAGAGCACCGCGAAGTACGTTCGCTTCGAGAGCGCGATGAAGAAGGACGAGATGCCGGGTGTCCAGGAAGCGCACTGGTATCCCTGGCCCTACCATGAGGGCCTTCGCATGGAGGAGGCCATGAACGACCTCGCGCTGGTCGTGACCGGCGTCTACGGAAAGCCGCTCCTCAAACAGCACGGCGCCCCGGTGCGCATCGCTGTCCCCTGGAAGTACGGCTACAAGAACCCGAAATCGATCGTGAAGATCGAGATCGTGGACAAGGAGCCCAAGACGTTCTGGCAGATCCAGCCCCACGAGTACGGGTTTCTTTCGAACATCAACCCGTTCATTCCGCACCCACGCTGGAGCCAGGCCGAGTCCTCCTGGCTCGACAACGAGGAGAAGTTCCCGACACCTCTTTTCAACGGGTACGAGAAGTACGTGGCCGAGCTCTACCCCGACGAGCCGCGGACTCTCCAAAAGCCGCTGCGCCCCGGGCAGAAGGCGCGTTAGGCTTCGTCGATGTTGTGGGTGCGCGTCGGCGCGGTGGCGATGTTTCTTGCGGTCGCGCTGGGAGCATTCGGAGCGCACGCGCTCCAAAAGCGACTATCACCGGAGATGCTCGCGGTCTTCGAGGTCGGAGTGCGGTACCACGTCTACCACGCGCTCGCGCTCTTCGCCGTCGCCTGGGTCGCGGACCTTCGCCCGGGAAGCCTGGCTCAAGCTTCGGGCTGGGCCTTCGCCCTCGGCATCGTGGTCTTCTCGGGAAGCCTTTATCTTCTGAGCGTGACCGGGGTGAGGTGGCTCGGCGCCATCACGCCTATCGGCGGGACGGCGTTTCTCGCCGGGTGGGTGCTGCTGTTCCTGGCGTCGTCACGGTGATTAGCCTTACTGCGCCCACCGGACGTCCGTCATGACCATGAACGTGAATCCGCGCTCGTCCGGCGAGCGGTACGCTCCCTTCGCCTTCAGCAGGAAGGCAGAGACGGCGGTCATCTGCCAGCCGTCCTCTTCGTCGGCGCTCCAGTAGGCGCAGGCGAGTTTCAACAGAGAATGGGTGTCTCCGTATTCGCGCACCCGACGAATTTCCGACTTCGCCGACTCCAGCAGGGACGTGTTGGCCCAGGACCACATCCAGCTCCCGCTGCCAGTCGAGACGCTCCCGACGAACTGAATGTCAGCGACGACCCGGGGCCTGCCTTGTTCGGAGAAGACCAGCTCCGCGGTGTCCTGGTACCAGTCGTAACGCGGATACGAATTCAGGCGATATTGGACCTCGAGCTGATTCTGCCTCGCCTGCAGGTACGGGATCGCGGATTCGAGAAGCCGGGCCGTAGCAACGATATGCGCGCGAGGCCAATTCAAAAGCCGTACTTTCTGATAACACCCGGAACAGAGGAGTCGGAAGTCGGCGTAGGCCACCGCCGCGTCGTTCCACCTGCGTTCCTTCGAGAGCATTTCCTCGCAGGCGCCGCACCACGCATCCGGCCAAGGAGCGTCGGGAGCGTCGGGATCGAGCCCGACGTGGAAACCGAGACCTTGCCCCGCGGCGAGGTGTTGGCAAACCAGGGATGACGCGGCCGAGCCGTGCTCCGGACAGTCGATGTTGCGATCCTCGGCACTCATTCGAATAGTGTCAGAGCGGTCTCACAATGGACGTAGCTCCATAGTCGTAGCTCTCGATTTCGGCCGTCCCAGGTCGCGGGCGTACTTGATCGAGCCTCGGGTGTCGTACTTCTCCAGGTACGCTTCATCGACCGCATCCTTCAATCGATCGCTCCTCGTGCGCACGGCACGGACGGGGATCTCTCGACCGTCGACGAGGATAGCACCCCGTGGCTCCTCGAGAAACGTACGGTACCAGCTTCGCGGCTTGAGGCTCCACGAGCGCACGAACACGCGACCCTCCACCACCACCGCCCAGATGCCGATGAATCGGTGGGGACCGGTGCCGGCGCGAATGCGAAGCATCTTGTCCTCACGGATGGCGGCGCGGACCTCGCTCGGGAACTCTCGCTTCGTCTTCATTTCCTTGTCAGGCTAACGCTTATACTTCGTCGAACTCCGGGGGATACTTCACCACGCCTTGAATCCCGAGCAACGCTCCCGGCTGCAGTTCCAGCGCCATAAACGCCTCGCTTGGTGCCTCGAAAGGCGACAAGATGCCCAGCGGTTGGGCGGGAACGAAGCCGAACCTCGGGTAGTAGCCGGGATGGCCGAGCACGATGACTACGGGGTGGCCGAGCCCTCGAGCCTCTTCCAGCCCACGTCTGACCAGAGCCGAGCCAATGCCTCTCTTCTGAAAGAGTGGCAGCACCGCCATGGGCGCCAGCGCCAACGCGTCGTGGGTTTGGCTTCCACCTTCGACGGTGATTCTCGTGAAAAGGATGTGCCCCACGACCTCGGAGCGATCGAGCGCCACAAGACTCAGCTGTGGGATGAAAGCCGACGATTGACGAAGCGCGTCCACGAGGCGAGCTTCGTTCTCCTGGCCAAAGGCCAGCCGATTCACCTCGAAAACGGCGTCTCGATCTTCGGGACGCTCCGGCCGGATCTGCATCACGCGAGTCGCTTGTATTGTTCGATCTATAGCGACCAGGTATGGACTACTGAAAGATTACGACGCACAGCATCCCGACATAACGCCACGAGCGCGTGGACGGCAATCTGCATGTCCTCAGTGACGGTAATTGATGAGTCGCCGTACTCGTCACGCAGCCTACCCACCCAGCTCGCCAATAAGGTCTCCATGGCACCATCCGGGACCGCCGCAAGCATTTCAACCCACGCAGTGGACACGGTGCCGGCGGAGCACTCATCGCCGTCTCCACCTACCCGAGCGTCGAGGGCTTCTGTGAACGAGGCAGGCCCTGCGCCGACGACAGCCCGGACAGATTCGGTTAGCGAATCGAAACCAAGCGGCGAAAGCTGAAGAGAGAAATCGACATGAAGAGGTATCCTGCTGCGATCGGACAGCACCTCAAACTCTTGCGTCGAAAAAGCTTGCCCAATCACCGAGGGGTCGCCAGCATAGAAATCCGCAAGCTGTCCCATCGTTCTCCTCCAGGTAGCCATCGCTCACAGGTTCACGGTTCCAACGTTGAATTGAGCGGCGGCACAGCGATACCGTGGCCGAAGTCACTCCCCTTTCAAGGTATCTCTTTCTGTTCCCATTTTTGCACAGGAGCACAGAGCTCCAAATCGTGACCGTCGGGATCGGAAAAGTAAACGGACTTCGCTGGCATCCACTCGTGGTACATAGGCCCCTTGACAGCAACACCTTGCTCTTGCAAGGCGGTTGCAGCCGCTTCGATGTCGGCTTCCTCGACAGTGAAAGCGAAGTGTTGCATCGGCCAAGTTCCTCTGTCTTCCTGGAGCACCACCATGCCGGCCTGGCCACCCGCCCTCAGGAACACCCACCTGCGGCGTTCGTCCCGTGCGCCAACTTCAAGTCCTAGAGTTTCCCGGTAGAACACCTCGGACTTCGCGAGGTCCTTGACACGGATGGCTACTTCATAAAGACCGCGGATGGGCAGCATGTCATCTTTCCTTTCTCACGAAACCGAAGATTCCGGCAACAGTCCTGTTACGTCGACGCCGCCGAACACTGCGGTTGAGCGGCGTGGCCAGTCCTGTGGCAACAGCACTGGGCGCCACGAAGCTGACGCCGCTGATCGCCGGCAACTATGCTAACCGAAACGAGGGCCACGTCCGCTGCAAGCGCGAGTTAGGTGGCGTGTGCAGGCACTTGGAGACGTTTGGCCCGCATGATGTAGGCGTGCGCTATTTTCAGTCCAAAAAGATCCGTGTCCCGGATTTCGACCAACCCGTCCTCAACGCTTACAGCTTTGATCACAGCATCGAGGGCCGGATCGTCGGCATTTAGAGTTACGACACGGGAGATCGACAGAAGTTGGTCTTCGCCGATAGCGGCTGCGAGCTTCTCGACAAACTCGCGCAACGCTTTCAGTCTGCCGTCCTCAAGCCAAGGCGACGACACGACCAAATCCCATCTGTCATGGGCTTCCGCACGCAGAAAGAGGCCAAAGAAACTGAACTCCCCCTTCTCGTTCGAAAGGTCGCCCATCAACTGACGCAATTTGTCAATGTCAATCTTCATCATAGGGAAGCCAAGAGCGTCTTTGTCGCCGTGATCATGTCAGCTGCATCCTGTTGTGACGCTGATCCAATTGTACGGTAACGAATGTTCGGATCCCAATCGGCAACGATCGACCAATCAGCCAGGTGGTCGGCTCTAATCTTTACCTCGCTGCCGGAGAGGTGCAACAGGATATCCAGATCGTGGGTCCGAAAGCTCTGGTAGCCCTCGAAGTCGCCTCGCGTGGACGGGTACCCAGCCCATTTAAGAGCTCGGCAGATCCGGGCCTTCAGTGCAATCTCAACAGCATAACCGCAAAGATAGACCGCGCAGTCGCAGCGCTTCGCGAGTTGAAGAACGTCGGCGTCCTTCAACCTAGCCCGCGCGATCTTCCGCAGATCACCGACTGCTATCATCGTCGCTTAAAGGTGCCTCCGCACATTGAAGGACGAGATCCTGGTGGAAATCCTCCCTCTGGCGCTCTTCGCGCGACGCGTTATCATGGCGCCGATGCAAGCCGCCGTCCGGTGCCGGGACCTCTCGAAAACCTATGACGGCAAGGTCGAGGCGGTGCGCGGGATCGACCTCGAGATCGGGGTCGGCGAGTGCTTCGGTCTTCTCGGGCCGAACGGCGCGGGAAAGACCACCACCATCGAAATGCTCGAGGGGCTTCTCGCCCCTACTCGCGGCGAGATCGAGATCCTCGACAAACGCTGGGGCGAGGATGACGACGCGGTGCGGCAGCGGCTCGGGGTCTCGCTCCAGGAGACGAAGCTCGCGGACAAGCTCACCGTGGAGGAGACCGTCACCCTCTTCCGGAGCTTCTACGATCGAAAACGGCCGGTCGAGGAGATCCTCGAGCTCACGGGCCTCACCGAGAAACGCTCGAGCTGGGTGGTAAAGCTCTCCGGGGGGCAGCGCCAGAGGCTCGCGATCGCCTGCGCGCTGGTCGGCAATCCCGAGCTCGTATTCCTCGACGAGCCCACGACCGGCCTCGACCCGCAGTCGCGCCGACACCTGTGGGATGTGATTCGGGATTTCCGTCGCGAGCGGAAGACCGTGCTCCTCACCACCCACTACATGGAAGAAGCGGAGAGGCTCTGCGATCGGGTCGCCATCGTGGATCACGGCAAGGTCATCGCCCTCGGCTCGCCTCGGGAGCTCATTCAGAGACTGGGGGGCGACCACGTGGTCGAGCTCGAGGTGAGCGACCCGGCGCGAATCGCGATCGAGGACCTGGAGAAGCTCCCGAGTGTCAGCAGAAGTTATCGCGAGGGGGATCTTCTGGGACTCGCGGTGAAGGAAGTCCACCTCGCAATTCCCGCGCTCATGGCGTATCTCGGCGAGCGCGGGTCGGAGCTCGAGCACCTGAGCACCCGGCATGCAAGCCTCGAGGACGTCTTCGTCTCCCTCACGGGGAGACATCTGCGGGATGGTTGATTCATGAGGCTCGACCCCTTCTATCGACTCCTAATCGCCCGAATTCGCGAGCCTCTTCGCGAGCCGGAGGTGGTGTTCTGGGTGTTCGTATTCCCCATCTTGCTCGCCGTCGGCCTCGGAATCGCGTTTCGCAACAAGCCCCAGGAGCAGATCTCGGTTGCCGTCGCCGATGGGCCGAGGGCGCGGGAAGTCGCTGCGGTTCTGGAGGCGGACCCGCAGCTCGTCGTCCGGATCTCGAATGAAGAAGACGTCCGCTCCGAGCTTCGATTGGGCAAAGTCGCGTTGGTCGTCGTTGCCCACGAGCCGTACGAGTACCGCTTCGACCCGACTCGCCCCGAGGCGGAGGTCGCCCGGGTGCACGTCGAGGGCGTTTTGCAGAAGGCGGCGGGAAGAAAAGACGCCTTCGATGCCGTCGAGGTCGAAGTCTCCGAGCCCGGAGCGCGCTACATCGACTTTCTGATCCCCGGCCTTCTGGGGATGAACCTCATGAGTGGCGGCATGTGGGGGGTGGGCTTCGCGGTCGTGGACATGCGCACCCGGAAGCTTCTGAAGCGCCTCGTCGCGTCGCCCATGAGAAAGAGCGAGTTCATCGCGGCCCTCATGGTGAGCCGCGTGGTGTTCATGCTGGTGGAGCTCGTGGCGCTTCTGGTCTTCGGTTATTTCGTCTTCGACATCGTCGTCCGGGGGTCCATCACCGCCACCGTTCTCGTCGGTCTTCTCGGAGCCCTCACCTTCGGCGGGATCGGGATCCTCGCCGCGAGCCGCGCGCAGAAGATCGAGACGGTGTCCGGGCTCATGAATCTGGTCATGCTCCCGATGTTCGTCTTCTCCGGCATTTTCTTCTCCGCCGATCGTTTTCCGGAGGTGATGCAGCCCGCGATCCAGGCGCTTCCTCTCACCATGCTGAACGACGCGCTCCGCGCGATCATCATCGAAGGCCAGACGCTCGTCTCCCAGGCGCGGGAGATCCTCGGTCTCCTCCTCTGGGGCGCCGTGAGTTTTCTCCTGTCGATCAAGTGGTTCCGATGGACCTGAGTTGAGACGGCCGCTTCTCCTCGCCCTCGCCGTCCTCGTCTTCGTTCTCCTCTTCGTCTTCGTCATCGAACAGGATATGCGCGACTTCGAGGTGAACTACCGCGCGGGCGAAAGGCTCCTCGCGGGCGAGAGCCTCTACCAGACCTCGGACGGCCACTACATGTTCAAGTACTTTCCGTTCTCGGCCATTCTCTACCTCCCGCTCTCCTTCCTTCCCCTCCCCGCCGCCAAGGCCCTCTGGTACGGGCTCACGGTCTTTTGCTCCCTCGCGCTCTTCGTCATCTCCAAGCGCCTCGTCTGGGGTCGTGAGTCGGCGCCCTGGTACCTCCTCGCGATTCCCCCCGTCGTCCTGGCGAAGTGCTTCTTCGTCACGATCAGGCTCGTGCAGATCAACACCCTCGTGACCCTGGTGCTGGTCTTCATGGTCTTGGCGCGAAGCGAGGCGCGGGCGGGTGCTCTCTGGGGCCTGGCGACGGCGATGAAGCCCTACGGGCTCATCTTCCTACCTTATTGTATAGTCCGTGCAAGGTTCGTAGCCCTTGCCACCGGCCTCACCGTTCTGGTGGCGGCCTTTTTCCTGCCCTCGGCCTTTTATGGATTCGAGCGAAACGTCGAGGTCCACCGCGAATGGTACCGGACGCTCTCGGAATCGACACCGAGCCAGCTCGGGAGCGCCGACAACGTTTCTCTCGCCGCGTTTCTTACCAAGTGGTCTCTCCCGCCCGGTCTCTCGGCATGGCTCGTCTTCGGCCTCGGAATCCTGATGCTCCTCATCCTGCGGTGGGGAAAGGGCTTGCCCCGCGCGAACGTTCTCGAGGTTGGGACTCTTTTGGTGCTGATCCCACTCGTGTCCCCGCTGGGGTGGGACTATCAGTTCCTCACGTCCGTTCTTGCGTTGACCCTACTCTCGCGTCACTGGGCCACCTTCCCGCCGGCCTCGCGCGCGGTCCTCGGGGTCAACCTCTTCGTCATCGGCTTTTCCATCTACGACGTGATCGGCCGGGTCGCCTACCAGAAGTTCATGGCTTGGTCCGTCTTGACGGCGTGCTTTCTCCTGGTAGTAGGTTATCTCGTGTTTTTACGATTCAACCGACTGAATTAAATTAATAATTGACAAATTTAGACTAATTAAGGCAGTATTTGAGTTAAATAGTAAACTATCTAACTCAGGAGGCGGGACTTGGACAACGTTTTACGAGATTTCCTGGAGATTCCTTACGATCAGCTCGAGGAAATGAACCTGGAGGCGAAGACGGCGCGGGCCGACCGCAAGCCGGCGCATGAGATCCAGGAGCAGCGCCTCAAGTACCTCACCGACGAGAAGCGCATCAAAGCCGTGACGGTCTGCTTTTCGGACCTCGAGGGGCGGCTTCACATGCTGGACTATGACAAGAAGTTCCTCCTCAAATCGGCCGATAACCTGACGTTCGACGGCTCGTCGGTCCGGGGCTTCTCGCAGCAGTCGGAGTCCGACCTCAGACTTGCGATCGACTGGCCAGCCTTCTACTGGCTCCCCGCCGACATCTTCGGACCGGGGAAAGTCCTGGTCTTCGCAGACGTCCTCGAGCGCGACGGCTCCAACTACCACTCGGGGCTGAGGGCAACGCTCAAGAAATACACCGACTCTCTCTGGAATCAGGACAAGACCATCGTCCACGCGTCGAACGAGATCGAGGGCTTCCTCTTCCGGGGACGAGACGCCGAGCGCCGCTACTACGAGACGGGCAAGTTCGAGTTCATCTCGACCGGCGGCTACTACCACTCGCTTCCCGGCGACGAGCTGAGGCGGTTCATCGATACCTCGGCCGAGGTCCAGAGGGCGATGGGCTTCGCCAACGAGAAGGACCACCCGGAGGTCGCGCCCTCGCAGTTCGAGATGAACTACTCGTACACCGAGGCGAACATCGCCGCCGATCAGGTGCTGCTCTACAAGCTCATCTGCCGGCAGGTGGCGCAGAAGCTCGACATGTCCGCCTGCTTCCTCCCGAAGCCCGTCACCGGGGTGAACGGAAACGGGATGCACCTCAACATGTCCCTGGCGAAAGGCGGGAAGAACCTGTTCTACGACGCCAAGGGAGAAGACGGCCTGAGCAAGCGCGGCTGGGAAATGATCGATCGCATCCTCACGAGCGGCCAGGAGCTCTGCCTCATCCTGAACCCGAGCGTGAACGCGTACCGGAGGCTCGATCCACACTTCGAGGCGCCGAACCAGATCAAAGCCTCGGCCATCAACCGCGGCGCGATGGTGCGGATCCCGCTCGGAAACGAGAAGACGGCCCGAATCGAGGTGCGCTCGATCGCACCCGACGCCAATCCGCACATGGCGATCTACAGCCTGCTCAAAACGGGTCTCGAAGGGCCTCAGCCTCCCGAGGAGGAGAACGGCGAGAACAAGCGCTCGCGCACGCGTTTTCTCCCGGACAACATCAACGACGCGATCCGTCTCTTCAAAGGGAGTACGTTTTTGACCGAGGTGCTGGGTGAGGAAGTCCAGAGAAAATTCGCGGAGGCGAAGCAGGCTTCCGCCGACCGCTGCCCCAGAGCCCTCGGTAGCGTGATCAAGACGCCCGAGATACAGTTCCACCACGAGGTCACGAACCAGTACCTGTGGAACCTGTTCTAACCGGAACCAGAATCGAGGGGTTCTCGGGAATCTTGCTTGTTTCCGAGAACCCCCAGCGTCTCGCCGAGTTCTATCGAGAGGTTCTCGAGATTCCTCTCGAGGACGAGCATCACGAAGGGACGCTCCCCCACTGGGGATGCACACTGGGAGAGATCCACTTCGCGATTCATCCCATCGAGGACTTCCCCGACGGCAAATCAGGAGTGGGCGCAGTCAAGCTCGCGTTCACGGTGTTCGACGTGCGCGCTCTCGCGGCGCGGCTTCAAGAGAAAGGCGTCAGCCTCCTCTACCCTCCCCGGGACAAGGGCTTCTTCATCAGCGCGGCTCTTCTCGATCCTGACGGGAACTTCGTCGAGCTCACGGAGCTCTGCGATGAGTGGTTCGAGATCCTGAAGGATAAGAGAGGACGTGGTGGGGACCTCCTGGAAAAATGTGACGCTCGCAAACCTCGACCGGTCCCGACGAGCGAGCCCGCGAAATCCCCGAGACGTGTGATTCACGAAGGCCGGCGGATCTCGCTCGTTCCTCTCGACCCCAAATCTCAGGTGGACGACCTCTTCACGGGATCGCACGGCAACCCCAAAGGCGAGTCGCTCTGGACCTACATGGGCTACGGTCCGTTTCCGGCGAAAGCCGCGATGCTCGACTGGCTCCGCGCCTGCGCGCTCTCCGAGGATCCGTTGTTCCTCGCCGTCCGCGACAACGAGACCGGCGCCCACCTCGGCATGGTGAGCTACCTCGCGATCCGCCCCGCGATGCGCGTCCTAGAGCTCGGACACATCTGGTACGTCCCCCGCGCGCAGGGGACGGGCGTCAATACCGAGGCCGTCCATTTGATGCTGCACGAGGCCTTCGAGGTTCTCGATTATCGCCGCGTCGAGTGGAAATGCGACAGCTTGAACGAACGCTCCCGACGAGCCGCTCTCCGCCTCGGGTTTCGCTTCGAAGGCATCTTCCGCCAGCACATGATCGTGAAGGGCAAGAACCGCGACACCGCCTGGTTCGCGATGCTCGATTCCGACTGGCCCGACGTGAAAGGCCGCCTCGATACTCTTTGACTTGGGAGGTCTCATGAGGTTTCTTCGATTCCCCGCTCTCGCTCTGCTCGTTTCCACACCCGTCTTTTCTCAAGAAGACCTTCTGAAGAACCTGAAGTGGCGCAACATCGGACCCGCGAACATGATGGGCCGCGTCGCCGACGTCGAGGGAGTTCCGGGCGTTCCCGAGATCGTCTACGTGGGCTCGGCCTCGGGTGGGGTCTGGAAGACGTCGAACGGCGGCGTCACCTGGGCGCCCCTCTTCGACGAGATGGATTACCTCTCGATCGGAGACATGGCCCTCGAGCCCGGAAATCCGGACGTGGTCTACGTGGGGACGGGCGAGGGGAATCCGCGCAACAGCGTGTCTTTCGGAAACGGGGTCTACAAGACGACGGACGGCGGAAAGACCTGGAAGCACCTCGGGCTTGCCGCGAGCGAGCGCATCACTCGCGTCCTCGTCGACCCCAAGAACCCGGAGAACGTCTACGTTGCCGCTCTGGGGCACATCTTCGGTCCGAACCCGGAGCGCGGGGTTTTTGTGAGCCGCGATTCCGGCGCCACCTGGGAAAAGACGCTCTACATCGACGACCGCCACGGCGCCGCCGACATCGACGTCGATCCCGAGAATCCGAACCTCGTTTACGCCGCGATGTGGTCTTTCGATCGAAAGCCCTGGACGCATCGGAGCGGAAGCGAGGAGGGTGGAGTCTTCAAGTCCGTCGACGCGGGGCGCACCTGGAAGGAGATCGAGAAGGGCCTTCCCAAGCTCCTGGGCCGCATCGGAATCAAGGTCGCGCCGAGCGATCCGAAGACGGTCTACGTCATCTGCGAGTCCCACGAGGGCAGCCTCTACCGCTCGGATGACCATGGCGAGAGCTTCACCCAGGTGCACAAGGACCCCGGCATCGTGAACCGCGGCCTCTACTACACCGACCTCAGGGTCGACCCCGCGAACGCGGATCGGGTCTACGCGGTGTCCTCATCGCTTCAGGTCTCGATCGACGGCGGGAAGACCTTCGAGACGATCTCCCCGAGCACCCACGTCGACTACCACTCGCTCTGGATCGATCCGAAAAACCCGAAGAGGATGTGGCAGGGGGAGGACGGCGGGGTCGCGGTATCCCACGATCAGGGGAAGACCTGGGAGTACGAGAACAATATCGTCCTCGCGCAGTTCTACCAGATCTACGCCGACAACCGGGAGCCCTTCTACTACCTCGGAGGCGGCCTCCAGGACAACGGCACATGGACGGGACCGAGCCAGACCCGCGAGCCCTTCGGAATCCTCAACGAAGACTGGAGGATGGTGAGCTTCGGGGACGGCTTCCACATCGTCTCCGACCCCCGCGACCCGGACGTGTTTCTCTCCGAGTTCCAGGGAGGCGGCCTCTACCGTACCGATATGAAGACCCGGGACCAGATCGCCGCGAGCCCTCAGCCGCGTCGCGGTGATGGCGGGCCCGTGGGCGACCTCGAGTTCCGGTTCAACTGGAACGCGCCCATCATCCCTTCACCCCACGACGGTCGCACCGTGTACTTCGGCGGAAACGTCGTCTTCCGCACCGACGACTTCGGAGGCGCGTGGCGCGCGGTGAGCCCCGACCTCACGACGAACGATCCCGAAAAGCTCCAGTCGGCCGGGGGGCCGGTGTTCATCGAGAACACCACCGCCGAGTACCACGGGACGGTCATCAGCATCGGTGAATCGCCGATGTGCGCCGGTGTGATCTGGGCCGGCACCGATGACGGGAACCTGCAGGTCACGAGAGACGGCGGAGCGACGTGGGAGAACGTGATCGCGAACGTGAAGGGCCTGGGAGCCTTTTCCCCTGTCTCCCACGTGGAACCCTCGCGGACCGGTGAAGGAGGCGCCTACGCCGCATTCGATCGGCACATGTTCGACGACTTCGCCGCGTACGTCTACAAAACCTCCGACTTCGGGAAGACCTGGACGCGGGTCGGAAAGGGACTCCCCGAGAAAGGCTACGTTCATATCGTCCGAGAGGATCCGAAGATCGCTTCCGTGGTCTATGCGGGCACCGAGGTGGGCCTCTACATCTCCCGCGACGCCGGCGCGAGCTTCGCGCGCCTCAAGAGCGAGAGCCTTCCCGCGGTCTCGGTGCACGACATCCTGGTTCATCCTCGAGAGAACGATCTCATTCTTGGGACGCACGGGCGCGGCCTTTATATTTTCGACGATGCGACTCCGATCCAGGGTCTCGGGTCGAGTGAGCTCTTCGACGTGCGTCCCACGATGAGGTTCACGATGATGCCGACTCGCTACGGCATCGGAGACGAGCCGTTCCGCGGGCCCAACCCGTCCTACGGCGCTCTCATTACCTTCCACCTCAAGGAAGCGGCGGAAGGCGATGCGGCACCGAAAGTCGAGATTCTCGATGGGAGCGGTGCCGTGCTCCGGACTCTGAAAGACGTTCCCAAAGAGGCGGGGGTGCATCGCGTCGCCTGGGATCTCGCGGGCGAGGAACCGAGACAGCGAAGCGATGAACCCGGGCCCCGTGGCTTCTTCTCCTTTGGTCCTCTCGGCCCTCAGGTTCCTCCGGGAAATTACCGGGTTCGTCTGACGGTGAGCTCGACGGTGCTCGAAAAGCCAGTGGTAGTGAAGCTGGACCCGACCGCATCCGTGGCCTCAGGCGCCCTCGAGACCCAATACGAGCTCACGACGAAGCTCCGTGACCTGCGCTCCTCGGTGAACGACGCCCTTCGCGGGCTCGATAGCCTCAAGGTCCAGATCGAAGAGCGGAAGAAGACCCTCGAGACCCAGAAGAAGGAGATACCCGAGGCGCTGAAGACCGGTATCGAGAGCAATCTCGAGGAGTTGAACCGGATCCTCGACGGCCTCGCGCGGCCCTCGGGAAAACCCTTCTGGAGCGAGGGTCCTCGCCTCTCCGAGCGGCTTCAGGATCTGTTCGGTCAGCTCAACGGGGTCCTGGTCGGTCCGACGGCGGCGCAGAGCGCCTACGTCGAGGAGATCCGCGCCGAGTACCGCGAGAAGATCGGCGGGGTGAACAAGTTCTTCGGCGAGAGCGCCCCGGCCCTGGGCCGGCTCCTTTCGGACAACGGAGCCCCTGCGCTTCTGGTGCCCCAGGCAATTACCCTGGTAGAGTGAAATTTCTTGCGTCCTTTTACCTTCTCCTGCGTCTTCACAGGCGAGAAGGAGGTCAGAAGCAAAATGAGTGACATAAGAGAAGTGGTGAGAGAACGCTACGGGCGCATCGCCGCCGACGCCCCCGCGGAAGGCTGCTGCGGAGGAGGCTCGAGCTGCGGCTCGACGATTACCCTCGACATCGGATACAGCGAGAAGGAGCTTTCGCAGATCCCCGAGGGAGCGAACCTCGGGCTCGGCTGCGGGAACCCCCAGGGGATTGCCGCCCTCTCACCGGGCGAGACGGTCCTCGACCTGGGAAGCGGAGGAGGCATCGACTGCTTTCTCGCCGCGCAGCAGGTGGGCGATACCGGGAAGGTCATCGGAGTCGACATGACGCCCGAGATGCTGGCCCGGGCCCGGGCGAACGCGGCCAAGTCCGGCGTCCGGAACGTGGAGTTCCGCCTGGGCGAGATCGAGCACCTTCCGGTTTCCGACAAGAGCGTCGACGTCATCCTCTCGAACTGCGTCGTGAACCTCTCCCCGGACAAACCCGCGGTCTTCCGCGAGGCGTTCCGAGTTCTGAAGCCGGGAGGAAGGCTCGCCATCTCCGACATGGTGGCGAAGGGTCCGCTCCCCGAAGAGGTCCGGAACAACCTCGATTCCTACACCGGCTGTATCGGCGGCGCCGCCGAGATCTCGGAGATCGAGAAAATGCTGTCCGCAGCCGGATTCGTCGACGTGCGGATCGCGCCCAAGGCCGCGAGTCGGGACCTGGTGGTCTCCGCAAGCATCGAGGCGCGGAAGCCTTGAACGTGGAAACGGAGGCGCTGTGGAGTGAGCTCCGCACGCGCCTCCTTTCTTTTTTGAGGCGGCGGGTGGCGACCCCGGAGGATGCAGAAGATCTCCTGCAGGACGTCTTCACCCGCATCCACGAGAACGCTTCGAAGCTCGCCGAAGTCGAGAGCGTCAGCGGCTGGGTCTACCGCACCGCGGGAAACGCGGTCACCGACTACTACCGGAGGCGCGGCGCCTTCGCACGCGCGACGGAAGCTCTGGCGACGGCGCCCATCACCGTTTCCGAGGACGCGGCCGCCGAGGAGGAGCTCGCCCAGTGCCTCCGGCCGCTCATCGCAACGCTTCCTTCGACCTACGGCGAGGCGCTCGAGCTCACAGAGCTTGAAGGGAAGACCCAGGGCGAGGCGGCGGAGTCGCTCGGCCTCTCAGTATCGGGCATGAAGTCCCGCGTCCAGCGGGGCCGTTCGAAGCTCAAGGAAGTCCTCCTCGAGTGCTGCCACGTGGAGATCGATCGCCGAGGGGGAGTCGTCGGGTACGAGTCCCGCGACCGGACTCGGTGCCGGTGCGGGGGCTCGTGACCGCGTTGCCCCCGGTTGCGGAATTTCGTGGTGAGTAGTATCTTACCCATAGGGAGATGCTCGAATGTCGCGCTTTCAGGCCCAGACGAACGCGGTGATCGAGGAGGAGCTCGACGACCTTCGAGAACGACTCGGCTTGCGCGCGAACCAGCGGGCCGATCTGCTTCGTGAGATTGCCTCGCTCGCATCCTGGGTGGTACGGCAGGCCGAGGCCGGGCGTAGCATCGAGGCCCGTCGCGGCCGCGACGTCGAGGCGCTCGGAAACCCGCTCCTCGATCGCTTGCGGGAAAGGCGCACTGCGGGCGTCGCCGGGCGTATCGCGCTCCGTGATTCCGAGGTGGAGCGGCTTGCCGCGGTGCTCGATCGCGGGTTCTCGCCAACGCCAGCTCTGCGCAAGGCGCTCTCGCGGCTCGCGGCCACGAAGCGGAGACCTCCGAAGCTGCGCTGGAGGGATGACGCGGTTTAGCCGTGCCCGTCCGCATCGCAGCGCTGACCCGGCAGCATCGTCCTCTGCTCAAGGGTTTTCAGAACCAGCATGCCTCACTCGTTGAATATCTCCAGCGTTACGCCCTCAGGCATGCTGAAAAGGACCTTCTCGCGCGGACATTCCTGGCCATCGATCGGACTGCCGGAGGGGAACGGATTGCCGGTTACTTTACGCTGGCGACGGCCAGTGTGGAGCGAAGAAGCGTCTCCGCGATGGAGGCGCTCGATCGCCTTCCCCAGTTTCCAATCCCCGCCGTTCTTCTCGCCCGGCTCGCCGTCGACGACCGCGCTCAAGGCCAGGGCCTGGGCCGGTTCCTGTTCGAAGAAGCGCTGGGCCTGACTATCGAGCTTGCTCGAACCGGGCCCGTCGCGTTTCGTCTTTTCGTCACCGACGCCATCGATGGAGCTGCCGTGCGGTTCTACGAACGCTTTGGTCTCGTGCGCCTGGCGGATGGATATCCGTGCCGCATGGTGCTGGATTTGAAGCCGCTCGTAGGCGGGTGATCCACTGGACCGAAGTTATCACTTCGCTGCGGCGAGGCGGGCTTTCATCTCTTCGACCCAGCCTGGGACGATGACGAGGTCGAGGGGGTGAAGCTCCAAGGGGTCTCTCTGGACCATGACGAACTTCTGGCCGTCGGGGGAAACGTCGTAGTAGTCGCTCCAGATGTCTTCGGGGATATCGAAGATCTTCTGAGGAGGTTCGGAGGAAAACGTAGGGGACGTGCGAACGGGCGCGGACCAGAGGCTTCCTGCGTTCTGGAAGAAGATCTCCCGGCCATCCCGCGACCACCGAGGAAAAATTCCGCCCTGGTTGGAAACCTGATGCCGCACGGCGGATCCATTGTAAGCGCGCATGTAGATCTCGAAGCGGCCGGAGTCGTCGGAGTAGTATGCGACCCATCGGCCGTCAGGAGAAAACCTCGGAAACCCTTCCTCGCTCGGCGTAGTGAGCCATGGCTCGGCCGCGCGCTCACCCGTTAGCCCGACGCGCCAGATGTCCCAGCGGTTTGTCTGCTTCTGAGTGAGAAGAACGTGTCCGTCCGGAGCGACGCTTGTGCCCGACGAATCGACTTCGAACGGGACTATCTCGGGTGGCTCGCTACGGTCGATAGACGCCAGAAGCCCCTCTCGACCACCGCCAAGGATTAGACGCTCGCCGTCGGGCATCCACCCGGCGACGAGGTGGGACCGCTCAGACCCGAGGCTCGGCGAGGCTTCCTCGACGTCCACCCGCGTCCAGGCGCCGGAGCGGATGTCGAGCACGAAGGCCTCCATCACGCCCACTTCGGTCTGCACCGTGACCGCGATGCGCCCGCCGTCCGGAGAAAAAAGCGGATTGTAAAAAGCACGCTGCGATGGCGAGAGCGCCTCCCGACCACCCTGTCGGTCGAGCGTCACCAGCGTCCTTTTGGGAAGGCGAGCCTCGCGGGGCGAGAACAGAAGGGTCCCGTCGCGCGCGATGTCGTAGGCAACGACCCCGCCCGCGATCCGGGAGATGCTGGGGTTGCTCCACATCGCGACCCCCTCGAGGACAGGGATTGGCTGACCCAGGAGCTCGAGTCGCTCGGGGTCGAAAGGCGCGGCGTAGACGACGCCATCGCGTCCGAAGAGAACGTGCCCGTTGAAGGCGTACTTGGGGGAGCCTGCGTTTTCGATGAGTGTCGTCTTCGTCCCGTCCTGAAGATCGACGACGGCCGCGTCGACGCCAGGGTTCACGCAGAACAGAGCCGCGCGGCCCCCGGGGAGAATCTGCGGCCATCGGTGATTCCCTTCTCCCGGTTCAAGCTTCGTGACCTCCTCCACGTCACCCCCTTCCGCGGAAACGCGGGAGAGACCCGAACCTCCTGACGCGAAGAGGATGGTTCCGTCATCCCCCCAGCTTGCTCCGCGGAGCGACCGAGCGTCCGCGAGCGTCACGACCGTGTCGTGCTCGAGGTCGATTTTCTTCAGCTTGCCCCGTGCATGGAAGCCCATCCAGCGGCCATCGGGGGAGAAGAACGGGCCGATGGCGTTCTCGGTTCCAGGAAGCGGCCTGGCGTCGATCTCCGAGGTCTCGCGGAGATAGAGCTGACACACGTCGACATCGCCGCAACCGACAAACGCCACCCGGGTCCCATCCCGCGAGATCGCCAGGCTGGAGTAAGCGTCGACGTCAATGCGCACGCCGCGAGGCAATGTGAGCTGGAATCGAGGCTCGGGGATTTCGTCCGCGGGGGCAGTCGGTCTGCGAAGCACGATGAGAGCGCCGACCGCGGCGAGAACTCCAATCACACCCAGGACGGCTTTCCAGGGGCGGTGGGGTGTTCGTCGCGGCGACGAGCTCTCGGCAAGCAGGTCTTTTAGCTCCAGCTTCGTATCGGCGAAGTCTCGGAGCCGCTCTTTCTGTTCCTTCTGGAGGCACCGCTTCAGGAGACGTTGAAGCGCGGCAGGTGTCCCTGGCGGCAGATAGCTCCACTCCGGCTCGCGCTCCAGCACCGCGGCGATGGAGTCGGACCACGTCGCTCCGGGAAAGGCACGCCGCCCGGTCAGCATCTCGTACAGCACGCAGCCGAAGGCCCAGACGTCCGTCCTCTTGTCGACCGCCTCTCCCCGCGCCTGCTCCGGGCTCATGTAGGGCGCGGTTCCGATCGCAACCCCCGTCTCCGTCTTCTCCACAGGCTTCGGCAAGGTTACCGCGCTCTCGTTCCCCTCGAGCGCCTTCGCGAGACCGAAGTCCAGAATCTTGACCCCGCCCTCGGGCGGGAGCTTCACGTTCGAGGGCTTGAGGTCGCGGTGAAGGATGCCTCGCTCGTGCGCCGCCTCGAGCGCTTCGGCGATGGGAAGCGCTACCTCGAGCGCCGACTTCAGCGGAATGGGACCACGAGAGATCCGCTCCGCCAGAGTCTCGCCCTCGACCACCTCCATGACGAGAATGGGAGCGCCTTTGAATTCGAGGACGTCGAAAAGCGCCGCGATCGAAGGATGGTTCAGAGCCGCGAGAAGCCGGGCTTCCTGGTCGAAGCGAGCGCGCCGCTCCGCATTCCCAGCGAGGTCATCGGGGAGAGCTTTGAGGGCAACCTCGCGTCCGAGCCGCGTGTCGCGAGCCCGCCAGACTTCTCCCATCCCGCCGGCGCCAAGCGGGGAGAGGACCTCGTACGGACCGAGCCGGCGTCCCGGACCGAGGCTCATGGGCGCAAGAGTAGAGAACTTTGAGTCCGTCCCGCAAGCGTCTCGAGCGCGTCGCGAAAAATGTTTCGAGAGGTCCTGGTCCGGCCATCGCCGGCTTTATGTCAGGGAAGCTTGCTCGTCGACGTTCTCGTACTCAGACGCAGATCGCGGAACTCGGTCCGGACCGAGTCGTGTCACCCGTCGAAGATTCGGAACATCGCACCCGCCTTCACCCCATCGGCACTGCCCGTGGTCGAGCCCCTGGACCTTCGAGGTATAAGATCATGTTCACCGCGGCCGGGGAGCTCCTCGAGAAGCGGGAGCGACTCCAGGCGCTCCTGCGCTCTGACCTGGCAGCGGTCATCGAGGCCGCTGTGACGGTGGGTGGGAGAGACGGCCCACAGAGAAAGGTTCGTAGACAAGGCAGGCCGTGAGTTCACCAGGGCAGAGTGACGCCGTGGAAGAGCAGCAGCGCGACACCTGCCGGCGCTTTGGGGCTCCATACGATCCCCCGAGCGCGGGCAGCAAGGTGGGCATCGCCCTTCAGACTCAGGGACACCAACCACTCAACGGTCTGCGGCATCCGGCGGAGAAAGCCACATGCGGGTGGTACCTGTGGTGGGGCGACACTTGGACCGAAGACCCCGACTTTTTCCAGCCACTTCACGTCGAGCATTTGTCTGACCGGTGTCCCGAGATCGTGCCCTATCTGGGGCTCGGACCGGGGTGGCGAGTTCAGGTGGCGCCCGGTCATGAGGACGTCTGGTACGACCCCGCACTCCTTCGCACACAAGACACGCCGGAGTGATCCCGGCTGCGCTTTTATCAGGCGTACGCGCGGCGCGCGAGATCATCGAGCGCGCTTGCAAGCGCCGAGGGCGTCCTTCGAAAAAAAGGCATCGAAAAGGTCATTTTTCTCTTGACAACTTTTTCGGGACGCTCTGAGCGAATCTCCGGCCCTTATCCAGAATGCCCGCGGTTCCGCGTCAAAGGCGATAGAACGAGCACGAATCGATCGGAGAGGCTCGAAAGTCATCCGGGCCTCTGTTCGTCGATTGTGCGCGACAGGGCGCGGGAAAAAAAGTGCGTGCTATAGAAGAATCATGACGCACACCAACCCAATCCAATCGCTTTCCGACGATCAGTTGCTCCACGCTCTCTCGGAGCTCGTGCAGCGGTCGCGGCGGGTCGAGGCCGACCTCGTCGCGCACATCGGGGAGGTCGACCATCGCCGGCTTTATGCCAGGGCAGCTTGCTCGTCGATGTTCTCGTACTCCCTCGAGGTGTTGCACCTCTCGGAGCATGAGGCGTACGAGCGCATCACGGCCGCGCGCGCCTCGCGGAAATACCCGATGCTTCTGGAGATGCTGCGCGATGGGCGTCTTCACCTGTCCGGTATCGGAAAGCTCGCTCCGCACCTCACGGAAGAAAACTGCGACAGGCTTCTCGCTCGAGCGGCCCACAAAACCAAGCGCCAGATCGAAGAGCTCCTGGTCGAGATATCGCCCAAGCCCGACGTGCCCCCGGTCATACGCAAACTCCCCGAACGCTCGGCAAAGACTCCGCCTCAGGCGCCGCCGCGTACGCCGCCCCAGACGCCGATCGAGCTCGGTCCGGACCGAGTTGTGTCACCCGCCGAAGACCCGGTTCCATCGCACCCGCCTTTGCCCCCTCCGGCACGGCCTGTGGTCGAGCCCCTGGCACCTTCCAGGTACAAGATCACGTTCACGGCAAGCGCGGAGCTTCGCGAGAAGCTGGAGCAACTCCAGGCGCTCACGCAGTCTGATCTGGCGGCGGTCATCGAGACTGCGGTAACGGAGAAGCTCGAAAGACTCGAAGCAAAACGATATGGTGAGACGAAGTCCCCGCGAAAAACTATCGACGAGACCGACACCTCGCCGAAGTCGCGCTACATGCCCGCCGCGGTGAGGCGCATCGTGCGCAAACGCGACTGCCGGCAGTGCACCTTCGTCGAGGAAGGCGGCAGGCGTTGCACCGAGCGCCGGTGGCTCGAGTTCCACCACGATGACCCATACGGCCGCGGGGGTGACCACGATCCATCCGGGATACGGCTTGTCTGCAAAGTCCACAATCTTCTTCTTGCCGAGAGGGACTATGGGAAAGAAATCATCGACAGGTATCGGCGCAGGGGCACTGGTGTCTCCGAGCCCGCGCCATTCTACGGCTTCATCGAACCCTGCGATGTTCGCGAGTGGAGCGCGATTGGACCCTAGCTCTCCTACGTATGACTAGAGAATCGCCGGCGATCTGGATGTCTAGCGGACTTTGAGGCTGCCCGACAATGTGTTGCAGCTGACGAGTGCTGAAGCGAGAATGGACGCCGCTCGCAGGTGAACGCAGCGTTGGGTCCGACGCGAGGGCGTTGTCGGCGAATAAAATGCGCGCACGAACAATGATGAAGATGGCCGGGCTGCTGTTCGTCGCCGCGACACGGCTTCAAGCCGCGAAGGGGCGGGAGGACAAGCTGGCGCGGAGAGCCATCAGGTCGTAAGGGCAGGTCCAGCCACTCTCGAGGTCACCATTCGCGGCCAGGGCGATCCGATTGTCTTCATTCCTTCACGCGGGCGCGGCGCCGAGGATTTCGACGATCTTAGCAAGCGCCTGGTGCAGGCGGGGTATCGGGCGATTCCGCCACAGCCCCGAGGGATTGGCGGCAGCACAGGGCCACTCGAGGAGATCACCTATCACGACTTGGGCGATGACGTCGCGGCCACGATCGAGTCTCTGGTCGGTGCCTCGGCCACTATCGTGGGCCATGCGTTCGGTGGCCGCGTGGCGAGGACGTTGGCAGCGGATCACCCCAGCCTGGTCAAGCAGCTGATCCTTTTGGCTGCCCCAGGCAAAGTGCCGAGGTCGCCCGAGGTCGAAGAACTGACCAATCGCGTATTCGACGAAGCGCTCAAGAAAGAGGATCGACTACTCGCGATTCGTCGGGCATTCTTTGCGAGCGGGAACGACGGCCGGGCCTGGGAGGACGGTTGGTATTTCAGCGCCGCGAGAGCGCAGCGGGCGAGCGACGGAAGGACACCACTGAAAGATTGGTGGGCCGGAGGCTCGACGCCCATCCTGGTTCTGCAAGCAACCGAGGACGTCGTCGCTGTCCCCGAGAACGCCAAAAGGCTTGCATTGGAATTCCCGGATCGGGTGACCGTCGTCGAGATTCCCCATGCAGGCCACGCGATGTTGCCGGAACAACCAGAAAAAATCGCGGCCGCGATCTTGGGTTATCTCCTGCATTGACGGTGTAGCCCATGGCAATCGCCGCTGAACACGGATTCCTTCAACGCTCCGAGCCTCTGGCGGGGCAGCGGGCGGGCGCTTCGCGCTATTTCTTCGTCGCCCTTGGCGCGTTCTATGCTCTCGTGGCGATCCTCGGCTTCACGCCCAGTTATCTCCACTATCTAGCCGACATCCACTGGTTCGCGCACGTACATGGCGGCCTCATGAGTGCCTGGCTCTTGCTCTACATCACGCAATCCAGCCTCGCCGCGTCCGGTTCGCTCAGGCTGCATCGGAAGCTGGGGCTCGGCGGGATCTGGCTTGGGGCCCTGATCTGGCTTTCCATGTGCACCGTGTCAGTGCGCGTACGCCTGGCCTTTAGTCCGGCCGTCGACAGTTTCCTCTGGGATGTGCTCCTAATCGAGCTCCTCAATATCGTCCTGTTGCCGATTTTCGTTACCTGGGGGTTTCTGGCCCGACGAGAGCCGCGCACCCACAAGCGACTCATGGTCTTTTCGATGGCCGTGCCGCTCCAGGCGGCCATCGATCGCATTCGTTGGCTTCCGGATTTCGGCCTTCCGAACCATTGGGGCGCGGACATATATGTCTACGGCCTGCTGCTCCCGCTTCTTCTGTTCGATCTCGTCTCCAGTGGCCGCATTCAGCGGGTTACCTGGATCGGTATCACGGCCCTCTTCGCGGGTCACGTTGCCGTCAACCTGCTCTGGGGCGCACCCCTGTGGCCATCAATTCGCGTACGGCCTGTTCAACGCGTTGCGGTAGGCAACTGAGCAGCCATGGCCCTCGTCTTGCTTGCTGCTGTGCTGGCCCTTCAAGTGTGGGCGTGGCAGCGCCTCTCGGGGCACATCGCGTCTGGCCAACTGACGAAACTCCAAGGGATCGTGCGCTACGGACTCTGGGCCCTGGTACCGCTCCTGCTCTTCGTCGCTACCTTCTTCGGTGCGGTTGGTCTCGAGGAGTGGCTGGGGGTGGCGCTCGTTTCCGAGTCCCTGGGCCGGGCGACCCTGTTGATCGCCGCCTTCTTACTTAGCGCTGCCGGGCTGGGCTCCGCATGCTTTGGCGTCAGGTGCGCCTTCATCAAGCGTCGAAGGCGGGCGGCTGGGCGCGCTTGAGTGCACCGTCAAGACCTCGGAGGAGACGTCGACATTCTAGCGATTTCGATGTACGAGCTCCGGGCCGAAGTGGTCCACCATCCGGTTGTAGGCTTCGGCGGCGGCGCCGTTTCCCCAGTCGTAGATGGTGAAGACTCCCATGCCCTCGCCCTCGGGGCTCGTCCTTCCTCCGTGGCCGTAGTTCTCCATGGTGAAGCCGTAGTCCTCCGGGCCGAAGAACGGGTGGCGCTTCTCCCACTGCTCTTTCGTTCGGGGGTTCTCGGGGGCGTACATCATGACGAAGGACGATCGGAGCGCCGCGAGGCCTCGCTCCACGTATTCCTCCCGTGAGAGCTCCTGCCCGTAGCGAACGATGGTCTCGGCGAAGAGGCTCTCGCGCGAGTCGTTCCACTCGCCGTCGGCGTTCATGACTCCGAAGCCTCCGAGGACGTCGACGTACATGTACGGAGGCTGCCAGGAGGCCTGGGTCATGAGGAGCTCGTCGATGACCCGCTCGCCGAGCTCGAGGTGCTCGCGCTTTCCCGTCGCGCGATAGCTCTCGAGAAGGGCCTCCGCGGTCCAGAACATCGAGAACGTGTTCTGCTTGTGGAGGTCGTTGCGCTCGACCTTCTTTCCCAGGAGGTCGTCAATGCCCCAGGAGGAGCAGGACCAGTAGGTCTCGAAGTCCTCCCAACGTCCTTCGGGGACGATCTCCGTCGCGACGGCGTTCATCGCCGCGAGTGCCGCATCGCGGTAGTCGCTTCTTCCCGTCGCGCGGGAGAGCGCGAGGAGGAAGGTGACCGACAAAGACGTCTCGGGAGAATCGTCGAGGACACCGAGGGGTTTCAGAGTCTCCCGATCGAGCCACGCGGGAAAGAACCCTCGCGCGTCCTGGAGCCGGAGGAGAGCGCCACCGTAACGGGTCGCATAGGCGACAAGCCGCTCGTCCGGCTCCAGCTCCTCGTGCCAGCGCAGCATCAGAAGCGAAGTCCAGCTCATGTCGAGGACGTGATAGGGCGCGATGCGCGGATCGGCGCTCCGGGAGCCCGCCTCGCGATTCACGGGATTGCGATCGGAGTTCCCCCAGAAGGCGGTGTCCCAGCCTCGCGAGCGGTTGAGGCCGTTCACAGTCTGCATCTCGGTCGCGACGAGCGATGGAAAGAACCCGTTGCTCATAGGAGCGAGAAGCGCGAGCTCCTTCGTCATCCGCGCCTTTGCGAGAAGCTCTTCGTTTTCACGAGCACGCGCCCACCGGTAGAGCCCCGAGGCTGAGCGAAGCGAGCTGAACCACGCCTGGTTCCAGATGGAACGGAACTCCCGCTCGTCGACCTCGCCCGGATAGTTCGGGCTCTGCGTCTGGTTGACGATGAAGACCGGCGCTCCAACTTTCTTCCCCTCGAGCTCGAACTCCTGCCACACTGCGTCGCGCCAGGTCTCGAACGCCCAGCGGTAGGTGTGCTCGACGTAGGGCGCGAGGTCGCCTTTCAGCGGGCGGCCTCCTTCGAAGAGCGAGCGTCCGTACCGCTCCCAGAGGAACGAGAGCACCGGGCGAAATGGATTCCGCGCCGCCTCGGAAGAAGTCGAAGACAGAGCGAAGAACCCGAACTGAACCTTCCCCTTCGGATAGGTGGCGCCGGGCTTCCGCACGTAGAAGACGTGGCCCTCGACCTCGGTGTCGCTCATCCCGAGCATGAGCTTTCTCGCGGGCGCGTCGAGATCCATGTACCAACGGACAGGCGAGCCCTCGAGGAGCAGGTCGAGGTCGGGGATGAGGGTCAGGGTGCAGCTCGGCGCCGAGGCGATGAGAGCGGGAGAGCGGAAGCTGTGCTGGTCGACCACGTGCCGCGCCGTAGGCGTGAGATGAGGAGACCAGTGGAAGTCGGGAGCGAAGGCAGGCTCGACGTCAATCCGCCAGTCGTCCTGAGCTACCGGCTGCGGCAGATCGAAGGTCAGGCGGAAGCGAAGGATGCCCGCGGGCTCGCGAGTGACTTCGACGAGTGGCTCGTTTCCGCCGATGGAGTCGGCCCGGATGGAAGCGACGCAGGACCGGAGCTCCGCGGGGACGTCGATCGCAAGGAGCAGGAGAAGCGGCAGCGCGCTCATAGCGTGAGAAACGCCCACTCTCGGCTGAAGGGAACGCTGCTCAAGAAAACGCTCCCATGGTCGAGAACGAGAAGGATGTCGCTCGGGTTCACACCGATCCCTCGCTCAGCGTCGTAGAGTCCGGGCTCGACGGAGAACATCATCCCCGGCTCGAGTACGGTGTCGTCTCCGAGAGCGATGAACGGGGGCTGGTGGCCCGCGAAGAACTGGCCCTGCCCGTGGCAAGGGCGATGATAGATGTGGTCCTGCATCCCGTTTCGGAGTTGGAGCGCGTGGACCTTGTACGCGATCTCCGAGCAGACCGCGCCGGGACGGGCCTCTTCTCGAAGCAGGAGCGCCGAGTCGGTGACCACCTGCCACATCTTCTCGTGGTGGGAAGCGAAGGGCGCTACGAGGTAGTTGCGGTAGCACTCCCCGCCCATCCCGCCGAGGCGGATGTCGGTGTTCACGTAAACCGGGTTTCCTTTCTGGATCTTCGAGTAGAAGAACTGATTCGGGTGGGGATAGGCGGTCGCGACTCCGGTTCTCACGTAGTGGGAGGTCACTTCGATTCCGACGGCGGTGTGAGGCTTTCCGTCGTAGCGGACGTCTTTCATCAAAAGACCGATACCGTAGGCCTGGAGCGCTTGTCCCACTTCGAAGTCGGTGGCCTCGGTGCCGCGTTCCAGGATGTAATCCCGAGCGAAGGCGTGGACCTTGTCGAAGTAGCGGTAGGCGCGCTGGGTGAGAGCGATCTCCTCCTTCGTCTTCCGGATCTGCATGTCGAGGCAGAGGTCGGAGACCTCGACGACTCTCGCCCGAGGAAGGAGGGTTTGGAGCGACGCCCGCTGCGCGTTCGTGGGCTCGAAATCGATCCCGAGGGTTTTCTCGCCGAGCCCTCTCTTCTTCAAACCCTCGAGCATCCACTCGAAGAGATCGACGCGCTTGCCTCGCGCGAGCTCGCCTCGGTTCGGGAATCCGCCCGCCGCGTGCGGATAACAGAAGTAGTTCTCGTTCGAAGTCGCCCACCAGGAATTGATGAGGTCCCGATCGATCGCGGGAGAGTACCAGTGGGCCGTGTCCTTCTCGTCGAGGGGAAGTACCACCCAGGTGGAGCGCTCGCCGCTCTGGCGGAAGCAGCCGGTGAAATAGACCTGGTTCTGGTCGCTCCGAAGGAGGAGCGCGTCGACGCCCCGCTCCGCCGCCTTCTCCTTCAAGAGGCGCGCTCTTCCCTGGTGCCACTCGAGCGGAAGACGATCGAGACCGAGAGGCGAGGGCTCGGGCTGCCGGGGATCCGGCTCGAGGAGCTTCTCGGATTCCCCGACCGCCGAACCCGAAGCGCAGGCGAGACCGCTCGCCGACGCACCCGCGAAACTGAGCCCGGTTCCCATGTCTCGAATGAACTCCCGTCTCGAACGCGTCATTTTCCCTCCTGGAGCTTGAGTTCCACGGGCGGTTTCGGTTAATGTCCTAACCGCTCGGGGTCGATTTCGACGATTTCATCATGGGGCGCCTCGTTTTCCTAGCAATCATCGTTCTTCCGCTGTCGGCCTGCGGCGACCGCACACCGACGGGAGAGAGCGCTCCCCTGTCTCCGGCGTCCGCTCCCGTCTCGCTCCAGGCGACGACGCCGCTTTCGAGCTCGACCGCAACGTTCGACTGCAGCCAGCTCGAGGAAGTGCGCGTTCGTTTCAGCGATCCCGGGTTTCTTGATCATCTCCGCGTTGGGCTCTATGTCCAGTACGTCGGCGTTCCCCCGGGGCAGAAGAAGCTCCGGCTCTGGTGGGACTACGAGAACGCGTTCGACCGCTTTCAAGACATCCGGATCGATGACTCCGACCTCGAGCGCATCATGGGCCGCGAAGTCTACGGAAGCGTCATCGAGCACCAGTACGAGCCGGTGAGCGCTTCGACGCGGCGGAAGGTGCGGGCCGAGCTCTATCTGGCGGGGGCCTCGGGAGGCTGCGCTCGCAATCGCGACATTCTGATCCAGCCCGCGGGTCCCGTCGTGGAGGAGAGCGCCGGCGGGCCTTGCGGCGGCGGTCCCTGCCGGGTGTTCGTGACCAGCACTCGCCACGAGGGGAACCTCGGTGGTATCGCGGGCGCCGATGCGATCTGCCGCGCCCGCGCGTCGGAAGCGGGGCTCTCGGGCACGTTCCTCGCGTGGCTCAGCGACGACAAGGCCTCTCCCGCGGCCCGCTTCTCGCATGCTCCGTTTCCCTACGTACTCCTCGACGGGACACTGGTCGCCGCCAACTGGAGCGCGATCACGAGCCAGTCGCTCCAGCACCACATCGACGTGACGGAGCTCGGAGTCGAAGCCAATGGGCTCGGTACCGTGTGGACCCGGACGCTCCCGAACGGCACCGCCGCGAGCTACGGCCTCGGTCCCGACTGTGGCGGCTGGATGCAATCGGCTGCGAGCGCGTTCGGCACCAACGGCCAGCATGAGGGAGACCTCGCCCTCTGGTCCTTGATCGGGGCCAGCTCTTGCAACGCGCGGCTGCGCCTTTACTGCTTCGAGCAGTGAGGGCCGCTCTACTTCTCGTCGGGCTCCTATCTTCCGGCCAGGAGCTCGAGCTTCCCACCCCACTCGAGCATTATCAGAGTTACGACTGGAAGGCGGACGCGCGAGCGCTTGCCCTCGAGCTCGCGGCCTCCGCCCCCGAGGACGCCCGCGCTCGCGCAGCGGCACTCCTCGAGAGCCCGGCGCCCGAGGAAGTCCGGACTCTTTTCGACTCTTTCGACTGGCGCCGCTACCGCGGGCGGCTCGAGAGCGTCCTTCTCCACGGCTCGCGGGTCCTCGAAGTCGTGCCCGAGGGAGCGGCCCGATGGCGGCCTTTGATCCACGACTCGTTTCTTTTGTTCCTGGACGGCATGAGTGACGAGCGCTTCGTCGAGAGGCTCGTCGCCCAGGCGAGCCTTTCCCGCGACGCCAGCCGAGGAGACCGCGTCCTGGCGTTCGTAGCCGACGCACCGAGCCTGCAGAAGCTCGCGCAGATCCTCGCCCGCAATCCCGAGCTCGCTCCCGACCTCCGCGAATCGCTTCAGACGCTCGAGAACGGGCTCAGCTCGGCTCGATACGACGAGATCCTGGGCGTGATTCGGCACGAGCTTCCCTCCGCGGCGATCGAGGAGTACGGGATCGTCTTCGAGGACCACGTTCTCGCGGAAGCGAGCGTCGGCGCGGTGGTCGAGGCCCGCTATCGGGCGCCGGGGAGCGAGGCGGTCGAACGGGCCGCGTGCAAGGTGCTGAAGCCTCGAGCCGTTGCGGCGCTCGCGGAGGATCTCGAGCTCATCGATCGAGTGCTCGCGTACCTCGAGAGATACGCCGGTTTCTACGGTATCGGGGACACTCCACTCGTCGACATTTTTCACGAGATCCGGGAAGGGCTCTCGCGGGAGGTCCAGGTCTCGGACGAACGGAAGAACCTGATTCGAGCCCGAGAGTACTATGGCGACGACCCCGGGATCCTGGTTCCCGCCGTCCTTTCGTTCTCGACCGAGAACGTCACTTGCATGGAGTTCGTCGCGGGAGTGAAGGTTACGGACGCTTTGCTCGACTCTCCGCGGGATCGAGCGGAGCTCGCCCGGCGCCTGAGCGATGCCCTCACCTACGACGTGATCTTTTCTCCGAAAGACCCCGCGCTCTTTCACGGAGACCCTCACGCGGGAAACGTCTTCCACTCGCCTTCTTCCTCCGACCCCTACCGCATCGCGCTTCTCGACTGGGGCCTCGCCGCGGAGTTCACTCTCGAAGAGAGAAAGCAGCTGGCGCAGCTCATGCTCGGTCTCTATCTGAAGGACGAGAAGCGCCTCGCGAACCACGCGGCGGTGCTGGTGGAGCCCGACCCGGAGGACCGCGCGCGCATCCGGGCGGCGGCCGCCGCGGTCGTCGAGGGGAGCGAATCTCAAGAGATGTTCGCGCTCCTCGACGAGCTCTTGACCGAGCTCGCCCGTGAGGGTTTTCGGATACGCTACTCGGCGGCGATGTTCATCAAGTCCCAGCTCACGATCGCGGGGATTCTTAAAGAGCTCGACCCCGACTTCGACCAGGACGGCTACGTCATGGGCCGCATCCAGGGTCAGGTCATCCGGGAGCTCGGACCCCGGCTTCTCCGGACGGTGTGGTTTCCCTCTTGGAACTCCCACGAGTATCGTAGTCTCTTGTCAAATGAGGACGTAAAGGACGTGCAGGTGAAGCGCACCGGCAGATTGTGCAAGAAGGTCGGGAAGGGGATTTGGACGGCAATCAGTTTCCAGTGGCTCTTTTGAACGATCAGGAGGACAAAATGCTCTCACGACGCGGTTTTCTTTCAGGGCTCGGAGTGGCTTCGGTCTCGGGAACGCTCGGAGGTCGAAAGGCGTCGGCGTCACCCGAGTCGGTCGACGTCTACAAAGACCTTGGAGTCCGGCCGTTCATCAACGCCGCGGGCACCTACACCGCGCTTTCCGCGTCGCTCACACCGCCCGAGGTGAGGCAGGCGATGGAAAACGCCGCGCGGCAGTACGTCTCGATTCCGGAGCTCCAGGAAGCGGCCGGCCGCCGCATCGCGTCCCTCGTGGGCGCCGAGGCGGCTGTGGTCACCTCCGGCTGCGCCGCCGCCCTCACGCTTGCGACCGCGGCCGCGGTCGCGGGCTCGAGCACGGAGGCAATCCTGCGCATTCCCGATACCACGGGCCTCAAGAACGAAGTGGTCATTCCCAAGGGTCACCGATTCGTTTACGACCACGCGGTCCGAAACGTCGGAGTCCGCCTGGTGGAGGCGGCAAGTCGAGAGGAGCTTCTCGCTTCCATCAGCAGCAAGACGGCGATGCTCTTCTATCTCAACAACGCCGCCAACAAGAGCCCGATCGCTCGCGAGGAGCTCGTCGAGGCCGGAAAGAAGACCGGGGTTCCGACTCTCATCGACGCCGCCGCCGATCTTCCTCCGGTCGAAAACCTCACCGGATTTCTGAAGATGGGCTTCGACCTCGTCGCCTTCAGCGGGGGCAAGGGACTCCGCGGGCCTCAGTCTTCGGGCCTGCTTCTGGGCCGAAAGGATCTGATCCAGGCGGCCTTTCTCAACGGCTCTCCCCACTCCGATACCATCGGCCGGCTCGCCAAGGTAGGAAAAGAAGAGATCGTGGGGCTAACGCGCGCCGTCGAGCTCTACCTCGCGAGAGATCACGAGGCAGAGTGGAAAGAGTGGGAAGAGCGCGTTTCGCACATCGTGTCGCGGTGTTCGGGGATCGACTCCGTCCGCGCCGAGCGCTTCGTCCCCGAGATCGCGAACGAGGTCCCGCACGCGGCGATTACCTGGGACAAGAAGCGCGTCAGCCTCACGCGGGAGAGCTTCGCGAAGGCACTCCGAGAGGGCGAGCCGCGGATCGAGCCAAGGCCGAGCTCTCCCGAGGAGCCCCGGCTCGAGATCGGGGTCTGGATGATGGAGCCGGGCGAGCATCGGATCGTCGCCGACCGCTGCGCCGAGATCTTGAAGCAAAGCGCGGTCTGATTAGTTCGCGGTGTAGCGGCCGAGGATGGGCTTTCCGGGGAAGACGTCCTTCACCGACTGCGAGTCCTTAACCACGAGCACTCCGCCTACGAGGACGTGCACCACGCCCTCCGAAAAACTCAGGTCGTCTTCGAAGTTGGCGGTGTCGCGGATGGTTCCGAGATCGAAGACGGTGATGTCGGCGTCGGCTCCTACCTGAAGCCGCCCTTTCTTTTTTATCGCCGGCGCCACATCCTCCAGGCGCTTCGCGGGTAGGAGCGTCATCTTTCCGACCGCCTCCATGAGGTCGAGGATCTCGCGCTCGCGCACGTACTGACCGAGCACACGGGAGAAGGTTCCAGCGGAGCGAGGATGGGCGCCCGGGGCGTAGGGCATTCCGTCGGAAGCGATCATTACGAAGGGAGTGCGGACCGCGAGATCGATCCACTCCGGCTTCATCACGTGGATGATGATGATTCCGCCCTTCTCGCGGTACGTGCGGAACGTCTCCTCGGTAAGCCTCTCCCCGGTGTCCTGCCACTGAATGTCCCCGTAGGAGATCCGCAGGCGATCTTGCCAGCCCTCGTCGAAGATCGCGGACTCGATGGAGGTGGAGCTCGCGGTATAGGGATAAGCCTCGGTGGTGACGTCGACTCCCCTCTGTCGCGCGCCTTCGATGATCTGAAGGACCAGGGGCAGCTCCCAGAGGCTCATGCTATTCACGTGGACGATGTGAAGCGAGGCCCCGGTCGCGGCCGCATCGGCGATGACCTCTTGCATGGCCTCGACGCCAATCGACCGCACGTGGGTGTAGATGGGCACGTCCTTCGCAGCCGCGAATTCGAACACGCGAAAGATCTCTCGCCGATCGGCGCCGGGGTAGTACTGGTGGGGCATGCCGATGCCGAGCCCGCCCTCGCGCAGTCCCTTCTCGAAGAGCTGGTACAGGGCCTCGGTCCTCTCTTCCGGCAGCGGGGCATAGAGCCCGTCCCGGAGCTCGCGCTCGGCCTCCGCTTCGACGGAGCTTCCGAGCGCCTTCAGCTTCTCCGCGTACTGGGGCATGGCGTGGATGCGAAGCGTTCCGTGCGAGACGGAGGCTCCAAAGTTGAGGAGGGCTCGCCCTTTCCGAGAGGCGATCCAATCCCCGACGCCGCCGACGCCTCCCTCGAGCTCCAGAGCGGTCGTGACCCCGTCGCGCGCCTGGAACTCGTTCGCGCGGTTCGTCTGTCCGTGGGCATGGAGGTCGATGAAGCCGGGAGCGACAATGAGCCCCGAAGCGTCGATGAGGGTCCCGCCCGGCTTCAACCGCGACGAGAGCGAGCCTTCGGACACGGCGGCAATCGAGCCGGCGGCGATGCCCACGTCTCTCTCGGCGTCGAGTCCGGTCTCGGGGTCGAGCACCCGTCCACCGGCGAGAACGAGGTCGAGGTCCTGACTCTGCGCGGCCGCCGCGGCCGCGCAGAAAAAACAGACACCTGCCCAATAACGCGCTTTCATCGGTTCACCCCTTTATACAAATGAGAGGTACGAGCTTCGCTACTTTCTTCGAGAGATCGGCTTCGTCCGCCGCGTTTCACGACTTCGGTCACGTCCTCGTAAGCGCCAGGGGCCTCTTCGGCGACGCCCCGCGAACTTCGGCGATGAGGCTGGTCTCGTCCTCCTGCTTGATCTCGGAAACGACCACGGGCGTCTTCTTCGCATCGGGAGACTTCGCGGTACGAGTGGCTCCGAATGAGGATGCCCCTCGAGGCGAGATCGTCGATCCCCTGCGGCCCTCGCCAGCGCTTCAGCGCCTCGTGGCGGCTCGTCGCCCGCACCCGCATCTTGCCCCAGGGTTTCACCCGCCACTCGATGTCGGAGACCCGCTGGAACCTGGACGTGTCCATCGCTACGGAATTCTAGACGTCCACGATGAGCTGGGCCACCCAGAGCCCGTCGTCTCCGACTCCGACGTGAAGCTCGGTGAACGTCGGTTCCTTCACCTCGACCCCGGTGGTATGGCGGCTGGCTTTCGTCGAAAGGCTCCCCAAAGGGTACCTTCGAGCTTCACTCCTTCGATCCGGACTTCGAACCGGGAGAACACCCAGCGCCTCGTCGCCAGCTCGAAGAAGAGACCTGCTCGATATTGGTCGTCAGCGCGACGAGAGCCTTCGCCGCTTCCTCGAAGGCCTCGTTCTTCGTCGTTCCGACCCCGCGAACCCCCATGTCGGCGGCGTGGGTGAAGTGCTCCCAGGGCATCGGTCGCATTCTCCATCATTTGGCGCCGAGGCGACGCACCTCCTCCTCGACCCTCTTCGCCGCCTCGCGGGAGTCGCCGGTCTCGTGAAACACGATCGGGGATCCGATGCGGAGCCGCACGGGTCCGGGAGAGGGCCAGCTCGCGTCGACCGAAAGGACTTCGTAGAGACCCTGGATGTGGATCGGCACCACGGGAATCCCGAGGCGCACCGCCATGACTCCGACGCCCGGCCGAAACTTCTGCATCGTGCCATCCGGGGTTCGCACTCCCTCGGGATAAATGAGGATCGAATAGCCGGAGTCCACGAGCGACCCCGCGAATTGGAGCGCCTTCCGGACTCCGCGCGTCGACTGAGGCAGTGGGAAAACATTCAGCGTGATGACCGCGAGCCAGAATCGGAGCGCGAGGGAAACCCGCTCCCCCAACTTCCCCGTCCCCTCGAGGTACGGAAGAAAGGAATCCTGCGACATGGCGGGCGCGAGACGGTGCCGGAAACGGGGAGGAAGCGCGGCCAGGACCGCGAGGGTGTCGAGGTGGCTCGTGTGGTTGGGAGCGAAGGTCACGGGTCCCTCCACACCCTCGAGAGTGCCTTCGACGGTGAGCGGGATGTAGCGGCGAAAGAGCGGAAGAACCACCGTCTCCAGGAACGCGAAGCGCAGAAGCCTCACCGGAAAGAAACGGGCGACGCGCACGATTCCCCCGAGAGGCGAAGCCTCACGCTCCCCGGCCGGAGCGCGGGGGATTTCTGCCTCGCGGTGGACCCACCGTTCGAGATCCTCGACGGTTGCGACCGACGCCATCTCGGATTCCGAGAGCTCTACTCCGTAGCGCTCTTCGAGGCTCGACAAGAGCTCGATGCGATCGATGGAGCTCAGGCCCAGCTCCTCCGAGAGCTGCTGCGAGGGTCTCACCTCATCGGAACGCCGGCCGAGCCTTTCCGCGACGAGGGCCCGGATGGCGCTCACGCCCTCCGGAAGGCCAGTTCCCTCCGGGCGCGCTTGCCGCTGCTCGATGGCTCTCGCCACCTCGTGACGGCGGACTTTGAACGTCGACGCGGTCCTGGGGAAATCCTCGCCGGGCCAGACCGTCCACGCGCGGATCCGTTGATGATGCTCGAGCTCCCGGTTCACTGTCTCGACGATGGCGCCGGGATCCGCGGCCGGTTCGCGCAGCAGGAGCACCGCGTGAACGACATCGCCCCGGTCCGTGGCGCGTCCGAGGACCACGGATTCCTTCACCGCGGGGTCGCGGGCGAGCGCGGATTCGACATCGGCGGGAAAGACGTTGAGACCTTCCGGACCGACGATGACGTCCTTCTTCCTTCCTCTATAGAACAGCGTCCCGTCCGGCCCCATCTCTCCCAGATCTCCGGTGTGAAGCCAGGCGTCTTCATCGGGGCTCGCTCGGCCGAAGAGCTCGAGAGAGACGTTCGCCCCGCGCACCAGGATCTCACCGTCGGGCGCGAGCTGGATCTCCTGGCTCCCGACGACCTTTCCGATGGAGCCCCGCGTCGGACGAAGAGGGTGGTTGGTGGTCACGAGAGAGCTCGTTTCCGTCAAACCATAGCCCTGGACGAGAACGAATCCCAGCCGAGCCCAGAAATCTTCCTCGTGCGGCGGGAGGCGTGCTCCTCCGGAAACGATCGCCCAGAACTTGAATCCGAAGGCGGCGTGGAGGTCGCGGTGGCGGAAGAAGCGACGAAGACCGCCCCAAAGACCCTTGGCTTCGACCGGAGGCCGGGAAAGGTCGACGCGGCGCTCGATCTCGCGTCTCAGGCTCTCGAGAAAACGGGGGACGGAAATCAGCACCGAGACGCGTTCTCGGCGGATCGTCTCGATGATGGCACTGGGATGGACCTCCTTGAGGAACACGGAAGCACCTCCCATCAGCACCGGAACGTAGAGTCCGGCGAACTGACCGAACACGTGGCTCAGCGGGAGAAGGTCGAGGAACCGGATCGGCTGGAACGGGCGCGCGAGCGCTCCGTACTTCCGGATCTCTCGTCGAATGGGAGCGAGGTTCGGCGCCAGATGGCGGTGCCGGTGCACGACTCCCTTCGGCTCGCCGGTGGTGCCGGAGGTGTAGATCACCTGCACGACGTCTTCGGGATCGACGCCCTCGAGCGCGACCCGCGAGTCCGATTGCATTCGGGACACCGCCTCGAAGTCGAGCCGCGGGAGGTCGAGACCTTCGGTATCGACGCTCGCCCCGTGGATCAGAAGCTTCGCGCCCACGTCCTTCTGCACCCGCGAGACGAAAGCCTTCGAGGAGCGAAAATCGACGGGCACGAGAGTGACGCGGCGCGAGACCGCGGCCCAGAAGACCGCGATCCACTCCGCCCGGTTCTCTCCCCAGAGGAGCACGCGGTCGCCGGGCGTGAGGCCGCGAGACGTCAGCTCCTCGGCGACCCCGGCGATCGCGCGGCGGAGCTCGCGGTAGCTCCACTTCCGCGTGCGGAGCCCGTCATGGTAGACGACGGCCTCGCGCTCCCCGAGCCCCTCCATTTCGGCGACGAGCTCGACGAGAGTCTTCATAGCTCTATGCCGGTATGACCAGCGTGAGGGCAAGCAGCAGGAGGGCCAGAAAGCTCAGGCCCAGGTTCCAGAACGGTCTGAGACGCAACTGGAACGTCAGATTACCACGAGCGCGTTTCGGCGCGGAACAGCGCATGTGCAATTTCGAGGGCGGTCTTCTATGATGGCGTTCTTCGAGAGAAACTTCCCGACGTGGCCGACGTGACCCCGCTCGCCTCCACCTTCGCCACTCTCGCGATCTTTTTCATCCCCGGCCTCGTGCTGGTCGCGACGATCGGCGGCGATGGCAAGGTCCGACTGAGTCTTCTGGAGCAGATCTACCTTTCGATCGCGGGAAGCCTCCTGATCTCCGGGTGGGTGTCGCTCGTTCTTGCGGAGCTCGGGGGGTTCTCGCCCGCACGGACCGCCGTCGTCGTCACCGCGGGCGCGGCCCTCGCGATCGCCGCCTTCCGGCGCCGTCTTTCTCTTCGCCCCGGGCCCGCCTCCCGGTCCGAGCTTCTCGTCGGCGCCGCGGTCATCGCGTTCACGGCGGCGGTCTATTTTCCACCGTTCGAGCATATTCTTGGCGGCCGCGATCCGGGAGTCTACGTAAACGCCGGCTTTCACCTGGCTCGAGACGGGCGGCTCATCTACCACGATCCGGTGGTGGCGGGCATCCCGAGGGATGCGTGGCCGCTCTTCTTTCCCGACAAGGATCTTCCGCCGTGGGACTACCTTCGATACCAGGGATTCCTCCTCGAGTCCCCGGAGAGCGGGAGGGTGGTCCCGCACGGGCTGCATCTCTACCCCGTCTGGATAGCAACCGCCTCCGCCCTCTTCCAGCCTAAGTCGGGGCTCTATGCCACACCGTTTTTCGCCCTCCTGGCGGTCTCGGGCTTCTTTCTCGCGTTTCGGCGGCTTTTCAGCCTCGAGGTCGCGGCCCTCGCGTCAGCGCTCCTCGCGGTTTTCCAGATTCAGATCTGGTTCGCGAGATTCCCCAACTCCGAGATCGTCGTTCAGTTTCTGTTCGCGACGTCGCTCCTGCTCTTCTACTTCATGGAAGAGAAGCGATCGACCCTCGCTGGCGCCTTCGCCGGGCTTGCGCTCGGCTCCACCTTTCTCGCCCGGGTCGAGACCATGATCTTCGCGGTTCCCGTCGCGCTTTACTTCGGCTGGAAGCGAGTGCGGCGCGAGCTCGGCGCGCCCGAAGTCTCGTTTATCGCGGCGTTCGCCCTCCTGGGAATCCACGCGGCGATCCACGATCGCCTGTTCGCCTGGCCCTACGTGTCGAGCATCCTCGGACGACATTACTGGAGCTTCCTCGGCGAGAACCTTCCCGCCGTCGTCTTCGGGGGCGCCGTCCTTTTCTTCCTCCTCGACCGCGCGGTTTCGAAGCTTCCTCCGAGACTCCTCGGCGTTTTTGACTCCTTCCGGCTCCGCCTGGGAGCGGCGGTCGGTCTCTTCCTCCTCGCGCTCTACGCCTATTTCATCCGCCCAATCTGGCATGGTTCCCGCACCGCTCCCCACGACGCCGAAGCGTTCCTGCGGATGGGCTGGTACCTGTACCCGCTGGGGCTATCGCTCGCCGTCGCGGGCGGCATGGCGCTCCTCCTCCGCGCGCGAAAGTCGCAGGCGTTCTTCCTTCTCGTCGCCCTGACGTTCTCGCTCTTCTTTTTCTACAAGGTCCGCGTCTGGCACGACCACTTCTTCGCGATGAGGCGCTTCATCCCTGTGATCCTGCCGGCGTTTTTCGTCGCCATCGCGTATCTCCTTTCGAGCCTCCGCGAGACCGGCGCGAGGCTCGCGGTCGTAGGGACCCGTGTCGTCGCGGTACTGCTCGTCGCTCTCTACCTCGCGTCCGGCTACCGTCTCTGGCGCCACGACGAGTTCCGGGGAAGCCTTTCTTTCGTTGAGGAGCTCGCGAGGCACATCGGCGACGAAGACGTCGCGATCTTCCCCGCCCGGGAGGGTCTGCACCTCCTGGAGCTTCCCCTCGCTCAGCTCGAGGATCGAAACGTCCTCGAGTTCTATACCTTGAAACCCGATCGCGTCCTCCTGGAGAAGCTCCTCGAAAGCTGGAAGGGCCGCTATCGCGACGTGTTCTTCGTGACCAACTACAAGATCTCGCTCTCCGGGCTCTTCACCCGCCACGTCAAGGACTTCGAGCTCTCGACCGAGAAATATGAGTACTCCTACGACCGGCCCCCGAAGGGACCGGAGCCTCTGAATTTGAGGTTCAGCCTTTCGAAGGCGGTCGACCTCGAGGATCTGGCGCAACGGGTTCCCAAACTCCCGACGCTCGACGTCGGGGGAAGCGACGACCTTCAGGTGGCCTGGTTTCACGAGAAGGAGCTCGAAGAGGAGGGGACGAGCTTCCGCTGGAGCCAGAAGACTTCCTCGATCTTTCTTCCCGCTGTGGGCGCGGGAACGAAGACGATCGCGCTCCGGTTGGCAGGCCCGAAAGAGGCCGAAGCGCCTCTCCATCCGGTCGAGGCGGCTCTCGATGGCCGCCCGCTTGGAACGCTCTCCCCAACCCGCGCGTTCGAGGTGTACGAGCTTTTGATACCCGCTGAAATTGGAGGAAGGCCGGAGTCGCGCTACTCGATTCTCACGTTGGCGACGACGACGTGGCGGCCTTCGAACGACATCCCGGACGCGAGCGACGTGCGCGACCTGGGCTTCCGTCTCGACTGGGTCGAGGTTCGATAAAAGGAGATGCTCGGTGTTTTTCTCCTCGGTATCACCGTGGCCGCCTCGTCCGGAGCGCAGTCGGAGCGGAGGGAGCGCTACCTGGCGCTCGCGCAGGCGACGCTTCAGAAGCCGGTAACCAACGACGAGCTTCGGGCCGCCATCCTCTCGCCCGCGGGGGTGGAGTCGATTCGCGCTCTTTTCGAGCGCTCGATCTCGGAGTCGCTCGACGCCGGCGGCACGCTCGTCACCCCGGAGCTCGGAGGGGAGTCGACGCTCGACGGGGGAAGATTGATCCTGGTGTCCTACCCGGATCCCGTTCACCCGATACTGCGGGAGATGGTCGCCCTGCGGGGAGAGCCCGCGCGGCTTCTCGCGTTTCTCGAGAGCACCCCGGACGGAAGCGAAGTGCTCAAGGGATCGGGAGGACTCAACGCTCTTCTCTATCAGATGTCCCGCGGGACTCCGACCGAGCAGCAGATAGCCCTTCTCGCGCGCGTCACCGATAGCGCCGTCGCCGCCTATTTCAAGACCTGGAGAGCGGATCCGAAGATCCAGGCCCGGATGATCGAGGCCACGGAGTGGCGCGGCCGCTACGCCGGTTTCTGGCATATCCACCCTCCGCGGCTTCGAGGCAAGGGATTCGAATCCGGCATCGAGCCGAGCCTCGAGGACATGCAGAACGCGATCGACCTCGGTCAGTTCCTGACGCTGGTGTTCCAGCCGGACGGCTTCGACGCCTACGATCTTTCCCCGCTCGCGCAGACGCGCACGCCGGACCTAGCCCGGGCGCGGGTCGTGAGCTACGGCTCTCCCGACTGGATGCTTTATTTCGAAGGAGTCGTCCGAGCGCGGCGCGGACGTTGAGCGCCCTATACTGGCCTCGATGAAGGAGGCCCGGCGCGTCTTTCTGCTCGGAGACGACCATCTCGCGCTCGGGGGTCTCGCTCGACTCCTGGAGGGCTCGGAGGGCTGGGTCGTTGCCGCGAACCTCGAGGACGGCCCTGACGCGGTGCTCGTCGACTTCGGCGGTGGAGAGGAATCCGAGAACGTCCGTTCGCTCGCCCCCCGCTACCCTGTGCTCGCCATCGCTTCGGAGCCGGCGCGCGCGCGGGAGGCTCTCGCTTCGGGCGCCCGCGGCGTCGTATCGCGAAGAACGAGCGGTCCTCGCCTCTCTCGCGCCCTCGACGCAATCCTCGAAGGGCTCGTGGTGATCGACGAGGACCTGGCCGAAGATGCCCTCCGTCCGCCGCAGCGGCCGCTGGGATCGCACGAGACTCTCACGCCCCGCGAGCTCGAGGTCCTGGACCTTCTGGCCTCGGGCCTCTCCAACAAGGAGATCGCGGACCGGCTCGGCGTGAGCTTCCACACCGTGAAGTTTCACGTCAACTCGATCCTCGGAAAGCTCGGCGCCTCGAGCCGCACCGAGGTCGTGGCGCTCGCCGCGCGGGCTGGACTCCTTCACTTCTGATTCCTGCCTGCCTGGCCGATCGGCCGGGTGCCGACCCGGCCTTCCTTCCGATGCGGGCCGCCGGGCGCAGCGCTAACCTCGATTCGAGAAAGGAGTCCAAGAATGGGGCTCGTGAGCTTGAACGAAGACATCCAGACCGTGGTGACGAAGGCGGGGGATAGCGTGGTCGAAGTGAGGGGGCGGCGCAGAACGTCGTCGTCGGGAGTGGCTTGGCCCGGAGACGGTCTGGTCGTGACCGCGCTTCACACCGTCGAGGATGAGGAAGGAATCGAGATCCGTACGGCGCGGGGCGAGTCGTTTCCGGCTGAGGTCGCGGGACGCGATCCCTCGACGGGAATCGCTCTTCTGCGAGCGAAGGAGACGACCTTCGCGATTCCCGCATGGAGTGACACCGCGAAGCTCGAGCCGGGCGAAGTCCTCGTCCTCGTGGCCACGTCGAGCCACGGGCGAAGGGTTTCCATGACGACGGCGAGCGTCGTCTCGGGCGAGTGGACGACGGACCAGGGCGGACGCATCGACCGCTACGTCGAAACCGACGCCCGTCTCTTCCCCGGCTTCTCCGGGAGCCTGCTCCTCGCGGTGGACGGGAGCGCGCTCGCTCTCAACACCGCCGGTCTGCGGCGCCGAACACCGCTCGCCATCCCGGTCGAGACTCTCCGGCACGTGGTGGAGAAGCTCCTCGAGCACGGCGAAGTCCGCCGGGGATTTCTCGGAATCACCACCTACCCGATTCGGCTTCCCGATTCCGTGAAATCGCAGCGAGCGGGGCTTCTCGTGCTCTCGGTGCAGGAGGGAAGCCCCGCCGGAAAGGCGGGCCTGTTCCTGGGAGACGTTCTTCTCTCGGTCGACGGGCGAAGCGTCGACTCGCCGGCGTCGCTGTTCTCGCTTCTCGGCGAGGAGCGGATCGGAAAGGCGCTCGAC
>Ga0184637_10000042_pt1 | contig 76476 bp, 53 predicted proteins | sample PLM3_127_b2_FD_133143 | JGI IMG/M metagenome (GOLD analysis project Ga0184637, IMG submission 133143) | Groundwater sediment microbial communities from an aquifer in East River, Colorado, USA - PLM3_127_b2 | ecosystem: Environmental > Terrestrial > Soil > Riparian zone | place: USA: East River...
CCCGAGTTCGCCGAGGCGTTCCGCTGCGAGCCGGACGACCCGATGGTGCGGCCGGACGCGGCGCGCTGCGCGGTCTGGCGGGCGGCACCCGAGGTGAAGCTCCCGGCGCGCTGACCCGACCCGTCGACCGGCTGCGCGGGAACCTCACCGGCCTCGCCCGCGACGTCGCGGCGCTCACCGCCGCCGCCGCCGCCGGGCAGCTCGACGCGCGCGCCGACGCGGGGCGCTGCGGCGGCGAGTGGGCCCGCATCGTCGAGGAGGTGAACGCGGTGCTGGACGCGGTAGTCGGGCCGGTGCGCACCACCGCGGCCCGCCTCGAGAAGATCGCGCACGGCGAGCTGCCCCCGGCCATCGCCGAGTCCTGGCCCGGCGAGCTCGAGACCATCCGGCGGAGCCTCGACCTCTCGATGGAGGCGATCCGCCGGCTGGTGGACGACGTGGACGGCCTCGTGGGGCGGGCGCTCGCGGGCGACCTCGCGGCCCGCGCGGACGCCGGGCGCCACGAGGGCGAGTACGCGCGGATCGTGGACGGGGTGAACCGGACCGTCGGCGCGCTCACCGCGCCGGTGGAGGAGTCGGCGCGCACGCTCGAGGCGCTCGCGGGTCGCGACCTGTGCGCCCGCGTGGGCGGCAAGTTCCTCGGCGACCACGCCCGCATCCAGCTCGCGGTGAACTCGACCGCCGAGGCGCTCGAGGCCGCGCTCTCCCAGGCGGCGCGCGCGGCGGAGGGCACCCAGTCCGCCGCGGCGCAGATCGCCGCGTCGTCGCAGGCGGTCGCGTCGGGCGCCTCGCAGCAGGCGGCCTCGCTGTCGCTCGGGGTCGAGCGGCTGCGCGAGGTCGCGGGCGCGGTGGCGCAGTCCTCGCGCAACGCCGCCGGCGCGGACCAGCTCGCGCGCGGCGCGAGGGAGGCGGCGGACGGCGGCGCCGCCGCGGTGAGCCGCCTCGACGGCGCCATGGCCCGTATCCGCGCCTCCTCGGAGGGGGACCGCCCAGATCATCAAGGACGTCTCCGAGATCGCGTTCCAGACGAACCTGCTCGCGCTCAACGCCGCGGTGGAGGCCGCCCGCGCCGGCGACGCCGGGCGCGGCTCGCGCGGATGCTCGGGTCGTTCCGGATCGGCCGGCCCGACGGGAGCGGTCAGGCGACCCCGCGGAGCCTCAGGTAGAGCGACGGGCCGTCGAGGAACGTGAGCCGCACGGCGCCCGCCTCGAGCCGGGCGCCGGGGGCGATCGCGGTGGGGTTCGTGCCGAGGGGCGCGCCGTCGAGCAGGGTGCCGTTCGACGAGCCCGCGTCGCGCACGGTCCAGATGCCCGCGGGGTCGCGGTGGAAGTGGAGGTGCGCCCGCGAGAGCGTGCCGTCGTCCACCACGAGGTCGTTCTCCGGGGCGCGCCCGAGCCGCACGTCCGCGCCGCCGTCCCGCGAGAGGAGCGCGATGGCGAGCGACTCGCCGGCCGCGAGGAGGCGCGTGCCCGGACCCGCGGCCATCGTCTCGCGCCGCGCGGCGGGCGGCCGCCACGGGCCCGCCTCCCAGACGACCCAGTCGACCGGGTGCGCGCGCAGGAAGTCCTGCAGCGTGGACCCCGCATGCTTGCGCGAGAGCCAGGACAGCAGAAAGCTCTTCACGGTGGGCCCCCCGTCCACCGCGCGGGCGGTGGATCCTGCGAGATCAGCACGGTGCGCGGACGATGTCGAGCCGTCAGCGGGTGGGACGGCTCATCCCCGCAAGGCGGCGGCCGCCAGCCCGGGCAGGTGCAGGCTCCCCTTCGCCTCGACCCGGAACAGGCGCTCGCCCACGAGGTGCGCCGTCCGGTGACCCGGCGCGTTGGGCATCTTCACGAGCGGTACCGCCGGACTCCAGACCACCACCTTCTCCATCCCCTCGAGCATGAGCGTGTTGTGGGCCCAGCCCACGCCGCTCTCCGCGTCCTCGAGCGTCGCCCCCGGCGCGCCGCCCCAGGGCGCGGTCCCGAACGCGAACGCGCTCCCGGCCCAGTCGTTCACCGCGATCGTCCCGTAGCGCAGGGAGCGGATGGCGCCGTGCACGGCGGCCGCGACGACGGGATCCTTCATGCTCGCGCGCGGGACGAGCAGGTGCGCGGTCAGCGTACCCTGCAGCCGCTCGTTGGCGAACGGCACCGCCGCCTCGAGGTACGAGAGCGCGTCGGGCCCGCCGACGGAGGTCTCGAAGAGCACCGGCACGAACGGCTCCACCTCGAACGCCAGGTCCCGCTCGGCGGGGTCGAGCCCCGCGACGAGCGTCCAGGGGAGGCGGCCCTCGCGGCTCCCCACCTGGCGGATGTCGGCTCTCCCGTTGGTGAACAGGTGGTAGCGCTCCACCGCGCCGGGGTACCAGGGCCGGCGCGTCGGGGACCGCTCCATCGCGCGCGCCACCTGGTCGAGGAAGGTCTCGCGGTGCTCCCAGCCCCGCGGGAGCACGAGCACGCGCGCGCTCGTGCAGTTGTACGCGCCGTTGAAGGTCACCATGCCGGCGACCGCCTCCGCCTGCGCGCGCAGCGTCCTGCGGTCCCACCGCCCGGGCACGACGAGCACGGGCGACACGTTGCCGAGCTCGCTCGTGATCGGCTTCGTGAGGAGCGGCTCGCGGCGGGCGAGGCGCGCCTCGCGCTCGGGGCCCGGCGGGCCCCAGACGATCGCGTCGTGCGTCGGCTTCGAGCCGGTGATGTGGACCTGGTCGACGCCGGGGTGCCGGGCGAGGTAGGCGCCGACCTCGGCGCCGCCGTACGCGATCGCGAGCCAGCCCCGCGAGATGGCCTCCGCGAACGCCTCCTCGTAAAGGGGCCCGAGGTACGCGTTCACCGGGTTCATCTTGAGCAGGCAGACCGTGCCCTCGTTGAAGAGCTCGTGCGCGACGTCGAAGGGCGGGATCGAGTTGATGTTGCCGGCGCCGAGCACGAGGCAGACCTTGCCCCCGTGATCCGGCGCCTTGTAGAAGCGGGCGCGCCGCTCGTCGAGCGAACGCGCCGTCATCCCTTCCTGGAACTGCACCTCGCCGCGCACGCCCATGAGCAGCAGCGCGTCCACGCGCGTCGCCGGGAAGACCTGCGCGGTCAGCCGCCCGTCGGGCGTCTCCCCCAGCTTGCCGAGCGGCGGGTTCCCCTCGCGCGCGATCCCCTCGAGCGCGCGCAGGTACTGGCGGAGCATGCGGACCACCACCCACGGCCCGGCCGCCCACTCCTCGCCGGCCTCGGGCGTGTCGAGCGGGATGCCCTTCGCGTCGCAGGACGCCGCGACGGTGCGCGCGGCGACCCGCTCCGCGCCGGCGAGCATCGCGCGGGCGAGCGCCGTCCGCTCGTGGAGCGCGGCGCGCGCCCAGAGGGGGGCGCCCTCGCGCAGCCGCGCGACGAGCTCGTCGAGCTGGCGCGGCTCGGTCGGCGCCGGGAACGGGGCGGCCGCATGGGCGATGGCGCGGGCGGTGGACATGGATGGGCCTCCCCTCGGGGGACGCTCAACCTAGCCGCACGCCCGCCGCGGCGCCGCCCTCCGGTGGGGCGAACCAGGAGTCCTACACCGGCGAGGCGGCGCGGAGCGTGGCGAGCGTCACCTCGGGAGGCGCGTTCACGCGCACCCGGATGCCAGACATGCCGACGCCGCGGTTCACGTAGAGCTGCACCTGCCCGAGCTGGAAGCGCCCCTTCATGTAGGGCTCGCGCATCGCCGCCGCGAGGAGGAGCGGGGTGAGCAGCGGGATGTTGATCTGCCCGCCGTGCGTGTGGCCCGACAGGCAGAGGAGAGGCCGCTCGAGCGAGCGGAGCCGGTCGGCCGTGCGCGGCGCGTGGGCGAGCACGAGCGGTGATGCGCGCGAGGGGAGGCCCGCGAACGCGCGGGGGACGTCCTCGCGGCCCGTGAGCCGGTCGCCCACGCCGACGATCGGGAAGGCCGCGCCGCGAAGGCGGAGGGTGGTCCACTGGTTCTCGAGGACCTCGTAGCCGTGTCCCCGCAGCGCCGCCGCGGCGCCCGCCGGATCGACCCACACGTCGTGGTTGCCGAGCACGGCCACGGTCGGCGCGGCGATGCCGCCGAGCTGCTCCCGCAGGTCGGTCACCTCGCGCCGGCGGTGGGACAGGAAGTCTCCGGTGAGCACGACGAGGTCCGGCGCGAAGCGGTTCACCTCCTCCACCGCCGCGCGGACGATCGAGGCGGGCGTGCGGGAGCCGACGTGGATGTCGGAGAGCTGCGCCACCCGCAGCCCGTCGTGGGCGGGGTCGAGGCCGGGGACGAGGAACTCGACGCTCTCGGCGCGCGGGGACAGGTGCTCCGCGGCGGCCGCGGCGGGCAGGACGCTCGTCGCGCCCGCAGCACCCACGACGAGCGCGCCCTTGAGGAACCTACGCCGGCCGAACCGCCCCTCGCTCATCGAGCCTCCGTCGCGTGAACGGTGGAACGTGCAGGGGCGTCCGGGGATTCCGCAAGCGGGGGCTTCCCGCGGGCCGGAAAGCTCTCGTTGACGGCGCGGGGCGGGGCCCCTAAAGAGCGCGGGTGAGCGCGCGCGTGGCGAGCATCCTCGAGCCGGCCCCCGCCTTCGAGGCGCGCGCGGTGGGCGGCGCCCCGGGCGAGCGGACCGTGACGCTGCACGAGTACGCGGGCCGCTGGCTCGTGCTGTTCTTCTACCCCCGCGACTTCACGCAGGTGTGCCCGACGGAGGTGATCGAGTTCTCGAAGCGGGCGGGTGAGTTCCGCGCCCTCGGGGCGGAGCTGCTCGGGGTCTCGGCGGACGACGTCGACACGCACCGGAGGTGGATCGCGGAGGCGCTCGGGCCGATCGCCTATCCGCTCGCGGCGGACCCCGGCGGCCGGATCGCCCGGGCCTACGGCGCCTGGCTCGAGCGCGAGGGGGTGGCGGCGCGGGCCACCTTCGTCGTCGACCCGGCGGGCGTCGTCCAGTACGCGGCGTTCCACAACCTCGCGGTGGGGCGCTCGCCGTCCGAGGTGCTGCGCGTGCTGGAGGCCCTGCGCACCGGCGCGCCGAGCCCGGCGGAGTGGCGGGCGGGCGAGCCGACGTTGCGGGGGTAGGCGGGGCAGTTCTGCTCTGAGTGAAATAGGCGACCGCGGTACGGGCCCGGGGGGCGAGTCGAGGATCTCCGGCGAGGCTACTTGCCGCCGAGGAGCGCGGCGGGCGGGACGCCCAGGGCCTTCGCCATCTTCTCGATCGTCTCGAGCGGCGGCGAGCGCTGGCCGCGCTCGAGCATCGAGACGTACGAGACGGAGATCCCGACCTTGTCGGCGAGGGCCTTCTGCGAAAGCTTCTTCTTCGAGCGAAGGCGCCGAACGTTGCCAGCGAACCGGGTCAGGAGATCCATACACAACCAGTTAGCGCACGGCCGAGAACGCCACAGCGTCCTTTTCGGGGCACCCCCCCCGCGACCTCGACGGTCAGTGACACGGTGCTTAAGGTCCCGGCGTTCCCTCTGACGATGGAGGTCTCATGGCTGGCAAGCCGAAGCCCGTCTGGCGGCTGGAGGTCGGCGACGAGGCGCCCGACTTCGAGCTGATGGCCACGGGTGACACCGCCGGTAAAGGTGCGACGAAGCGCAAGATCAAGCTGTCCGACTACCGCGGCAAGAAGAACGTGGTGCTCGCGTTCTACCCGGCCGCCTACACGCCTGTCTGAACCGTTCAGATGCCGTCGTACGAGGAGGATCTCTCCGAGTTCGAGCGGCGCAATGCCCAGGTCCTGGGCATCTCCACGGATCAGGTCCACACCAACGAGGCGTGGGCGAAGTCGATGGGCGGGCTGTCGTACCCGCTGCTGTCGGACCACTGGCCGCACGGCTACGTGGCCGCCCTGTACGGCGTGCTCCGCGGCGAGACCGGCATCTGCGAGCGGGCCATCTTCGTCGTCGACAAGCAGGGGAAGATCACCTACGTCGACATACACGACATCGCCGAGCAGCCGCCGACGGACAAGATCATGGCGGCCCTCGACCGGCTGAAGTGAGCGGGGCCGAGATGTCGCAGGCGACCGACTCCAGGCCCCTCGAGCTCTCCCGCTACTGCGTGCCCTTCACGCCATTCGACCGGAAGCTCGAGGACGCAGCGATCTGCATCGTGTCCACCGCGGCGGTCCGCCTCGCGACCGACCCGCCGTTCCAGATGGAGGGCGACCTCACCTGGCGCGTCATCCCCGGCGAGACCGACGCGAAGGACCTGCGGTACGACGACACGCACTACGACCACGCGTGCGTCGACCGCGACATGAACTGCGTGTTCCCGATCGATCGGGTGCGCGAGCTCGCGGCGGAGCGACGGGTGGGGGGCCTCACCACCCGCCACTTCTCCCTCGGGTACAGCCAGGCGCTGCGGGAGCTGCGGGAGAAGACCATCCCCGCGCTGGTGCGCGAGGTGGACCGCGAGCGCCCGGGTGCGGTGCTCCTCACCGGCGGTTGACGGCTCTGCCACCGCACGGTGGTCACCGTGCAGCGGGCCATCGAGATGATCGGCATCTCGACGGTCGTCGTGACGGTCGAGCCGGAGGAGACGCGCCAGGCGCGGCCGCCGCGCGCCCTCTCGCCGCGCGGTTTCGTGGCCGGCCACTCGCTCGGGCGCGCGGGTGACGCGGCGCTCCAGAAGTGGATCCTGATGGACGCCTTCTCGCTGCTCACCGCGCCGGCGCGGCCGGGCGAGGTGGTCGAGCGGGACTACACGAGCGCCTGACGATCGCCGCCCGGCAGCCCGCCGCCGGGGTGAGCCGCGCCCGGCTCACGGCCCGGCGTACGCCGTCACCCCGCCCGGCCCGGCGCTCGACTGCCGGTGCGCGAGGTAGACCACGCGCGGGCTCGACCAGCGGTCGATCTGGATGGAGAGGACCGGCCCCCGCGCGAACGACGGGATCTCGGAGGGGTCGATGAGCTGCCGCCAGGTGCCGCCGGCGAGCCGTCCGAACCCGCCCCACGAGAAGCCGACCCAGAGCGAGCCGTCCGAAGGATCGCACGCCACCGAGAGCGCGCCGCCGGCGCCGCCGGGCACGGCGATCTGCTCGAACTCGGCGGCGTCCTTCGGCAGCCGCGCGAGCCCGTGGTTGTACGATCCCACCCACATCGTCCCGTCGTCGCAGAACGAGATCGACGTCACGTTGTCGCGCAGCGCCTCGTCGTCGGGGTTCGAGTCCGGCTCCCAGATGGCGATGTACGGCCGGTCGGGCACGATCGGCCCCCAGTAGTTCTGCGAGGACGGCCGCGCCGTCGTCGCGTAGGCGGGCATGCTCCCCAGGCGGAACTGGTTCGCGAACCAGGGGACGTTGGTCGTCGGGTCGATCGCCACCGCCCAGCCCTCGCCGGTGAGGAGCCGGCCGTACAGGTAGTTGTCGGGGTGGTGGTGCTCCCAGACGCCGTAGGTCTCGTCGTAGCCCGCCGCCCCCTTGATGAGATCGGGCCAGCGCCGCCCCGCAGGATCGGCGACCAGGATCGAGAGCGTGCCATGCTGCCCGCTGATCATCACGTCGCCATAGGAGAGCGGGCGCGAGGTGTCGTGGTTCACGGCGAGGCGCTGGATGGTGCGCGTCTTGAACCGCCCCTCGAGCCACACCATGTCGAGCGGGTGGCAGGTGGTGTGGGCGTCGTCGAGCCACGCGTAGCAGACGGTGTGGGGCGGGGAGCCGACCTCCACGTGCCGCTCCTTCGCGAGCGTCGTGCCGTCGAACGTGACGAGGTCGAGCCCGCCCGAGCGGCGCATCCAGAGCGGATCGTTGTCGTCGTCGTACTTGCCCGCGCCCTCGTAGCCGAGCACCGCCTTGCCGGCGTCGCGGCCGGCGACCGCGGTGATCGGGCAGGCCTGCGTCCGCGCCTCGTCGCAGCTCGGGGTGAGCCCGGCCGCGGCGGGGTCGAACCGCTCGAAGTCACGGTCCGTGCGCCCCTTCGCGAGCACCGCCTCGCCGGCCGCGACGTAGACGTTGCCGCCCTCGTCCGCCGAGACGTCCCACACCGTGGCGGGCAGCCCCTGGGGCGGCCCGTAGAACGTGAAGTCCCCCTTCACGACCGGCGCATCGACGGGCGGCGGCGGGGGAGGAGGAGGAGGCGTGACCGGATCGCCCGGCGGATCGCTCGGCGGCGGCGTCACCGGCCCGTCCTGGTCCTTCGAGCCGCCGCCCCCGCAGGCGGCGAGCGCGAGCCCCAGCGCCGCCGCGAGCCACGCTCTCGACGCCCTCATGTCCCCGCCTCCCGCGCGCCCCGCCGGTGCGGCCGCGAGACACGCCGCGGAAAGCTGCGGTGGCGAGCGCGCGTGCGCCAAGCGCCGCGCGGGTATCCGCCAAGGGCGCTGTTCCGGCGTTCGCCCGCTCGGGGGGCCGACGCCCTCGTTGTACGATGCGCGCGCATGCTCCGAGGCGACCTCGCGACCTTCCCGCTGGCCGACCTGCTCCAGTGGCTCGATCAGGGCCGGCGCGCCGGGGTGCTCGAGCTCGACACCGAGGACGGCCCGTCGCTATGGCTCGAGCTGCGCGACCGCCGCGTCGTCGCGTGCGCCCGCCCGCCCGGCTCACCCGACGGGCTCGCCACGCTCGCCCGCTTCACGCCCGAGGAGGCGCCCGAGGCGCTCTGGCCCGAGCGTGCGCTCGATCGGCTCCTCGACCTCTTCGTCGTCGGCGCCGCCGGCCGCTTCGACCTCGTCGACGACGCCGCCGGCTACGACGGCGGCGTCCCGCTCGGGCTCGCGCTCGGCGAGCTCGTGCTCGAGGGGCTGAGGCGGCTCGACGAGTGGCCCCGGCTCGACGGGCACTACCCGGACGACGGCCTCGTACTCGGCGCCGGGCCGGGCACGCCGCGTACGCCGCTCGGGCGCGCGCTCCGCGAGGCGGCGGCGCGGAACCTCACGCTCGGCGAGGCCCGCCTGGCGCTCGGGCTCTCTCGCCCCGCGCTGCTGCGCCGCGTGGAGGCGCTGCGCGAGGGGGGCGTCCTGGAGGTGCAGGGCGTCGCGCCGCGGATCGACCCGGTTTCGGCGCTCGTCGCGCAGGCGCAGGTCCTCGTCCGCGAGCGCCAGTTCGACGAGGCGGGCATCGTCTTTCGCAGCCTGCTCGCGGCCGACCCCTCCGACCGGCGCGTCCGGGCGCTGCTGCGCGAGGCGGAGCGCGAGCAGCTCGCGGACCTCTACGAGGAGCTCTCGCCCGTCGCGGTGCCCCGGCTGCGGGGCGGCCCGGCCGCGCTCGACGGCGCGCCGGGCCGGCGGCTCACCGCGACCGACCGCGAGGTGGTGGGAAGGGTGAACGGCGTCTGGGACGTGGCGAGCATCGCGCTCGCCTGCCCCCTCCGAGAGGTCGAGACGCTCAAGGCAGTGCGCAAGCTCGTCCGCCTGGGGCTCGTCGAGCTGTCGGAGGCCGCCCGCCCGCCTGGGCGGTGACCCCGCGACTCTTCGCGCGGCGGCCCGCCGCGCCGGAGCGCGTGAGGACGAGCGGACCGGCGGTGACGTACCGGTGACGTGGCGGGGCCAGAGTGCGCGTCGATCGCGGCACTCGGGACCGCCACGCCATGCACGCCACCACCTCCCCTCATCCCGCGAAGCCCCTCCTCCGAGGCGTCTCCCACGAGATCGCCGCGGGCGTCGCCCTCGCCGCCTGGATCGCGCTCGCCGTGCTCGCGCCCACCGGGCGCGCCCGCGGCGCGGCCCTCGTCTACGGCGCGAGCCTCTTCACGCTCTTCTCGGTGAGCGCGCTCTACCACCGCCCCACCTGGCCCCCGCGGGCGCGCGCGTTCATGCGCCGGCTCGACCACTCCGCCATCTTCGTGCTCATCGCCGGGACCTACACGCCCCTGTGCCTGCTGCTCGGCGGCACCACCGGGGCCCGGCTGCTCGCGCTCGTCTGGGCCGGGGCGGCGCTCGGCGTGCTGAAGTCGATCCTGTGGGTCCACGCGCCGCGCTTCGTCGTCGCGACGCTCACCGTCGCGCTCGGCTGGGCAGTGGTGCCGGTGCTCCCCTCGCTGCAGGCGCGGATCGGCGGCGCCGGCCTCGGGCTCCTCATGGGCGGCGGCGCGCTCTACACGCTCGGCGCGGTCATCTACGCGACGCGCCGGCCCGACCCGTTCCCCCGGATCTTCGGCTACCACGAGATCTTCCACGCACTCGTGGTCGCCGCGGCCGCGCTCCACTTCGCTGTCGCCGCGCGCGCGGTGCTGGCGATCGGGTAGCGGCGCGGCCGCGCGAAGCGGGCCCTAGATCCGCTCGGCCTTCACCATCGCGGACACGAGCACGTAGAGCGCGAAGAGCGCGTCGGGCTCCGCGACCGCGCCGTCCGGGCGCGCCGCGATCCGGCCGAGCCGGAGGAACTCCCTGCCGTCGAGGCCGAGCAGCGCGGCGCGTGCGGCGGCGGTCCTCTCGTCCACGGGCAGGCCGGCGAGCAGCGCCGCGAGCGCGTGGGCGGCGGTGCGCACGGCGTGGCCGTAGGTCCGCTCGCGGATCGCGTGCTCGACCTCCTCGACCGCGTCGCCGTGGCCGGGGAAGAGCCGCGCGAACGACAGCCCGACGAGCTCGGCGGGATCCGGGCGGCTGGCCTGCCCGCCGGGCGCGGGCGCGGGCGTGAGCGCGGCCTCCGCGACCGCGGAGATGCGCGACTGGAGCTCCGAGCCGCCGGCGGACAGCTCGAGCCGCGCCGGGGGAGGGCGCCGGGCCGGCTGCCGCGCGCGCAGGTCCCTCACGACGAGGCGCGTGATCTCCTTCAGCGCCGCGAGCACGCCCTGGCCGCGGCTCGCCACGGTCTCGATCTCGGGCGCGCCGTGGCGGTTCAGGAGGTGGCCCAGCTCCGCCACCGGCAGGACGCCCGGCAGGTCGCGCTTGTTGTACTGGAGCACGTGCGGGAAGGCGGCGAGGTCGATCCCGAGCTCGGCGAGGTTCGACGCGAGGTTCCCGATCGACTCGGCGTTGGTGTCGCGCGCGAGCGGCTGGGAGTCGGCGACGAAGACCACGCCGTCCGCGCCGTTCAGGACGAGCTTGCGGGTGGCGTCGTAGAAGACCTGGCCCGGCACGGTGTAGAGCTGGAGGCGCAGGTCGAGGCCGCGCACCTGCTCGATCTTGAGCGGCAGGAAGTCGAAGAAGAGGGTGCGATCTCCCTCGGTCGACAGGGAGACGAGCTGGCCGCGCGTCTCCGGCCGGACGCTCGCGTGGATCTGCTGGAGCGAGGTAGTCTTCCCGGAGAGCCCCGGCCCGTAATAGACGATCTTCGCCGAGAGCTCGCGGGCGAGGGGGTTGACGGTCGACACGGGGGGATGATGTCACGGCGCGGGTGCCCTCGCGAAGTCGCGGCCGCGTGGTAGAGAGACGCGCATGGCGAGCACGTCCCTCTCCTTCGCGAGCCGCGCCGCGCACCGCGCCTGGCTCGAGGCCGAGTCCGCCCTGCCCGAGGGGTTCCGGGTCGGGACCACCACGCTCGAGTTCGTGCCGGTCGAGGCGCCGAAGCCGGGCCGCATGCGCATCACCCTCCTCGCGCTCGACCGGCCCACGCCGGCGTTCGCCGCGCGCTTCACCAGGAACGCCTTCCCCGGCGCGCCGGTGATCGTGGGGCGGCGCCGGCTCGACCAGCCCGCGCTGGGCGGCCTGGTGGTGAACACCAAGGTCTCGAACGTGTGCGCGCCCGGCGGCGTCGAGGCCGCCGAGAAGGTCGCCGCCGAGGCGGCGCGGCTCCTCGGCTTCGCGCCCGAGGAGGTGCTGCCGTCCTCGACGGGCGTCATCGGCTGGCGCCTCCCGGTCGACCGGATGCTCGCCGCGCTGCCCGAGGCGGCCGCGTCGCTCCAGGCCCGCACCGTGCTGCCCGCGGCCGAGGCGATCGTGACGACCGACCTCTACCCCAAGGTCCGCCGGGCGCGGGTGGGGGAGGGGACCCTCGTCGGCATCGCCAAGGGCGCCGGCATGATCGAGCCGAACCTCGCCACGATGCTGGTGTTCCTGCTCACCGACGTGGACGTGCCGCGCGACGCGCTCCGGGCGGCCCTGGCCGACGCCGTCGACGCCACGTTCAACCGGATCTCGGTGGACAGCGACACGAGCACCTCCGACTCGGTGGTGCTGCTCGCGTCCCGCAAGAAGCCCGCGCCGCCCCCCGGCGCGCTCGAGGCGGCGCTCGCCCAGGTGTGCGGCGACCTCGCCGAGGACGTGGTGCGGAACGGCGAGGGGGTGCACCACGTGATCCGCGCCGCCGTCGGCGGGGCGCGCGACGAGGGCGAGGCGCGCGCCGTCGCCCGGGCCGTCGTGAACTCGCCGCTCCTGAAGGCCGCCGTCGCCGGCAACGACCCCAACGTCGGCCGCCTCCTCTGCGCCGTGGGCAAGCACGCCGGCGCGGCCGGCATCCCGCTCGACCCCGCGCGCGTGCGGATGACCGTCGGCGGCGAGGTGGTGCTCGAGGGCGGCGCGATGCGGCTCGACCCCGAGAAGGAGGCCCGGCTCGTGCGCCACATGAAGGAGGCGGAGCTCTACGCGAGCGTGCCCGGGCCCGATGGCGGGTTCCGGCCGCCGCTCGACTACCCGCCGCACGAGCGGCGGGTCGAGATCGCGATCGACCTCGGCATGGGCCCCGCCGCGTCCGCCGTGCTCGGCGCGGACCTCACGCACGAGTACGTGACGGAGAACGCGGACTACCGGTCCTGAGATGGGTTCGCTCTCCGTGAGCGTTCGGAGGGTGAACGGGCGAAGGCGGGAAACGATATGCCGAGGCGCGGGCCGAGGTCGCCGCCGGGGCGGGCTCCCGCCAGACCTCGCCGGAGGGCCGCGCGCGGTCGCCGCCGCGCTCTTGAGGTCCGCTGCGCGGGCGCCGCGCGCTCGAAGTCGCCGGAACTCGGGGCGTTTGCCGGGGCACCTCGCGTGCATCCCGCGCCTCCATGACGACGATCCGGAACGCCGCCGCGACCCGCCGCGCCTCGGACCGCGCCGCGGGCGAGGCGCGCACGCGCCGCTTCGACGACGCGCTGCGGTCGGCGCGCCGCGCCGCGGGGCAGAAGGCGGCGCCCTCGAGTCCGACGCCCGACGCGGTGGCGGCCACGATCGCGCGCCGGCCGGCCGCCGAGCGGAGGGAGGGCGCCCCCTGCGACGCGACCCGCCGCGACGAGGGACCGGAGGCGGCGCGGCTGCCCCCGCATCCCACGACGCCGCCTCCGGCGCTGGCCGAGGCGTCCGTCCCCGAGCTCCGCGCGGCGCTGCGCACGTTGCCCGTGACGATCGACGCGGCGCGGCTCCGCGACGGCGCCTCGCTCTCTCTCGACCTCGGGCAGGCGCTCTCGGTCGAGATCCGGCGCCGGCCCGCGGGGCTCGAGCTCCTCCTCCGCCCCGAGGGATCGCTCTCCCGGGCGACCGCCGCCGAGCTGCCCGCCCTCGTTCGCGCGCTACGCGCCCGCGGCCTCACCGTGTCGCGCGCCGAGGTGCGCGCCCGATCCGACGGCGGCTCGCAGCTGCGGGGCGCGGCGCGTTGACGGCACACGGGTCGTCGGTTAGAAGGGGCGGTCCGGTCCGGCACCGTCGCCAAGTGGTAAGGCAAAGGTCTGCAAAACCTTCATTCCCCGGTTCGAATCCGGGCGGTGCCTCAAGCAGCAACCGGCGGAGAAGCGCGACGGCCTCGAGGCGACTCCTCGGCGACCGCACGCGCTCGCGCCGGGCAGCCGTGACTGGCCCTGCGCGCCGCCGAGCCCCCCGAAAGTAAAGGGTTTGCGCTCGCCCCTGGTCGGGTGAAAGCGCACACTTGGGCCAAATGACGCAGGCGCGGTGATGGGCGTCGTCAACGCTCCGTTCACCCCTCCGTCACCTTCCGCGGGGTTGCCCCGTACGCACCGTTAACCCTGACCGGGGCATGGTGGGTGCACCAGCGCAGCCGATTCCACGCACGTCTCGCGAGAGGCAGCCACCAGTGGGTAAATCGACTGGCAGGGTCACGATCGTCCTGCGCGCAGCGTTCGCGCTCGCGCTGGCGGCCGCGCTCTGGGCAGGGGCGCCCGCGCTCGCGTTCCACTCCGGCGGCGTGGGCGCCTGCGACGGCTGCCACACGATGCACAACTCGTTCGAGAACCGCGCGATGGCGCCGACGCTGCCGCTGCTCACGTCCGGTCCGTATCTCCTGCAGGGCCCCGACGCGAGCTCCGCCTGCCTGCACTGCCATCAGCAGGCGGGTGACCTGCTCCCGAACGCGCACCACGTCTCGACCGCGGACGGGGACATGCCGACCGGCACGCCTCCGCGCCAGCTCGCGCCCGCCGGCGACTTCGGCTGGCTCAAGAAGACGTATACGTGGCAGCTCGTTCCGGGCGGGCCCATGCTGACGAGCCGGGGCGAGCGGCACGGGCACAACATCGTGGCCGCCGACTACGGCTACGTCGAGGACGTCGCCCACCCGACGGCGCCCGGCGGCGACTATCCGAGCGCGCGGCTCGGGTGCCACAGCTGCCACGATCCGCACGGCAAGTACCGGCGCTTCGCGGACGGCTCCATCGCGACGAGCGGGCAGCCGATCATGGCGAGCGGCTCGTACGCGGACAGCCCCGACCCGACGAGCGCGCTCGCGGTCGGCGTCTATCGCCACCTCGCGGGCGTCGGCTACCAGCCGAAGTCGCTCGGGGCTCACGCGTTCGTCTTCCCGCCGCCGGCGGCGGTGGCGCCGCGGGACTACAACCGCTCCGAGGCGGTCACGCAGACGCGCGTCGCGTACGGCAGCGGCATGTCCGAGTGGTGCGGAAACTGCCACGCGCGGGTGCTCGACGGGACCTTCGTCTCGGGGGAGACCGGGCACGTGCACCCGGCGGACGACGACGCCGATCTCACCACGTCGGTCGTGGCGAACTACGACGCGTACGTCGCGACCGGCGACCTCGGCGGATCGCACGCGCGCTCGTACCTCTCGCTCGTCCCGTTCGAGGAGGGCACCGCCGACTACGCGCTCCTCAAGGCCCACGCCCGCAACGACGACTCGTTCCTAGAAGGCCCGTCCGTCTACTCGAACGTGAGCTGCCTGTCGTGCCATCGCAGCCACGCGTCGGGGTTCGACAGCAAGACGCGGTACGGCCACGGGAGCGAGTTCATGACCCTGGGCGACGGTGCCGGCGTGCCGAGCTGGCCCGACCCGGCGACGTCTCCCGCGATCGCGCAGGGCCGGACGCCGGAGGAGATCCAGCAGGCCTACTACGGCCGCGCGCCGACCGTGTTCGCGCCGTACCAGCGCGACCTGTGCGACAAGTGCCACCTGAAGGACTAGCAGCCGGGGGCTCGCCCACGCGTCGTCGTCGCGGCGCCGCGTTGACGGCGCGGCGGGTGTCCGATAAACCGCTCCGGTCCGGCACCGTCGCCAAGTGGTAAGGCAAAGGTCTGCAAAACCTTCATCCCCCGGTTCGAATCCGGGCGGTGCCTCTCCAGCGAGACGCTTCACGAAGGGCGGCCTCGCGCCGCCCTTCGCCTTCGGGGCGCCGGAGCCCGGGCGCGCCGCGCGCCCTCGCCGGCGTGATCGCGCGCAGGCGCCCCGCCCCGGGCGCGCCCGCGCGGGGACGCTCCGCTCGCGTGATGCCACCACACGTGCGCGTACCTAGGGTGATGCGGGCCTACGTCTGAGGTGGGCCCGCCGGGGGGGCGCATGCGGGTGCTCGGGGCGGTGGTGGCGGCGGCCGTGGTCGTGGTCGCGGGCGGGTGCACGTCGGTGAGGATGGTGCAGCGCGACGGGTGCTGGGTCCGTGAGACGAAGAAGCTCGGCGTGGTGAAGGAGGAGCTCGGGCCCTGCGCCACCCAGCCCCCCGCGTGGTCGGACGACCGGCTCACGCGGCTCGTGCAGGAGTGCACGGCGCGGGCGGACCAGCGCTGGCGGGCGCAAGCGATCTCCGCGTTCCAGCGCAAGGTGCCGCCGCCCGCCGACGCCGCCGACGAGGCGGTGCGCTCGGCCTGCCTGTCCGACGCGACGAGGCTCGCGGCGGCGGAGAACGCCGCGCTGAAGGAGAAGCTCGCCGCGGCGAGCGCGGAGAGGGACGTGCTCAAGGCCCGCGCCGACGAGGAGTACGAGGCGCTCGTCGCGCGCGCGAAGAAGGACCACGAGGCGCTCGTCACGCGCGACGCGAAGGAGCGGGACGCGCTCGCGGAGAGCACGGCGAAGCTCGCCGAGTACCTCGGCCAGGCCGCCAACAAGGCGTCGCAGCCCGCGGTGGCCACCGCGACGGCGTCGAGCGATGGGCGGGCGCGGATGGACTCGGAGCAGCGGCTGCCGGTCGCCGCGGCGCCGCCGCCATGGGCCGCTCCCGAGCGGGCGGAGGCGGTCATCTCGGTGCGCACCGAGCCGGCGCCAGCGGCGTGCGCCGCGCCGTCGGCCGAGGAGGCCGCGGCGGGGACGCCGGCGCGCAAGACCAAGGCGGCGAGGGGGGCGAGCCGCCTCGCGCGCGCCGCGCCGGGTGGGTGCGAGCTGCCGATGACGGCGACGCCGACCGCGACACCGGCCTCGACCCCGACCGCGAGCTCGACCCCTACCGCGACCGCGAGCTCGACCCCGACTCCGACCTGGACCTGGACCGCGAGCTCGACCTCCCCGCCCGCAGCGAGCGCGACGCCGGCAACCCCGGTTGCCGAGGCAGCCGAGCCAGCCAGGGCCGCCGAGGCGACCGGCACCGGCAGCGGGGCAGCACCCACCGGCTCGCCATGACGCCGAGCGCGCGCGTTGCCTCACGCGCGCGCGCGGGCGTAGGCTCCGCGGCGTGGCCACCGACGTGTGCCAGTACTGCGGCGTGGACCTCGACGAGACGCCGCCGCGCACCGAGCCCGGCTGGGCGTACACCGTGGAGTGCAGCCGCTGCCCGCCCGAGCGCCGCCGCACGCTGCTGCTCGCGCGAGATACGCGGGCGGAGGCGCTCGCCTGCCCGGACTGCGGCGCGGCCATCGCGCCCGCGGAGTCGCACCCCGACGTGCTGATGGTGAAGGAGCTCACGCACGAGGTCTGCGCCGCCTGCGGCGCGCGCTGCGGCGTGGCCGCCGTCCGGAAGGTGCTCGACCGGACCGCGGGCTAGCGCGGGCGGCGGCGCCTCACCCGCGCCCGCGCGGCGGCGGGGGCGCGGCGGCCGCGCCGAGGTCCTCGACGGTCGAGGGGCGCCGCCGCTTGCGGACGTTCTCCTCGACCCAGCGGACCGTCTCGTAGAGCGTCTCCTGCGGATCGCGCGCCTCGAAGCCCAGCTCGCGCTCGGCCTTGCGCGAATCGCAGTACCACCAGCGCTCGCCCATCTCCGTCGAGTGCACGTCGAGGGGCGGCTCGCTGCCGCGCCAGGAATGGAACTTCTCGAGCAGCCTCGCGCCCGCGAGGTTCACCTCGGAGGGCAGGGTGATGCGCGGCGCGGGCACGCCGGAGATCCGCTCGAGCCGGCCGAAGAAGTCCTTGAACCTCATGTTCGCGCCGCCGAGCAGGTACCGCTCGCCGGGCCTGCCCTTCGAGAGCGCGGCCACGAAGGCGCGCGCCGCGTCGCGGACGTCCACGAAGGAGAGGCCGCCCGTCGGCATCGCGGGGATGCGCTTCTCCAGGAACTTGAAGACGACGTCGGTGGAGGAGAGGCGCGCGTCGCCCGGGCCGAGCAGGAGCGAGGGGTTCAGGATGACCACCGGCAGCCCGGTGTCCCGGTGGATCCGGAGCGCCGTCTTCTCCTGGTAGATCTTGGAGAGGTAGTACGGCCAGCCGCCCACCACCGAGATCGGGTAGTCGTCCGCCTCCGTCGCGAGCCGCTCCTCGCGCGAGACGGCGATGGTCCCGGAGGACGACGCGAGGATCACGCGCTTCACGCCGGCGTCCGCGGCCGCCTCGAGGAGCCTCCGCGTGCCGTCGACGTGGAGCGCGTAGAGGGCGCGCGGATCCTCGGGGTCGAACGAGACCTGGCCGGCGAGGTGGTAGACCGCGTCCACCCCGGCGAGCGCCGCGCGCACGGCGCCCTCGTCCTCCACCGAGCCGCGGAGGACCTCGGCGCCGCGCTTCTCCGCCTCGAGCGCGGGAGAGCGCTGGAAGAGCCGCAGCCGGTGTCCCTCGCCGGCGAGGAGCGGGACGAGGGCCGAGCCGAGGAAGCCGGTCGCGCCGGTGACGAGCAGGTTCACGGATCGTCACCGTGGCGCTTCTTCGCGCCGGCGTGGGTGGTCTCCGCGGACGGCTTCTTGCGGCCGTGGGCGTCGCGTGAGCGCGCGGCATGGCTCGAGGACGTCTGGGTCGTAGTCGAGGTCGGGGTGGCGGTCGGGGTCGCGGCCGCGGCAGGCCGGTCGCTCCGCTCCCGCTCCGCCTTCTCCCGCCGCCCGTCCTCGCGCAGGGCCCGCACCGCGTCCTCGATCAACTGCGTCGCCGCCTTGTACGCGTCGCTCCGCGGCAGCGACCCCGTCCGCTCGCGCAGCTCGGCCACGCGGATGGGCTGGCCGAACCGCACTTCCAGGTCCGCCTTCGTGGGCAGGCCGGCGCCCGGCGGCAGCGCGTCGAAGGTACCGGCGAGGTGCACCGGCAGCACGTCCACGTTGCACTGCATCGCGAGGTACCCCGCCGTCGGGTAGAACGCCTTCATCTGCCCGTCGCGCGAGCGGGTCCCCTCCGGGAAGATGAGCAGGTGGTACCCGCGCCGGAGCGCCTCGGCCGCCGCCTTGAGGCTCGCCTTGAGCGCTCCCTCGCGGTCCATCGGGATGAGGTTGGTGAAGTTCTCGAAGTAGGCCCGCTTCACGCGCGTGTCGAAGAAGTAGTCGCGCGCCGCGAGCGCCGAGAGCCGCCGCCCCTCCTCGCCGAGCGCCACCTTCACGAGGCCCATGTCGAGGTGGCTCGCGTGGTTGGCGACCACGAGGACGTTGCGGTCGTGCGGCACGTGGGCGAGGCCGACCACCCGGGCCTGGTAGTAACCCTCGTAGAGGGCCCGCTGGCCAAGGCCGAGCAGCTTGCGCCCGACCCGCGCCAGCGCGGCGGGGATCTCGATCTCGGCGTCCTCGTCGCGCACGGCCGGCGGCGCGCGCACCGGCTCCGGCGCGCCGCGCCGGACGGCGCCGGAGACGAGCCGCGAGAGCTCGCCGACGGTCTGCACCTCGTGCAGGTGCTCCGAGGCGGAGGCGGGCAGGCCCACCTCCTCGAGCGCCGCGGTGAGCTCGGTGAGCATCAGGCTGTCGAAGCCGAGGTCGGTCGCGAGCAGCGTCTCGTGCGTCACCTGCGCGCGCGGCCGGCGCGAGACCTCGGCGAGCAGGTCGAGGAGCCACCCGTCGCCGCCGGCCCGCTCCTTCGCCGCCTCGCGCGCGCGCCGCCCCTTCTGCGCCGCCGCCTCGAGCCGGAGCAGCTCCTCGCGCACCAGGCCGCGCTTCACCTTGCGTGTCGCCGTCTTCGGGAGGTCGCCCTCGTGGACGTGCCAGACCTTGGCGCGCTTCGCGAACGGCAGCGCGGCCGTCACCGAGCGCAGGTGCTGCTCGAGGCGCGCCCGGACGTCGGCGCGGTCGTCGTCGCCGTACTCGGGCACGACGATCAGCGCGACCTTCTCGGCGCTGCCGTCGGGCAGCCCCACCACGCAGAGCTCCTTCACGAGCTCCGGGTCGCGGTACGCGTCCTCGACCTCGTCCGGGTAGACGTTCTTCCCGTTGGCGTCGATGATGACGTCCTTCTTGCGGCCGACCAGCGTGAGGTTCCCGGCGGCGTCGACCCTGCCCAGGTCGCCCGTCCGCAGCCAGCCGCCCTCGAGCACCTGCGCCGTCAGCTCCGGGTCCACCCCCGGCGCCTCGCCGCCGCGCCAGTAGCCGAGCATCACGTTGGGGCCGCGCGCCAGCACCTCGCCCACGCCCTCCGCGTCGGGGTCGGCGATCTTGATCTCGACGCCCGGCAGCGGCGTGCCGACGCTGCCGGCGGGCGCGTCGGCGTCGGGGGACGAGACCGCGAGCACCGGCGCCGCCTCGGTGAGGCCGTAGCCCTCGTAGAGGTCGAACCCAAGCTCGCGGAAGGCCTTCTGGACGTCGGGATCGAGGGCGGAGCCCCCCGAGACGAGCAGCCGGAGCCGCCCGCCGAAGCGGCGGTGCACCGGCCAGAAGAGGAGCTTGCCGAGGTTCCAGCCGAGGCTGGAGTCGCGCAGCTTCGCGTTGCCCTTCATGAGCAGCTCGAACGCGCCCTCGACGAGCCCGGGCTTCGCCGCGAGCTCCTGCGTGATGCGGCGGTGCAGGAGCGACCAGAGCGCGGGCACGCCGATCATCGCGGTGACGCGCCCCGAGCCGAGCGCCTCGGAGATCCGGTCGGCGGTCAGCTCGTCGAGGTACTCCACCTCCGCGCCGCGCGAGAGCGGCACGAGCAGCCCCGCCGTGAACTCGAAGGTGTGGTGGAGCGGCAGCACGGAGAGCATCCCGTCGCCCGGCCCGAGGTCGAAGACGGTGACGAGCTTCGCGACCAGGCTCGCGAAGTTCCGGTGCGAGAGCATCACGCCCTTCGGCTTGCCGGTCGTGCCGCTCGTGAAGATGAGCGAGGCGAGATCCTCGGGCGCGACGCGGACGGGCGGCGCGGGCGGGCCGCCCTCGAACGCCTCGGCGACGAGCACGGCGCGCGCGCCGGGCACGGCCGCCGCCGCGAGCGCCGCGAGCCCGGGGCTGCGCTCGGCGGCGTCGTCGGAGAGGAGCGCGATCGTCGCGCCCGCGCTCCGCCAGAGGTTCGCGAGCTCGGCCTCGGAGAGCTGCGGGTCGACCGGGACCGCCGCCGCGCCCGCGCGCAGGATGCCGAAGTACGCCGCCGCCCACTCGGGGCGGTTCTCGCTCGCGAGCAGGACCCGGTCGCCCTTCGCGACGCCGTTCGCGCGCAGCCACGCCGCGACCCGGTCCGCGAACGTCCGCAGCTCGCCGTAGGTGAACCGCTCCTTCCGCTCGCCCTCCATCCGCAGGGCGATCCGGTCCTTCCAGCGCTCGCACACCGCGTCGAGGAGCTCGACGAGGTCGCGGTGGGCCTTGGGCGCGTGGACCTTCTTCTCCGACTCCTCCTCGAGCCCGGGGAAGACCCACTCCTCCATGCCCTTGATGTGCACGTCGAGCCAGTAGTGGCGCCAGTCGAGCGCCTCGGGATCCCACGGCACGAGCGCGCGGTCGCGCGGCGAGAGCCGCTCGCGCAGCGCCCGCATCTCGGCGCAGCGGAACACGTACTTGTTGTCCCAGACGAACGGCATGTAGAGATCCCACATCGCCTTCGTCTTCTCGACCTGGGCGGCCACCTCGTCGAGCGCGTCCGACAGCCCGGCGGCGAGCGCGGTGGCGCGCGGCGCGCCCCAGCGCGGCGCCCGCTCGGCGAGGAGCCGCTTCGCCCCGCGGGCGAGCGCCGCGATCGCGGGCGAGCTCGCCACCTCGTACCAGCCGCGCGAGACGGGGTAGGGCTCGAGCCGCGAGAGGAGCTTGTTCCAGGTGGCGTTCCCCTCCTCGCGGTCGCGGTAGAACCGCCGGCGGTAGAGGGCGGTGAGCTCCACCGCCCGGCGCACCCAGAGCGGGTTCGAGTCGCCCGAGGCGAGGTGGTAGACCCGGCCGGCGGGCGCCGCGACCTCCGCCGCGCGCCGCGCCTCGCGCCGCTCGACGAGCTCCGCCGCCGCCGCGATCATGCCCGCCGCGACGAGGTCCACCGGGACCACGTCCAGGATCGCCTTCTCGGCGGACGGGTAGCTCCGGTGCCCCTTGAGCGCCATGAAGGCGAGGGGTGCGCTGGTGGTGAACCCCTCGTTCCAGCCGGGGAACGGGAAGCGGAGCGCGCTCTCCACGATGGAGGGCCGGACGATGGCCCAGGTGATGCCGCCCGCGGCGATCACCTGCTCGCCGAGCGACTTCGTGTACGTGTACGTGTTGGGCCAGCCCCAGTGGCGCGCCCGCTCGAGCCCGACGCGGACGAGCTGCCCCGAGATCCAGAGCCGCTTCTCGCGGCCGATCGCGAGCCGGAGCGCCTTCTCGTCCGACACCGGCCGCCCCTCGCCCCGGAGCCGCTCGAGCGCGCGGTCGCGGAAGCCCGACACCTGCACCCGGTCCTCCGCGAGGGCCCGCACCTCGGCGATGCGGTGGGCGCAGTCCGCCACCTCCGCCTCGACGTCGAAGTCCGCCGCGTCGAGCGCGGCGCGCTTCGGCCGCCCCTCCACGCCCTCGCGCCGCGGGAAGTAGCCCGCGAGCTCCTCGTCCTCGTGCACCACGCCGTCGCGGTTCCCCGCGACGAAGCAGGTCGAGACGTGCAGGAGCCCCGCGCCGGTGCGGCGGCACAGGTCCACCGCGTGGCGCGCGCCGTCCACGTTCACCCCGAGCGCGAGCTCGAGCGACGGATCGAAGTCCACGAGCCCGGCCGAGTTGACCACCGCGTCGAGCCCCTCGAGCCGCGCCAGGTCCGCCTCGGTGAGGCCGAGCAGCGGGTCGGAGACGTCGCCCGCGAGCGGGACGCACTTCTCGTGAATGAAGGCCTCGAACCCCGCCCCGAGCTTCGCGCGGAGCGGGTCGAACGGCCGGCTCGGCACGACCTTCCCGAAGAAGCGGGCCTCGGCGGTGCCGCCCGTCCCCGGGCGGACGAGCACGAAGACCTTGCCGATCTCCGGGTAGCGCTCGAGCAGCATCGAGAGCGCCACCTTGCCGACGAAGCCGGTCGCGCCCGTGACGAGGAGCCGGCGGCCGGCGAGCGTCCGGGCGATGTCCATGGGGGTGGGAGCGGGCGCGCTCATCGCAGGTTCTGGGTCATCACGATCGGCGGGTGGTGCATCATCGCGATCTGGGCGGAGCGGCCGTGGATGGAGCGGGCCATGTCGATCGCCTCCGAGAGCGTCTCGGCGCTGTCCCAGCCCATCAGCCTCGGCACGTGCTCGTTGTCGGCGCCGGCCGCGATGATCTTGCCCATGTGCTGGCGGCCGTTCTCGCCCCAGTACCACATGAAGAACGGGTGGGCGCCGTGGTACGCGTTTCCCGTCCGGTACATGTGCACGTAGCTCGGGTTCTCGGCGAACTCCTGCTCGTATTTCCGCTCGAGCACCTGCGCGTCGCGCGTCTCGGGCAAGAGCCGGTGGAAGAACTCGATGTAGCTCGGGTGGTGGTCCGGGTCGAAGACGTCCGAGCACGGGTGCGTGACGATGAGCGTCCCGCCCTTCTTGAGGAGCGGCTTGCCCCGGTAGAAGTTGAAGAAGTACCCGCAGGCCATCACCTGCACGAGCAGCGGGTTCAGGATCGAGTTGACGTTGTACGGGGAGATGAACGGCACCCCGCAGATCACGACGTCGGCCTGGAAGTCCACGTCCACCGCGTACTGCCGCCAGCTCGCCTCGAGGATCTTCGCGTGGGTGGGCTCGGTCCGCCCGGCGGCGACCGCGATCACCTCGTACGCCGCCGGGACCGCCTGGAACATCTTGCGCTTCGCCGCGGCCGGCAGGCGCGACAGCGCCGCCCTCATGCCGAGCAGCTTCAGCCGGTCGAGCTCGCCGTAGTCCTCCTCGCGCTTCATGAGGAAGTCGAGCGGGCCGTCGAACATCCGGTTGTTGATGGTCGTCTCGATGTGGAAGACGTTCAGGCTCTCGTCGATCGCCCGGCCGATCCGGTCCACGCTCCGGTGCATCTCGGAGCGCTCCGGGTCCATGTACGAGTGGCTCTTGCGGATGTGGTTCGGCGTGTGGTGCGCCTTCACGCCCTCGTAGTTGGTGAGGCCGGTGCCGACCGACTTGTGGCCGCCGTCCATCGGGACGAGGTTCAGGTTCACGTAGATGAGGAGGTCGGACTCCGTCGCGCGCCGGTTGACGATGACCTTCTCGCCGTGGGCGGTGGTGGCGATCTGCACGCAGCCGCCCGGCTCCTCCGCGTCGTGGTTGTAGTAGCGGTCCGGGTAGTAGGCGTCGAAGATCTTCTGCCCGACCATCCGCTTCATCTCCGCCTCGGTCATGCGGCGGTGGAGGCAGATGGCGATCACCAGGTGGACGTCGTCCACGCCCGACTCCTCGAGGAGCGGGAGGATCACCTCGAGCACCTCCTGCCGGACGTCGGGCGTCTTCATCGGCGGGAGCGGCAGCGAGATGTCGTCGATCGCGATCGTCACCTTCATGCCCGGCCGGAGCAGGGCGTGGAGCGGGTCGCAGCCCTCCGGGGCGTTGATGGCGCGCCGGATGGCGGCCTTCACGTTGGGCAGCCCCTCGATCGGCGGCTTCGGGTAGATGACCTTGGTCCCGACCGGCAGGTCCTCCACGAGCAGGTCCTCGCCCGAGAAGAGGACGCGGGGGGGCGAGTCGCGGTCGAGCGTGACGATCTGCTCGGTGGTCTCGTAGAACCGCCGTAGGCTCTTCGGGTCGCGCATGGGAGAGGTCAGGCCTCCGTGGTCCTGAGGACGGGCCACTCGTAGGCGCGGGCCACCTGGGCGAGCCGCGCGTCGGGGTTCACGGCGGCGGGGTGACCCACCACCGTGAGCATGGGGTAGTCGGAGAACGAGTCGGAGTACGCGAAGCTCTTCTCGAGCGCGATCCCCTCGCGCACGCAGTAGTCGCGGATGACGAGCGCCTTGTGCGCGCCCTCGATGATGGGCGGCACGACCTGGCCGGTCGCGACGCCGTGCACGAACCGCATCCGGTTGGCGATGAGCTCGTCCGCCCCGAGGTGGCGCGCGAGCCGCCGGACGGTGAAGTCGAGCGCCCCGGTGACGAAGACGATCCGGCAGCCGGCCCGGCGCGACTCCTCGATGAGGCGGGGGCTCCCGGGGTAGATGGCCGGCCGGAGCACGTCCTCGAAGAGCTCCTCGGCGAGCGTCTCGAGCCGGTCCTCGCTCTGCCCGCGGTAGTACGAGTAGAAGAGCTCGTTGAACGCCTTGCGGTTCACCCGGTCGGTCGCCATGAAGAGCGGGATCGAGAGCAGCGTCCGCGCGGTCTGCCACGCGGTGCCCAGGATGGTGCCCTGGTTCATCGCGTAGAACGCGAACGCATGCACGATGTTGGTGCGCACGAGCGTGCCGTCGACGTCGAAGAAGGCGGCGCGCGGCCGGTCCGTCATGATGCGGGTCTGTAGACCGCGGAGCCCGGTCGTGGCAAGCGATCCGTGGGGCTCCCGCGACCGTTGTTCGGGCCGAAGACCCGGTGCGTCACGCGGGCTCCGGGGCGCGGGCTCCGGGTCCGGGCGGCCGCCGGCGGAGCGGAGGGCGCCGCCGGGCGGCTCCCCTCAGAGCAGGCCGCGCTCCCGGTACCAGCGGGCGGCGCGCGCGACCGAGTCCCGCAGCGGCGTCCGGGCCTCGAAGCCGAGCCGCTCGCGGGCCTTCGCCGGATCGCACACCCACCCCGGCGCGAGGAGCTGCGCCGCGAGCTTGGGGTTGAGCGGGAGGCGGCGCCCGGTCAGCCGGGTGACGAGCCCCGAGGCGCTCGCCAGGCCCGACAGGACCGGCGCGGGCACGGTCACGCGCCGTGTCTTCACGCCGAGCGCGCGCCCGACCTCCTCGAGCAGCGCCGGCGCGTCCGTCGTCTCGGGCGACGCGAGGAAGAAGGCCTCGCCGCGCGCCGCGTCACTCGTCGCCGCGAGGAGCAGGCCGCGCGCGCAGTCGTCCACGTCGATCCAGGAGAGCGGCCTCGGCGGGCCGGAGAAGCCGACCGCCCAGCCCGCCCGGGCGATCCGGAAGAAGAAGAGGTTCTCGCGGTCGCCGGGGCCGACGATGCGCGGCGGGCGCACGACGGTGACCGGCAGCCGGTCCGCGAACGAGAAGGCGATCCGCTCCGCCTCCGCCTTCGAGGCGCCGTAGGGCTCGACCGGCGCGAGCGGCTCGTCCTCGCGGCGGGGCAGGCGCGAGGGCCCCGCGGCGGCGAGCGAGCCCGCGAGCACGAACCGCCCGAGCCGCGGCGCCTCGGCCAGGCAGGCCTCGAGCGCGAGGCGCGTCGAGCCGGCGTTCACCCTCAGGAACTCCTCCGGGTCGGTGGCCCGCCGGACGCCCGCCAGGTGGAAGACGAGATCGCAGCCGCGGACCGCGCCGGCCAGGCTCGCTGCGTCGGTCGCGTCGCCGACGACCACCTCCACGCCGGGCGCCTCGAGCCCGTCGGCGGGGCGGCGCACCAGCGCCCGGACCAGATCGCCGCGCTCGGAGAGCTGCCTGACGAGCGCCTGCCCGAGGAAGCCGCCTGCTCCGGTGACGAGGGCTCGCATGGCGGCGCACCGAACCACGCGCGACACGGCCCGTCAACCGTGGGGCACGCGGCCGGGCGAGAGCACCTGTCGTGCCAGCCTCGCCGCGCAAGCCCTTGTCCGCGTGGGGTGCGCACCTCAACGTTTCCTCGTGGCCCGGGGCCGTCTCGGCAGCCGGGCGGAGGGGGAGGGGACATGCGGTTCGCGAAGGCGCTGGTGGTGATGGGGCTGTTCGCGGTGTGGACCGCGAGCGCGCAGGCCCAGGAGGTGGTGCGGGTGGAGCGCGAGCGGAGCCCTGCCGCAGCGGTCGTGAGGAGCACGATCGCGGGCGGCATCCTCGGCTCGGCCGTCGCCGGCGGCATCATCCTCTACAACCGCGAGGTGGAGGACGACGAGGACTACAACTGGGAGCGGACGCTGGCGTGGGGCGCGGTGATCGGGCTCGGCGCGGGCCTCGTGTACGGCATCGTGGACGCGGCGACCGCCCCGGACTACGCGGCGACCCGGCTCGCGCGCGCGCCGGTACGCGACGGCCAGTCCCTGACGCTGGACGTGCGCAGGCGCGATCAGAGCCACCGGGCGATGGGGACGATCTTCATGGCCAGGTTCTAGGCGCTGCACGCGCCGGGTCTGGCGGCGCGCGGCGAGCTGAGGGACGGGCGGGCGCGGGTGGGGTCGTGGCCGCTCGTCCCGTCCTCGGGCTGGAGCAGCTCGCGCCCGGGCCGCCGCGGCAGCACCGTCCGCCCCCCGGCGCGGCCTCGCCTCCGCGGTCGCGGCGGAGGTATGTTCCGGGCCGATGCCGCCCCCCGTCCGCTCCGTCTGCCCCTTCGACTGCCCCGACGCGTGCGGCCTGCTCATCGAGGTCGAGGGCGGCTGCGCCGTGAAGGTCCGCGGCGATCCGGAGCACCCGTACAGCCAGGGGACGCTCTGCCCGAAGATGAACGGCTACGACCGGTCGGTCCACTCGCCCGACCGGCTCACCCACCCGCTCGTGCGGACGGGCGCGAAGGGGGAGGGGAAGTTCCGGCGCGCGAGATGGGACGAGGCGATCGGCCTCGTCGCGGCGCGGTTCCGCGCCGTGGTCGCCGAGCACGGGCCGGAGGCGATCCTGCCCTACTCGTACGCGGGGTCGATGGGGATCGTGCAGCGGAACGCCGGGATGGCCTTCTTCCACCGGCTCGGCGCCTCCCGCCTCGAGCGGACGATCTGCACGCCGGCCCAGGAGGCGGCGTGGACCGCCGTCATGGGCATGACGCCCGGCCCCGATCCCGACGAGGTGCTCGACTCGGACCTGGTGGTGCTCTGGGGCATCAACGCGGTCGCGACCAACATCCACTTCGTCCAGCGCGTGAAGGAGGCGAAGCGGCGTGGGGCGGAGGTGCTCCTCCTCGAGACCTACGCGAACGACACCGCGCCCGTGGCCGACCGGACGCTGCTCGTGCGGCCCGGGTCCGACGGCGCGCTCGCGCTCGGGCTCGTCCACGTGCTCGCCCGCGACGGCCTCGCCGACGAGCCCTTCCTCGCGGCGGAGACCGTCGGCTGGCCGGAGTGGAAGGCGCGCGTGCTCGCCGACTGCCCGCCGGAGTGGGCCGCCGCCGAGACGGGCCTCGCGGCGGCGGAGATCGAGGCCCTCGCCCACCGGCTCGCCCGCGCCCGGGCCCCCTTCATCCGCATGGGCGGCGGCCCGTCGCGCCACGGGAACGGCGCGATGAACGTGCGCACGGTGGTGGCGCTCGCCGCGGCGCTCGGCGCGTACGGGCGCAAGGGCGGCGGCTGCTTCCTCGCGACGGGCTCGTCGCAGGCGTTCGACCTCGAGGAATGGAAGGGCGAGCGCCTCGAGCCGCGGCGCGCGCGGGTCCTCAACATGAACGCCCTCGGCCGCGTGCTCGCCGAGGTCACGGACCCGCCCGTCCGCGCGATGTACGTCTGGTGCTCGAACCCCGCCTCGGTGGCGCCCGACCAGAACGCCGTGCTCGCGGGGCTCGCGCGGGAGGACCTCTTCCTCGCGGTGCACGAGCGGTTCATGACCGACACCGCGCGCTACGCCGACGTGGTGCTGCCCGCGACGACGTCGCTCGAGCACGTGGACCTCTACCGCTCCTACGGCCAGTACGCCGTGCAGCGGGTCCGCGCCGCGGTGGACCCGGTCGGCGAGTCGAAGCCGAACTGGGAGGTCTTCAAGCTGCTCGCCGCCGCCATGGGGTTCGAGGAGCCGCTCTTCCGGCTCACGGCGGACGAGGTGGTGGACCTCGTGCTCGACCGGTCGCGCAAGACCGGCTGGTGGGAGGGCGTGGACGCCGCGCGGCTCGCGGAGGGGAAGGCCGTCACGCTCCGCCCGCCGCCGGGCCCGCGCTGGGCGACGCCGTCGGGGAAGATCGAGCTCCGCAACGACCGTCACCCCGAGCCCCTGCCGCGCTTCCTCCCCTCGCACGAGCGCGCGGGGACGTTGCCGCTGCGGCTCGTCACGGCGCCCGCGCTCTACACGCTCAACTCGACGTTCCAGGAGCGCCCGGAGCTGCGGGCCAAGGCGGGCGGCATGCTGCTCCAGCTCGCGCCCGCGGAGGCCGCCCGCCGCGGGCTCGCCGACGGCGCGCGCGTGGTGGCGTGGAACGCGCTCGGCGAGGTGGTCTTCACCCTGCGCGTGAGCGACCGGGTGCCGGAGGGCGTGGCCGTGGCGGCGGGCGTCTTCTGGCTCGCCCACGCGCCCGGTCCACGGAACGTGAATGCGCTCACCTCGCAGCGGTTCACCGACGAGGCGAGCGGCTCGACCTTCTACGACAACCGGGTCGAGGTGCGGGCGGGGTAGGCGGCGCGCCCGCGGGCAGGCGAGACCGCGGGATCCTCCGTCCTGCCGCCCCGCGGCATCTCGCCGCGCCCGCCTGCGCACACCGTGCGCGATTGACCCCGATCATTCCGGCGCCGGCGCAAGCCTTGCGCCGGGGCGGAGGCCGACGCTGAAATCGCTCCGGTTACGGACTTTGCGCCCCTATTCCAGCGCTGGGGCGTCGAGTATCTTTGCGCCCGATCAAATCTCCCGGAGGGGAACATCTCCATGAACGACTATCGCTACGACCACCAGACGGTCCAGGGGTTCATCCTCTCGTCGATCTTCTGGGGCGTCGTCGGGCTGCTGATCGGGCTGCTCATCTCCGTCCAGCTCTGGGCGCCCGCGGCCAACTTCGCGCCGTACCTCACCTACGGCCGGCTCCGCGCGGTGCACACCAACGGCCTCGCCTTCGGCCTGGGGGTCGGCGCCATCTTCGGCCTCAGCTACTGGATCGTGATGCGGCTCTGCAAGCGGCCGCTCCTCTTCCCGAAGCTCGCCCGCGTGCAGCTCTGGCTCTTCAACGCCGGCATCGCGGCCGCCGCGGTCTCGCTGATGGCGGGCTACACGCAGTCGCTAGAATACGCCGAGCTCGAGTGGCCGCTCGACGTCGCGATCGTCGTGCTCTGGGTGATGTTCGCGGTGAACGTCTTCGGGACGATCGTGAAGCGCAACGAGGAGCAGATGTACGTCGCGCTCTGGTACGTCATCGCGACCGTCATCGCCGTCGCGGTGCTCTACCTCGTGAACAACCTGGCGATGCCGTCGGGCTTCACGAAGAGCTACCACGTGTTCGCCGGCGTGAACTCCGCCAACGTGCAGTGGTGGTACGGCCACAACGCGGTGGGCTTCGTCTTCACCACCCCGATCCTGGCGATGTTCTACTACTTCCTCCCGAAGTCGACCGGGCTGCCGATCTTCAGCCACCGGCTCTCCATCGTCGCCTTCTGGTCGCTCATCTTCGCGTACCTGTGGACCGGCGCGCACCACCTCGTCTACACGCCGCTGCCGGACTGGATCCAGACGCTCGCCATCGTGTTCACGATCTTCCTCATCGCGCCGTCGTGGGGCTCGGTGGTGAACGGCTACTACACGGTGGGTCAAGACTGGACCAAGATGCGGTCCAACTACCTCACCAAGTTCTTCGTGCTCGGGATCACCTTCTACGGGCTCCAGACCGTGCAGGGGCCGACGCAGGGGCTCCGCGTCGTCTCGCAGCTCATCCACTACACGGACTGGGTCCCCGGCCACGTGCACATGGGCACGATGGGCTGGGTGACGATGGTGACGGCGGCCTCGATCTACTACGTGATCCCGAAGATCTACGGGACCACCGTCTACTCCGAGAAGATCGCCAACGTGCACTTCTGGCTGGTGCTCGTCGGGCAGCTCCTCTTCTCGATCACGATGTGGATCACCGGCATCCGCCAGGGCTGGATGTGGAAGGCCACCGACGCCGAGGGCAAGCTCGTCTACCGGAACTTCATCGACACCGTGGCCGGCAACTATCCGTACTGGCACACGCGCACGCTCGCCGGGATCATCTTCGTCGTGGGCATGCTGTTCTTCGTCTACAACGTGCTCAAGACCATCCAGAAGGGCCGCGCGCTCGAGGCGCAGGCCACGCCGCCGGCGTCCGCTGCCATCACCGCCGTGTAGGGAGGGGACACGACCATGGCCGGCAAGATCTACTCGAAGCCCATCGCGTTCTCGGTCCTCGCCACCGTCGCGATCCTCGTCGGGACCATCGTGACGATGGCCTACCCGATGCTGCGCGCCGACATGCACCCGAAGGTGGACGGGCTCGCGCCGCTCCCCGCCCTCGAGCTCGCCGGGCGCGACCTCTACCAGCGGGAGGGCTGCGTCAACTGCCACACGCAGACCGTCCGCCCGCTCGGCAGCGAGGTGGTCCGCTACAAGGGCAACCGCGCAGAGGAGCCCAACGCGCGCTACTCGCTCGCGGGCGAGTTCGCCTACGACCACCCGTTCCTGTGGGGCTCGAAGCGGACCGGCCCCGACCTCGCCTTCGAGGGGTGGCTGAAGAGCGCCGCCTGGCAGTACGCGCACTTCGAGAACCCGCAGCAGATCGTCCCGAAGTCCAACATGCCGTCCTACGCCTTCCTCGCGAGGAGCCCGGTGGACGCGCCGCAGACGCAGGCCAACATGCGCGCGCTCCGGCGGCTGGGCGTGCCCTACACCGACGCGGACATCGCCGGCGCGCCCGCCGCGCTCGCGGGCAAGACCGAGCTGGACGCGATGGTCGCGTACACGGTCTCGCTCGGGAAGGCGGTGGACCGCGGAGGCAAGGGCGGGCTCGAGATCGACCTCGCGGAGCCCAACCCGGTGGCGACGGACGTCGCCGCCGTGAAGCGCGGCAAGGAGCTCTTCGACGCGCAGGGCTGCAGCGCCTGCCACGGTGAGGAGGCGGAGGGCGTCGAGGGCGTGGCGCCGAGCCTCGTCGACGACACCTTCCTCGCCGTCGCCGGCGACCTGCCGGACGCGGCCTACTTCGGCATCATCAAGGCCGGCAGCGACGTGAAGGGGCAGCTCGGGCGGCCGGGCCTCGCGGACGGCGGCATGCAGCCGTACGGGGGCGAGCTCTCCGACGGCGACATCTGGGCGATCGTCGCGTGGCTCAGGAACCAGAAGGCTCACGAGGCCGCCGAGGGGCACGGCGGCGGGCACGAGTAAGGAGCGACCATGGCCAACGACACGGAGCTCGACGACCTCTCGAAGTTCGAGTCGCCCCGGGAGACCGCTCACACGATCCCGGTGGGCTGGTCGATCCTCTTCTGGAGCCTCGTCCTCTGGGGCATCTACTACCTGTGGACCTACTCGCCGGCCCTCGGCGGCTGGTCGCAAGCGCAGGACCTCGAGGGCGGCGGGGCGTCGCCAGGCGCGAACCTGCTCGCGACCATCGCCTTCACGGCGATCCCGGCCGCGGCGGCGCTCGGCCTCTTCCTCGCGAACCGGAAGAAGAAGGCCTGATGTCGCCCGAGACCGCCTACTTCGTCTTCGGGGCGACCCTGGTCGCGGCGCTCGCCGCGATCTGGGCCTTCTATTACGGGCGGAAGCGGAAGGATCGCGTCGAGGCTCCGAAGCACCGCATGCTGGAGGACGACGACGACCGGTAGGTTCCAGAGCCTCCGCCGGATCGCAGGGGCAGCCCAGGCCCTCCTCGTGCTCGGGCTGCCCTTCGTACGCGTGGGGGGCGAGAGCGCCCTGCGGCTCGACGTGCCGGCGGGGCGGCTGCACGCCTTCGGCGCCTCGTTCGCGATCGACGAGGCGTTCGTGGTGCTGGCGGTCACGCTGCTCGTGACCGCCGCCTTCCTGCTCGTCACGCTCCTGTACGGGCGGGTCTGGTGCGGCTGGGCCTGCCCGCAGACGGTGCTCGGCGACCTCACGCGCTGGGTGGAGCCGCACCGCGGCAAGGCGCCGCCGCGCGGGCTCCGGCGCTGGCGCAGGCCGGCCGGCTTCGCGCTCACGGCGCTCCTCTCCGCGCTCGTCGCCGCGAACCTGCTCTGGTACCTCGTGCCGCCGCAGGAGTTCCTCGCGCGGCTCGCGGGCGGCGGGCTCGGCCCGGTGCTCGGCGGGGCGTGGGCGGTGACGGGCGGGCTCCTGTTCCTCGACCTCGCCTTCCTGCGCGCCGACTTCTGCGCGACCGCCTGCCCGTACGCGAAGCTCCAGGGCGTGCTCTTCGACCGGCACACGCTGGTCGTCGCGTACGACACCCGGCGCGCCGCGGACTGCGTGGACTGCGGCGCGTGCGTGCGCGTCTGCCCGACCGGCATCGACATCCGCGAGGGGCTGCAGATGGAGTGCATCGCCTGCGCAGCGTGCATCGACGCCTGCCAGCCGATCATGGCGAGGCTGCGCCGCGCGCCCGACCTGGTCGGCTACTTCCACGGCGAGCCGGGCGGCCGCGCGAAGCCGGTGCGCGCGGGCACGCTCGCGCTCGGCGCCGCGACGCTCGGCGCGCTCGTGCTCGTCGCGTCGGTCGTCGCCGGGCGCCACGCGCTCGACGTGGTGGTGATGAGCGACGCGGTCTTCACGCCGCGGCGCACCCCGGACGGCGGGGCGGTGAACGCCTACAGCGTGGCGCTCGAGAACCGCGCGCGGGGGCCGATCACGGTGGCGCTCGCGCTGACGGCGGAGGGCGCGGAGGTCTCGGTGAAGCCCGAGCACGTCGCGCTCGGCCCGGGCGAGCGGCGCCAGGTGCGGCTCGTGGCGTCGGCGCACGGGCTCCCGCCCGGGCGCGTCGCGGCGGAGCTGGTGGGCGAGGCGCGCGACGGCGCGGTCCTGCTCGAGCGGCGGGCGCTGCCCGTGTCCCTGGTCGTGCCGGAGGCGAGATGAAGGCGGGCGCGTGGGTCCTCACCGCCGCCACCGTGGCGGGGCTCGGGGCGGTGGTCGGGACGGTCTGGGTGGGCTCGGCGGTGCGCGAGGAGACGGTGGTCGCGAACGCGTACGAGGAGGGGCTCCGCCAGGACGCCGACCGGCGCGCGCGCGCGGCGCTCGGATGGGAGGTGCGGCTCCCACCGCCGCCCGCCGCGCCGGGGACGGCCGCGCTCGCCTTCGAGGTGCGGGACCGGGAGGGGAAGCCGCTCGAGGGCGCCGACGTGCGGGTGTGGCTCAGCCGGCCGGAGACGAGCCGCGGGGCGGTGACGCGCGACGCGCGTCCGGTGGGGCCGGGACGCTACACGGTGGACCTCGAGCTCGCGGCGCCCGGCGCGTGGCTCCTCCGGTTCGAGGTGCGCCGCGGGGCGGACCGGGTGCAGATCGAGAAGCTGATCACGGTGGGGGGTGGCGCGGCGGCGGTCCCGACCGCGACCGCGACCTCGACCGCGAACGCGACCGCGACCCCGACCGCGACCCCCTGCGACCCCGGCGCCGCTCCCTGCACCGCCCTCCTCTCCGGCGGCGGCGAGGCGGTCCTCACGCTCGCGCCCGCGCCGATCCGCACCATGGCGGACCTCTCCGCGCGTGTGCAGCTCCGGGGCGTCCCGGCCGACGACGCCCGGGTCCGCCTGTCCTTCGCGATGCCGGGCATGGACATGGGGCCGAACGTCCGCACCCTCGCGCCCGCCGGAGCGGGCACGTTCGAGGGCAAGGCCGTGCTCGTCCGCTGCCCGTCGGGGCGCAAGGGCTGGCTTGCCGAGGTGACGGTCGAGGCGCCCGGCGCGCCGGCGCGGACGGCGCGCTTCGCCTTCGCGGTGAGCGAGTGACCGACCCCGTCCTCATGGCCTTCGTGACCGGCCTCCTCGGCGGCTTCGGCCACTGCATCGGCATGTGCGGGCCGCTGGTCGGCTCGTTCGCGCTCGCCTCCGGGCCGCTCGGCCCGCGCCGCTCGATGGCGGGACAGCTCGCCTACCACGCGGGGCGCGTCACGACGTACGGCGCGATCGGCGCGGTGATGGGGCTCACCGGCGCGTTCGTGAACGTCGCGGGGCGGCTCGCAGGGCTGCAGGAGGTCATCTCGGTCGCCGCCGGGCTCCTGATGATCCTGCTCGGCCTCGGCGCGGCCGGGCTGTCGGCGGGGCTCAAGCGGCTCGAGGCGCGCGCGTCGGCCCGGGTGGTGGGGCTCGTGCGCGGCCTCCTCGACGGCGGCGGCCCCGGGCGGCTCTACCCGACGGGCCTGGTGCTCGGGCTCCTGCCCTGCGGGCTCTCGTGGACGATGTTCCTCGGCTCCGCCGCGACCGGCAGCCTCCCGCGCGGCCTCGCCCTCGCGCTCGCCTTCGCGCTCGGCACCGTGCCGGCGCTCCTCCTCGCCGGCGCCGCGGGCACGCTCCTCGGCGCCCGCGCCCGCGGCGCGCTGTACCGCGTCGGCGGGCTGCTCGTCGCGCTGATGGGCGGCCTCTTCGTCGCCCGGGGACTCGGGCTCTAGGGGGACACGTGGTCTGCGCCCACTGCCTCCTCGAGTTCCCGGAGCGGGACGCCGTGCGCGCCGAGATCGGCGGCGCCGAGCGGGTCTTCTGCTGCGCCGGCTGCCGGGGCGTCTACGCCCTCGTGCACGAGGAGGGGCTCGGCGCCTACTACGCGACGCGCGCGTGGCAGGAGCCGGGCGCGCCGGTCGGCGCGGGCGGCCCCGAGCCCGACCTTCCCGCCTTCCGCGAGGCGGTGCGGCGGAACGGGGCCGAGGACGAGGTCGAGGTCTACGTCGACGGCATCCGCTGCGCGTCCTGCGTGTGGCTCAACGAGCGGATCCTCCTGCGCACGCCCGGCGTCACCTTCGCGCGCGTGAACTACGCCACCCACCGCGCGCGCGTCCGCTGGGATCCGGCGGCCGCCGGGCTCGAGGCGGTGCTCGGGCGCATCCGCGCCGCCGGCTACGTGCCGAAGCCCTGGAGCGAGTCCGAGCAGGCGGCCGCGCGGCGCGCCGAGACGAAGGACCTGCTCGTGCGGCTCGGCACCGCCGGCTTCCTCGCCTCGCAGCTCATGATCTACCAGGCGGCGCTCTACGCCGGGTACTTCCAGGGCATCGACGCGGGCACGCGCGTGCTCATGGAGTGGATCTCGCTCGGGCTGACGCTCCCGGTCTTCTTCTACTCGGGGGCGCCGTTCCTGCGGGCCACCTGGGCCGGGCTCCGCCACCTGCGCTTCAACATGGACTCGCTGGTGGTGTTCGGCTCGGGCGCGGCGCTCGTGTACAGCTTCTACGAGATGCTGCACGGGGGCGAGGTCTACTTCGACACCGCGGCGATGATCCCGACGCTCGTGCTGGTCGGGCGCTACGTCGAGGCGGCCGCGAAGGGACGGGCCTCCGAGGCGGTGGCGCGGCTCGCCCGGCTCGCGCCGCGCGAGGCGCGCCGCCTCGAGCGCGGCGAGGACGGACGCGAGCTCGAGCGGAGCGTGCCGGTGGAGCAGATCCGTCCCGGCGACCGGATCGCGGTGGTGCCCGGCGAGCGGGTCGCGCTCGACGGCACGGTGGAGTCGGGCGCCTCCGAGGTGGACGAGTCGCTCCTCACGGGCGAGTCGCGCCCCGTCGCGAAGGGGCCGGGCGATCCGGTGATCGGCGGGACCATCAACGGCACGGGCGCGCTCGTGGTGGCGGTCACCCGCGTCGGCAAGGAGACGGTGCTCGCCGGGATCGTGCGGGCGGTGGAGGAGGCGCAGTCGCAGAAGCCCCGCATCCAGGCGGTGGCGGACCGGGTGGTCGGGGTGTTCGTGCCCGCCATGCTGGTGCTCGCCGCGGGCACGCTCGGCTTCTGGCTGCTCCGCGGCGCGCCGGTGGACGAGGCGATCATGACCGGCATCTCGGTGGTGGTGATCGCCTGCCCGTGCGCGCTCGGCCTCGCCACGCCGATCGCGGTGATCGTGGCGACCGGGCTCGCCACCAGCCGCGGCCTCCTCCTCCGCGGCGGCGACGTGGTGGAGCGGGCGGGGCGGGTGACCGACGTGCTGCTCGACAAGACCGGCACGGTCACGCGCGGCCGGCCGGAGGTGCGGGAGGTCGTCGCGCTCGACCCCGCCCTCGGCCGCGACGGCGCGCTCGCGCTCGCCGCGGCGGTGGAGCGGCGGAGCGAGCACCACGTGGGCCGCGCCATCGCGGAGGCGGCACGCTCCCTCGCCGCGCGAGCGGAGCACGAGGTCTCCGGCTTCCGCGCGATCCCCGGGCGCGGCGTCGTCGCGACCGCGGGCGGAGCGCTCGTCCTCATCGGCAACCGCTCCCTGCTCGCCGATCACGGCGTCCCCATCCCGGAGGCGGCCGACGCCGGCGGGCGCGCGCTCGAGGCGCGTGGCGAGACGGTCGCGTTCCTCGCCCGCGGCGGCGCCCTCGCCGCGCTCTTCTCGATCGCCGACGCGGTCCGCCCCGAGTCGCCGGCCGCCATCCGCGCGCTCGAGCGGCTCGGCCTGCGGGTCTCGATCGTGAGCGGCGACACCCGGGTCACCACCGGCGCGGTGGCCGCTGCCCTCGGCGTCGAGGCGGTGGCGGAGGCGACGCCGGTCGAGAAGCGGGCGGTGGTCGCCCGGCTCCAGGCCGAGGGCCGCCGCGTCCTCTTCGCCGGCGACGGCGTCAACGACGCCCCCGCGCTCACCCAGGCCGGGGTGGGCGTCGCGATGGGGCGCGGCACCGACGTGACGATGGAGAGCGCCGACGCCGTGCTGGTCCGCGACGACCTCGCGCTCCTGCCCGACCTCGTCCGGCTCTCGCGCCGGACCTACGCGGTCATCCGCCAGAACGTCTTCTGGGCCTTCTTCTACAACGCGGTGGCGATCCCGCTCGCGATGGCGGGACTCCTCCACCCGATCGTGGCGGCGGGCGCGATGGCCGCGAGCTCGCTGTTCGTGGTCGGCAACTCGCTCCGGCTGCGCGGCGCGCTGCCCGAGGCGCGCGCCGGCGCGGCGCGCTAGATCGACTGGCGATGTCCCTCGTCCACCTGATCGTCCTGTCGCTCGCGCTCGGCGTCGCGGCGTGGCTCTTCTTCATGTGGACCGTGAGGAGCGGCCAGTACGAGGACCCCGAGGGCGCGAAGTACCGGATGCTCGAGGACGACGAGGGCGAGCAGGCGGCCGGGCGGGCCGGTCCCGCCGTTCACGAGGGCGGCGGTCCCCGCGACGCTTCGCCGGGAGCCCCGCCCCGCGATCCGCCGGGAGCCCCGCCCCGCGATCCGCCGGGAGCGCCGCGCGCCTGAGGCCGCGCGGCGCGCGCGCGGGTCAGGGCGCGTCGGTCGGATCCCAGCTCGTCCGCAGCCCCTCGTCGAGCCCGTCGAGGGCCGCGAGATCCTCCGCGTCGAGCGCGAAGTCGAAGACCTGCGCGTTCTCCCGGATCCGCTCGGGCCGGACCGACTTCGGGATGGTGACGAGGCCGTGCTCGAGCCCCCAGCGCACGAGCACCTGGGCCGGCGTCTTCCCGTGGCGCCTCGCGACGCGCGCGACCACCGGGTGGTCCATCCGCTGGGCCTTCACGAGCGGCGCGTAGGCCTCGACCTGGATGCCGAGCGCGCGGCAGCGCTCGAGCAGCGCCCGCTGGAACAGGAACGGGTGGAGCTCCACCTGGTTCACGCTCGGGAGCGATCGGGCGGTCCCCGCGAGCTCGTCCAGGTGACGGATCGTGTAGTTCGAGACGCCGATCGCCCGCGCCTTCCCGTCGGCGAGGAGCTTCTCCATCGCGCGCCAGGTGTCGCGGCGGAGCCCCTCGACCGGCCAGTGCACGAGGTAGAGGTCGACGTGCTCGAGCCCGAGCCGCGCGAGGCTCTGATCGCACGCCTTGAGCGTGGCGTCGTGGCCGTGGTCCGCGTTCCAGAGCTTGGTCGTGACGAAGACCTCGTCGCGCGGGACCCCGCTCTCGTGCAGCGCCGCGCCCACGTCGCGCTCGTTCCCGTAGACGCGGGCGGTGTCCACGTGGCGGTAGCCCGCAGCGAGCGCGGCCTTCACCGCCTCGCGCGTCTCCGCGCCGGGGCGCGACTGGTACACCCCCAGTCCCAGCACGGGGATCTCCACCCCGCCCCGGAGCGGGAGCGTCGATCGAAGGGTCCAGGTCCTCGCCGCCAAGCCCACCTCCCGCGGGGCGCGCGGAGTGCTCGCGCCGCCGAAGGGCGGACTTAACCGGCCGGGCCGGACGCCGCGACCTCACCTAGGGTACGGCCCCGGCGCCCTCACTCGAACGCGCCCGCCTCCGCCGCGGTGGCGGCCGAGTCCGCCGCCGCTCTCGCCACCTCGCGGTGCGACGGGAGGAGCGCCGCCAGCAGGAACAGGGCGAGGAGCGCGGCGGCCGCGTACAGCAGGGGACGCGCCGGGCGGGCGCGCCAGGCCCACGCCCGCTCGACCCGCCGCTGGAAGCGCGGGAGCGCGCGGAACTCGTTCCAGGCGTCCGCCTCCGCCTTCGCGGCGCCCGCCCGGTCTCCGAGCGCACGCAGGGCGCGCGCGAGCAGCACGCGCCCCTGGACCGTGCCCGGGCGCGCGGCGAGGAGCGCCTCGAGCGCCGCGCGCGCTCCGGCGAAGTCCTTCCGGCGGAGCCGGAGCCGCGCGAGCTCGAGGTCGATCTCGCCGAGGCGGAAGTCCGCGTCGGCCTCGCGCGCCCGCGCGAGGACGTGCTCCGCGCGCGCCGCGTCGCCCGTGCGCGCGAGCGCCGCGCCGAGCGTGAACGCGGTGACCGCGTCCTGATCGCCCGCGTCGACGTTCGGCATGAGCACCGGCAGCGCCGCCGCCGGGCGGCCGGCGTCGAGGAGGAGCCCGGCCAGCTCCAGCCGCGCCCGCCGGTCGTGCGGGTTCTGGAGGAGCGCGGTCTCGAGGCGGGTCCGGCGCCGCCAGCGCCCGAAGGCGCGGAGCGGGTCGGGCAGGGTCCGGAAGCTCACCCGGTCCAGGGTCCACCCGAGCGCGACGAGGAAGACGAGCGCGCCGAGCGGGCTGCCGGTCATGGACGCCAGGATCCACCAGATGACGAAGCTCGACGACACGACGCCTCCCGGGCCGGGTTTGCTGGGGGTGCGAGGCCCGACTGTATCACCCCGCCGCGGGCGTCGCGGAGCGTCCGGGCGACCCGGCGTGGCGCGCGTGTGGGCCTGCGTGCGCCGCGCGGGGCCGCGCTCAGGTCTCGCGCGAGCGCGCTCGCCCCGCGGCCACCCGCTCGGCCACCGCGTCGCGGAGCGTGCTCGGCTCGACCGGCTTCTCGACCCACGGCCGCCCCTCGGCGAGGAACGTCCGCGCGTGCTCCGTGAACGCGCCGCCCGTCATGTAGACGATGCGGGCGACGGTGTCGGGCGCGTCGGTCCGGAGCCGCTCCTCGAGGTCCATGCCGCTCAGGCCCGGCATCATCAGGTCGCAGAGGATCGCGTCCCAGCGCTCCCCCGCGGCGAGCCGCCGGTGGGCCTCGGCGGCGGAGTCGAGCAGGGTCACGTCGTGGCTCGAGCGCAGGAGCCGCGCGAGGCTGCGGCCGACGAGCGGCTCGTCGTCGACCACGAGCACGGTGGGCCGCGCCGCGCCTCCCTGCGGCGCGGCCGGCGCGGGCGTCGCGGCCGGGGTCACCGCGGGTGGGGCGGCCGGCAGCGAGACGGTGACGCGCGTGCCCCGGGCCGGTGCGCTGTCGAGGCCGAGCCGTCCGCCCGCGGCGGTGACGATGCCGTGGGCGATCGAGAGCCCGAGCCCCGAGCCGCTGCCGATCGGGCGCGTGGTGAAGAACGGCTCCACCGCGCGGGCCAGCACCTCGGGCGCCATGCCGACGCCCGCGTCCGCGATCTCCACCGTCACCTGGCCGCCCTCGGCGCGGGCGGCCACGCGGATCTCCCCCGGCGCGCCCTCGCGGACGGCCTGCGCGGCGTTGACGAGCAGGTTCACGAAGACCTGGCCCAGCTCGCCCGGGTGGGCGATGACGTCGGGCAGGGCCTCGGGGATCTCGAGCGCGAGCCGGGCGCGATGCGAGAGCTCGTTGCGCGTGATCCCGACCGCGGCGAGCAGCTCGGCGCGGAGGTCGACGCGGGTGGGGCCGCTGCGCCTCCCCGGCGTCGCGAACTGCTGCAGGCCGCGCACGATCGAGCCCACCCGGCCGGCCGCCTCGAGCGCGTCGTCCACCGCCGCCGAGAGGGCGGGGAGCCGCGCCGCGGCCGCCCCGGGCGCGGCCGCCACGCTGGCCAGCTCCTCGCGCACGTGGCCGAGGCTCGAGACCACGCCGGCGAGCGGGTTGTTGACCTCGTGCGCGAGCCCGCCGGCGAGCGTGCCGATGCTCGCGAGCCGCTCGCTCGCGCGCGCCCGCTCCGCGAGCTGGTGTGGCTCCGTGACGTCGGTGAGGGTCCCCGCCATCCGCGCCGGCTCGCCCGGCCGCGTGGGCCGGCGCCGGCCCGACCCCAGGATCCACCGCCATCCGCCGCCCTTCGCGCGCGCCCGGTACTCGGCCCGGTACGAGGGCGCATTACCTTGCAGGTACGCCTCCAGCGCGCCGTCCACGCACGGCAGGTCGTCCGGGTGGACCAGCGCGCGCCAGCCGTCGCGGGTCGGCGCGATCTCGCCGTCCTCCCACCCGAGCACCCGCCACCAGCGCCCGGTGGTCTCACCGCCGCCTACGCTGAACTCCCAGTAGGCGTGCCCCGCGCACTCGAGCGCGAAGCGAAGCCGCTCCTCGCTCTCGCGCAGCAGCTCCTCCGCGCGGACGCGCTCCGTCACGTCGCGACCCACGCCCTCGATCGCGATCGACCGGCCTGCCGCGTCGCGCACGAGCACGTTCCGCTGCTCGATCCACACGACGCGCCCGTCCTTGTGGAGCCACCGCATCGTGATGGGGTCGCCGGTCCCCTCGAGCGCGGCCTGGAGCTTCGGCAGGTCGTCCGGGTGCACGAGCCTGTGGCCGAGCTCGGGGTCCGCGTAGTGCTCCTCGGGCGTGTAGCCGATCATCGCCACGCAGGCGGGGCTCACGTACTCGAACCCGGGCGCCGGCGCGAGGCGGTAGCGGTGGATGAGGTCGGCCGCGTTCTCGGCGAAGAGCCGGTGGAGCCGCTCGGACCGGCGCAGCGCCTCCTCCGCCAGCGCGCGCTCGCGCAAGGTCGCGAGCAGGCGGTTCACCTCGTCCTCGGGCGCCTCGCGGGCGAGGGCCGCGTCCGCGGTGAGCACCTCGGGGTTCCGCATGGTCCGGCCGCGGTGCACGACCAGCGGGTGGAGCCGGATCATCGAGCGGACGAGCTCGGCGGGGAAGCGCCGGCGGTCGAGCTGGCACAGTGCGGATGCGTGGGTGGGCGCGCCGATGCCGGCCTCCCAGCGCACGATCTCCTCCGTCGACGCCGCGCGCGCCCCGCCCAAGTCGGTGGCCACGAAGAGCGCCGGGTGCCCCGTGCCCCGCGCGGCGGCGATCCGTGCGGCGAGGGCCGCGGCTGCGCGCGCCGGCGCGAACCGGCCCGCCTCGAAGAAGAACGCGTCCGCCGGCTCGAGCGCGAGGTCGTCCCGCGCGCTCGCCGCCGCCACGTCCACGCCGGCCGCCGACAGCGCCTCCGCGCAGCGCGCCTCCTCCCCGCGCGCGTGCAGCCAGAGCGCCGCGAAGCCGCGCTCCAGCGCGCCCGCGAGGTAGCTCGCGGCGACCGTCTCCGCCTCGCCCGGCGCCTCCACCACGTGGACCAGGTGATCGCCCGGACGGGAGCGCCCGATAGTGAAGGGTGGATCGTCGCGCCGCCCGCCGTCGGTGTTCACGCCTTGCCCCCTGACGCGCCACAGCGCGCGCAGCCCGGCGCGAGCATCGCCTGGAAGGAGCGGGAGCGTCGTTGCGCGCGCTCAAGCGACGGGCCCGACCGGGGGTGCGGGTCGTCGCGGTGGCCGCGTTTCGACCCGGCTGGCGGGCGCTCGCGATCGTGGACCGGAAAGGTCCCGTAACTCGCGGTTACCGCGGGGTTTTCCAGGCCTCGTCGCGCTGACTCGCGCGGCGGCCCCGTGCTATACCGCACGTCTCTCGACATCCCCCCGAACGACGAAGGAGGCGCCCGTGATCGAGGCGTACCTGAAGCACGAGGCCGAGCGGAAGGCCCTGGGAATCCCGGCGAAGCCCCTCGAGCCGGCGCAGACCAAGGAGCTCGTGAAGCTGCTCGAGGCCCCGCCCGCGGGGCGCGAGGCGTTCCTGCTCGCGCTGGTCACCGAGCGCGTCTCCCCCGGCGTGGATCCCGCCGCCGAGGTGAAGGGCGCGTTCCTCGCGGACGTCGTGAAGGGCACGAAGAAGAGCCCGCTCCTCGGCCGCACGGAGGCGGTGCGGCTCCTCGGCACGATGATGGGCGGCTACAACGTCCCGCCGCTCGTCGCCGCCCTCTCGGACGCGGAGCTCGCCGACGAGGCCGCGAAGGCGCTCGCGCGCACGACCTACGTCTACGACGCGTTCGACCAGGTGCTCGCGCTCTCGAAGGGCGGCAACGCCGCGGCGAAGCGCGTGGTGGAGTCCTGGGCCGCCGCGGAGTGGTTCACCGCCCGCGAGGGCGTCCCGGCACAGATCCGGGTGAAGGTCTTCAAGGTGGACGGCGAGATCAACACCGACGACTTCTCGCCCGCCGGCGACGCGGCCACGCGCCCCGACATCCCGCTCCACGCGCTCGCGATGGGCAAGACGCGCTTCCCGGGCGGCCTGGCGAAGATCGCCGAGTTCCGCGCCCAGGGCTTCCACGTCGCCTTCGTGGGCGACGTGGTCGGCACCGGCTCCTCGCGCAAGTCCGCCTGCAACTCGGTCCTGTGGCACATCGGCGAGGAGATCCCCGCCGTGCCCAACAAGAAGCGGGGCGGCGTGATCATCGGCGGCGTCATCGCGCCGATCTTCTTCAACACCGCGCAGGACTCGGGCGCGCTGCCGATCAAGGCCGACGTCTCGAAGCTCAAGACCGGCGACGTGATCGTGGTGGACACGACGAAGGGCGAGCTCCGGGGCGAGGGCGGCGAGGTGCTCGCGACCTTCAAGCTCACGCCCGACACCCTCGGCGACGAGTACCGCGCCGGCGGCCGCATCCCGCTCATCATCGGGCGGGCGCTCACCGACAAGGCCCGCAAGGCCCTCGGGCTCCCGCCGACCGAGCTCTTCCGGACGGCGAAGAACCCGGTCCCGAAGGCGGGCCAGGGCTACTCGCTCGCGCAGAAGATGGTCGGCCGCGCCTGCGGCCTGCCGGGCGCGCTGCCCGGCGGCTACTACGAGCCGCGCATGACCACGGTCGGCTCGCAGGACACCACCGGGCCGATGACGGCCGACGAGCTGAAGGAGCTCGCCTGCCTCAAGTTCCTCGCGCCGATGTACATGCAGTCGTTCTGCCACACGGCGGCCTACCCGAAGCCGGCGGACGTGAAGATGCACCAGACGCTGCCCGGCTTCGTGCAGGCGCGCGGCGGCGTCTCGCTCAAGCCCGGCGACGGCGTCATCCACTCGTGGCTCAACCGGCTGCTCCTGCCGGACACGGTCGGCACCGGCGGCGACTCGCACACCCGCTTCCCGCTCGGCATCTCGTTCCCGGCGGGCTCCGGCCTGGTCGCGTTCGCCGGCGCGCTCGGCTTCATGCCGCTCGACATGCCCGAGTCGGTGCTGGTCCGCTTCAAGGGGAAGCTGCGCGAGGGGATCACGCTCCGTGACGTGGTCAACGCGATCCCGTACGAGGCGATCCAGAAGGGTTTGCTCACCGTCCCGAAGAAGGGCAAGAAGAACGTCTTCAACGGGCGGATCCTCGAGATGGAGGGGTTGCCGGACCTCACCGTCGAGCAGGCCTTCGAGCTCACCGACGCGGCGGCGGAGCGGAGCGCGGCGGCGGCCGCGGTGAAGCTCGGCGTGAAGAGCGTCTCCGACTACCTGCGCTCCAACGTCGCCCTCATGAAGAAGATGGTCGAGGACGGCTACGGCGACCCGAAGACCATCCAGGGGCGCATCGCGGCCGCCGAGGCGTGGCTCGCGAAGCCGGAGCTGCTCTCCGCGGACGCGAACGCCGAGTACGCCGCGGTCATCGAGATCGACCTCGCCGCCATCGCCGAGCCGATCCTCGCCTGCCCGAACGACCCGGACGACGTGAAGAAGCTCTCCGAGGTGCAGGGGACGAAGATCGACGACGTCTTCCTCGGCTCCTGCATGACCAACATCGGCCACTTCCGCGCCGCCGGTGAGATCTGGAAGGGGCAGAAGTTCAACCAGGCGGTCCGCACCTGGATCTGCCCGCCCACGCGCATGGACCAGCAGGAGCTGAAGGACGAGGCCTACTTCGCGATCTTCAGCCAGATCGGCGCGCGCATCGAGACCGCCGGCTGCTCGCTCTGCATGGGCAACCAGGCGCGCGTGCCGGACGGCGTCACCGTCTACTCCACGTCGACGCGCAACTTCGACGACCGGATCGGCAACGGCGCGAAGGTCTTCCTGGGCTCGGCCGAGCTCGGCGCGGTGGCGGCGAACCTCGGCCGCCTCCCCACGCCCGCGGAGTACTTCCAGGCCTACGCCGAGAAGATCGCCCCGCGCGCCGACAAGGTCTACCGGTACCTGCAGTTCGACGAGCTGCCCGGCTACGGCGGGCTTCGCGTGGTCGCGTAGGCGGTCCGCGCGGCGAGCGATTCGGGGCCCCGGCGGCGATCCGCTGCCGGGGCCTCGTCGTCTCCGGGCGTTTCGGGGGCGGTCGGGGCGAGCGCGTCCGGGCGCGCGGACAGGCGTGGCGCAGCCGCTAGGGCTGGCTGGTCCCGATCCCGGCGTCCGGCGCTTCCCAGCGTCGCTGGTCGATGGCCCGCTCGATCCAGGCAAGGTGCCGCTGCTCGTCCGCGGCGTTGCGCCGGACGATCTCGAGCAGCTCGTCCGGGAACGGCTTCGCGAGCATCCGGGCATAGGTCGAGGTCGTGAGCTCCTCGTTGGGCTTCATCGCCTTGAGCGCCTGCTCCGTGCCGAACCGCGCCCGCAGCCCCGTCACGGTGCCGAGGAGCGCGCCCTTCATGTCGGGCTTCGCCTCGGGCGGCGTCACGCCGAGGTCGAGGAGCGCCTTCGAGAGCTCGAGGATGTGGCGCTGGTGGTCGAGCTTGAAGCCGGCGAGCGCGTTCGAGATGTGCGCCACGCTGACGCCCTCGAGGGCGCGGTCGTAGGCGAGCACGGCGTCGAGGTCGAGCTGGACGAGCTCCGTCAGCTCGGCGGCGATCTCCTGGTTGGTCATGGGTCCTCCCCGGTGGGTTGGCTGGAACGATGGTGACGCGGCGCAGCGGCGGCAGCGCGGGGCGCGCCCCTAGGGGGCGTGCGCCACCGCGCCCTCGCGCTCCCAGAGCCGGCGGGAGAGCGCGCGCTCGATCCACTCGAGGTGGTGCCGCTCGTCGCCGCGGCAGCGCTCGAGCAGCGCGCGCAGGCCGGCGGGGAACGGCTTCGCGAGCGCCTTCGCCCAGACCGAGCCCGTGAGCTGCTCGTTCCCGCGCATCGCCTCGAGCACCTCCTCGGGCGAGAGCGGCCGCGCCGGGGCGCTGAGTGCGCCGATGACCACGCCCTTCACGTCAGGGACCACCTCGGGCGGGCTGTAGCCCAGCCCCGTGATCGTGGCGTGCAGCTCCAGCGCGTGGCGCTGATGCTCCAGCATGAAGAGCTGGAGCTCCTGGCCGATCGCGGTGCGCGCCCCGAAGGTGGCGACGGCCGCCTCGTAGGCGTGCACGGCGTCCACCTCGAGCGCCACCAGCCGGGACAGCTCCCTCACGATCTCCGGGACGCGCATCCCTCGTTCCTCCCCTCAAAAGAAATGGCGATGGCGGCCTCGCGGAGCGAGGGCCCTGGTAGCGTGAGACGCATGGCAAGGATCACGGGCATCGAGGTCGTCGAGGACCTGACCCCTGGGGCCCGCCTCGACGAGGGCTTCCTCCGCCTGAAGCGACTGCGGGCGAGGAACCGGCGCGCCGACGGCTCGGTCTCCCGCGAGTACCCGATCGACGTCGTGGACCGGCCGACGCTCGACGCGGTGGCGGTCGCGATCTGGGCGCGGGGGCCGCGCGGGGTCGAGGTCCTGACGCGCGGCCAGCTCCGCCCCGCCGCCTTCTTCCGGCGCGGCAAGCGCTCTGCGCTGCCGGAGCCGGAGTATCTGCTCGTCGAGGAGATCGTCGCCGGCGTGCTCGAGCCGGGCGAGGTCGGGCTCGACGCCCTCCGGCGGCGCGGCGCGGAGGAGGCCCGCGAGGAGGCCGGGCTCGAGATCGAGCCGGAGCGGCTCGCGCCGCTCGGCGGCCCGTTCTTCGCGCTGCCCGGCATCGTCTCGGAGAAGATCCACCTGCTCGCGGTCGAGGTGCCGCCGCCGGCGGACGCCGGCGCGCCGTTCGACGCGCCGCACGAGGGCGACGGCTCGCCGCTCGAGGAGGGCGCCTGGCTGCGCTGGCGCCCGCTCTCGCAGGCCCTCGCCGCTTGCGAGGCGGGGGAGATCGAGGACGCCAAGACCGAGCTCGCCCTGCGGCGGCTCGCGGCACGGCTCGGCGGCTGAACGGTTCGTGAACCACGGGGCGGCGGCGGCGCGCCGGAGCCCCCGCACCCTCTCGAGGAGGATGAACATGGCGAAGCGGCGCGGACCCCGGACCCGGATCGAGCGCGACACGATGGGGGAGCTGGAGGTGCCGGCGCGGGCGCTCTACGGCGCGCAGACCGCGCGCGCCATCCGGAACTTCCCCATCTCGGGCCTGCGCGCCCCGCCGGCCTTCGTGGACGCGACGGTCCGGATCAAGCTCGCGGCCGCGCGCGTCAACGGGAAGCTCGGGCTGCTCCCGCGCAAGAAGGCCCGGGCGATCGAGGCGGCCGCGCGCGAGGTGCTCGGCGGCGCGCACCGCGACCAGTTCGTGGTGGACGTCTACCAGGCCGGCGCCGGCACCTCGCACCACATGAACGTGAACGAGGTGCTCGCCAACCGCGCGGCCGAGCTGCTCGGCGGCACGCGCGGCGATCGCTCGGTCGTGGACGCGAACGACGACGTCAACATGGCCCAGTCGACGAACGACGTGGTGCCGACCGCCATCCGGCTCGCCGCCCTGGAGCTCGCGCCGCCGGTGCTCGACGCGCTCTCCGGGCTCGCCGGGACGTTCGAGTCGAAGGCGCGCGCGTGGGATCGCATCGTCAAGGCGGGGCGCACGCACCTCATGGACGCGACGCCGATCCGGCTCGGCCAGGAGGTCTCGGGCTGGGCGGCCGCGCTCCGCGCGGCGGCGGGGCGCGTGCGCGACGTGCTCCCCGAGCTGTCGCTGCTCGGGATCGGCGGGACGGCGGTGGGCACCGGCCTGAACGCCGATCCGCGCTACCGCGCGCTGGTGGTCGAGGAGCTCGAGCGGCTCACCGGGATCCCGCTCACGCCCGCGCCCAACCCGTTCTACGCGATGCAGTCGCTCGCGCCCTTCGTCGCGCTCACCGGGGCGCTCCGCGCGGCGGCGCTCGAGCTCCTCCGGATCGGCGGCGACGTGCGGCTCCTCGGGAGCGGCCCGGGGACCGGCCTCGGCGAGCTCCGGCTGCCCCCGGTGCAGCCCGGATCGTCCATCATGCCCGGCAAGGTGAACCCGTCGATGGCGGAGATGCTCGCCATGGTGTCCTACCAGGTGATCGCGCTGGACGGAGCGGTGGCCTGGGCGGCGTCGGGCGGGCAGCTCGAGCTCAACGTGATGATGCCGCTCGTCGCCTGGGATCTCTGCCACGCGCTCGAGATCCTCGCCGCCGGCGCCCGTGCGTTCGACGAGCGGTGCGCGCGCGGGCTCGAGGCGGACGAGGCGCGCTGCCGGTACTACGCGGACCGGACGGTGAGCCTCGCGACCGCCCTCGCGCCGCGCCTCGGCTACGCGCCCGCGGCGGAGATCGTGAAGGGCGCGGTCGCCTCGGGGCGGTCCATCGTCGAGCTCGCCGTCGAGAAGGGCGGGCTCTCCGAGAAGGAGGCCCGGCGGATCCTGGACCCGGGGAAGCTCACGCGGCCGGGGAGGGCATAGGCGGTCGCGGTCTGCGCCCCATGGAGTAGACTCCGGCCGTGCCCCCCCGTCTCGGCGAGCTCCTCGTGAAGGACGGCGCGTGCGCTCCGTCGGCGGTCCGGGAGGCGCTCCAGAGCCAGATCATCTTCGGTGGTCGGCTCGGCACGAACCTCCTCGAGCTCGGCTCGGTCTCGGAGGAGGCGCTCGCCCGTACGCTCGGGCGCCGCTTCGGCGTCCCCTCGCTCTGCGGCGACCTCCGGCTCGACCCCGCGGCCGTCGGCCTGCTCCGCTCGGACATCGCGGATCGCTACGACGTCATCCCCTACGTGGTCGCGGACCGGAAGCTCGCGCTGCTCGCCATCGACCCGGCGGACCTCACGATGCTCGACGAGGTCGCGTTCGTCACCGGCAAGTCGATCCACCCGATCGTCGTGCCCGAGGCGCGCCTCTGGGCCCTCCTCAAGTCCACGTACGGGGTCGAGCGGCAGCTCCGTGGCCTCGACGTGGACTTCGCGACGCTGCGCGAGGCGGCGGTGCCCGCCCCGGTGGCGAAGGCGCCCGACGCCCTCTCCGGCGACCTCATGGGGGAGGACGACTTCGACGCGATCTACGCGAAGACCGCGCCGTACGCCCTCGCCCCGGCCGTGCAGGCGCCCGCCGCCCCGCCGGTCCCCGCGCCCCCGCCGCGCGGCTCGACGCCTCCAGCCGCGGAGGACGACGTCGTCGAGCTCACGGACCTCCTCGCCGAGCCCGAGCCGGAGCCCGCGGCCTCCGCGCTTCCGCCGGTCACGCAGGATCTCCTGCGCACGCTCTACGGCCGCTCGGGCCACGCGCCGCCGCGGGCGCCCGTCGCGCGCCCTCCCGAGCCGCCCCGGCGCTCCGAGCCCGAGCCCTCGCCGCTCTCCTTCGAGGAGGCGCTCCGGTTCCTCGAGGGCGTGCAGGATCGCGGCTCCATCGCTCACACCGTCCTGCGCTACGCCCGCTCCAAGTTCCGGCGGGCCGTGCTGCTCACGGTCCACCGCGGCGCGGTCCAGGGCTGGGCGGGGCTCGGCGAGCAGCTCGGCACCCGAGACATCCGGCGGATCTCCATCCCCGTCGGCGCCCCCGGCATCCTCGAGACCGTGGTGCGCACCCGCGCCCACCTGCTCGGGCCGATCCCGAAGACCGAGGCCAACGTCCGCTTCCTGAAGCAGCTCGGCGGCGGGGTCCCCACGAACGCCTTCCTGGTGCCGATCCTGGCGCTCGGACGCGTGGTGAATGTCTTCTACGTGGACGCCGGCCGCGGGCAGACCGTGGACGCGAGCGCGGTGGGCGAGCTGCTCATCCTCGCGACCCGGATCGCGAAGAGCTACGACGCGCTCCTCTCGCGGGTGCGGTAGAAGGAGCGGCGCATGGCCGCCACCCTGCACTACTTCATGCTCCCCGACGACGAGCGTTCCCTCTTCCGCCACCTCGAGCGGCGGGAGCTCACGCTCTACCCCGAGATCGTGCCCCCCGGCCACGTCCCGCTCAGGGTACGGCCCGAGACCGTCGACCTGCTCGACGCGCCGGCCTTCTACATGGCCGCCGAGGCGCTCGGACCGGTGATCGTCCACCCCATCAAGCGGGGCAAGGACAAGGGCATGCTGGAGATCGAGGAGATCCCTTCGCCCGTCTTCCACTACGAGCGGTCCGTCCGCAACGACGCCGGCGAGCTCGTCGCGGGACGGCTCTGGGCCGAGCTCGACGTGACCGACGACGCCAACGACCGGGTCGGCAAGCCGCACCGGCTGAAGCTCGTCTTCGAGGAGATCCACCAGCTCTTCCGCAAGAACTGGCGGCGGAGCGATCCGAAGGGCTCCTGGGTAGGCCCGCACGCGGCCGCCGCCCACAAGCGCGGCGAGCTCGTGCTGCGCGAGGCGGGGCACAAGGGCGGGCTCGTGGGGGTCTGGCGGTGAGCGCGGAGCACCCACGCGCCCCCGCCGCCGGCGTTGACGGCGGGGGCGGGGACCGGTACACGTCGCGCTTGACCGTGTCCCGCGCTTCTCGCTATAAGGCCGCCCTCACTGCGGTAACCGTGCTCCTCGTGGGATTTCCTGGGGCCGCCCTGGCCGAGAAGGTCGCCGGCGCGATCCTTCCTGACGACGCGGTGAAGGTCGGGGACGCTCGCTACGAGGTGCCCCGGAGCTACGAGGAGACGCTCAAGTTCTTCCGGCAGGTCTACGGGCCTGGCAAGTTCCGGAGGCGGCCCATCGCGGATCAGCCCACCGTGAAGGCCGTACACATCGAGAACCCGGACGCGAGGCCGGGGCAGTGGGAAGGCCTCAACGTCTACGAGCTCAAGGGCGTGACCCGCGTCTTCGTGCTCCTGAAGAAGAAGTGAGGAGATTTGGGGGATCGTCTAACGGCAGGACGCCAGACTCTGGATCTGGCTATCTAGGTTCGAATCCTAGTCCCCCAGCCACACCGCAGCAGACTTCGGTCGTTGACTGCCGCAGCGACCGCGGATACACAAGCGAACCTCTGGCCCGTTAGTCTAGCGGTCAGGACGTCGGCCTCTCACGCCGAAAACATGGGTTCAAATCCCGTACGGGTCACACCGTGCCCCGCCTCCTTCGTCCGGGAGGCGGGGTCTTTCTTTGCCCGAGGCTCGCGCGATGGTTCTCGCGAGGGTCCGGCGGACAGGGGCTAGGGCGCCGCGATCCGCGCGCGGACCGCCTCCGCCTCAGCCGAGCGCTCGACCGGGACCAGGATCTCGACGGGCGTGTACGGCGCGAAGAAGTGGAAGAGGGCCCGGTAGCGGAGGGCTCGCGCGTGGGCGGGGATGCCCGCGGCCGCGAGCGCGGCGAGCGCGGGGTCGGCCGCGTGGACCCGGTGCAGTCCCCAGGCGCTCGCGAGCCTGACGCCGCCTGCGCGCGCCCGGGCTTCGTCCGCGAGGTCGAGCCCCACCATCGCGATCACCGCGAGGGCGAGGAACGCGTCCGCGCGGAGCACGAGCCCTCCGATGGCGTTCGTGGCGGTGGGCAGGAGCGACACGCCCGCCACCAGCACCACGGAGCGAACGTTCGCGGCGCCGAGCGCTCGACGGACGTCGCCCGCCGCGGCCACGTCGAACCGCTCCGGGGAGACGCGCTCCCACGAGCGCAGCACCGCGGCGGGCGCGGAGAAGAGGCGCGCCAGCAGCAGGGCGAGGCCGACCGTCAGCCCGCAACGCACGGCGGTTCCGGCGCCCGCGCTTGCCCCGAGGACCGCGGCGAGCGGCCCGAGCGGCTCGAACCAGGCGCCGAGCGTCGCCAGGGCGCCGATCGCGGCTCCTGGAATCGCGACCACCGCGAGGCCGCACGTGGGGACCGGCACCCGAGGACCGTCGCCGGCGAGCCCGCGCCGCCGATGCGCGACGAGCAGCGGGACGACCAGGAGGAGCGCGAGCACGACCAGGAGGCCGAGCTCGGTCGCGGCTCCGGCCAGGAGCACGCCGTGAGCGGTCTCGAGCACGATCCCCAGGGCGCCCACGGCGAGCAGCACGGCGAATCCGTCCCCGAGGCCGTGCCGTGAGATCAGCGCGGCGGCGGCCCCGAGGCCGAAGGTCCCGAGGGCGAGCGCGGCAACCACCGCGAGCGCCGGGACGGCGCCGCCTCTCATGAGCGGCTCGCCGGAGGGGCCCGCCAGGGCCTGCAGGTACGTGGCGTGCCCCATCCCTGCGCGGCCGCGAGCACGAGGGCGAGTGCGAAGGCGCTGCGCGTCAGGGGGGCGCGGGCCTCGGCCGGCCCGTGGCGCCGGGAGCGGAGGCGCGGCACCGCGAGCGCGACCAGCTCCACGAGGACGAAGGCGCTCACGAAGGGCACGAGGCCGAGCGCCCCGAGCGTCACCGCGCTGGACGGCTGGCCCCCCGTGACGAGGAGGAGGAGTTCCTCGTCCAAGAAGGGCAGGGGGATCCGCTCGAGCGCGAGGAGCCACGCGACCCCGGCCAGCGTGACGCTCGTGCGTCGAAGGAGCCCAGCTCCGCGAGGCTGCGCGGCTGCCGATGCGACCATGGGTGTACCTCCCGCGCGGGACCGTACCATGCGTCCAGGACTGCCCGGGCCTGCACGGCGCGAGCTCGGCAGCGAGGCCCGGGTGCCCGACCGCTCGGGGTCAGCGTGACCCGTCGAGGGGAGCCGCGCGCGGCGCGCGGCGCGCCCTGTCCCTCTTCGCCTCAGTCCGCGCCATCCGCGCGAGGAGCGAACGGTTTCCGACCGCCTGCTGCCGGTCGGGCGAGGTGCGCAAGCGCATCCCCGCCGCCTCGGCCCATGGCCCGGGCCTCGCACGCGCTGCGAGGCGAGGAACGACCCCGTGTCCGTGCCCAAGCTCGTCTGTCTGCCCGTCCCCCGTCCCGCCGAGAGCTGGCGCGGGCGGGTGCTGCTGGTGGACGACGACGCCCAGCTGCTGCACGCCTGGCGGCGGGTCCTCCGGACCGCCGGCTTCGCGGTCGAGATCCTCGAGGACTCGCTCGCGCTCGCCGCCCTGCTCCGCGGCGACAAGTTCGAGGCGGTCGTCACCGACATCCGCATGGCCGGCCTCGACGGCTTCGGCGTGCTGCGCGCGGTGCGCGAGGCGGCGCCGGAGGTCCCGGTGGTGCTCGCGACCGGCTCCGCCGACCTCCGCAGCGCCATCCAGGCGGTCGAAGCCGGGGCGTTCCGCTACCTGCAGAAGCCGGTCGGCGCGAAGGAGCTCGCCGACACGGTGGGTGAAGCGGTCCGCATGCACCGCATGTCGCGCGCCCGCGAGGAGGCCTTCCGCGTGGTGGGCGAGGAGACCGTCCAGGCCCGGGCGCGGGCGCGCATCGAGCTCGGGGAGATCTTCGACCGGGCGCTCGAGCAGCGCTACATGGCCTACCAGCCCATGTGCGACCGGAAGACCGGCGAGCCGTGGGCCTACGAGGCGCTGCTCCGCACCGCCGAGCCGCAGCTCGCGCGGCCGCTCGACTTCCTCGCCGCCGCCGAGGACCTCGACCGGCTCGTGGACCTCGGCCGTGCGGTCCGGAACGACGTCGCCTTCGCGCTCGCGCGCATCCCGGAAGGACGCTCGGTCTTCGTGAACCTCCACCCGCTCGACCTCCAGGACGAGGACCTCTACGACCACGCCGCGCCGCTCTCGCGCGTCGCGCCGCGGGTGGTGCTCGAGATCACCGAGCGCGCCTCGCTCGCCGACGTGCCCGAGCTGTCGAGCCGCCTCGAGCGGCTGCGGGCGCTCGGCTTCCGCATCGCGGTGGACGACCTCGGTGCCGGCTTCGCGGGGCTCGCGTCGTTCGCGCGCCTGCGCCCCGAGGTGGTCAAGATCGACATGTCGCTCGTGCGCGGCGTGGAGAGCGACCCCGTGCGCCAGAAGCTCGTGGACTCGATCACCCACGCCTCGCACGACCTCGGCATCCTGGTGGTCGCGGAGGGCATCGAGTCGGCCGCGGAGCGCGACGTGCTCGCGGCGCTCGAGGTCGACCTGCTCCAGGGCTACCTGTTCGGCCGGCCCGAGCGGGCCTTCGCGGCGCCCTGAAGGCGCGGCGGCGCGCCGGCACCCCCGGCCGGACGCCCGCCTTGGACCCGAGGTGAAGTCGAGCCTCCCTTCCGGCGCCGCCGGGGTTCGTTCCCGAGACCCGGCCGCGAGCTCCGCGGCGTTCCGCTCCTTCCACCGTGCCTTCCGGGCCCCCATCTCGATCGCCGGGGCGGGATCGCCCGCCCGGTCGCCACGCCCGCGTTCGTCGCCCGGGGCCGTCCGCGGCGCCGGTGCGCGTGGCCGCGCAGCGCGCGTGCCGCCTCGCGCCGTCGCCGGCGCGACCGGGGCCGGGACCGGGGCCGGGGTCCCGCCGCGCCCCGCCGCGCCGCTCGGAAAGGTGCCCGGCGCGGCCCAGCCGGTTACAAACGGGCCGCCGAGACCTCGCTGGAAGGAGCGACATGGCCCCCCGTCCCGACATCGACCCGCAGGAGACCCAGGAGTGGCTGGACGCGCTCGAGGGCGTCATCGAGCGCGAGGGGCCGGATCGGGCGCACTTCCTGGTCGAGCAGCTCATCGACCGCGCCCGCCGCTCCGGCGCGCACGTGCCGTTCTCCGCGAACACGGACTACGTGAACACCATCCCGGTCGAGCGGCAGGCCCGCTTCCCCGGCGACTTCGCGCTCGAGCAGACCATCCGTCACTACGTCCGCTGGAACGCGATGGCGATGGTGGTGCGGGCCAACAAACACACCAACGTCGGCGGCCACATCGCGAGCTTCGCCTCGGCCGCGACGCTCTACGACGTCGGCTACAACCACTTCTGGCGGGCGTGGAACGAGGAGCGCGCGGGCGACCTCATGTACATGCAGGGCCACTCGGCGCCGGGGGTCTACGCGCGCGCCTTCCTGCTCGGCCTCCTCTCCGAGGAGCAGCTCGACAACTTCCGTCAGGAGGTGGACGGCAAGGGGATCAGCTCGTATCCGCACCCCTGGCTCATGCCCGACTTCTGGCAGTTCCCCACCGTGTCGATGGGGCTCGGGCCGCTCATGGCGATCTACCAGGCCCGCTTCATGAAGTACCTCGACGACCGCGGCGTGGCGAAGACCGAGGGCCGCAAGGTCTGGGCCTTCTGCGGCGACGGCGAGATGGACGAGCCGGAGTCGACCGGCGCCATCGGCCTCGCCGGCCGCGAGAAGCTCGACAACCTGATCTTCGTCGTGAACTGCAACCTGCAGCGGCTCGACGGGCCGGTGCGCGGCAACGGCAAGATCATCCAGGAGCTCGAGTCGATGTTCCGCGGCTCGGGCTGGAACGTCATCAAGGTGATCTGGGGCCGGCACTGGGACCCGCTGCTCGCGCGCGACAAGAGCGGCGCCCTGCGCCGGCGGATGATGGAGGCGGTGGACGGCGACTACCAGAACTACAAGGCCAAGAACGGCGCCTACGTCCGCGAGCACTTCTTCAACACCCCCGAGCTGAAGGACCTCGTCTCCGAGCTCTCGGACGAGGACATCTGGCGGCTCAACCGCGGGGGCCACGATCCGTTCAAGGTCTTCGCCGCGTACGACGAGGCCACGAAGCACGAGGGGCAGCCCACCGTCATCCTCGCGAAGACCATCAAGGGCTACGGCATGGGCGAGGCGGGCGAGGCCCAGAACATCACCCACCAGCAGAAGAAGATGGACCTCGAGGCGGTGCGCCACTTCCGCGATCGGTTCCAGATCCCGATCCCGGACGACCAGATCGAGCACGTCCCGTTCCTCAGGTTCAAGGAGGGCTCGCCCGAGTTCGAGTACCTGAAGGCGCGTCGCAAGGAGCTCGGCGGCGACCGCCCGAGGCGGCGGCGCAAGGTGGCGGACCCGCTCCCCGCCCTGCCGCTCGAGGCCTTCGACCGGCTGCTCAAGGGGACGGAGGACCGGGAGATCTCGACCACGATGGCGCTCGTGCAGACCATGATGCTGCTCGTCCGCGACAAGACCATCGGCCCGCGGGTGGTGCCGATCGTGCCGGACGAGGGGCGCACCTTCGGCATGGAGGGCATGTTCCGGCAGCTCGGCATCTGGAGCCACGTCGGCCAGCTCTACACGCCGGAGGACGCGGCGCAGCTCGCGTTCTATAGGGAGGCGAAGAACGGCCAGGTGCTGGAGGAAGGGATCACCGAGGCGGGGGCGATGAGCGAGTGGATCGCGGCCGCGACCGCGTACTCGACGCACGGCGTGCAGACGATCCCCTTCTTCATCTACTACTCGATGTTCGGCTTCCAGCGCGTCGGCGACCTCGCCTGGGCGGCCGGCGACATGCGCGCCCGCGGGTTCCTGTGCGGCGGCACGAGCGGCCGGACCACGCTCAACGGTGAGGGGCTCCAGCACCAGGACGGTCACTCGCACCTGCTCGCCGCGGCCATCCCCAACTGCCATCCGTACGATCCGACGTTCCAGTACGAGCTCGCGGTCATCGTGCAGGACGGGCTGCGCCGGATGGTGGCGGAGCAGGAGGACGCCTACTGGTACCTAACGGTCTTGAACGAGAACTACGCGCACCCGGCGATGCCGGACGGCGCCGTGCCCGACATCCTGAAGGGGATGTACCGCTTCCGCGCCGGCCCGAAGGGCGGGAAGGCCCCGCGGGTGCAGCTCCTCGGCTCGGGCGCGATCTTCCGCGAGGTGATCGCCGCGGCCGACCTGCTCAAGTCGCAGTGGGGCGTGGACTCCGACCTGTGGGGCTGCCCGAGCTTCACGGAGCTCGCCCGCGACGGGATGGCCGTCGCGCGGCAGAACCTGCTCCACCCGGGTGACGCGCGGAAGACGTCGCACGTCGAGGACTGCCTCGCGAAGACGCACGGGCCGGTGATCGCCGCGACCGACTACGTGCGGGCGTTCGCCGAGCAGATCCGGCCCTACGTGCCGCGGCGTTACGTCGTCCTCGGCACCGACGGCTACGGCCGCTCCGACACGCGCGAGAAGCTGCGGCGGTTCTTCGAGGTGGACCGCCACCACGTGGTGGTCGCGGCGCTCAAGGCGCTCGCGGACGATGGGACCGTCCCCGTCGCGAAGGTCGTCGAGGCCATCGAGCGGTACGGGATCGACCAGGCGAAGCCCGCGCCCTGGACCGTCTGAGCCGGGAGCCGAGCACATGGCCACCATCGAGGTGAAGGTCCCCGACATCGGCGACTTCAAGGACGTGCCGATCATCGAGGTCCACGTGAAGCCGGGCGACGCCATCGACAAGGAGGCGTCGCTCGTCACGCTCGAGTCCGAGAAGGCGACGTTCGACGTACCCTCGCCGTCGGCGGGTACGGTCCGTCAGCTGAGCGTGAAGGTCGGCGACAAGGTGCAGGAGGGCACGCTCCTCGTCACGCTGGACGCGGGAGACGGCGCCGCGGCGGGGGCGAAGCCCGCCGGCGAGGCCCAGCCGGCGCCGCCGGCGCCCACGGCCCAGGCTGCAGCGGCGCCCGCGGCGCCTCCGGCTCCAGCCCGGGCGCAGGCGCGCGCCGACGGAGAAGCGCGCCCGGTCGGGCCGCCGCCCGCGGCCGCCGAGCGGGTCCCGGTCGCGCGCGAACCCACAGACGCGCCCACGCCGGTCGCCCGTGCGACGTCGGCGCTCGCGACGCCCCCGGCCGGCGCGGAGGGGGCGGAGGGCGAGCCGCGCGCCGTGGCTCACGCCTCGCCGTCCGTCCGGAAGTTCGCCCGCGAGCTGGGCGCCGAGCTCTCGCGCGTCGAGGGCAGCGGCCCGCGCGGCCGGATCACCAAGGAGGACGTGCAGCGGTTCGTGAAGGAGGCCCTCGCCGGCGCGCCCGCGGCGGGCGGCGGCATCGCCGGGCTCGAGCTCCTGCCCTGGCCCAAGGTGGACTTCGCGAAGTTCGGGCCGATCGAGACGAAGCCGCTCTCCCGGATCCGCAAGCTCTCGAAGGCCAACCTCGCGCGCAACTGGGTGATGATCCCGCACGTCACGCAGCACGACGAGGCGGACATCACCGAGCTCGAGGCCTTCCGGGTCGAGCTGAACCGCGAGCAGGAGAAGGAGGGCACGAAGGTGACGCTGCTCGCCTTCGTGCTCAAGGCCTGCGTCGCCGCGCTCCGGCGGTTCCCCGACTTCAATGCGTCGCTCGACGGCGACCAGCTCGTCCTGAAGAAGTACTTCCACCTCGGCTTCGCCGCGGACACGCCCAACGGCCTCGTCGTCCCCGTGATCCGGAACGTGGATCAGAAGGGCGTGCTGGACCTCGCGCGCGAGCTCGCCGAGCTCGCCGCGAAGGCCCGCGACGGCAAGCTCGGCCCGAACGACATGACCGGCGGGACGTTCTCGGTCTCGAGCCTCGGCGGCATCGGCGGGACGGCGTTCACGCCGATCATCAACGCCCCCGAGGTGGCGATCCTCGGCGTCTCCCGCAGCGCCACGCGCCCGGTCTGGGACGGCAAGGCCTTCGCGCCGCGGCTGATGCTGCCCTTGTCGCTGTCGTACGACCACCGGGTCATCGACGGCGCGAGCGCCGCGCGGTTCACCGCGTTCCTCGCGAAGCTGCTCGCGGACATGCGGAGGGCGATGCTCTGATGCTCGGGCGCGCGTCTACGCGCCCGAGGCTGGCGGCGCGGCAGCGAGGATCTCGAGCGTCGCCTACGCCCGCGCCCAGGCCTCCAGCGGGATCTCGTCGGCGGGCCGGACCTGGATCTCGGCGCCGCCCGCGTCGAGGCCATCGAGCGTGTCGTTGTGGTGGGCGATGATCTGGTCCGCGCCGAGCGCGCCGCTGTCGGCGGTGGCGTGGGCGTCCGCGGCCAGCACCACGTCGTAGCCCAGGGAGACGGCCCGGCGGCAGGTGGTGTCGACGCAGAACTGGGTCATGCAGCCGGCGACCACCAGCCGCTCGATCCCGCGGCGCTCCAGCTCCTCCTGGAGCGTCGTCTCGAAGAACGCGTCGCAAGCGGTCTTCCGGCAGACCACCGCCGGCACCGTCCGGGCGAGGACCGGGTCGAGCTGCCAGCCCTCGCCGCCCACCTCGAGCCGGTGCCCCGGGGCCCCGTCGTGCTGCACGTAGACGACCGGCACGCCGGCGGCGGCGGCGCGGGCAGCGAGCGCGCCGATGCGCTCGAGGATCTCCGGCCAGCGCGGCGTGGGCCGCTTGCCGGTGAAGATCCCTCTCTGGACGTCGATCACCAAGAGTGCGGTACGCGTCATCGCGGGGGCCTGGGCAATTGCAGGTTGGGCGATCTCTCTAACGCCGTCGGGAGCCTCGCGCGACGGGGCTGACCCACCTGACCCGGGAGCAGGGGAACGGCCGACCAGATGTCGCCGGGGGCTGGTTCCGGAAGGAGGCGGCCGGCAGGTCTCGTCTTCACGGCGTCCGCGTTCGGGACCTGAAGGCGTTCCGCGGTAGTCGTGGAACTGCACCCGCGCCATCCGTCAACCCCCATTCGACGTGCGTAGGGGTGATGGACCGGCTGTCCCCTGGTGATCAGCGGATGCGCCGCAATCCATGAGCCAAGGAGCGCGACGCGCCATCTTCACAAACTACGCTCGCGGTTCCAGGACGTTACGTCAACACCGTTGACGTTCTGTCCGGCTGTGGGCTTGGATGCCGAATTCACTCCGAGGGGAGCATGACCCGATCGACGAGCGGCAACGGCCCCGGCGCAGCCGCGCCCGGGCGCCTCCTGGCGTTTGCCTTGGCCCTGTTGATCGGCATTACGACAGCGCTCCCCGCCCGCAGCGATCCCGTTCGCGAAGGGATGGACTTCCTGGCGGCGTCACAGTCGCCCTCGGGCGCGTTTCCCGGAACGCCCATCATCGACACCGTCGAGGCCTCGAGGGCGATCCAGGACGTCGAAAGGCGTGAAGCTGCGGCCCTGGCGCTCTTCCTCTCCGCTCCCGACAACTCCGAGGCGATGTTCGCGAAGCTCGCGGCGCTCGCGGGCACGCCTTACCTCGACTTCACCTTGGCGGAGCTCGCGCAGGACACCATCCGGAAGAGCTCGTGGGGCCTCGCGCGAGAGCACGCTGCCGCCGACCCCCTCGTGCTCGCGTCGGCGCTCCGCTTCGCGCTGCGCACGGGGGATGCGGCTGGTTCCGTCGGCGCGATCCTGTGGCAGCTCTCCACCCAGATGCGGGCCAGTGGCGGCTTCGGATTCGCCGACAACCCGGACGACGTCGCGGTCACCGCCGAGATCCTCCGCGCGCTCGGGGAGGCTCGCGGGATCCCCGCTGCTGACGCGCTCGCGTCGTGGGCCCGTGAGTGGATCCGCGCCCCGGCAGTCGGCGATCGCTCCGCGCTGCCCGCCGCCGAGGTCGCGCTACTGCTCCTCACGGTCGGGCCCGAGGACGTGCAGCTCCTTCGAGTGCTGATGGCGGATCTGGAGCTCAGGCAGGAGCCGGGAGGCTCCTTCGACGGCGGAGACGTTCGGGCGACGGCGCTCGCGGTGCAGGCGCTCACGAGCTGTCTCCCGGATCTGCGGATCGCACTTCCATCCGTCGATCTCGCTCAGGCGATCGCCGCAGAGCCTTTTCAGCGGACGGTCCTCGTCTCGAACGGTGGCGTCAGCGCGGCCGCGGCCACGACGATCGGCTACCGCGTCACCGGCCCGGGCGGGATCGAGCTCCTCGCGGGCTCCGCGCCGGTACCGTCGATCGCGCCCGGACAGACCGTCACGGTAGCGCTCGACCTCGGCGTGCAAGGAGACGTGGGCGATCGCGTGCTCACGATCGTCGTCAACGGCGAGGAGGCCTTCTCCGAGCTCGACCTGGGCAACAACCTGCTGACCCAGCAGTTCCGCGTCGTGGGCCGCGCCGACCTCGTCATCGACGCGAGCGACCTCATCGCTCGGCCGATCCCGCCTCCGATGCACCAGGCGCTCGACGTGGCCGTCCGTGTCCGGAACCTGGGGACGGCCGTCGCTCGCGACGTCCACGTCCAGCTCTTCAGCGGGGATCCCGCGTCGGGTGGCGCCCTCGTGGCCGAGCAGTTCTTCAACGCCGTGGCGCCGGGGACGCCCCGCGTTCTCGTCGCGCAGCTCACGCCGCGCTTGCTCGATCCCATCCACCTGGTCGCACGCGCGGACCCGGAGAATGCGGTCGCCGAGGCGCACGAAGAGAACAACGAGACGTCAATGGATCTCTTTCCTGTCGAGGCGGCGAAGCTCCTGACTGACGTCACGCCCTCGCTGACGATCGGCGTGGAGTCGATCGTACAGGGCAATCCGCTGACCTTCACGTTCGGGACGCGCGTCACTGAGACGCGATTCGGCGCCAGCTATCCAGTTCAGGAGACTTGGCCGTTCGAGCTCGTGGCGACGGTGCTCAAGGGTGGGCCGCCTGGCGTCGTCACGGACCTGGCGCGGCAGGTCGTCCCGAAGGACGCGTTCGAATGGACCCAGACGAAGTCCGAGTACTACACGCTCGAAACGAGCGGGCTCGACGGGCCTTTCACATTCTCTGTTCACGCCGACGCCGACCAGCTCGTCCCTGAGGCGGACGAGACGAACAACGTCGCAACCAAGACGATCACGATCACCACGCCCGATCTGCCGGAGCTCTGGATCGATCCCGCGACCGTCCGGGTCGATCCACCTCTCGTGGAGACCGGCGCGACGTTCACGGTCCATGGGACCCTGAGGAACACCGGCCTGCGCTCGGCGACCAACATCCAGGTCGACGTGGGCGGGGGTCACGCCGTGACGATCGCGGCGCTCGCGCCGGGCGACTGCACGGATGCGCCGATCACGCTCCTGGCTGGAGCCGCCGGCAAGTATCACTATGAGTACCGTGTCGATCGAGCGATGTTGATCGCAGAGGGAAGCAGGTCGAACAACGCAACGACGTTCGACGTGTACGTGGGCCGCTCGGATCTCGAGATCACCGAGGTCACGGTCGATCCCGAGCCGACGATCGGGGGCTCCACGGCCTACGTGACGGTCTCGTACCGCAACATCGGCGTGGTCGCGGAGCCGGGCGGCGTCACCGCGCACGTGCGCCGGAGCGGCGAGACGGCTGCGACCAGCGCCTCGGGCGCGTATCCCGGCCCCGGGGTGTCGGCGTCCATCGTGGTTCCTGTCAGCACGGCCGGGCTGCTCGGGGACACGTCCTTCAACGTGACGCTCGAGTTCGTGTCGACGACCCAACGCGCCGTCGCAGCCGCGTTCGTCGTGCATGTTCGTAACCCGGACTTCGGCGTGACCCCCCGTGCCATCCAGATCGCCCGGTCTCCCGTCGACCACTCCGAGGACGTCCGGGCCACGGTCGTGGTGAACAACACGGGTTCGGCCGACGGCTCGACGTCTGTTCGGCTGTACCGGGGCTACCGCGAACAGGGCGACCTGGTCGCGAGCGGGACCGTCTTCGTGGCCGCGGGTGGCAGCGCGACGTTCGAGAGCTCGTGGTTCCCGCTCACGTCGACCGCGGCCTCGGTGCTCACCGCGGTGGTGGACGAGGAGGACGCAACGCTCGAGCCGCACGAGGACGACAACGTCGCGGTGCGGGACCTGCTGAAGCTGCCCGGCGAGATTGTGGTCGCATTCGACGAGAGCAGGCCGCGGTTCAGCACCATCTCGGACAGCAACCCTGTGGACCTCTACGTCAATGGCGCGCCAGGCGGTCTGGCCGACTGGGCTCGCGACCTGGAGGCGCGCGGCTTCACCGTTCGCACGATCGATCCGGGGATGGGAGGCGTGACGTCGCGCACACTGCTCGGCGTAGACGTGCTCGTCGCGCAACCCGCGTTCGTCGAGGCCGACGCGTACACCGAGCAGGAGATCGTCAACATCAAGGAGTACGTCCGCCAGGGCGGTGGGCTCCTGTTCATCGGTGAGTGGGGCCCCCTGACATGGCTCAACCCGTACACGGGCGTGTACGTCCCCCTCAGGTGGGTTCCCTCACAGGACGCCTTCCTCGCCGCGTTCGGGTGGACGAACGCGCACGCGCGAATCGAGATCCCGGGCGTCAGCGGAAGCGACGTCAACGCGTACTTCTCGCGAGCGGACGGTCAGGTCCGTGACCACCCCGCCATGGCGGGGATCGGGCTCGTACACGGGAGCTGGACCGGCGCGCTCGCCGGATGGCCCGCCGGCGCCACCTCGCTCATCGAGACTGGCGCGGGTCAACTGCCGGCGAACAGGTGGGCCGCGGGGAGCGCCACGCACGGAGCTGGCCGGACGGCGGTCGTCCTCGACAGCAACTTCTTCGACTCGCCGTATCACGGCGCGCACACGCCTGGATACTACCTCGCGGAGAACCGCCGCTTCGCGCTGCAGCTCATCGACTGGCTCGCGGGGGGCACCTCGCGCGACGTGTATCCGGACCTGGTGTTCGCGCCCGAGATCATCGAGGGCCCGTCATCAGCGGTCGGCGGAGACCAGGTCGAGCTCGCGGTCACGGTGGCTAATCGAGGGGACACCATCACAGACCCCGACGGCGTCGCCGTCCGCTTCTACGACGGCGATCCCTCGGCCGGCCGCGTCATCGCCAATGCCCACGTTGGAGCACTGGGCGTAGACGAGTCCGAGCGGGTCGCCGTCACCTGGAACACGGCGCACGCAGAAGGCCACCACGTGCTGACGGCAGTCGTGGATCCCGACGACGAGGTGAGGGAATTCGACGAGAAGCACAACGCGGCTTCGCTTCAGGTGCACGTCCAGAGTGCGCTGGATCTTCGGATCGATCCGTCCGACCTCGCGATCGTGCCCGGCACGCCTCCCGAGCTTTCGGTCCGCGTGCACAACATCGGCACCCGAGACTGCCCCCAGGGCGGCCGTCTCGACGTTGCAATCCTCGATGAAGCGACGGGCGGCGAGACCAGCGCCGCGGCTGACCTCCCGGCAATCCCGGCACGTGGCGCGACGACGGTGCGGGTCCCATGGCGTCCGGTGCTCCCCGCGGGCGCGTTCGCCTTCACGGCGTCCGCAGCCATCTCTCCCGGCTCGGGATACGACGCGACCTTGGACAACGGGGACGCGCGCCGCGACTTCGGACCAGCTCGCCTGATCGTCTGCGCTCCGACGCCTGGGACGCGCTGGGGTGGCCGCAAGACGGTCCGGTTGTCCGCACAGAGCCTCACTCGCCCGAACATCGCCTGCTCGGTGGCGGTCGCACCGGAGGGCGGCGAGTTCACGGGCGTGCCCGGGACGACCTGCGACAAGATCGACGTGGAGACGACGCTCTACCCCGACGGGCCGTATGTCCTGCGTGTCACCGCCGACGATGGGCTGCAACGGACCGCTCAGGACGTCCCGGTGCGCATCAAGAATGTCGGGGCCGCGGTGCGCGTGTTCGGCAATGCACCGGGCGTGGCGAAGGTCACCCTCGCCTCGGGCACGAGCTCAACCGTCGTGCGGATCCCAGCGGGTGCTCGGGTGGAGAGCGCGTCGGCCGTCGCCGAGCCGGTTCCGGCCGTGCGGACCACCATCAGTGCAACCAACGTGTGGGACGGAGAACCTGCCATCGTTCGCGTGCGTGGCGCGATCCATGTGATCTACCTGCGCAACACGGGCGGCCTCTGGGAGCAGATCTCTTACGACGAGGGGGCGACGTGGACGACAGCCCAGCAGGTCGGCGGCGGCGCGACCGTGTTGGTGAACTCCAAGGCCGCGGCGGCGAACGCTTCGGGTCTGCACCTCGTTTACAGCGATCCGTCAGGCATTCACTACCGGAGGTGTACCGAAGACGGTGTGTGGACCGCTCCCGTGCAGGTCGCCACGGCGCCCGGACGGCTCCAGCTCACGGCAACGGATGAGGGTCTCGCGCTCCTCGTTCCGAACGTCGACACCTATCTCACGGTCAGCGACCCCGCTGGTCAAGCCTGGGGCGCGCTCACCCACTTCCCGAACTGGGAAGCGGTGCCGGCGTATGCCGCCATCACCCGCGGCAAGCTCCATCTCGTCCATGGATACACGACGGTCGGTTGGTTCTATCGAAGCGCGGACCCGCAGCGCTTCGCGGACGAGGCCGCCTACTCCCTTCCGGTCCAGATCAGCGAGCCGGGGAACGCGCTCGTGGGAGCGGCGTTCACGCGCGACGAGATCATCGTGGCGCGCGGGGTGTACCCGGCCGCCGTGACGATCCAGCGGTGCGCGCTGGAGCGCGACTGCACCAACCCCGACGAGTGGCTGCCAGAGCCGCCGAACGTCACGCCGTACCAGATGCGCGTCTGGCTCGCCCCCGGCAGCGACCGCGTGGTGAGGCTCATGTATGCCACGAAGAACATTGCGTACGGGGCCGCGGGGGGCTCGTCCTGGAGCGACCCGGCGCTCCTCGCCCAGACGCTGTCATTTTCGGAGCCCGCCTACCTCGTCGAGACCGACGACGTGCTCGCCGTCGGTCGTGCGACGGGATTCCAGTTCTCCCGGTCTCCGGGGCTGACACCGGCCGACGTCGCCCTTCAGGTCGGCGACGCTGGCGTGCAGCTCGCGACGTCCGGGTTGCTCGGTCAGTCCGTCCAGACGCGTGATCTGGCGGACGCGTTGAACGGGTTCCTGTCCACGCACCTCGACGGAGACGACGGAGCGGTCGACGGGTTCGTCGCCGTTCCGCTCACGCTCACCAGCTCCGGCGCGGGCCAGGTGGAGCTGTCGGATCTCGAGATTGCCTACACTCCCGCGACGTCCGTCGCAGGATTCTCGCAGCCCCCCGTCTTCTCTCCGGCGAGCAGCCCCGGCGTGCTCGACTCGTCGGTGCTCTCCACCCTCGCCGCGGGCCCGATCGCCGTCATGGATGGCGCGGGCTCGGTCCGCGCGGCGGTCCCGGTCTCCTCGTCCGGTGGTCTTTTCGTGGCGATCTTCGACGGGCGAGACCAGAGCGGTCTCCATCTACCGTCCGGCAGGTACTCGTTCGGCGCCGCCGGCGTCCCCGTGGCGGAGGTCGAGATCGACGACATCCCGCCCACCGTCGTGCTCCGGGCCGGTACGGAAGGAGCGTACGGCGGGCACGCCTCGATCTTCGGCTCGGCGGGTGACGCCGACCATGCCGGCACCGCGAAGAACTTCGCGCGGTACGTCCTCGACTACAGCACCGACGGCTTGACGTGGCGCCCCATCGCGACCGTGACCTCACCCGCCGATGGAGTGCTGGGGAAATGGGACACGCGGCAGCTTCCGGCCGGACCCGCGACGCTCCGCCTCACCGCGTACGACGTGGCCGGAAACTCGGCGACCACGTCGCGTGTGGTCGGCGTGTCTCCGCAGGCGCCGCTCGCGCCCGTCATCGACGCTCCCACCGTCGCTGGGCGACCGTTCGACTGCGCGACGTCATCCCTCGCGGTCGGAGGCGTGGCAGAGCCCGGCACCACCGTCACCGTGTTCGTGAACGGGGTGGCCGCGGGGACCAGCTCCTCCGACGGGAGGTGGTCGGTCACGGGCGTCGCGCTCCCCGAAGGCGTCGCGAGCATCACCGCCAGCGCGGCCCGCACTGGACTTTCCGGTCCGCGTTCCGAGGCCATCACCGTCGGGAGGTACCAGCTCCAGCTCGCGCTGGAGCTTCCCGAGCACGCGCCAGGGGGAACCGTCGTCAACGGGACGGCGAGCCTGTCGCGCACGAGCGTCGGCGCAGGCGTGCCACTGACGATCCGACTGTCGGCGCGCGACGGCGGGGGCAACGCCGCGGACATCGGGTTGAGCCCGGTGGAACAGCTCGTGTCGATCCCGGCATCCGGCGCCTTCACCTTCCCGGTCCAGCTCGGCGGTCCGGGCGTGCGCGACGGTGCGTACACGATCACCGCCGAGGTGGTCGAGGGCGGCCTCGTTCCCGCCCGGGCAGAGCGCGCGGTCACCTTCGACCCGGTTCAGCTCGTCGGCGCCACGCTCACGTCGGACAAGGCCGTGTACGGCTCGCTCCAGCTCGTCGGCCTCGAGGCGAGGCTCTCGAACGCTGGGACGTCCGACACGGGCGACCTCGTGGCGAGCATCACGGTCACGACGCCGGGCGGGCAGGTGATCGCGATGGGCCCGTACCCGGTCCCCCCGGTCCCCGCCGGCGCGTTCGCGACCATCGGCACGCTGTTCGGAGAGCCCCCGCTTCCGGCCGGGTCGTACGTCGCGGATGTGCTGGTCACCGACGCATGGGCGAACGTGCTCGCGACGGCGACCACCGGATTCGAGGTGCGCGAGGCCCTCGGGCCGGCCGCGCTCGCGGGGACGCTCGTCGTCACTCCTCCCGAGTACGACGTCGGACAGGTGCTCCAGGCCAGCTGGTCCATCACGAACGGCGGAACCGAAGGCAGCGTGGGCGTGTCGCTGCTGCTGGTTCGCCTCGCCGACGGGCTCGTGTTCGCGCGGCACGACCAGTCGATCCCGCTCGGTGTCGGCGCGACCTTCTCGTCGACGACGCCGCTCCCGTCTTCGGGGGCGGACGGCTGCGCCCTCGTCGTCCTCTTGGTCGGGAACGGCAGGGGGCTCGCCGCGCAATCCATCGAACCTGGACAGGATGCTTCGCCGCCCGTCATCAGCATCTCCGGCTTCGCGGACGGTGAGCACCGCAGCGAGGACGTCACGCCCGTCGTCCACGTCGCCGACGCGAGCTCGTTCACGTCGGAGGTGACGCTCAACGGTCAGCCGTTCGTGAGCGGCACGGTCGTCCCGGACGACGGCGAGTACTCGCTGGCGGTGCACGCGGTCGACGAGTGGGGTTACGCGGCGGATGCGATGGCCTCCTTCACGATCGACCGTGTTCCCCCGGGGATCACGGTGAGCGGGGTCTCGGAAGGAGAGCTCACCAACCAGAGCGTCTTCCCGGTGGTCACCATCACCGAGGCGCACGCCGCAAGCCACACCGTGCTGCTGGACGGCGCCGAGTGGGATGGGCTCCCCGTGGCCCTCGAGGGCGAGCACGTGCTCGAGGTTCACGCCGAGGACCTCGCCCAGAACTCCTCGGACGCGCTGGTGCGCTTCACGATCGACACGACGCCTCCGCAGATCGCCGTCGCCGGAGTCCTGGAGGGAGCTCTCTCCTTGGGGGCTGTCCAGCCGATCGTCTCGATCACGGAGGAGCACCCTCAAGCCCCAGCCTGGAATGCGTCGATCGACGGACAACCTTGGCTGGGCGATCCGGTCGCGACGGAGGGTGACTGGACCCTCGTCGTCACGGCGCAGGACGCGGCCGGGAACTCGGCTCCGCCGCTGGTCGTGAACTTCGGGATCGACCTCACTGCCCCGCGGATCGTGGTGTCGGGGGTGACGGACGGCCTGATCACGCATGAACCCGTCGTTCCCGTTGTTTCCATCGAAGAGCTCCACCCCGGCACGAGCGACGTGCTCCTCGACGGCCTTCCGTTCGTGGAGGGCACGGTGGTCACAGCCGAAGGCGAGCACGTGCTCACGGCCTCTGCCACCGACGCGGCCGGGAGGAGCGCGGTTCCCGTGCAGCTCGCGTTCAGCCGGGATGCGACGCCGCCGGCGATCACCATCGGTGGCGTCAGCGAAGGGGCGACCTACCTCGTGAGCGCCAAGCCGACGCTCGAGGTGAGCGAGCTCCATCCCGGCGTCCGCGAGGTGACGCTGGATGGCGTGCCGTTCACGGAGGGCACGGAGGTGACCGCGGACGGCTGGCACACCTTCGAGGTGTCGGCGAGCGACCTGGCCGGCAACACGGCAACCGCTGCGGTCACGTTCCGCGTGGTCGCCGTGCAGGCGAGCCTGACCGCGACGCTCGACTCCACTCCTCGCGTGATCATCGTGGTGAACTGCGCGGGTCAGCCGGCGAGCTGCGCGGACGCAAATGCGGCGGTGTTGAAGGCCGCGCTCGCCGAGGCGGGAATCCAGCACGAGGTCGTCCTGGATGGCGCGACCTTCCTCCAGAAAATCCGGGAGAACCGCCACAACGTCCGCGTCCTGTACCGGAGCGACTCGTCCGCGACGAACACCTTCTGGGAGCTCCGCGAGCTGACGTACGAGGGCGGCGGGGTCATCACGGTCAACGACGCCTCACCCGACAGCGACCCCAAGATCAGGGAGATCGTGGGCGTGACCACAAGCGGAAAGATCACGAACGTAGGGCCCGTCTCGATCGCGGCGGGCGACCTCGGCCCCGCCCGGACGGTCACCGTCACTGGGTCCGGAGTCGTCCAGACGCTCCAGAGCCCCACCGCGACCGGTGTTGGAGCAGCCTCCAAGGGGCTCGTCGTCACGACGCATCGTTACGGCGCGGGGCGCGCCGTGACGCTCACGCTCAACCCTGAGCAGAACGACACCGCCGCCATGAAAGACCTGCTCGTGCAATCCGTCCGCTTCGCGGCGGGAGGTGCCCTCGTCGCGGGCGTCCCCGGAGCCCCGCAGTACGTGAAGCTGCAGAGCGAGCTGCAGTCACCAGCGGGTCCGCTGGACTTCAAGCTCGACGCGTGGACCGGCGCTGGGCTCGTCCCGCTGACCGACGCCGGCGCGCCTACGACGCCGCCGCGAACCTGGACCTTCCCGCTGGCCGATGGGGCCCCGGCCTCCAGAACGCTCGGGGTGCTGTCGGGCGCGAAGGGGAGCTACACCGTTCTCGGCGAGCTGGGGGTCTTCACCGGAACGACCGCGAGGCGCGTCGCGGAGGCTCACGTCGACGTCACCATCACCGGCTCGATCACGGAGCTCAAGCAGAACGTGATCACGGCCACGCAGGCGATCCCCGCCGGACTCAACGACAGCGCAAAGGCCGCGGCGCTGACCGCCCTCGGGGCCGTCAACGCCACGCCCATGAACAAGGCGGAGTGCGAAGGCTCCATCACGAGCACGCTCCAGGCGTCGGACAGCCTGAAGCTCATCTCCGGGACCGCAGCAACGGACGCTCGCGTGAAGAGCGCGCAGCTGCTTCGTGCGTTGCAGGCTCTCTACCCGACGCTTCCCTGAGGTCCACGAACATGCTGCTCGTCCGGCGGAAACTCTGGTTCAAGGCGAGCGCCGTCTTCACGGCGTCGTCCATGCTGTGGTTCACGATCAGCGATTCGGCGCACGCGGCGAGCCGCGACGCGGCGAACCCGCGCATGGCGGTGGAGCAGGTCGCCGCGCAGCTCGGCGTCGATCCGTCCACGATCTCGGGCAAGAGCGACTCGGCGCTGGAGGGGCGCGTCTCCGAGCGACGGCGCCAGGCGCTGGCACGGCTCGAGGCACTGACCGGGCGGGAGCGCGAGCGCGCCGAAGTGGAGAAGCGGGCCGCCGAGATCCGGCGCGCGCACGCCCCCGATCTCCTCGCTGGCGTCGCGCGCGCGGCCGAGGACGCGCGCAGGGCCGCGACCGAGCGGACGTCGAGCAGAGAGCCCGTGACGCAGCGTGCGGCCATGAGCAGGCTCGCCGCCGCAGCCGCCGCGCTGGAGAGCACGACCCGTCGCGCCGACGTGCTCGGGCTGGGCGACGGCCCTATCGCCGGGCCGCTCTCCAAGGCGCGGAAACTCGCGGCCGCCGCGAAGCGCGCCGCGAGGTCGGAGGCCGGGGCCGGGGCCGAAGAGGTCCGCCGGCTGGCGCCACCCCGCCGGGTTGCTCTCGACGCCCGGTCCCGCCAGCCGAACCGGCCGCAGCGCCTCGCGCCCCCGGCGCCGCGGGACCGCGTGCCGCTCGGCGTCGTCCCGGACGCAGAGCAGCGCACGTTTTACGCCAGCCTGCTCGACGCGCTGGACGTGCAGGTCGAGACGGAGCTCGGCACGGTCGACCCGGCGCTCATCGCCGCCGGAATCGCGCCCGCCCCGATGCTTGCACTCGCTGGCCCTGCGTCCGACCTCGACGCGCTCCTCTCGCTGGCAGCCGGGGCGCTGCCACCGCCCGGAGCGGCAGATCTCGCGGACGGCCCCGATGCGCGGATGACGCCCGAGATCCGGGACGCGGCAGCCGCGCTGAGCGGCGACCCGATCGCGATCTACAACTTCGTTCACGATGGGTTCGAGCCGGAGCCCTACTTCGGCTCGAAGAAGGGCAGCGTGGGCGCGTGGGAGGAGCGCGCAGGAAACGACGCGGACCTCTCGAGCCTCCTCGTCGCGATGCTCAGGGCGGCGGGGATCCCTGCGCGATACGAGTACGGCACCGTGGACCTCACGGCCGAGCAGGCGATGGCCTGGACGGGGACGACGGACGTCTACCAGGCTGGCGACGCCCTCGCGACGGGCGGGATCCCGACAATCGTCGTCGACCGAGGAACCGAACGCGTGGTGCGTGTGGAGCACGTCTGGGTGCGGGCGTGGGTGCCGTACAGCAACTACCGCGGCGTCGCTCGGGCCGGCAGTAGGGCACTCTGGGTCCGCCTCGACCCGACGATCCAGCAGGCCCGGCTGCGCCCGGCGACGAACGTGCGGGGCAAGGTGATCTTCGACTACGCAAGCTTCCTCGCGCAGGTCGGGGGGCAGACGCCTCGCGAGGTCTTCGAGGGACAGCTCCGCGCCCACGCGCAGGCGAACGGCATCCCCTGCAGGAGCCTCGACGACTTCATCCCGGCCCGCGAGCGGATCCCGGATCAGCTCTCGCTCCTTCCGGCGGAGCTCCCTGCGCCGATCCACGCGCCGCTCGCGACGTTCGCAGGGTTCCCCGCCTGGATGCGGCACACCGCGAGCCTCGATCTCGGCGGACTGCAGGCCGCGCTGCCGCTCCCGGAGATCTACGGCCTTTCGCTGACGGTGCGCTACCGCGGCGCCACCGCCTCACACGAGGCGGCGATCACGGCGGCGGGTGGGATCGCGCAGCTGCCGCAGCCCTCGGCGGTCCGGGTGGTGCCGACCCTGGTCGTCGACGGGGTGGAGCGCGGCCGCGGCGCCGCGGTCATCCCCGGGACGGTCCAGGAGATGGCCGTGACCGTCGCGAGCCCTCATGACGCCACGGGGATCGTGCGTCACCAGCTCTACGCGGGCAGCGTGTTCGCGGTCGCTTTCCCCGTCGGGAAGGTCCCCGACTCCGTGGTCCAGCGGCGCGAGGCCGAGCTCTCGCAGGCGGTCCTGGCGGGCGCGGGGGGCGACGACGTCGAGGCGGCTCGTGGAAACCGCGCCCTCTGGCGGTACTTCTGGCACGTCACCCGGGACTGGGAGCGGATCTTCGGCCTCGAATGGGCCCGGGTCGGATTCGGCGTGTCGGAGGGAATCGCCGGGCGTTCGGTCGTGGCGCAGAGCCTCTACGACGTGCCCGTCAAGATCGAGCCGGGCAACTTCATCATCGACGTCCCGCGGCTCGTCGCGGGGCCCTATTCCGTCGACGGTCGGGAGCGAGACCGCATCCCGACCGTTTTCGAGCTCGCCGGATATGAGAGCAGCACCCGGGAGCACCTCATCTGGGAGGAGACCGTCCACTTCCCGTCGATCTCGACGGTCCGGATCCTCCAGGCCTCGCGCCAGCAGGGTCAGCAGGTCCGGACGCTCACAGCCGCGGATGCCGGCATGGTCTCGACGTTGCCGTTCTCCGAGTCGGCGAGGGAGGACATTGCGGACGCGCTCCATCGCGGCCTCGTCGTCACCATCGCCGAGCGTCCCGTGACGTGGGCGACCTACGCCAACGCAGAGGGGTACGTGCTGAAGGACCCGCGGACGGGCGGGGCGGACTTCCGGATCGAGGGGCTCTACAGCGGCGGCGCGAGCAACGGGGCTGGCGATCCGCCCGGCGGCGCCGGCTTCTGTCCGGCGTGCTCCGGCGCGGACGCGCCGGCGGCGTCGCGGGTGAGCCTCTCGGACGGCGCCATGTACTTCACCGAGACGGACCTCTCCGTTCCGGCGCGAGGCATCCCGGTCTCGTTCACGCGCCGCTACAACTCCAGGAGCCCGTACGGTGGGCGCCTCGGCGCGGGGTGGCAACACACGTACGAGGGGCGCCTGGTCCTCGAGCCCGGCGGCGACATCACCTACGTGAACGATCAGCTCGAGCCCCAGCGCTTCGGCCGCGCGGAAGATGGCAGCTACGTCGCGCCGGCGGGCTTCCACGAGCAGCTCTTCACGCTCCCCGACGGCTACCGCCTCGTCTTCAATGACGGGGTCGAATACCGGTTCCAGGCGGACGGGCAGCTTCTCGCGATCCAGGATCCGAGCGACCACGTCGTCCTGCTGCGCTACCAGTCCGGCCGCCTCTCCACGGTGAGCGACTCGACAGGGAGGACGGTCCTCACGTTCCTGTACGACGAGCTCGGGTTCCTCGAGTCGGTGAGCGATCACGCCGGCCGGCTCGTGCAGTTCGACGTCCAGGCTGGGAATCTCGTGGCGGTCACCGACGTCCTGAACGGTGTCCAGCAGTACGGCTACGACGCCTCCCATCGGATGACCAGCAAGACCGATCGGAACGGGCATGCCACGTTCGAGTTCTACGACGGGGCTGGACGCTGGATCGGCAGCGAGGACCCTGCCGGGTACGGTCGCGCCGTTTCGTACGACGCGCTCAACCGGCGCGCGCTCCACGAGGACAAGGCGGGCGCCATCACGCTGCACGAGTACAACGCGCGTGGGAACCCCGTCGCCGTCACCGATGCCCTCGGGAACAGGCGCGAGCTCCGCTGGGACGACGCCCACCACAAGGTCTGGGAGCGGGATGCGCGCGGGAACGAGACCACCTTCTCGTACGACGGCGAGGGCAATCTCCTCAGTCGAACCGACGCGCTGACCGGGGTCACGTCCTATACGTACGGCCCGAACGGTAGGGTCCTGACGGTCACCACGGGTGGCAAGCTCGTGGCGGAGAACACGTACGACGCTCAGGGACGGCTCGAGACCGCGATCGATGCCCTCAGGAAGGTGACGCGGTACGCATACACGCCCGACGGACTGCCGGGGGCCATCACCCAGCCTGGGAGCGCCATCACGGCGCTCGCCTACAACGACGACGGGACCGTGCGCAGCATCACCGATCCCGAGGGCGGCACGACCACGCTGGGGTACGACGCCAACGGGCACCTTCGCTCCGTCAAGGACGCCAACCTGAAGGAGCGGACGCTCGTGGCCGACGCCGCGGGCCGGATACGTTCCACCACCGACGCCATCCAGAAGACCACGACCTTCGAATACGATCCCGAGGGGAACCGCACGGCCGTCGTGGATGCAGCGCTCGAGCGGACCGAGTTCGCTTACGACGCCCTGAACCGGCTCGTCTCCGTCACGGACGCTACGGGCGCCGTCTCCAGAACGGACTACGACCCCGAGGATCGCGCCATCTCGCGATCCGACCCCCTCGGACGCACGACGCGATTCCGGTACGACGCGGTTGGCCGCCTGGTCGAGACGATCGACGCAGCCGGCGCGGTCGCCTCGCAGGGTTACTGCGCGGACGTCTCCACGCAGGCGTGCGCGTTCGTCGATCCACTCGGGAACCTGACGGAGGTTCAGTTCGACGCGGTCGGTCGGCCGACGACGACCACCGACGCGAGCGGGCGCACGACGATCGAGCACTACGACGCGTTGGGGCGTCGCGAGCGCACGGTCTCCGCGGGTCAGGAGACGCTGTACGCGTACGACGACGCGGGCCGTCTGACGAAGGTCACCGACGCGCTTCACGGTGCGACCGAGTACGGGTACGACGACCGGGGAAACCGCGTCAGCGTGACCGACGCGAACCTGAACACGACGCGGTTCGGCTACGACAAGGCGAACCGGCTCGTCTGGGAACGCAACCCGGTGCAGGCCGAAGGGAGCGAGACGCGTTACGAGTACGACGCCGCCGGGAACCGGCGCTTCAAGACGGACGGCAACGGCTGGCGCACGGAGTACGTCTACGACGCGAATCGCCGGCTGACGAACGTCCTGTTCCAGGACGGAACGACCTACGAGTTTGCGTATGACGCCCGCGGAAACCGGACGCTCGAGAAGAGCTCCACGCACGAGCGCGGCCTCGCTTACGACGAGCTGGGGCGGCTCGCCCGCGTGGAGGATCGCACACTCGGGCGCGTCATCACGTACGGCTACGATGCGGCCGGCCAGCGGCGCGAGATGCAGGTCGACACGGGCGAGGTGACCCGCTACCACTGGGACACGCTGGGGCGGCTCCTCGAGCTCACCGACCCGCAGGGCGACACGACACGCTTCGGCTACGACGCCGCCGGGCGGCGGACGAGCGCGACGTACGGCAACGGGACCCGCGCGACGTACGGCTATGACGCGATCGGGCAGGTGCTCTCGGTCGCGTACCTCGACCGGTCGGGTCAGGTGCAGACGGCGTTCGGGTACGGGTACGACGAGGCGGGGAACCGGACCCACAAGGCGTTCGGGGACGGAACGAAGGAGACATACGGCTACGACGGGCTGAACCGGCTGGTCCAGGTGGACTACCCGTCCGGCCGGCACGTCGAGTACGGGTACGACCGGGTCGGGAACCGGACGTCGCTGCTCGACGGCCAGAAGACCGGAGCGACGAGGTGGGCGACGAGCGCGACGGCGAGCGCTGCGATGGATCCGGCGGCGAACGCGACGGGGACGCCCGACTCGTGGTCGTGGGCGACGAGCGCGAGCACGGGATGGCTCGAGACGACCTATGGTTCCGCGTCGCGGGTGACGGCGGTCCGGGTGCACGAGGTCGGTGGAGCTCCGCTGGTGACGCGGATCGACCTCATCGAGGAGAGCGGGGCGTCGCACTCGGTTTACAGCGGCGGCGACCGGACGCCGCAAGTGGGCTGGCTAGTGGTGCCGGTGCCGCTCACGCCGTACCGGGTGAAGAAGGTCAAGGTGTACGCGGGCTCGTCGGCTGCCTCGGTGATCCGCATCGACGCGGTGGGGCTGGACGGGCCGGCAGAGGAGACGTACGCGTACAACGGTTTCAACCAGCTGCTGGCGGTGAACGCCGGCGATGGCGCGCTGACGACCTTCGGATATGACGGGAACGGGAACCAAACGTCGAAGGCGGTGAGGGCGGGCTGGGTGACGCAGCGGACGACGTACGGCTACGACGCGGACAACCGGCTGCGGGCGGTGACGACGCCTCTGGCGCCCGCGGGTGAGCCGCTGGTGCAGTGGGCGTCGAGCGCGACGGCGAGCTCGCAGCTGATGCCGTCGGGGAGCTGGACGGCGGCGCAAGCGACGGGGGCGCCGAACACGAACGGGTGCATCTCGAGCGGCCAGGCGTGGGCGCCGGCGGGGACGAGCACCGCTCCGGAGTGGCTGCGGGTGGAGTACGCGACGCCGGTGAAGTCGGTGGGGGTGAAGGTACACGAGACCAGCGGGGCGGGGTCGGTGACGAGGGTGGAGGTAATCGACGAGGGCGGGGCGTCGCACGAGGTGTGGACCGGGCAGGATAGGACGTTCTGTGGCGAGTGGCTGGAGGTAAAATTCCCGGAGACGGCGTACCGGGTGATGGCGGTGACGCTCTCCACCGGCGGTGTGGCACAGGAGCAGATCGACGCAGTGGGGCTGGTGTCGGAGCCGGCGCCGACGGGGACGCTCACGAGCACGTACGAGTACGACGCGAACGGGCTGAGGACGTACAAGTCGGACAGCGCTGGGGAGACACGGTACCTCCTGGACGGGCTCTCGGTGGTCGCGCAGTACGAGCCCTCGGGGGAGCGGCAGGCCTGGTACACGCAGAGCCTGGCGCGGATCGACGAGGTGCTGTCGGTCGTGAACGAGCAGGGGAAGTTCTGGTACCAGGCGGATGCGCTGGGAAGCATCTACGCGCTGACCACCGCGGCAGGCGACGTGCGGGCGCGGGGCGGGTACGACGTGTTCGGCGAGGCCGTCGCGATGGGCGGCACGAGCGTCGGGCAGCCGTTCGGGTTCAGTGGGCGCGAACACGATCTCGATGGCGCGCTGGTCTACGCGCGCGACAGGTATCTGTCGACTTCCACAGGACGATGGACGCAAGCGGATCGTTTCGCATTCGCCGATGGACCGAATCAGTATGGCTACGTGCGCGGCGACCCAACGAACCTGAGAGACCCCAGCGGCAAGTTCGCGAGTAACCGTTCACGCCCAGAAGTCCCATGAGATCGATCGCTTGGGCGAGGGGGATCGACACTCGGTGAAGGATGTGATCTACGCTCCCTGTGCCGGAGCTGGATCCACGCGACGCGCGCATCG
>Ga0184637_10000044_pt1 | contig 75740 bp, 71 predicted proteins | sample PLM3_127_b2_FD_133143 | JGI IMG/M metagenome (GOLD analysis project Ga0184637, IMG submission 133143) | Groundwater sediment microbial communities from an aquifer in East River, Colorado, USA - PLM3_127_b2 | ecosystem: Environmental > Terrestrial > Soil > Riparian zone | place: USA: East River...
CAAGGGCGGGTACTCCCCCGATCTGATTCGCGTCCGCGAGGGGGTACCGCTGCGCCTGGTATTCGATCGCCAGGAGTCCGGCGATTGCACCGAGCGAGTGGTCTTCCCCGACTTTCGGGTCAGCAAGAGCCTCCCGGCCTTCAGCAAGACCGCGGTCGAGCTGGTACCGGATCGGTCGGGCCGCTTCCCGTTCGCCTGTGGCATGAACATGGTCCATGGGGAGCTGCTCGTCGAGCCGGCATCGGGCGACGGCGACTGGGAGGTCGGGATCGAGGCCGGCGCTACAGGCGACGCCCTGACGGGGGCCCCGGCAGATGGCCACACCCACGACGTCGCGCGGGCGGTCGGAGTGGGACCGCGCCTCGAAGTCGCCGAGATGACCGCGGTCGAGCTGGCGCTTCGCGGGGACGGCGTCACCTGCCCAAGCTGCGTGCGGAACATCGAGGCGGCCGTGGATCGTCTGCCCGGCGTGTCCGGCGTCGATGTCAACTACGGCGCTGAGCGGGTCACCGTCAGCTTCGACGCCGAGCGCATCGACGTCGAGGCGATCAAGGCCGCTGTCGGCGAGGCCGGCTACAAGGTCGAAGAGCGCCACGACCCGGGCTCGGCGGAGACGGAGGACACCGAGGCTGCGGCCCGGCGGGCCGAGATCGCCGATCTGAGTCGCCGGGTCCTAGTCTCCGCGCTTCTCACCCTGCCGGTCTTGGTGCCGATCATGGCCCGCGACTTCCTCGGCGTCGAGGACCTGCCCGGGCTGCTGTTCGACCACTGGTTCCAACTGGCCCTGATCACGCCCGTGATGCTCTATGCCGGCTGGCCGATCCACAGGACGGGCTGGCTGACGCTGCGCAACCGCACGGCCGACATGAACACCCTGATCACGGTTGGCACCACCGCGGCGTTCCTCTACAGCCTGGTTGTCACCGTCGCCCCGAGCCTTCTGCCGTCGGATCTCCGCGAGGTCTACTTCGAGGTCGTCGGGGTGATCGTCACCCTGATTCTCCTCGGACGGCTGTTCGAGGCCCGTGCCCGGGCCGGAACCGGCGAGGCGATCCGCAAGCTCCTCGGCCTGCGGGCCAAGACTGCGCAGGTCGTCCGTGACGGCTCCGAGCAAGAGGTCCAGATCGACGACGTCGAGCCGGGAGACGTCGTCGTCGTTCGCCCGGGGGAGAAGGTTCCCGTCGACGGCGAGATCGTCGAGGGCCGCTCAACGCTCGATGAGTCGATGGTCACGGGCGAGTCGCTGCCGGTGACGAAAGAGGTGGGTGATGAGGTGATCGGGGCGACCCTCAACCAGACCGGCGCCTTCCGCTTCCGCGCCACCAAGGTCGGCCGCGAGACGATGCTGGCCCAGATCATCAGGCTGGTGGAGGAGGCGCAGAGCTCGAAGGCGCCGATCCAGCGGCTCGCCGACCGGGTCGCCAGCTACTTCGTCCCGGCGGTGATCTTCATCGCGATCGCCACCTCCGTCGTTTGGTTCGACCTCGGCCCCGAGCCGCCCGTGACCTTCGCCCTGGTCAGCGCCGTCGCGGTGCTGATCATCGCCTGCCCCTGCGCCTTCGGCCTGGCGACTCCGCTTTCGATCATGGTCGGCACGGGCAAGGGCGCCGAGAACGGGACCCTGATCCGCTCGGCAGAGGCGCTGGAGAGCGCCCAGCGCCTGGACGTGATCGTCCTCGACAAGACCGGGACGATCACGCGCGGCGAGCCTGCCCTGACCGATGTCGTGGTGGCCGGTGACCTCGACCAGGCGCAGTTGCTGCGCGTTGTCGCCTCGGCCGAGCGCTCCTCGGAGCATCCCCTGGCCGCGGCGATCGTCCGCGGCGCCGAGGAGCGAGGGGTAGAGCTCTCCGACCCGGCCGAGTTCGCCTCCGCGACTGGCAAGGGCGTGCGGGCCAAGGTTGAGGGGCGAGAGGTCCTTATCGGAAACCGGCGGCTGTTCGAGGAGGCCGGGATCGCCACCGAGGCCCTCGCCGACGCCGCCGAGGGCCTGGAGGCAGACGGCAAGACGGCGATGCTCATTGCCGTCGACGGTAGGGCCGCCGGTGTCCTCGCGGTCGCCGACACGGTCAAGGAGGACTCGGCGGCGGCGATCGAGGCACTGCGCGCCCTGGGGCTCGAGGTGGCGATGATCAGCGGCGACAACCGCCATACGGCCGAGGCCATCGCCCGCCGCGTCGGGATCGAGCGCGTGATGGCAGAGGTCCTGCCGCAGGACAAGGCGGTCGAGGTCCGCCGCCTTCAGGAGCAGGGTCGGTTGGTGGCGATGGTCGGTGACGGGATCAACGACGCGCCGGCGCTCGCGCAGGCCGATGTCGGGATCGCGATCGGCACCGGCACCGACGTCGCCATCGAGGCCGCCGACGTGACCCTGGTCTCGGGTGAGCTGCGAGGGGTGGTCACCGCGATCACCCTGAGCCGGGCGACGATGCGAAACATCCGGCAGAACCTCTTTTTCGCGTTCGCCTACAACACGGCCGGGATCCCGATCGCCGCCGGAATCCTCTATCCGGTGTTTGCGCTGCAGCTCAGCCCGGTGATCGCCGCCGCCGCGATGGCGATGAGCTCGCTGTCGGTGGTCCTCAACGCCAACCGCCTGCGCGGATGGCGCGCCGTCACCGCGCCCTGATCAAGCACCGAGCTCGCGGCCGCGCGCTCTCTTAAGACAGCGTTCAGCTTCGGGATCCACGATTACGACACGGTGTCGTCGATGCATGCGCCGCAAGGGTAGACCGGTGCCGCTCCTGCTCGCCTTCGCGTTCATCGCCGGCTTCGCCACGTGCCTCTCGCCGTGCGTCCTTCCTGTGCTCCCGGCCGTCCTCTCGGGAAGCGCGACCGGTGGGAGGCGCCGGCCGCTGGGGATCGTCACCGGCCTCGTGATCTCGTTCACCCTCGCCACGGTCGCGCTGGTCTACCTGATCGCGGCCCTCGGGTTGCCGAACGACCTGATGCGGACGTTCGCCGTAGTCGTGCTCCTCGCGTTCGGCCTCTCGCTGCTCGTCCCGCGGGCGCTGGAGCGCTTCGAGGCGTGGGTGAGCCGCGCCGGCTATGCGCCGCGCGGGCGAGAAGGGGACGGTTTCGCCTCAGGCGTGGGCCTGGGCTTCGGCCTCGGCTTCCTCTACGCCCCCTGCGCCGGGCCGATCCTGGCCGGTGTGATCACGGTCTCCGCGGCGCAGACGTTCACCGCCGCGCGGCTGGCGGTCGCGTTGGCCTACGCGCTGGGCTCGGCCCTGGCCCTGTACCTGATCATGCTCGGGGGGCGGCGTCTGGCCGGCCCGATCGCCCAGCGGAGCGTACGGGTGCAGCAAGGCATGGGAGCGCTGATGATCGTCGTTGCCGTCCTTGTCTTCGCCCAGGTCGACGTGCGGTTCCAGACCGCGGTGGCCGCCAACCTACCCGGCTTCCTCGCCGGCCCCGGGGAGGGGCTTCAGGAGCAGGCCGCCGAGTCCGGGCTTCTCGACGAGCTGAACGGGCCGCTCACTCACCCGGTGGGGTTGGCCCAGGCACAGCGGGGCAGGCGTCTGCCGAACCTCGGTCCCGCGCCCGAGCTCACCGACACCCAGCAGTGGTTCAACACGCCGCGCGGCGAGCCGCTCTCGATCCGAGAGCTAACCCGGGAGGAGGGAGGAGTGGTGCTGATCGACTTCTGGACCTATACGTGCATCAACTGCATCCGCACCTTCCCGCACCTCAGGGCGCTCGACGAGACCTACCGCGAGGCGGGTCTGACGATCATCGGAGTCCATTCGCCCGAGTTTCCTTTCGAAAAGGAGGCCGGCAACGTCGCCGCGGCGATCGAACAGAACCGGCTCGAGTATCCCGTGGTCCAGGACAACAATCTCTCGACCTGGGACGCCTTTCGCAACGCCTACTGGCCGGCCGACTACCTGATCGATGCCAGCGGCGACCTACGCTACGTCCACTTCGGCGAGGGCGACTATGACGCCAACGAGGCCGCCGTGCGCTCGCTTCTGGTCCAGGCCGGGGCGAGGAAGCTCGAAGCGAGAGCCGAGGCGAGGACCGAGCGCGCCGCCGCAGGCGTGCGGACGCCCGAGTCCTATCTCGGCGCCGAAAGGGCGGCGAACTTCGTCAACCCGTTCCTCGGGGAGGCGATCACTCCGGGCTCACACGACTACGCGTCCGTTCGGGAGCCGCTGCCACAGGACTCCCTCGCCTACGAAGGCGGCTGGGAGATCGCCGATGACGGGGCCACGGCGGTCGAGGGAGCGCGGCTGCGGCTGAGCTTCGAGGCGAGCAAGGTCTTCCTCGTACTCGGCTCGCCGGACGCGCCGCGCGAGATGCGCGTCCTGCTCGACGGCAAGCCGATCGTCAACCGCCTTGCCGGCGACGATGTCCGCGACGGCGTGGCCACGATCGGTCAGCAGCGCCTCTACCGGTTGGTCGAGCTGCCGAAGGTCGAGCGGCACGAGCTGACCTTGCTGCCGGAGTCGGGGATCTCCGGCTATGCGTTCACCTTTGGCTAGGACGACCTAGCGCTCCGGCGGGTGATTTCGCCCCGCGTAGCCTGTGCGCTCGTAGCTGAGCGACGCGAAGCACTCGCGGGCGCGTCATTGGATTGGGCCGCTGGCGCGCCGTGGGCGCACGGGAGCGCTGTCCCTCGCGTGGGCCACCCAGATCCCGATCGCTGCGACGATGAGCAGCGCCAGGCTCATCCACTGGGCGATCTCCAGGCCGAGCGCGAGCTCGGCGGAGTCTGAGCGCAGGAAGAACTCGAAGAAGCGCCCAACCGCGAACAGCGCGATCACGAGCCACATCAGCGCGAGCGGCCGCTTGAGGCGCTTGCGCAGCGGCCAGGCGATCGCGAACACGATTGCCGCGATCAGCACCTCGTAAAGGCCACCGGAGTGGTAGGCGACGTCGGGGCTCGGGGTCAGCGCGTCCGGGTGCGTGTTGCGAACGCCGAGGAAGAAGTCCGTCACCGGCCCGTAGTGCTCGCCGTTGATGACGTCGCCGATGCGCCCCACCGCAATGCCCAGCGGTAGGCCGGCCGCGATCGCGTCGAGGTAGGAGACGCTCAGCCGCTCGCGCCGGATGTAGTAGGCGATGCCGAGGGCGGCCGCGATGAAGCCGCCGTAGAACGTGAACCCCGTGGCGGAGAACCACGCGTCCGGGTCGTCGAGCCGGCCGTGCTCGAGCAGGTAGAACGCCCGCCCGCCGACGAGCGCGCCGACGACGAGGATCAGGCCCACCGCGTACAGGCGCTCGGGCTCGAGCCCGCGCCGACGGGCGTCGTAGGCCGCCGCCAGCCCGCCGACCACGATGCCGACCGCGATCATCAGCCCGTGCCAGGCCACGGTGACCGGCCCGATCTCGATGGTCGGGTCGATGCCGATCGTGATCACGGCTGCTGCGGAGCCCCCGAGAGTCATCGCGTTGTCATTCTGGACCCGGGAATGGCCGGGTCGGTGCGCCGTGGCTACTACACTCCATAGCAGATCGTCCTTGGTAGAAGGTAAGTCTGGTCTTCTGCGGCGGCTCGTCGGGCGCCGCCCGGGTCGGCTGGCGGCCGTCGCTGTTACCGCGACCACGGTGCTGGGCCTGAGCGCTCCGGCGGCCTGGGGCCACGCGGCCTTCCTCGAGTCTCAGCCGGAAGCTGGAACGCGGCTGGAGAGCGGCCCGGGCGAGATCCGCCTGGAGTTCACGGAGCCTCTGAACCCGGCCCTCACCCAGGCGACCTTGCTCGATGCCTCCACCGGGGAGGAGGTTCCGACGCAGGTGGTTGCCGGCGAGGAGAAGGAGCTGATCATCCGGCCGCAGGAGCGCCTCGGCCGAGCCCCCTACGAGGTCGATTGGCAGACCGTCTCCACCGTCGATGGCCACACGCTGGAGGGCTCGTTCGGCTTTGGGGTGCAAACGGCGCCGACCCAGACCGAGCAGGACGTGGAGCAGAGCCCGCTCGCGCGCGACGGCTGGCTCCGCATCGGTGCCCGAGCGCTGCTCTACGCGGCGCTGTTCTTCTTCGCCGGCGGTGTGCTCAACGCCGCGCTGCTGGCCGGCCGCTCCGAGCCGGGCGCTTGGCTCGTGCCGCGGCGCGTTCGTCCCCTGCTGGCGCGCGCGGGCACGGACCCCGACGCCACCTGCGAGCAGGTGTGGGCGCGTACCCTCGAGGTTGGCTGGTTGGCGCTGGGGGCCGCGGTCGCCGTTGCCCTGGTGGAGGCCAGCGACGCGAGCGGGAGCCTGAGCGCTCATGCGGTGAGCGACTTCCTGCTCTCCAATGGCGCCGGCCTCGCCCGGGTGGGAACCGTTGTGGCGATCGCGATCGCCGTCCTCCTGGCTCGCTCGATGCGCGTGGCCGCCTCGGTGGCCGTGGCGCTCGCCTTCCTCACGATTGCGCTCAGCGGGCACGCCAACTCCGCCGAACCGCGCTCGTGGGCCGTCGTCACGGACTCGGTCCACCTGCTCGCGGCGGCGATCTGGATCGGTGGCATCGCCCAGATCGCAGTGGCCTGGTTGCCGGCGATCCGGAGCCTGGACGCTGAGTCCCGCTTGGCCGTGATCGGGTCGGTCTTGCCGCGCTTCGGCCGCGTCGCCCTTCCGGCCTTCCTCGTTGTCGCTGCCACCGGCCTGACCAACGCGCTGATCCAGCTCGGCCACGTCTCGGCGCTGTGGGAGACTCCCTACGGGCGCGTGCTGGCGGCGAAGATCGTCCTCGTCGGGCTCATTGCCGTGGCCAGCTACGGTCACGCGCTGCGGATCCGCCCGCGCCTTCTGGCCGGCAACCCTCAAGCTACCCCGGCCCTGGAGCGCCGTCACTGGCACATGCTCTCGGCCGAGCCCCTGCTCGCCGTCGGCGTCATCGCCGCCGTCGCCACGCTTGTTGCGTTCCCGCTCCCGCCGCGACAGCTCGGCGAGGCGGACGAGGCTCGCGCTCAGGCGCCGTGCGATCCGTGCTCGCTCCCGCCCGCCCGCCCGGGCGAGCTGGCCGTCGCCGCGCAGGCCGGCTCGCGAATCGCCGCCTTCTGGCTCCGTCGCGACGGCGAGGGGATCGCGGGGACGCTCAGGCTTCTGAACTCAGACACCAGGCTGGTGGACGCGCCGGTCGAGCTCCCTGGGGGCGAGCTCGAGGACTGCGGGCTCGGCTGCTGGCGGCTCGCGCTTCCGGCGACCGCCGACGAGCTCGCGATCTCGGTTGAGCAGGACGGCGAGTGGTACAGGGCCGCAGTGCCCAGCCGCTGGGCAAGGGGGCGCGACCGGGCCGCCGAGCGCCTCCTCGGGAGGGCTCAGGCGCGGATGCGCGCGCTGCGAGCCCTGCGCGCGCGCGAGGAGCTGACCAGCGGCCCCGGAAGCTTCGTCGCGACCCACTACCGCTTCCAGGCTCCCGACCGGATGGCCTATCGGACGAGCGCGGGTGCGCGCTCGATCGCGATCGGCAACGACCGATACGACGCCGTCGGCGCCGAGCGCTGGCAGAGGGAAGGCTTCGGCGCGGGCGGGTTCGAGCTCGCGGAGTTCTTCCGCTGGACCATTTACGGTCAGGCGGTGCGCCGTCTGGCGGGCGGGAGGGAGGCCGGCCAGGAGACGATCATGCTGGCGGTCTTCGATCCCTCGATCCCGATCTGGTACCGCCTGACGATCGACGGGGAGCGCTTCCGCGTCCGCGGCGAGCGGATGGTCGCCCCCGGACACTTCATGGACCGCCGATACCTCGGCTTCAACCGGCGGGTGCGGATCGAGCCGCCGCGATGAGTCTGGAGGCCGCGGGCGCTTCCCCCTCTCGCTGGCGCAGCCTGCCGCGGCTCCTCGCGATCGTCGGCGTGCTGCTCTTCCTCGGCCTTCTGGCTTACGGGCTGGCGACGAAAGGGGAGAGCACGCGCGTCGACGAGAGCCTGGCCAGCGGCGACGCGCCGCTGGCGCCGAGCTTCGACCTTCCGATACTCGCGCCGGGGACGCTTCCGCCCTCCCTGGAGCGCGACCTCTCCTCAGCGTTCGCCGACGGCCAACTCTCGCTGGCGGAGCTCGAGGGCACCCCCGTGATGCTCAACTTCTGGGCCTCGTGGTGCATCCCATGCCGCGAGGAGGCTCCGCTGCTGCAGGACGCGTGGGGGCGCTTCGGGCCGAAGGGGGTCCTGTTCCTCGGCCTCAACATGCAGGACCTCACCGACGATGCCCGCGGGTTCCTGGACGAGTTCGCGATCACATACCCCTCGGTCCGCGAGCCGAGCGACGAGATCGCGCGGGCCTACGGCACCACGGGGATCCCCGAGACCTACTTCATAAGCCGCCGGGGAAGGGTTGTCGGCCACGTGATCGGCGTGATCTCGGAGCGGCAGCTCGCGGACGGGGCGATCGCCGCCCGCAGTGGCCGCGTGATGGGCACCGAGTCGGGTGGGGCGCGCCGCCCGCAGCGCTAGCGTGCGGGGATCGCTACGGCTCCAGGCCGGGTGGCAGCTCCTGCTCGCTGCCGTACGCGACGACGACCTCCTGTCCGTCCTCGAGCACGAGGTCGCCGAACTTCCGCGAGGGCTCACCGTCGACCCACATTCGCACCTTGTCGGAGCCGCTGGCCTTATGGAGCCCGAGTTGCCGGGGTGAGAAGGGGACGCCCCAGACGTCGAAGAACTGCCCCAGGGTGGGCTCGGCGGCGTTCTCCACGTGGATCACGCCGCTTGGGTCGTGGGTGTGCAGGCCGGCCATCAGCTCCGGCGGTCGGCTCGGGTCGATGCCGATGTTGACGGGGATCGGGACCTGCTCGCCACGGGCATACACCGAGAGGCGCGGGTGGATGTGGGCGCCGCCGGCGGCGGTGTCGCTCATCGTCGGCACGCCCGCCTCGACGCGGCGCTCCTCGAGCCCCTCGTAATGAGTCCCGAACGCCCCTTCGGTGCTGGCCGAGCCCGCGTCGTCGCCGGAGGAGGCGGCGAGGATCACCGCGGCGATGGTCGCCGTCAACAGGACTGCGGCGCTGATCGCACCGGCGACGCGCCGACGCTTCTCTTTCGCCGCCGCTTCACGCTCCGCCTCAAGTCGCTCCTGTCGCCGGCGCTCGCGCTTTTCGACCTCGCTGACCATTGCTACTACAGCCTGTCGCAGACACGATACACTACGGCCTCGCGTAGTCGATCCCCACGTCGTAAGGAGAAGTCATGGAGAACCTGCTCTGGCTCCTGCCGTTGCTCGCCTGCCCGGTCGGGATGGTGCTGATGATGGTGTTGATGGGCAAGGGGATGGGGCGCAAGTCCAATGAGGCCGAATCAACGCACTCCGTCGAGGAGCTGCGCGCCGAGCAGCAGCGCCTGGCGGCGGAGGTCGCGAAGCTCGAGCACCGAGACGGCAGCCACGCGGCAGGCTCCGAGCGCACACCCGAACGTACGTGAGTCTCCGCACGCATCGGCTGATGCTCCGGGGCATCCTGCAGCGGCCAGTCTAGGATTTCGTAGGTGCCTCGTCGCAAGCCACCACCGCCACTGTCCGCGCTCGAATCCGAGGTCATGGAGGAGATCTGGCGGCACGACGAGGTCACGGTGCGGCAGGTCCTCGAGGCCCTGAATCGGGAGGCCAAGAAGCGGGCCTACACGACGATCATGACGATCATGAACCGGCTCCACGCCAAGGGCATGCTGAGGCGTCGGCGCAGCGGGAAGAGCGACATCTACCGCCCGGTGATGTCCCGCGAAGATTATCTCGAGGCTCGGGCGCGAGCCGAGGTCGACGAGCTCGTCGCCGACTACGGCGAGGTCGCACTCGCACACTTCGCCCGCCAGCTCGAGACCATCGATCCGGATCGCCGCCGCCGGTTGCGCAAGCTGGCCGGGGAATCGTGACTCGGGAGCGAAGCGCCAATCGACTTTATCGCCTGCATCTGGGCCTGGGCGGGGTGGGCGTTGCGCTGGTGGCGGGCACGATCGCGTTCGTGGCCGCTGGCGTCGACTTCGGCTTGCCATCGCCGGCCAGCGTGGCCGCGGCCTGTGATCGCTGGCTCTCGGCCGGGGGGCCGGGCGCTGTACTCGCCCTCGCCGTGGCCGCGGCGGCTCTTGCCAGCCTGGGGCTTGGCCTGCGTTCGGCACGGCGCCAGCTCGCCGCGAGCCGGCGCCATATGGAGGCGTTGCCGATCTCCGATCAGGTGATCGCAGTGGAGGGCGCGAGCTGCCGGCTGATCGAGACGCCGGCGCCCCAAGCGTTCTGCGCCGGATACCTGCGGCCGCAGGTGTATCTCAGCCGCGGTGCCACCGAGGAGCTGAGTCGCGAGGAGCTGCGAGCGGTGGTGAGTCACGAGCTGCATCACGTCCGCCGGCGAGATCCGCTGCGCCTGCTCCTGGCCCGGTCCCTGGCCGACGGCCTTTTCTTCATCCCCCTGCTGCGGCGCAGCAGCGAGCGCTATGCGGCCCTGGGCGAGCTGGCGGCAGACGAGGCGGCGGTCCGACGGCTGGGCCGGCGTGGACCGCTGGCCTCGGCCTTGCTGAGATTCTCCGGGCCGGACGCGCAGCCGGCGCCGGTGGTGGGGGTCGCTCCCGAGCGCGTCGACCACCTGTTGGGCGACCCCGAGGTTGGGCGCTGGCGACTGCCGGCATCGCTCGCGGGGCGCAGCGCGGTGACCCTGGTCGGGCTCGCGGCGCTGCTCGCCGCTCTCGCCCACGGCCTCTTCGTCGCCAACCTCGACTTGCCGATCCTGCTCGCCGCTGGCTGCATGGCGGCCATGATCGGCGGGCCGATCGCGCTGGCTGTGGGAGCGGTGGTGGTTTCGCGCAGGGCCCTCCGCGCTCGGCGAGCCTGAGAATGACCGCCGGGATAGGCGAGCGTGTGCTCGTCCACAGGCCCGGGTAGAGGATGAAACGATGATGATGGATGGCTCGACCCTGATGACGATCGCCATGGTCGTGATGATGGTGGTGATGATGGGCGGCATGGTCGCGGTCGGTGCCTGGGCGTTGATCCGGCGACGAGGGAAGCGCGATCGCTGATCTTCAGCGGCCGGGCTGATTGCCGAGTGCGAAGCGCTCGGGCTCGGCGGCGAAACGTCGGACGCACTCCAGCGAGCAGAATCGATACTCGGTGCCGTCGTGGATTACCATGCCGGCCTGTTGCGCGGGGTCGACCGCCATGCGGCAGACAGGATCGATGGGCAACTCCGCCCGCTCATCCACACCACCGACGGGGAGGGCTCGGAACAGCAGCACCGGCTCGGCGACGTTGCGAAAGCGATGACGGCCGTGTTCCACCAAGTCGATCTCGCTGAGCTCACCCGCGGCAAGGCGGGTTGCCCCGGTCAGCAGGATCTCGCCGCCGCTCGCCGCACCCGAGACGCGGGCCGCCAGATTCACCGTGGCCCCGAACCAGTCGTTGCCACGCCGCAGCGCGGGTCCGGTGTGCATGCCGACGCGCACGCTCGGGAAGCCGTGGCGGACGCCGATCTCGCGGGCCAAGCGCAGACCGAGGCGAACCGCGTCAGCTGGCTGTGGAGCGTGGACCATCAGGGCATCGCCGATCGTCTTTACCTCGCTCGCGTGATGCTGGTCGAGCGCGGCCCGAGCGTCGGCGAAGAAGTCTTCGGCCACGCTGACCGCCTCCTCGTCGCCCATCACCTCGGTCAGGGCCGTGAAGCCGGCCATGTCGGCGAAGATGAAAGTGTGCTGTTCGGACGCACCTCCCACGAGCCGACTTATAGAGCCTGGCCGTGCCCGACGCTCAACGACCAGGTTGCGCCGGGGTGCGGGCCGGAGTTAGGCGCCGTCGGCCGCAAGGTCCAGCCAGTTCGCGAACAGACGGCGGGCGGGGGGGTGGAGCTCGCCCGCGCGGCGCTCCACGTCGGCGATGAACGCAGCCCCCCGCTCCTCGCCGAGCGTCTCGGCGAGCGAGCGGCGGTAGGCGGGCACCTCGCCCCACTCGCGTGCCATCTCGCCCGTGACCTCGAGGTGGAACTGCACGCCGTAGGCGCGCTCGCCCGCCCGGAAGGCCTGGTTGGGCACGAGCGGTGATCGCGCCAGGCGCACGCCCCCGGAGGGCAGGTCGAAGGTGTCGCCGTGCCACTGCAGCGAGGGGAGCCGCTCGTCGAGACCGGCGAACAGCGGGTCGTCGCGCCCCTCGGCGGTGAGCTCCACCGGGAGCAGGCCGACCTCCGGGCGCTCGGCCTCGTACACGCGGGCGCCGAGCGCGGCGGCCAGGAGCTGCACCCCGAGGCAGACGCCGAGGAAGGGGCGGTCGGCCTCGACCGCGTCGCGCACCAGTTGCTTCTCCGCGGCGAGCCACGGGTGATCGGCGTCGTCGCCGGCGCCCATCGGACCGCCCATCGCCAGCACGGCGTCGAACTCGCGCCAGTCGGGGAGCGGCTCGTTCTCGTCCAGCTCCACCGGGACCGGCTCCACGCCCCGCTCGCGCATCACCTCGGAGAACACGCCCGGGTGCTCGCAGGCGATGTGCTGGAGGACGAGGACGCGCATCGCGCTGGACGTCAATCCCCGAGCGCCAGCGGCTTGTCCATCCCCGCGAACGGGATCCCCGTGACCAGGGAGCTTTCGAGCGTCAGCGCGCGCATGTCCTCTGGCTCCAGGTCGTGCACGTCCGACTTTCCGCACGCGCGGGCCATCATCTGCATCTCCATCGTCATCGAGTTGAGGAAGTGCTCCACCCGCTCGGCGGCCTCCTCGGGCGGCAGGCGCTTGACCAGCTCGGGGTCCTGCGTGGTGATGCCGACCGGGCAGCCGCCCGTGTGACAGTGGTGGCAGGCACCGGCTTGCGTGCCGAGGCGCTCGTAGTCCTCGTGGTGAACGGGCTTGTTGCAGTTCAGGGCGATCAGCGCGGCGGTGCCGATCGACACGGCGTCGGCGCCGAGCGCGAGCGCCTTGGCGGCGTCCACGCCGTTGCGGATGCCGCCGGAGACGATCAGATTGACCTCGCCCTCGAGCCCCTCCTCGCGCAGCGCCCTCACGGCCAGCACCGTCGCCGGCATCGTGGGGATGCCGGTGTGGTCGAGCAGGGCCTCCGGGGAGGCACCCGTGGCGCCCTCGAGCCCGTCGAGCACGATCACGTCCGCGCCGGCCTTGGCCGCCAGCTTCACGTCCTCGAGCACGCGGCAGGCGCCGATCTTGACGTAGATCGGGATCCGCCCCTCGGTGGCCTCGCGCAGCTCCTCGATCTTGATCTGGAGGTCGTCGGGCCCGAAGAAGTCGGGGTGGCGCACGGGCGAGCGCTGGTCGACGCCCTCGGGCAGCGTGCGCGCCTCCGCGATCGTCGCCGACATCTTGCTCTCCAGCAGCAGCCCGCCGGTGCCCGGCTTGGCGCCCTGGCCGACCACCACCTCCGCCGCGTCCGCCATGCGCAGATGGTGCGGGTCGAAGCCGTAGCGACTCGGCAGCACCTGGTAGACGAGCGTGTCCGAGTCCTCGCGCTCGCCGGGGCGCATGCCGCCGTCCCCCGTGGTCGTGGAGATGCCGACGCGGCCCGCGGCCCAGCCGAGCGCCTGCTTGGCGTTCGCCGACAGGGCTCCGTAGCTCATCCCGGCGATCGTGACCGGGGTCTCCAGCACGATCGGCTCACCGCCGTGCCGGCCGCCGATCACCGTTCGCGTCTCGCAGCGCTCGCGGTACCCCTCGAGCGGAATGCGCGTCAGCATGCAGGGCAAGAAGGTGAGGTCCTCGAAGTGGACGGTGCGGCGCAGGGTGGAGTACGCACGGATCCGGTAGCGGCCGATCTCCGCCTTCTCCTGGATGTCCTCGATGACCTCCGGGCTCCAGATCCGGCTCGGCCGGATCACCCGGCCGTGCGCTACAGCGCCGTTTTCCATAGCTCGAACTCCTTCTTGGAGAAATTCCACAGCTTGCGTCCGGACGCGATCTTGCGGAAGGAGGAGGGCTCGCGGTCGATCTCGTGGCGCTCAAGCTCGGCGCGCAGGAACTCGACGTCGCCCTGCTCCAGCTCGGCGTCGACGGCGTCCGCCCCGAGCGAGGCGACCTCGCCGGCGACGTAGATGGTCCCCTCGTACATCGAGTCGCCGAGCGCCTCGCCGGCGTCGCCGCAGACCACGAGCGAGCCCCTCTGCATCATGAAGCCGCTCATGTAGCCGACGCTGCCGCCCACCACCACGGCGCCGCCCTTGAGCGAGATCGCCGCGCGCGAGCCGGCGTGGCCCGCCACGTAAAGCTCCCCGCCGCGCATCGTCGCCCCGGCCCCCGTGCCGGCGTTGCCGTGCACCTCCACGCGCCCGGACATGGTGTTCTCGGCCACGCCCCATCCGCAGTTGCCCTCGACCACGATCGTGCCGCCGTCGAGCATCCCGCCGCAGTACCAGCCGGCATCCCCGCGCAGCCGCACGGTTACGGGGTCGAACAGCGCCACGCAGAGGTTGTGCCGGCCCGCCGGGTTGAGCAGGACGATCTCCGGCACGCCCTCGGATGCCGCGCGGCGGATCCCCCGGTTGATCTCGCGCGTGGGCAGGCCGGCGCAGTCGATCTCGACCTGCCGCGCCGCTACCGCCGCCACGATCGCGCCTCTCCCGCGCCGACCTCCCTGGGGCTGATGTCGTCGTCCGGGAAGGCGGCGCGGATCGCGATGTCCTCGGAGGCGAGCACGACGTAGTCGTCGGTCTCGGCCATCAGCAGCGGCTTGAGGCCGAACTGGTCGCGCGCAAAGCCGATCCCGTCCGCCGTGGAGACGAGGTAGGCGAAGCTGCCGTCCAGCTCGCGCACCGAGCGCTCGAGGACCTCGTCGAGGTCCTCGCCCCGCTCGAGCTGGTCCGCCAGGTAGCCGGCCAGCACCTCGGAGTCGTTCTCGGTCAGGAAGCGGTGCCCGCGCTGCTCGAGCCGCCGCCGCAGCTTGTGCTCGTTCGTCACGTGGCCGTTGTGCACCAGCGCGATGTCCGCGAACGGGCGCGCCCAGAAGGGGTGCGAGTGCAGCGTGTCCACGCGGCTCTCGGTCGCCATGCGCGTGTGCCCGATCGCGTGGCCGCCCGCAAACAAGGAGATGTCGTACGCCCGGTCCAGGTCCTCGGCCGAGCCGACCTCCTTCACGATCTGCATCGAGTGTCCCAGGCTAAGCACGTCGAGCGTCTGCTCGGCGGCCTCGACGCCGTCCGCGAGCGCGGCGAGCTCGCCCTCGTAGCCGAGGCTCGCGCTGACGCCGCCGGGCGTGGGGACCAGCTCGCGGACCGTGGCGAGGGCCTCGATTGCCGCGCGCGCCCGCTCGACCCTCCCGTCGCCGTCCGGCTGCAGGCGCGCGCGCAGCAGGTAGCCGGCCTCGGCGGGCCCGTACAGCGCGACTCCGGTGGAGTCCGGGCCGCGGCGATGCAGCGCCTGCAGCATCTCCACCTGGATGCGCCCCACCGGGCCCGTGCGCTCGGGGTCCTTGAACAGGATGCCGGCTATTCCGCACATGAGACCCTAGCCAAGTCTAGTGTGCGCTCCCTCCACCTCCAATGGGGGGCCGGACCATAGATCGAGCGATCGCTATGTGGGATTAGAACAGGCTCAGGTAGCGGTCGCGCTCCCACTGCGTGATCTGCTCGTGGGCCTGCTGCCAGTCGCGACGCTTGCAGCGCACGTAGTAGTCGAGGTAGTCCCCGTCGCCGACCGAGCCGAACGCCTCGCGCAGCACGCCGCACGCCTCGGCGTTGCTCGCCGCCTCGGACAGGTTCGCGGGCAGCGTCTCGATCCCGAGCTCGGCCCGCTGCTCGGGCGAGGTCTCGTACATGTTCAGCGAGTTGGGGTCCCCGGGGTCCAGGCCCTGCTCGATCCCGTCGAGCCCCGCCGCCAGCACCGCGGTGGCGGCGAGGTAGGGGTTGCACGAGCCGTCCACCGTGCGGTCCTCCACGCGACCGGCCTCCGGCACGCGCAGCATCTGGGTGCGGTTGTTGTACCCGTAGCTCACGTAGACGGGCGCCCAGGTCGCCCCGCTCGTCGGGGCGCCGACGACCAGCCGCTTGTACGAGTTCACGGTCGGCGCCGTGAAGGCGATGTAGGCCTTCGCGTGCGCCTTCAGCCCGCCGATGAACTGGTAGGCGAGCTCCGACAGCCCCAGGCCGCGCGGGTCGTCCCCGGGATCGGCGTCGAAGAGGTTGCGCTCGCCGTCCCACAGGCTCATGTGGAAGTGGCAGCCGCTGCCCGTCAGGTGGGCGAAGGGCTTGGGCATGAACGTCGCAAGCAGCCCCTGCTCCTGGGCGAGTGTCTCGACCATGTAGCGGAAGAAGATCGCGCGGTCGCAGGTGACGAGCGCGTCGTCGAACTCGAAGTTCTGCTCGAACTGGCCGTTCGCGTCCTCGTGGTCGGTGGCGTAGTTGTCCCACCCGAGCGCGGTGATGTTGCGGGACACCGCGGTCACGAAGTCGAGGCTGCGCGTGAGGCCGCGCATGTCGTAGCAGGGCTGCGACAGCGTGTCGAGCGGGTCGGCCAGCTCCAGCTCGCCGTCCTCGCCTTGCTTGACGAGGAAGTACTCGAGCTCGGCGCCGAGCTTGAGCTCGTAGCCCATCGACTTCGCACGCGCCAGCTCGCGCTGCAGGATCGTGCGCGGGCAGTAGGGCCAGTCCTCGCCCTCGACCTTGATGTCGCAGGCGAAGCGGGCCACCTCCGGCTTCCACGGGAGCACGGTGAGGCTCGACAGGTCGGGCATCGCGATCATGTCCGGGTCGTGCGGGCCCTGGCCGATGTCGCCCGCGGCGAAGCCGGCGAAGCCGGCGCCCTCCGCGACCAGGTCGTCCAGGTGGTGCGCCGGGACGAGCTTGGCGTTCGGCTTGGCGTTCAACTCCACGAACTGGGCGAAGAAGAACTCCACCCCGTGCTCCTTCACCACCCGCCTCACGTCGTCCACGCTCTGCGGCGGCTCCACCCGAGTCTCTGTCATCCGTCCTCCATTCGAATCAGCGCTGTTTCTCCTCCTCCTGCTGCTGCTGTCGTGCGTCTCCCTGCGTTACCTCCTCGACCTTGCCGGTGTTCGCGTCGATGCGGACTAGTGCCAGGGCCGAGAAGGTGTCCTCGCTCTCGCCCCTCGGGATCGACAGCGAGACGATCCAGAAGGGCTGCCGGGTGAGGCCCTGGCGGAGCAGGCGCACCTGAGTCTCACGCGGCCTGAAGTCGACCTCCCGCTCGGCGGTCGCGATCGCCTGCTCCTTGGTGATCCGGATCTGCGACTGCTGGCAGCTTCGGGAAACGAAGAACGCCAGCACGAGCACGGCGGCGATCACGGCGACCCGCGGCCAGGTCGGGCGGTTCCACTCGACGCCCCGGCTCTGTGACCGGCCGTCCGCGTCCGCCAAGGACGTCACGCGTGGGGGTCGCCCGCGCCGCTCAGACGGTGGGGCGGAACTCGTCCCCGATGTTCGTGAACAGCACGATGATGAGGACGGCCACGGCGCACAGGATCGAGATCGCGATCATCGCGTACTCGAACCCCCTCACGTGCGTCTGCTTCTCGGGGAACTCGATCTGGCGGTTGTTGTTGCTCATGCCGCTATCTTCCTCCTCGTCGGGCGCGGCTCGCCACGTACGCGAGCAGGTGCCGGTTCTCGTACAGCACCCAGCCAATCAGCACGGCGACGGTGACCGCGATCCCGATGTAGGTGAGGATGTAGTAGGCCGTGTCCGCCCCTGACTCCCCGTAGACCGTGCCCGGGCCGAAGGTCATGATGCCGGCGCAGTCCTCGTAGTTCGCCTGGAGGATGAAGTCGGCGGAGTCGTCGATCCGCTCAGTCTCCGTCCCCGACCCTTGCGTGATGCAGTCGGGCGCGCTGTTGATCACAGCAGGCATTCGGCCCCCTTCCCTCTCCATGTTGGTCTCGTTCTCGATCGCGCGCTCCGCAGCCGCCGCGTGTGCTCACGCGCCCGCGCCAGCTCGTCGTGCAGCACCCGGTCGGCGTCGGCGGGGCGCCCGTCCGGCTCACGCATCCAGCCGCCGTCGACGGCCCGCTCCTCGGGATACACGTCGCGGCGCGGCAGCTCCTCGACGCCCTCCAGCTCGAGCTCGCGGTAGCGCCGCGAGCGCCGCCGCAGGCGCGCGCCCTCGCGGCGGATCAGCAGGCCGGCGAGCGCGGCCGCGAGCAGCACCACCAGTAGCGCGATCGCGACGCCCTCGAGCACCTACCGCACCTCCCGCGCCGCGCCGGCGACGACCCGGTCGGCCTGCACCGGCCGTCCGTCGGGCTCGACCAGCATCTCCTCGGCCTTGGCGTGCTCGGGGAGGTACAGGTCCGGCTCGTACTCGGCCACGTCGAGCCCGTCGATCTCGACCTCGGGCGGCACGCGCAGCAGGTTCAGCTTCTTCAGCACGAAGGCTGCGACCCAGCCCGAGAGGAAGCCGAGCGGCAGGAAGGTGGCCAGGCCGAGCATCTGCCCGCCGAACGAGCTGTCGACGTTGTTGAGCCCCGTCGGATAGCCGGCGGCGAAGATCCCGACCCAGATGATCCCGAGGAAGCCCGCCACGCCGTGCACGGCGACGGCCCCGACCACGTCGTCCACGCGCATCTTCTTCTCGATCCACTGCCCCGCGTAGTAGGCGAGGGCCGCGGTGACCGCCGCCAGCAGGTAGCCGAGCGTCGGCGCGTAGACGTCGGCGCCCGCCGACACGCCGATCACGCCGGCGAGGCCGCCGGAGACGGTCCAGAACGGGTCGCCGCCGCTGACGAAGTAGGCCCCGGTGAAGCCCCCCGCGAACCCGAACGTGATGATCATCGCGATCGAGCCAAGCGTGGTCGGGCTGAGGTAGATGTTCGCCCAGCCCGGGAAGGCGGTCGACGCGATCACGAGGCAGGCGGCGTAGAAGCCGTAGAACCCCGTGAAGATCAGCATCAGTCCCATGATCGTCTTGTGGAGGTCGTGGGGCCGGAACACCCGTGCCAGTCCGTCCCGCGTGTACTTGCCGATCCGCGGTCCGAGGTTGAACAGCACGCCGAGCGCGAAGGCGCCGGCCACGCCGTGCACGACGGCCGAGGCGATCGTGTCGTGGAAGCCGAAGCGCAGCGTCATCCAGCCGCCGGCGCTCCAGCCCCACGCGGCGTCCAGCATCCACACCACCGAGCCGAGCAGGACGGCCAGCACCAGGTAGGCGGAGAGCCGCACGCGCTCCAGCAGCGCGCCGGACATGATCGACGCGGTCGTCCATGAGAACAGCAGGAAGGCGAGGAAGAAGACCAGGTTGATGTTGTTCGTCAGGTTGTTCGCGAAGGCATCCGACCACGGAATACCGCCCTGACAGGCCACGCTGGTGAAGTCGGAGCTGTTGGGGCTGATCGGCAGACCGGGCTGGTTGCAGTTGTAGACCCACCAGCCCACGTAGTACATGGTCGGCGTGACGACGGCGATCGTGAGGATGTTCTTCATCGCCGTGGCGATCGCGTTCTTGCGGCGCGCGGCGCCCGTCTCGTAGGTCATGAAGCCCACGTGGATCAGCCACATGACCACGACGGTCCAGAAGTAGAACTGCTCGGTGAGGATCGCGCTGTCGAGCGTCAGGCTGTCGGCGCTGGCCGCGTCCTTCACGGTCTCGACCTGCGCAATGACGAAGTTGATCATCCTCGCTCCCTCCGAGCTCGCCGCATGTTCATGCTGACCCTCAAGCCGGGCCAACGTATCCGCATCGGGAGCGCCCGCGCAATAGGCGCTGCGCATGTACTTCGGGCCCCATGAATGTAGGATCCGCACATAGGGCTCGCCGGCGCCCGGGGCTACGATGCGCGCGGCAGGTTCCCGAGAGAAACGGAGGCTTCGCTTTGACTGTGCAGTCGGTCGCCGAGGGAGGGGACGCCCTGCGGCGCGCGCGGCGGGAGAACGAGACCCTGTACGCGGTCATCAAGACGGTCTCCTCCTCGCTCGACCTCGACCGCGTGCTGCGCGGCATCGTGGACATCGCGACCGACGCAACCGACTGCCACGCCTGCTTCATCTACTTCCTCGAGGCGGAGCGGCTCGTGCTGCGCGCGGCCTCGCCTCGCTACTCGCGCTTCGTCGGCGAGCTCGAGCTGGGTCTGGACGAGGGCCTCACCGGCTGGGTGGCCCGCACGAAGACCCCCGAATTCATCCGCGAGAGCGCGATGGCGGACCCGCGGATGAAGTACGTGCCCGAGCTGGAGGAGGAGGACTTCCAGTCGATGATCGCCGTGCCCATCCTCGCCAAGGCCGGCGACGTGATCGGGGTGGTCGTCCTGCACACCGAGGCCCCGCGCGAGTTCGACGACGACGTGCTCAACTTCCTCGTCCACACCGCGTCGCTGGTGGCGGGCGCGATCGAGAACGCCCAGCTCTACGAGGAGACCCGCAGGCGGGTGCAGGCGCTGACCACGCTGACGCAGCTGAGCCAGGCGCTCGCGGCGGTCACCTTGCGAGAGGACCTGTACGACGCCGTCACGCGCGGCGCGCGCGAGCTGCTCGGGGCCGACGCCTGCCAGATCTACCGCCTCGACGCCGAGGCGGACGAGCTGGCGCTCGCCGGCTCCGACCCCGAGGGCGCGCCCGCGCCGAGCCCGCGTCCCGGCGGGTCCGCCCTGCTGCTCGACGTGATGCGCCGGGCGGGCGGCCGCGGCCAGGGCGGGCGGCGCAGTGCCGCGCGCGCCCTGTGGCCGGACGTGGACGAGAACGCGCTGCTGGTGGCGCCGCTCGTGGCGGGCGACGAGCAGCTCGGGATGTTGTGCTGCCTGGCGCACGAGAGGCAGTTCAGCGACGAGGACGCAGAGCTGCTCGGGGCGGTGGCCAACCAGACCGCCGTGGGGCTGAAGAAGGCCGAGCTGATCGAGCGGCTGACCGCGGAGAACATCGTCAAGGACATGTTCGACGCGCTGGCCGCCGGCTCCGTGGAGGCGGCGGAGGCAAAGGCGAGCGAGGCGCGCTGCGACCTCACCCGGCCGCACCTCTTCCTGCACGTCGAGCGCGCTCCGGGGGCGGGCAATGGCGCGCCGGCGTGGCCGGAGCTGGCGACCCGGCTCGAGGCGCGGCTGCGGCGGCTCTACCCGCGGGCGTTCTTCGACTCCCGCCACGACAGAGTGCGGGTGCTCGCGCCGCTGCCGAGCGGGCAGGCCGCGGCGGTCGAGCGGCTGCGGGCGGCATGCGAGCCGCTGGGGCGCGAGGAGGGGCTCGTGGTGGGATTGAGCGACGTGGAACGCGGCGCGGCTAGCGCCCGCCGGCGGATGCGCGAGGCCGCCGACGCCGCCAGCATCGGCCGCTCACTGGTCGCCGAGGGGGGCGCCGTCTCCTACGAGCAGCTCGGTGCCTACCGCTACCTCGTGCATCTGGAGCTCGACGAGGCGCCGCACGACCGCTACCGCCAATCGGTGGAGGAGCTGATCGAGTACGACCGCCGGCGCGGCGCCCGACTCGTCGAGACACTGGAGCGGTACCTTGCCGACCGCGGCGGCGTGACGGCGAGCGCCCGGGCGCTCTACGTGCACCCAAACACCGTGCGGCAGCGGCTGGAGCGCATCGAGCGCGTCGCGGGTCTCGACCTGCGAAGCGAGGACCTGCTGTCGCTGGAGCTGGCGCTGAAGCTCGCGCGGCTGCACCGCGTGCGGGCCGAGAGGGAGTAGGCGCCGTATGGCGCTACGCGTGGCGGTGGCGGCGGCGCCTCGTCGCCAGCCAGATCCAGAAGATCGCGAAACCGACCAGGTTCGTGAGCAGCACGAGCAGGACCCACCACGCCTTATACAGGAACGGCAGATCCTGCTCCTTCCACAGCTCGTACCCGGCCAGGTAGCACATCACGACAAGCATCAGGACCAGGATCGTGGGCGCCCCGCCGGTGAACACGAAGAGCATCATCGCCGCGGCCATCCTACAGGCGGTGCTGGCGGGTGACGATCAGGGCGAAGCTGTACGCGGCAATCGTGCTCACGGTGCTGGGGCCGCTGGCCACGACCGCCGTGGCGCTGCACGGGATGGCGCAGCTGGGCGACCGCTTCGACGAGGTGCGCGAGCGGGCCGGGCACGAGTCGCTCGCCCTGCAGCTCAAGTTCGCGGTCACCGACGTCAACGGCTGGCAGACGGCCTACGGCTACGACCGCGGGCGCTCACGGCCGGTGTTCGTGCGCTCGGCGAGCGAGCTGGAGCGCGACCTGCGCGTTGCGGACCGGACGCTCACCGGCCCGCGCGAGCGGGTGCTGCTGCGCAGGCTCGAGCGGGAGCTCGATGGGTTCATGGACCTGGATGCGGTCGCCTGGAGCGCGCTCCAAGCCGGGGACGATCAGCGCACGCGGGAGATCCTGCTCGGCCCCGAGATCGAGCACTTCGAGGCGATGGCGGCGACGGCGGAGCGCCTGGCCGCGTACGAGGCGGAGCGCGCGTCGGCGACCGAAGGAGACTTCGACGACGCGCGCGACGACGCCCGCCGCGGGCTGATCGCTGTGGCGCTCGGCGCGGCGCTGGTGATCATCCTGCTGCTCGTCACCGCCAACGACATCGCCCGCATGGCGCTCGAGGGCGAGCGCCGCGTGCGCGAACGACCGCCGGGCGAGCCACCGGGTAACGGGTCGTCGTGACCCGCGACGTGATCCTGACGCTGAGCCTGCTGCTCAGCGCGGCGCTCGCAGCACGGTTTGTAGCCAGCCTCGTGCGCGTGCCGGAGATCCTTGTGCTGGTGCTGTTCGGCGCGCTCCTCGGGCCCTCGCTGCTCGACGTGATCGACGTGCCGCTCGACTCGATCGGCGCGCAGCTGATGTTCACGCTGGGCGTCTCGCTGATCCTCTTCTACGGAGGGCTCAACCTGTCGGTCGGCGTGCTGCGCCGGGTGTGGGTGGGGCTGGGGATGCTCGTCGTCCCGGGGGTGATCCTGACCGCGGCGATCACCGGCGCGGTCGCCCACCTGGCCTTCGACCTGCCCTGGACCGCGGCGCTCCTCATGGGGGCGGTTCTGGCCCCCACCGACCCGGCGATCCTGATCCCGCTGTTCGTGCGCTCGCGCCTGCGGCCCAAGGTGGCGCAGACGGTGGTCGCGGAGTCGGCGTTCAACGACCCGGTCGGGGCGGTGCTGGCGCTGGCCCTGGCCGGCGTCCTGCTGAGCGGCGGCGGCTCGCTCACGGCGCCGGCCGGCGAGTTCGTGGTCGACCTCGGGATCAGCACGGTGATCGGCATATTGGCCGGGGTGCTCCTCGCCGCGGTGATCTCGAGCCGGCGCGCCGGGATCTGGCGTGAGTCGGCGGCGGCGGCGGTCCTCGCCGTCGTCACGATCGGCTACTTCTCGCTCGACTCGGCGGGCGGCAGCGGCTACCTGGGCGCCTTCCTCGCCGGGCTGATAGTGGGCAACATGGAGCGCCTGGGGCTGGCCATGCACAGCGAGCACGAGCAGGAGATGCGGCAGTTCGCCTTCAACCTCGCTGACCTCGTCACCTTCTTGGTCTTCCTGGTTCTGGGGGCGAACATCCCCTTCGGCGAGCTGGGGGAGAACCTGCTGCCCGCGCTGGCCGTGCTCGCGGCGCTGCTGCTGCTCGCGCGACCGCTGACCGTGCTCGCCTGCACCCTGCCCGACCGGTGGGGGGGCTGGACCCGGCGCGAGGTGGCGTTCCTGTGCTGGACGCGCGAGACCGGCGTCGTGCCGGCGGCGCTCGTGGGGGTCCTCGCCGGGCTCGGCGTGCCGCACAACGACGAGTACGCCAGCGTCGTCGCTCTGGCGATCATCTTGACGCTGATCCTGCAGGCGCTCCCGGCGGCGTGGCTGGCCGGCCGCCTCGGGCTGCTGGACGGCGAGCCGCCCGTCCGCGCGTCGCCCGTTCCGGGGACGGCCGGGTGAGCGCCCCCCGCAGGCGGCTGGTGAACTCTTTGTACCAATTTGTCTAGGATGGCCCGACCGGTGTCCTTCGTCCTCTCCTGTCCGAACTGCGGCGCGCGCGAGGTGACCGACTTCGAGTTCGGAGGTGAGGTCGTGCCGCGCCCGCGCGAGCGGCCCGGGAAGCGCGAGCTCGCCGCCTACAACTACTTTCGCCGCAACGTCGCCGGCGCGCAGCGCGAGTGGTGGTACCACCGCGCGGGCTGTCGCACCTGGTTCCTCGCCGAGCGCGACACGCGGACCAACGCGGTGCTGGGCACGTGGCTGCCGGGGGACTCCGCGTGACGCGGCTCCCGCCACAGCCCGGCGAGCGGATCGACCGCGCGCGCGAGCTGAGCTTCGAGTTCGACGGGAAGCTGGTGCGCGCCCTCGAGGGCGACACGATCGCCTCGGCGCTGTACGCGGGCGGCCGCCGGATCTTCTCGCGAAGCTTCAAGTACCACCGCCCGCGCGGGCTTCTGTGCTGCGCCGGGCAGTGCCCGAACTGCCTCGTCAGCGTCGACGACGATCCGGGCGTGCGCGCCTGCACCGAGCCGGCGCGAGCGGGGATGCGGGTGCGGCACCTGAACGCGGTGCCGTCGCTCGACCGCGACGCGATGCGCGCGGTCGATGTGGTCGGCGGCCCGTTCACGCCGCCCGGCTTCTACTACAAGACCTTCAAGCGCCCGCGGCGCCTGTGGCCGCTCTACGAGCGCGTCCTGCGGCGCGCGGCGGGGCTCGGGCGGGCGCCCGCCCCGCGCTCCGCGCGCGAATGGCGCACGGACTACCGCCGCCGCCACGCGGACGTGCTGGTGGTGGGCGGCGGCCCGGCCGGACTGGCCGCCGCCACGCGGGCGGCGGAGCTGGGCGCGGACGTGGTGCTCGTGGACGAGGGGCCCGAGCCCGGAGGCCACCTGCTCGAGGGGGGCTCGACGGAGCGCGCTCGGGCGCTCACCGCCGGGGCGCGGGAGGCCGGCGTGGAGCTGATCTCGCCCGGCGCAGCGCTGGGGTTCTTTGACGGGCTCGTCGCGATCTGGGAGCGCGACACGCTGCACCAGGTGCGCGCCGCCCGCCACGTGGTGGCGAGCGGCACGATTGAGCAGCCGCTCGTGTTCGCCGGCAACGACCTCCCCGGGGTGATGCTGTCGCGCGGCGCTCGCCGGCTGCTGACCCTGTACGCGCTCGCGCCCGGCCGCCGGGCGGTGGTCGCTACGACCGGCGAGGAGGGCCTGGAGGCGACGCTCTCGCTGCTGGCGGCCGGCGTGGAGGTGGCCGCGGTGGCCGACCTGCGGCCGGCGCCCGGCCCCGCCGCCCGACGGCTCGAGGAGCTGGGCGTCGAGGTGCTGCACCGCACGACCGTGGTGGAGGCGAAGGGGCGCCGGTCGGTGCGCCGGGCAGTGCTCGCGAGCGTGGACGGCGGCGGGGGCCCGGTGCCGGGCACGGAGCGCAGCCTGGACTGCGACCTGCTGGTCTGCTCCGGCGGGGCCGCGCCGGCCGGCTCCCTGCTCCTGCAGGCGGGCGGCCGCACCGCATACGACCCCGCCTCCGCGGCGTTCGCCGTGGTCGACGTGCCCGACGGACTGCACGCGGCCGGCGAGGTCGCCGGCCTGCGGGGCGGCGAGGCGATCGAGCTGTCGGGCGCCCTCGCCGGTGTGGACGCCGCGCACGCCGCCGGCTTCGGCGACGCCCGCTCGCGCGAGCGGGCCGAGCAGGAGCGGCGCAGGCTCGACGAGCTCGCGACCGCGCGGGATCCGGTCGCGGAGCCGCCCGCGGCGACCGGCGGGCGGCGCGGCAAGTGCTTCGCCTGCCTGTGCGAGGACGTGACCGCGAAGGACGTGCGCACGAGCATCGACGAAGGCTACGACTCGATCGAGCTCTCGAAGCGCTACCTGACCGTGACCATGGGTCCCTGCCAGGGCCGCATGTGCCAGCTCCCCGCGGCGCGGCTGATCGCCCGCGAGACCGGGCAGGAACTCGCGGCGGTGGGCACCACGTCCGCCCGCCCGCCGTGGTCCCCGGTGCCGCTGGGGGCGCTGGCCGGGAGGCCGATCGAGCCCGCCAAGCGCTCGGCGCTCCACGCCCGCCACCGCGAGCTGGGCGGGAACATCATGTGGGCGGGAGACTGGCGCCGCGCCTACGACTACGGGGACCCGGAGGCAGAGGTGCGCGCGGTCCAGGAGGCGGCCGGGCTGATCGACGTATCGACGCTCGGCAAGCTGATCGTCAGCGGCCCCGACGCCGGCGAGTTCCTCGACCGGCTGTACCCCAACCGCCACGGCAACCTGAAGCTGGGGCGGATCCGCTACGGGGTGCTCGTCAGCGACGCGGGGCGGATCATCGACGACGGCACGATCTGCCGGCTCGACGAGGAGTCCTTCTATGTCACCACGACCTCCACCGGCGCGGAGGCGATCGAGGCGTGGTTCGCCTGGTGGCTCGCTGACTGGGGGGACCTGCGGGTGACGCTCACGGACGTGACCCAGGCGCTGTGCGCCGTGAACCTGGCCGGGCCCCTCGCGCGGGACCTGATGGGGCGCGTGACCGAGCTCGACTGCTCCAACGAGGCCTTCGCCTACCTGGACGGCAAGCGGGCCCGCGTGGCCGGCGTGCCCTCGCTCCTGCTGCGGATCGGCTTCGTCGGGGAGCTGGGCTACGAGATCCACTACCCGACCGCCTTCGGCGAGCAGCTGTGGGACTCGATCATGGAGGCCGGTCGCGAGCACGGCATCCGGGAATTCGGGCTGGAGCCGCAGCGCGTGCTGCGGCTCCACAAGATGCACATCCTCGTGGGCCAGGACACCGACCCCGAGTCCGACCCGGTCGCGGCCGCGATGCCGTGGATCGTGAAGCTCGACAAGGAGCAGGACTTCATCGGCCGCTGGGCGCTGGAGGAGTTCGCCGAGCACGAGCCCGCGCTGAGGCTGGTCGGCTTCGAGCTCGCCGACGGCGCCGTGCCCCACGAGGGCGCCGCGGTGCTCGCGGACGGAGCGGGCGCGCTTGGGCGCGTGACCAGCTCGCGCTTCAGTCCCGCGGCCGGGCATACGATCGGCCTCGCCTGGGTGCCGCGTGAGCGGGCGGAGGACGGCGCCACGATCGAGATCTCGGACCGCGGCGAGCGCGTCGGCGCGACCGTGACCACGAAGCCCTTCTACGACCCCGACGGCGAGAGGCTGCGCTCGTGAGCTTCGAGTTTCTCGAGCCCGACCGCGCGACGCCCGAGCTGGGGTTCGAGCCGGTGCCCGCGAGCGTGCTCCTCCCCGAGGCGCGCGCCGCGGGCGCGCGCCTCGAGGTGCGCGACGGCTGGCGGGTGGCCGTCGACTACGGGTCCAGCGAGCGCGAGCTCGAGGCGTGCCGCAACACGGTCGGCGTCGGCGACGCGTCGCCGCTGGGGAAGCTCGAGCTGCAGGGGGCGGCCGGGGACGTGGCCGCGGTCGCCGCCGCCGGGGGCGCTGGGGAGCTCGAGCTCGGCCGCGCAGCCGACGGGCGCGAGGCATGGTGGTGCCCGTTCTCGGCTCGCCGGGTGCTCGCGGTCTGCGAGCCGCGGCAGGCCCCTGCGCTTCGCGAGGCGTTAGCCGACGCGGCGGCGGGGCGTGCCGTGACGCTCACGGACCTCACCTGCGCGCTCGCGGCTATCGCGCTCGTCGGTCCGCTCGCCCGCGAGGTGCTCGCCCGGCTCACGGCGATCGACCTGCGCCCGGGCCGCACGCCCGAGGCCTGCTTCCGGCCGGGCTCCGTGGCCCGGGTGCCCGGCATGGTGCTGCGCGAGCGCGGCGAGCGCTACGTGCTCATGTTCGGCTCCGCCTACGCTCACTACATGTGGATCCAGGTCACGGACGCCGCCGAGGCGCTCGGCGGGCTGATCGTGGGAGCGGACGCGCTGGCACGCGCGCGCGAGGAGGTCCCGGCCGGTGCGTGACCTGTTCCGCACTCGCCGCATGTGGCGCCCGCGCGGGGAGCTGCGCGACTCATACGACGTCGTGATCGTGGGCGGCGGCTCGCACGGCCTGGCCACCGCCTACTACCTGACGCAGCGCGGCATCGACAGCGTCGCCGTGCTCGAGAAGGGGTATATCGGCTCGGGCGCCGCGGGGCGCAACACCGCCATCCTGCGCTCCAACTACCGCACGCCCGAGGGCGCTCGCTTCTACGAGCAGGGCCTGCGCCTGTACGAGCGGCTCTCGGTCGAGCTGGACTTCAACCTGCTGTTCGCCAAGCAGGGCCACCTGACGCTCGCCCACTCCGACCGGGCGGTGTTCGTGATGGAGGAGCGCGCGGAGGTCAACCGGCTGCTCGGGATCGACAGCCGAGTCATCGAGCCGGACGAGATCCAGCGGCTGGCGCCCGCCCTGAACGTCACCGACGACGCCGCCTACCCGATCCAGGCGGCGCTGTACCACCCGCCCGGCGGCACGATCCGCCACGACGCGGTCGTGTGGGGCTTCGCGAGCGGGGCCGACCGCGGCGGCGCCGAGATCCACCCTTACACGGAGGTCACGGGCATCGAGCGCTCGAACGGCCACCTCAGCGGCGTGCGCACCACCCGCGGCGACGTCCGGGCGGGCGCCGTCGTGAGCTGCGCGGCCGGGTGGAGCACGCAGGTGTGCGACCTCGCCGGGGTGCCGCTGCCGGTGACCACGCACATCCTCCAGGCCTTCGTGACCGAGCCGCTGAAGCCGTTCCTCGACGTGGTCGTGGTCTCCTCGCAGATGCACCTGTACGTGAGCCAGACCGACCGCGGCGAGATGCTGATTGGCGCGGAGATCGAGCCCTGGACCACGTACCGGCAGCAGGGCACGCTGAACTTCCTCCAGGAGGGCTCGCGGCACGCGCTGGAGCTGTTCCCGCAGCTCGAGCGCGTCCGCATGCTGCGCAGCTGGGCCGGCCTGTGCGACATCAGCCCCGACTTCAGCCCCATCCTCGGCGAGACCGCCCTCGAGGGCTTCCTGATCTCGACCGGGTGGGGCACCTACGGCTTCAAGGCGGCGCCGATCGTGGGCTCCACGCTCGCGGAGCTGGTCGACAGCGGGCGCACGCCCGATCTGATCGAGCCCTTCCGGCTGGAGCGCTTCTACGACGACCGTCTCGTGTCGGAGCTGGCGGCGGCGGCGGTCAGCCATTGACCACGAGAAGACATCCGTTGACCAGGAGGAGACACCCGTGAAGAGCAGCTTGGAGATCGCGCAGGAGGCCACGCTGGCGCCGATCGAGGAGATCGCGGAACGCGTGGGGCTCGACCCCGACGAGATCGCCCCCTACGGGCGCCACATGGGCAAGGTGCCGCTGTCCGCGCTGGAGGCGCGGCGCGACGAGGCGGACGGCAAGCTGGTGTGCGTCACGGGCATCACGCCGACCCGCGCCGGCGAGGGCAAGACCACCACCGCCGTCTCGCTCACCCAGGGCCTCGGCGCGATCGGCCGCTCGCCGGTGCTCTGCCTGCGCGAGCCCTCGCTCGGGCCGGTCTTCGGCATCAAGGGCGGCGCCGCCGGGGGAGGCCTGGCTCAGGTCGTGCCGATGGAGGAGCTGAACCTCCACTTCACCGGCGACATGCACGCGGTCGGCGCGGCAAACAACCTGCTTGCCGCGCTGCTCGACGCGTCGATCCTGCACGGCAACCCGCTCAAGATCGACGCGCTGCGGGTCTCCTGGCGGCGCGCCCTGGACATGAACGACCGGGCGCTGCGGCAGATCGTGCTGGGCCTCGGCGGCCGCCCGAACGGATACCCGCGCGAGACCGGATTCGACATCACCGCCGCCTCTGAGGTGATGGCGATCCTCGCCGTGGCGCGCGACGTGCACGACCTTCGCCGCCGGCTCGGCGCGATCACGGTCGGTCACTCCTACGACGGCGCCAAGCCGGTGACCGCCGAGGAGCTCGGCGCCGCCGGCGCCATGACCGTGCTCCTGAAGGAGGCGCTGAAGCCCAACCTGATCCAGACGCTCGAGGGCCAGGCCTGCCTCATGCACGCCGGCCCGTTCGCGAACATCGCCCACGGCAACAACTCGCTGATGGCCGACCTGATCGGCCTCAAGCTGGGCGACTACATGGTCACCGAGTCCGGATTCGGCTCCGACATGGGCATGGAGAAGTTCATGGACATCGTGTGCCGCACCGGCGGCATGCAGCCCAGCGCGGTCGTGCTGGTCGCTACGGTGCGCGCGCTCAAGCACCACGGCGGGGTGGAGGACGACCCGCGCGTGGAGCGCGACCGCTCGCTCGAGGCCGTGGCGGTCGGCGCCGCCAACCTGCGCCGCCATCTCGGCATCGTGCGGGAGTTCGGCCTGCCATGCGTGGTGGCGGTCAACCGTCGGCCCGGCGACACAGACGAGGAGGTCGAGCTTGTGCGCACGCTCGCGCTCGAGCACGGCGCCTTCGCGGCGCAGGCCAACGAGGGCTTCGAGAAGGGCGGCGAGGGCGCCGCCGCGCTCGCGCAGGCGGTGGCCGACGCCTGCGAGCAGCCGACGGAGTTCCGCTTCATGTACGAGGAGGACGAGCCGATCACCGACAAGATCCGCGCGATCGCCACGCGGGTGTACGGCGCCCGCGACGTCTTCTTCTACCCTGCCGCGGAGAGCAAGATCGCGCAGTACACGGCGGACGGCCTCGACCGCCTCCCGATCTGCATGGCCAAGACGCATCTCTCGCTGTCGGCGGACCCGACGCTGTTGAACGCCCCGGAGGACTTCACCCTCCAGGTGCGCGACATCCGCGGCTACACCGGCGCGGGCTGGCTGGTGCCGCTGTGCGGCGACATCCAGCAGATGCCGGGCCTCGGCAAGAGCGCGGCGGCGCTCGACGTGGACATTGACGAGGACGGCCGCACGGTCGGCCTTTTCTGAGTCCTACTCACGGAAACCCGGCGGGGCCGGGCGGCCCCGCCGGAATGACGTTGGAGGAGGCCCTCGACCGGCTGGCCTCGGAGAGCCCGGCGCCGGGCGCGGGCGCGGCCGCGGCGTGGTGCTGCGCGCTGGCCGCCGCGCTCGTGGAGATGGTGGCGCGGGTGGTGCTTGCGCGCGGCGAGGAGCACCCGGAAGTGGAGCGGCGCGGCCGCCGCGCACGCGAGCTGCGGGCCGCCGCCCTGCGGCTCGCCGACGAGGACGCGGCGGCCTACCGGGCGGTGATAGACGCCCCGCCCGAGCGTCGGCGGGAGGCGCTGGTCGCAGCGGCGGATCCTCCGCTCGCGATCGCGGAGGCGGCCGCCGAGACCGGCGCGCTCGCCGCCGAGTCGTCCGCGGGCGCCCGCGGTCCGCTGCGGGGCGAGGCGGACACGGCCGTGCTCGTCGCGGCGGCAGCGATCCGTGCCGCGGCCCGTCTCGTCGAGCTCAACCTCGGGGGCGCGCCGGATGACCCGAGGCTGGCGCGCGCCCGCGAGCTCGCCGAGCAGGCAGGGCCGTGCTAGGGACGTACGCGTCGACGCTGATCGCCTGCGGCTCAGCGCTGCTGGTCGGCCAGGCCCTGCTCGCCCTCTGCGGGTGGCGACGCTTCTCGTGGCTCGCACCGGTCGTCGGGCTCGGCCCGGTGATGGCCGTGGCCTGGGGGGCCGTCCAGCTGCCCGGGGAGGGGCTGAGCGCGCTGGGGGCGGTCGCGGCCCTTTCGGCGGCGTCGGCGCTGCTCCTGGTCGGGCGGACCGAGGGGGTCCGCGAGGCCGTCCGGGAGGGCGCGCCCGCGGCCGCGATCACGCTGATCGCGGCGTCGATTCCGTTCATCGTCGAGGGGCGGTTCGGCGTCCTCGGCACGGGCTTCAACGTCGACATGTCACAGCACCTGTTCACCGCCGACTGGCTCGCCGGCCCGGCCGGCTCTGAGCCCGGCCTGGTCAAGCAGGGCTACCCGCTCGGGCCGCACGGCCTCGCGGTCGCGGGGGCGAAGGCGGGGGGCGGCAACCTCGTGCAGGGGTTCAGCGGCCTCACGATCGCCGTCCCGGTGCTCGCGGCGTTGTGCTCGCTGACCGTTCTGCGCGGGCTCACGCCGCTTCGCCGCGCTCTCGGCGCGGCGCTCGTGGCGCTTCCCTACATCGTCGCCTCGTATCTCGCCCAGGGCCAGTTCAAGGAGCTGCTGGAGGGCCTATTCCTGCTCGGGTTCGCGCTCTGCCTGCACGAGATCAGCTCCGGCCGCGTACCCGGCTTCGGCCCCGCCGCGGCCGGGTTGCGCGAGGGACGTCGGCAGCGGCTGCTCGTCGCGGTGCCGCTGGCGGCGATCGCGCTCGGCTCGCTGTACTCGTACAGCGCCCCGGGCCTCGCGTGGCTCGTGGGCGCCGCGATCCTGTTCGTCGCAGCGGAGCTGGTCCGGCGACGGTCGGACGGAGTTGGCGCGCTCGTGCGTCGCGCCGCGTTGCCGGTGGCGGTTGGGCTCCTCGTGCTGCTCGCCGGCGCCGCCCCCGAGCTCGGCCGGGTGGTCGACTTCCAGGACAACGCGGTCAAGGTCGCCAACGCGGGCGACAGGGGAGAGGCTCCGTTCGACCACCCGCGGCGTCCGGAGCGTGGCGGGGCCGGCCCCCCTCGAACGCGTGGCGAGAGCCGCGATGAGGGCGAGCGGTTCAACAACGACCTCGGGAACCTGTTCAACCAGATCCCCCCGCTCGAGGCGCTTGGGATCTGGCCCAGCGGGGACTTTCGGGTCGACCCCGGGGCCGGGGCCGCCCCAGCGGTCCCCTTCTACGTGGGCGCGGCCCTGGGTCTGGTCGCGCTTCTGTTCGGGCTCGGCCGGTGGCTGCGGCGAGGCGAGACCGCGGTGCCGGCCGCGTTCGGTGCCGCGGTGCTGATCTACGGCGCGGCCTGGACGCTCGGCACCCCGTATACGGCCGCGAAGGCCGTGATGATGATCGGCCCGCTGGCGATGCTGATCATCGTCCGCGAGCTGCTCTCGCCGGGGGTGCTCACGCTCGGTGCGCGCTCGTCCGGCGAGCTCGCCACCGCGGCCCTCGCGCTCGCCTTCCTGCTCGCGGCCGGCGGGTCGAGCCTGCTCGCGCTCGGGAACGCGCCGGTGGGGCCGGAGGAGTACTCACCCGGCCTCGCCCGGATCAGGTCGATCTTCGAGCGCCAGCCGACCCTGGTGCTCGTCGACTCGCAGGCCCTGGCGAGCGAGCACGCCCGAGACTTTCTCGCCTGGGAGGCGCGCGGAGGCGATCCGGTCTGCATCGAGCCCGCGGAGTTCGAGGCCGTTGACCCGCCGCCCGGGGGGTTCCGGTATGTGATCACCACCGAGGGAGAGCACGAGCCTCCGTTCGCCGGCCTCTCCCGCGTGCGCGCCAAGGGTCCATACGCGCTGTGGGAGCGCAAGGGCCCGGTTCACGGGCCGGCACCGAGAGGTCCAAGACAGAACCCGAGCGAGTGTGGCCTGTCGTTGTAGAGCCAGCAGGCGGTGGAGAACGCCTAACGCTGCTCGAAGGCGGCCTCGGAGCTGAAGGCCGGCGCGTCGACCGCGCGGCGATACGCGCGTTGCGCCCGCTGCGACGAGTCGATGCGAAGGTCCGAGACCGAGCCGTCGCCGTTGCGCCACCGCTCGTGCCAGTAGGAGAGCGCCGCGATGCGCGGGTAGCGCCCCGACAGCACCGACCCGATCGCGGCACGGATCCAGCGCGCTTTCCTGGCGGGCCGCAGCCGTGACTCGCGCGCCCCGTACTCGAGCACGGCGATCGGCTTGTCGTCCGGCGCCGCGAGTTGCTCCAGCTCGGCGTAGACGCGGTCGAGGTGGCGGCGGAAGCTGGTCCAGCCCTCGCCGGGCACGAGCTGGCCGTAGTCGCTGACGCCGATCCAGTCCACGTAGCCGTCGCCGGGGTAGTAGTTGGCGAAGTCGCGGTTCCACTCCTCGTCCGGGTACGAGCCCACGTCGACGTGGAAGAACCAGGTCAGCTGGTCCGCGCCTTCGGCCCGGCACAGCTCGACGATGTGCCGGTAGGCGTCGCGGAAGCGCTCCGGCCCGTCCGGCTAGGTCGGGTCCCCGTAGCCGTCCGTCTCACCGCCCCCGTTCCAGCGCCCGTTCCACGGGAACCAGTCGCCGTTCACCTCGATCCCGAAGTCGATCAGGAGCGGGACGCCCGTCGCCGCCGCATCCAGGCACCAGCGGCGCAGGTCACCGTCCCAGGTGCCGTCGACGATGCTCTGCATCGTGTAGCGCTCGTCCGGTCCGCCCTGCTCGTAGTCCGAGCGGGCCATCATGCGGATGAACGGCACGCGTCCGGCGGCGACTATCCGCGCGACGCTCTCCGACGGGAAGCTGATGCCGCGATCCCAGTTGTTGGAGAAGTAGGCCCACGCGATCGGTCGCCCGGCGTCTCGCTCGAAGCTGTGGATCCGCGCCGCACGCACCCGGTCCTCGGGCCCGCCGAAGTCCGGGAACGCGGCGTGGTAGATGCGCCCCGCGCCAGGCGGGGCGAGGACGAGGTCCGAAGCCGGTCCGGCCGCGAACGGCGCGGCCGGGGCGAGCGCGAGCGCCGACAGCGCCACGGCGACGGCGCCCGAGATCCCCGGCAGGGCCTGCTTTCCCGCTCTGCGTCTCAATGGTCTGGGTTGCGCATCGGCACGCTGGAGGGTCGAGGTTTAGCGCCTTCAACGCGACCGAGCGCCGTGGATAGCATGGATCGCGATGGCGAACGAGGAGCGCGACGAGCTCTGGGTGCTGCGTCACGACGCGGCGCACGTGCTCGCGACCGCGGTCCTCGAGCTGTGGCCCGGGACGAAGCTCTCGATTGGGCCGCCGATCGCGAACGGCTTCTACTACGACTTCGAGTTCGCCGACGGCGAGCGACCGGGCGAGGACGACCTGCCTCGGATCGAGGAGCGGATGCGCGCCCACATCGAGGCCGACGAGCCGTTCGAGCACAGCGAGCTCCCCGCCGAGGAGGCGATCGAGAAGTTCCGCTCCGAGAACCAGCCCTACAAGGTCGAGCTGATCGAGGACCTGGTGCGCGACGAGGGCGTGGACACGGTGTCGCTGTACCGCAACGGGCCCTTCGAGGACCTGTGCCGTGGCCCCCACGGCCCCTCGACAGGCCGCATCGAGGCGTTCAAGCTCAGCTCGCTGGCCGGAGCGTACTGGCGCGGCGACGAGACCCGCCAGATGCTGACGCGGATCTACGGCACGGCCTTCTTCTCCGAGCAGGAGCTGGAGGAGCACCTGCGCCGGCTCGAGGAGGCACGGGCGCGCGATCACCGCAAGCTCGGCCCCCAGCTGGGGCTGTTCCTGCTCCTCGAGGAGGCGCCCGGGATGCCGTTCTGGCTGCCCGACGGCACGGTGCTGCTGCGCAGCATCGAGGCCGAGGTCCGAGCCCAGCTCGATAGGCGCGGCTACCTGGAGATCAAGACCCCGCACATCCTCGACGAGGAGCTGTGGCACCGCTCGGGTCACTACGAGAACTACCGGGAGAACATGTTCTTCGCCGAGCCCGCGGAGCGCGAGCGCGGCGATGAGCGCCGCTTCGCGCTGCGGCCGATGAACTGCCCGGGCGCCTGCCTCGCCTATGCGTCCGAGCGCCACTCCTATCGCGAGCTTCCCCTGCGCCTCGCCGAGTTCGGCCAGGTGTCGCGCTTCGAGCGCGAGGGGGTGCTCCACGGCCTGCTCCGGGTGCGGGCCTTCGTACAGGACGACGCGCACGTGTTCTGCATCCCAGAGCAGGTCGTGGACGAGGTCGGCTCGATCTGCGAGGCGATCGACGAGCTGTACGCCAGCTTCGGCTTCGACGACGTCCGCGTCGAGCTGTCGACCAAGCCCGAGAAGGCGATCGGGAGCGCCGAGGAGTGGGAGCGCGCCGAGGCGGCACTCGCCGAGGCGCTCGAGCGGCAGGGCCGCGAATACGAGCTCAGCCCCGGCGAGGGAGCGTTCTACGGCCCCAAGATCGACTTCCACGTAACCGACGCGCTGGAGCGCTCGTGGCAGTGCGGCACCTGTCAGCTCGACTTCTTCATGCCGGAGCGCTTCGACCTCACCTACACGGGTCCGGACAATGCGCCGCACCGGCCGGCGATGATCCACCGCGCGCTGCTCGGCTCGATGGAGCGATTCGCGGGGGTGCTGATCGAGCATCACGCGGGGCGCCTTCCACTCTGGCTCGCGCCGCTCCAGGCGGCGATCCTGCCGGTTGCGGATCGCCACAACGAGTATGCGGGGCGGGTCGCCGGGCGCCTGCACGAGGCTGGGGTCCGCTGCCGCGTGGACGCCCGCTCCGAGTCGGTGGGGAAGAAGATCCGCGACGCCGAGCTGGCGAAGGCGCCCTACATGCTGGTCGTCGGCGATCGCGAGCAGGGCGACGAGGCGGCGTCGGTGCGCTCGCACGCCCAGGGCGACCTCGGTGCGATGCCCGTCGATGAGCTGATCGAGCGCCTGCGCGGCGAGATCGCGGAGCGCTGAGGCGCCCGCGCGGATCGCGCGCGAGCATCGCGGCTGGCTCTATACTGCGCGCGATGCCGGGCACGAAGACCACGCAGCGCCGCTGAGCGCCCCGTGCCCCCTCGTCCTCTCCACCTCACCGCACTAGTGTGCCATCCATAGCTTGAAGCTCGCCCTCACCAGCTAGTGCCGATTCCGCGCAGGTTCGATCGCCGGCCGCCGGAGCGGGATCCGACTCGAATCAACGAGAGCATCGGGGCGCGCGAGGTGCGCCTGATCGGAGGCGACGGGGAGCAGGTCGGGATCATCTCGCGAGACGACGCACTCGAGCGCGCCCGCGAGGCGGATCTCGATCTGGTCGAGGTCGCCGCGCAGGAGAGCCCGCCCGTGTGCCGCCTGCTCGACTACTCCAAGTACAAGTACGAGCAGGAGCAGAAGGCGAAGGCGGCGCGCAAGCACCAGCAGCAGGTCAACGTGCGGGAGATCAAGCTTCGCCCCAAGATCGCGGACCACGACTACGAGACGAAGAAGGGCCACGTGGTCCGGTTCCTGGAGCAGCACGACAAGGTCAAGGTCACGATCATGTTCAGAGGCCGTGAGCAGGCCCACCCGGAGCGGGGACGCGCGCTGCTCGACCGCCTGTTCACCGATGTCGAGAGCATCGCCACGATCGAGCAGGAGCCGGAGCAGGAGGGGCGGAACATGCACATGCTGCTGGCGCCGGCGAAGGGCGCTGGCGGGGCGGCATAGCCGCGCCCGTGCCGGAGGAGTCCGGGAAGCCGCAGGTCCCTTTCGACGTCCGTGTGCGAGCTCGCCGCTCACCTTGGCTCGCGCCATGATCGGCATCGCCCGGCACGCCTCTGCTTGAATAGGCGCGATGCCGAAGATGAAGACCCACTCGGGCGCGAAGAAGCGCTTTCGCAAGACGGCGAAGGGCAAGCTGCGCGGGCGGCGCGCCTTCTCCAGCCACATCCTGGAGAAGAAGCCGCCGAAGCGCAAGCGCCGCTTCGCCCGGCCCGTCCCGATCTCCGTGCAGGATCGCCCCCGGGTCCGAACGCTGCTTGCCGGAAGAGGGCGGCGATGAGCCGCGTCAAGAGCTCCGTCGCGTCGCGCCGCCGGCGCCGCAAGACGCTGCGCCAGGCGCGCGGCTACTGGGGGCGCAAGCACTCCAGCCACCGCCTGGCCAACGAGCAGCTGATGCGCTCCGGCCAGTACGCGTACCGCGATCGCCGCAACCGCAAGCGCGACTTCCGCCGCCTGTGGATCATCCGCATCAACGCCGCGGCGCGCCGCGAGGGCCTCAGCTACTCGCAGCTGATGCATGGCCTGAAGGGCGCCGGGGTCGAGGTCGACCGCAAGATGCTCGCGGACATCGCCGTGCGCGATCCGGAGGCGTTCCGGCGATTTGCCGAGCTGGCCCGGGAGGCCGCCGCGGCGTAGCGACGGCGGCTCACATCCTCCACTCCCGGGCGGACCGCGATGCGGCATCCGCCCGTTTTCTTTCCACACGCACTGCACCGAATCGTGATCACAAGCCCACACAACGAGAAGCTGAAGCTCGTGCGCAGGCTGCACGAGCGGCGCGGCCGCGAGCGCGAGGGCCTGTTCGTCGCCGAGGGGGAGGATCTGGTCGAGGCGGCGGCGGCCGCCGGGGTCGAGCCGGAGCTGGTGCTTGTCGCGGGCGAGGACGTGGAGCCCCCGCTCCTCGACTCGGCCAGCGCGCTCGGCTCGGGGACGCGGGCGATCGGCGTCTACCGCCAGCGCTGGTCCGAGCCCGGCGGGCCGGTGTGCGTCTACCTACACGGCGTGGGCGACCCGGGGAACGTGGGCGCGATCGTCCGCTCGGCCCACGCGCTGGTCGAGGGCACCGTCGTGCTCGGCCCCGGCTGCGCCGATCCGTACTCCCCGAAGGCGGTCCGGGCGACGATGGGCTCGATCTTCGGCCAGCCCCTCTCGCGGGGACAGCTCGCAGCCACACCGGCTCCGCGAGTGGCGCTGAGCGCGCATGGTGCTGGCGCGCTCGGCGAGCTGACACCGCCGTTGACGCTCTGCCTCGGAGCGGAGCGCGCCGGCCTGCCAGCCGATGCGCTTGCGCTGTGCGAGGAGGAGGTAACGATTCCGGTTCGCGCGGGAGGGGCGGAGTCGCTGAACGTCGCTGCAGCGGCGGCAATCGCGCTGCACGGGATATCTTCGCCGGTCGAAAGGGTTCTGAGCGATGCTTGATCGGATTGCGCAGATTCGAAGCGAGGCCGAGGCGGCGATCTCGGCCGCGCCGGACGCGGACGCGCTCGACAAGCTGCGGGTCCGCTATCTGGGCCGCCGCTCGGAGCTGACCAGGATCCTGCGGGGGGTCGCCGAGCTTCCCGCCGAGGAGCGCGGCCCGGTGGGGAGTGCCGGCAACGAGGCGCACGAGGCGATCGAGGCTCGCCTCGCTTCGAGGCAGTCGGAGCTCGAAGCCGCCGAGCTCCAGACGCGTCTCGGCTCCGGTGCGATCGACGTCACCCTGCCGGGCTCTCCCGCCCTCCCCGTCGGTCATCTGCACCTGATCACGCGCACGCGGCGCGAGATCGAGGACGTCTTCGTCGGGCTCGGCTACGAGGTGATGGAGGGCCCGGAGATCGAGCACGACTACTACAACTTCACGGCGCTCAACCACCCGCCCGGCCACCCGGCGCGGATGCTCCAGGACACCTTCTACATCGACCCGGCGACGCTGCCGGAGGGGGTGCGGGTAGCGGGGAACGGTCCCCTGCCACCGGGTCCGCAGGACGTGATGCTCAGGACCCATACCTCGCCGATGCAGATCCGGGCGATGGAGGACCGTGAGCCGCCGATCTTCATCATCGTCCCGGGCAAGGTCTACCGGCGCGACTCCGACGCCACCCACACTCCGATGTTCCACCAGGTCGAGGGGCTCGCGGTGGCGGACGGGATCACGCTCGCCGATCTCCAGGGCACGCTGCTCGAGGCCGCCGGCGCGATCTTCGGGGGGCGCCGCGAGGCGCGCATCCGGCCCCACTACTTCCCCTTCACCGAGCCGAGCGTCGAGGTGGACGTGGACTGCTTCCGGTGCGGGGGGTCGGGAAGGCTTGAGGACGGATCGCGCGATCCGCTCTGCAAGGGCGTCGGGTGGCTGGAGATCCTCGGGGCCGGGATGGTGGACCCGAACGTGTTCGGCTTCGTCGCCGATCACGGCTACGACCCGGAGCGGGTGCAGGGGTTCGCGTTCGGGATGGGGATCGAGCGCATCGCGATGCTGAAGCACGGCGTCCCCGACCTGCGGCCCTTCTTCGACAACGATGTGCGCCTGCTGGAGCAGTTCAGTTGAGGGCGCCCCTCTCGTGGCTGCGCGAGTACTGCGATCCCGGCCTGCCCGCGGAGGAGCTGGCAGAGCGCCTGTCGATGACCGGCACCGAGGTGGAGCGGGTGGAGCGCGCCGGCGCGCCCCAGCAGTCGGGCTTCGTGGTGGGCAAGGTGCTCGCTGTCGAGCCGCACCCGAACGCCGACCGGCTGGTCGTGTGCGAGGTCGACACGGGCGACGGCAAGCGGACGATCGTGTGCGGGGCGCCCAACGTGGCCGAGGGCCAGAGCGTCCCGGTGGCGCTCCCCGGCGCGGTCCTCCCGGGCGGCACCGAGCTGGGACGCGCGGAGCTCCGGGGGGTGACCTCGGACGGGATGATCCTCTCCGAGGCGGAGCTTGAGATCGGGGAGGATGCGGACGGGATAGCCGTGCTCGAGGACGGAGCGAGTCCGGGTACCCCGCTCGTCGACGTGATCCCCGTATCCGACGAGGTCCTCGAGCTGGAGGTGACGCCGAACCGGGTCGACTGCCTCGGTGTGTACGGCGTCGCGCGCGAGACCCACGCGGTCACGGGCGCTCCACTGGCCGAGCCTCCATGGGAGCCCGACGCGGAGGCGGCCGGGGAGGGAGAGGCGAGCGACTACGCGTCCATCACGGTCGAGGTCCCGGAGCTGTGTCCGCGGTTCACCGCCCGGGTGTTCACCGAGTTGCGGATCGGCCCCTCGCCGCTGTGGCTGAAGGCGCGGCTGACGGCGGCCGGGCAGCGCCCGATCAACAACGTCGTCGACATCACCAACTACGTGATGCTGATGACCGCGCAGCCGCTGCACGCCTTCGACCTCGACAGGGTGCCCGACGGCGCCCTGATCATCCGCACCGCCGCCGACGGCGAGACGATGACCACCCTGGACGGCGTGGAGCGCACGTTCGACGCGGAGACCGTGCTGGTCTGCGATCGCAACGGGCCCTCGGGGATCGCCGGGATCATGGGCGGAGCCGCCTCCGAGGTCTCCGAGGAGACCACCAGCGTCCTGCTCGAGGTCGCGACCTGGAACGGGCTCAACATCCTGCGCACCTCGAACCTGCTGGGACTACGCTCGGAGGCCTCGACCAGGTTCGAGAAGCAGCTCCATCCCGAGCTCGCGATGCGCGCGCAGCGGATCGCCTCCCGGCTCCTGGTCGAGGTGTGCGGGGCCCGCATGGTGCCGGGGACGATCGACGTCAGCGCCGGGATCCCCGAGCCGCGCGTGATCACGCTTCGCAGCTCCAGGGTCGAGGGGCTGCTGGGGATGCGGATCGAGCCCGATCAGTCGGCGACGTACCTGGAGCGGCTCGGGTTCGAGGTCCAGCGCGAAGGCGACGACATGCGGGCCGGGGTGCCGCCGGACCGCCACGAGGACGTGACGCGCGAGGCCGACCTGATCGAGGAGGTCGCCCGGGTGCACGGCCTCGATGAGCATCTGCCCTCCAGCCTCCCCGCCGGCGGCAACCGGGTCGGAAGGATCACGCGCGAGCAGCGCCTGCGCCGCCGTGGCGAGGACGTGCTCCGCGATCTCGGCTTCCTCGAGATCGTCGCCTGGAGCTTCGCCGATCCCCAGGTGAGCGATCGGCTTCGTCTTCCGGACGGCGATCCCCGCCGCGAGGCGGTCGCGACCCACAACCCGCTGTCCGGGGATCAGTCGGTGATGCGCACGACCCTGATCGGGGGGCTGCTCGACGCGGCACGCCGCAACGTTGCCCGCGGGGCCGACCGGGTGGGGTTGTTCGAGTCCGGCCGCGTCTATCTGCGCGCCCCGGTCCCGACGAGCGGCGGGGAGCTGGCCGGGAGCTTCTGCGGCGACACCCCGGCCCCGGTCGCCGAGCCGCACCGCCTCGGCTGTCTCGCCGTCGGGCCCCTGGCCCCTCCCTCGTGGCGCAGCGAGAGCGTGCCGGCCGACTTCTACGGGATCAAGGGTGTGCTCGAGGGGCTGTGCGGCCAGCTCGGCGCCGAGCTGTCGGTCGAGCCCGCCCCGGAGCCGTTCCTGCATCCGGGGCGGGCGGCCGAGGTGAGGCTGGCCGGTCGCCCCGCCGGCTGGCTCGGCGAGCTGCATCCGCTCGTTGCCCGCGCGTGGGACCTCCCCGGCGCGGCGGCGTTCGAGATCGCCGCTGCCGCGCTGGTCGAAGCCTCCAGCGCCGGTGAGGAGCGCTACACGGACGTGACCGCCTATCCCCCCGTGCACGAGGACATCGCGGTGGTCGTGGCTGAGGACGTGCCGGCCGAGCGGGTGCGCGAGACGGTCGTCCGTGCCGCGGGCGAGCTGCTGAGCTCGGCCACGATCTTCGACCTGTACCGCGGCGATCAGGTCGGGGCGGGCCGCAAGTCGATCGCGGTGCGACTCGAGTTTCGCGCCCCGGACCGAACGCTGACCGACGAGGAGGTCGCCGAGCGGCGCGCGGCGGTCACGCAGGCCCTTGACGAGATCGGCGGGGCGCTGCGTGAGTGAGCACGCCCAGCCGCTCGAGGGCGCGCCCGCCGGGCGGGTGCTGGTCGCCGGCGCGACCGGGTTCACCGGCGCCCTGGCGGCGCACATCGTGTGGGGCCACCCCCGCCTCGAGCTGGTCAGGGTGACGGCCCGCAGCGAGGTCGGCACGGAACTCGACCGCCTCCACCCGCGCTACCGGGTTCCGCTCGCGCTCGAGGAGCTGGACGCGGATCGCGCCAGGGATTGTGACGCGGCGATCGTCGCCTATCCACACGGTGCCTCGGCGCCGGTCGTCGCGGCCCTGCGCGAGCGCGGACTCAAGGTCGTCGACCTCTCCGCCGACTTCCGGCTTCGGGACCTCGACGAGTACCGGCGCTGGTACGGGGACCCTGCGGCACCCCAGCTCGCCTCCGAGGCCGTATACGGCCTCACGGAGCTCTACCGCGAGCGGATCGAGGGCGCGGAGCTGGTCGCCAACCCGGGCTGCTATCCGACCGCCGCCGTGCTCGCCCTCGCCCCTCTCGCGGAGGGGGGACTGATCGAGGACGTGGTGATCGACGCCAAGTCGGGCGTCTCCGGTGCCGGGCGCGGTGACGGCGAGCGGTTCCACTTCGTCTCCGTGGACGAGAACTTCACCCCCTACGGGACCGGCGGGCACCGCCACAAGCCGGAGATCGCCCAGGAGCTGAGGGCTCTCGGGGCCGACGTGCCGATTACCTTCGTGCCCCACCTGCTCCCGCTCGACCAGGGCGAGCTCGTGAGCTGCTACGTGCGCCCGGGGCGCGAGCCGGGCGACGGGGAGCTGGATCAGCTGTATCGCGAGCGCTACGCGAGCGAGCCGTTCGTGGAGCTCGCCGATCAGGCGCCGGGGGTGCGTGACGTGCGCGGCACGAACCTGTGCCGGATCCACGTCACGCGGGACGAGCCCGCCGGGCGTGTGGTCGTGTTCGCGGCGATCGACAACCTGTGGAAGGGGGCCTCGGGCCAGGCGGTGCAGAACCTCAACCTGATGCTCGGGCTGCCCGAGACGGAGGGCCTGGAGTGAGCTTCCTTCGCTCGCGCTGGGTCGATCCCCCGGCAGGGGTCGAGGAGCTCGACCCCGCGGAGCTGGCGCCAGGATTCCGCGCGGCGGGGGTCGCGTGCGGTCTCACGGGCGGGGGCGATACCGACGTCGGCCTGATCGCATGCGACGCGGACATCGTCGCCTCGGCGCTGCTCCTGACGCGAAACGCGAGCGCCGCCGCCCCGGTACGTGTGTGCCGCGAGGAGTGCGATCCCGGCGCGATCCGCGCCGCCGTGGCCAACTCCGGGAATGCCAACGCGGCCACCGGCGAGCGGGGCTACCGGGACGCGCTCGCGATGCGCGACGCGGCCGCCGCGGCGCTCGGGGTCGATCCGCGCGCGGTGGCGGTCGCCGAGACCGGAACGATCGGGGTCCCGCTGCCGATCGATGACGTCCTCGAGGGCGTGCGCGAGGCCGCCGGGGCGCTCGGCGAGCGCCGCGCCGAGGCGTTCGCGCGCGCGATCATGACCACCGACCGGGGACCGAAGCACTGCGCAGTGAGGGCGCAGGGCGTGACCCTTTCCGCCCAGGCGAAGGGCGCGGGGATGATCGAGCCGAGCTACGCGACCATGCTCTGCTTCATGCAGACGGATGCCGTCGTCCCCGACCCTGATGGCGCGCTGCGGCCCGCCGTCGCCTCCTCCTTCGAGCGGATCAGCGTCGACGGCCAGATGTCGACGAACGACACCGTCCTGCTCCAGGCCACCGGCGCCGCGGGGCGAGCGCTCCCCGAGGGGCTGCTCGATTCCGTGCTGCTGCAGCTCGCGCTCGAGATCGTCGCCGACGGCGAGGGGGCGACCCGGGTGGCGCGGATCGAGGTGGGGGAGGCCGCGACCGCCGAGGAGGCCGAGCGGGTTGCGCGCGCGATCGCGAACTCGCCGCTGGTCAAGACCGCGCTGTACGGGCGGGACCCCAACTGGGGGCGGATCGCGCAGGCGGCCGGCATGGCGCTGGCCGGCGAGCAGGTGGAGGAGCTGAGACCGGACCGGGTCGATGCGCGGGAGCTCGGGACAGACGCGGACGAGGTCGAGATCGGAGTCCCGCTCGGCCGAGGCCGTGCCTCAGCGCACGTCTACTTCCCCGACCTCACGCCCGAGTACGTGAAGCTGAACGCCGAGCGGGTGACATGAGCGCGAACGTCGAGACCCTGCTCGAGGCGCTCCCCTACATCAGGGAGTTCCACGGCCGCCGGGTGGTGATCAAGTACGGCGGCGCGGCGATGCGCGAGGAGGAGCTGCGCGAGGCGTTTGCGACCGACGTGGTGTTGCTCAAGTACGTCGGCCTGGACCCCGTGGTCGTACACGGCGGTGGCCCGGACATCACCGAGCACATGGAGCGGCTGGGGATGGAGGTGCGCTTCGTCGAGGGCCTGCGGGTCTCCGACGCCGAGACGGTCGAGGTGGCGAAGATGGTCCTGCTGGGAAAGGTCAACTCGGACATCGTGCTGCGGCTCAACCGCCACGGCCAGCCGGCCGTCGGCCTCAGCGGGGAGGACGGGACGATGTTCGAGGTGACGCCGGTGCCGAACGCGGCCGAGGTCGGCTTCGTCGGCGAGATCGAGCACGTGGACGCGGACGTCCTCAACCACATCGCGGCCGACTACATCCCGGTCGTCGCCTCGATCGGCGCCGACCGGGATGGGAACTCCTACAACGTCAACGCCGACGAGGCCGCCGGAAAGGTCGCCGCGCGACTGCGTGCCCACAAGGTGATCTTCCTCACCGATGTCGAGGGCTGGCTCGCCGACCCCGACGACCCGGGCTCACGGATCTCCGAGACGACGGTGGAGGACATCGAGCGCGCCCTGGACGGCGTCGGCGGGGGGATGCGTCCCAAGCTTCAGGCCTGCGTGGAGGCGATCCGCGGCGGGGTGCAGTACGCGCACATCATCGACGGGCGCCGGCAGCACTCGCTGCTGCTGGAGCTGTTCACGGACGCGGGGATCGGCACGAAGGTCACACCTTGAGCGTCAGCGAGCTGCAGGAGCTGGAGCAGCGCTGGCTGATGCCGACCTACAGGCGCGCGGCGGTGGAGTTCGTGCGCGGGGAGGGGGCGCGGCTGTGGGACGCCGAGGGGCGCGAGTACCTCGACTTCTTCTCCGGGCTCGGGGTTCAGAACGCAGGGCACTGCCATCCGCGGATCACCGAGGCGATTCGCGAGCAGGCGGGGATCCTGGTGGGGGTCTCCAACCTCTACTACTCGGAGCCGGGGATCCGGCTCGCGGAGCGGCTCGCGGATTCGAGCCTCGGCGGACGGGTCTTCCTCTGCAACTCCGGTGCCGAGGCGAACGAGTGCGCGATCAAGCTGGCGCGCAGGCACGCCCACGCGCGCCGCATCGAGCAGCCGGAGATCGTGGTCCTCGAGGGAGCGTTCCACGGCCGCACGGTGGCGACTCTGGCGGCCTCGCCCAAGATCGCGCGGGACGACCTCTTCGGCCCGCTCCCGGCGGGGTTCCGGGCGGTCGACCGCGACGCCGCCGCTGCGCTCGAGGCGGCGGTCGGGGAGCGCACGGCGGCGGTGATGATCGAGCCGATCCAGGGCGAGGCCGGCGTGCATCCGGTGCCGGACCCTGTCCTGGCCGCCGCCCGAAAGGCTTGCGACTCGACGGGCGCCTTGCTGGTGCTCGACGAGATCCAGACGGGGATGGGGAGGACCGGCTCGCTGTGGGCGTGGCAGCAGGGGCCGGTCCGCCCGGACGTGATGACCGCGGCCAAGGCGCTCGGCGGCGGTCTCCCGGTCGGCGCCTGCGTGACGGCGCCGCAGCTCGAGGATGCGCTGAAGGCGGGGGAGCATGGCTCGACGTTCGCGGGCGCGCCGCTCGCCGCCAGCGCCGCGCTCGCCGCCCTCGAGGTGATCGACGAGCCCTCGCTGCTGCGGGGCGCGCGCGAGCTGGGGGCGCGCTTCACCGCGGGTCTGCGCGAGCTGGACGGGATCGCGGAGGTCAGGGGCCGCGGCCTGATGGTCGGGGCGGGGCTCGAGGACGGGCTGGACCCCGCAGCGATCGCCTCGCGCGCGCTGGCTGCCGGGCTGGTCATAAACGTCCCGGCGCCGGGCACGCTGCGCTTCCTGCCTCCGCTCGTGATCGGCGAGGCGGAGGTCGACGAGGCGGTGGCGATCCTGGGCCGGTGCATCGGGCCCTGAGGCGATCGCGCACCTCACCGCCCGGCGCCCCCACTAAACTGCCGCCCGATGCACGAGGAGCCGACCAGGTACATGGGAGAGCCGGGGGGCGGCCGTCAGCCGGGCGGGCCGGGGCGATCCGGGGGCGGGATGAGCACCGGGGCCAAGGTCGCAATCGGAATCCTGGTCGTGATCGCGATCGGTCTCGCGATCGGGCTCGTCGTGGCCACCGGGGGCAGCGACGAAGAGGATGCGACCACCTCGCTGACGACGGTGACCAGCACGCCGGCGACCCAGACGACCCAGACGACGCAAACGACCACTCAGACGACTACAACTCCACCGCTTACGGAGACGGGCGGAAGCGGCGGCACCCCCTCGCCGTGACGGCGAGAGCCCCGGTCGTGGCCCTCGCGGCCTCCCTGGCCGCGGTGCTGCTCCCCGCGGCGTCGCCGCTGCTTTCCCTGGATGCCGAGTCGGCGTTCGCGGCCGGGTGCCGGGGCTCCGGGAAGGGTCCCCACAAGATCACCACCGAGCGCGCCGCCAGGGCCGTCACCTGCCTGATCAACGAGCGACGGCGCCACCACGGCCGCTCGCGGCTGCGGGCCCGGGGGTCTCTCGTGCAGGCGGCCGAGCGCCACTCCGCCCGCATGCAGGAGCGGAGCTGCTACTCGCACAAGTGCCCCGGCGAGGCCGGGTTAGAGGGCCGCGTGACCAGCACCGGCTACCTCCCGTGCGGGTGCGCGTGGGGGCTCGGCGAGAACATTGCCTGGGGGAGGCGCTCGCGGGGCTCCCCGAGCCGCATCGTGCGTTCCTGGATGCATCCGGGCTATCACCGCGAGACGCTTCTTGACGGGAGCTTCCGCCACGTCGGCGTGGGGGTCGTGTGGGGAAGCGCCTCCGATCCCGGCGCGAGGGTCGGGATCTTTACGGCGGACTTCGGCTACAAGCGGTAGAGCTGCGCACGCGAGCGTGCCGGATCCGGGCGGTACGCGACGACTCAGCCGAACAGCTCTATCTCGGCCAAGCGCGCGAACACCGCATAGCGTTGCGCGGCGCTGTACAGCGGGTGGCAGGCGGTGAGCACGAGGCGTTCGCGGTTCACGTCGCGAACGATCTGGATGTCGGTGGGCTCGACCACGCGCGCCTTCTCGACCGCGTAGGTGAGCTCGCCGTACGGGAGCTCGACGATCACCTCGTCACCTCCCTCCAGCTCGTTGATTTGCCTGAACGGGGCCAGGTAGGTGGTGCGGTGCCCGGCGATGCCGATAGTGCTGCCCTGGCCCGGGAGCTTGGTCTCCGGATAGTGGCCGGGACCCTTCTGCAGCGTGCCCTCGTCGGTTCCCTCAACCAGGACCGCGTCGAGCCCGATGGCGGGGATCTTGACCCGTCCGATTCCCTCGCCCGCCTGCATGCGGTCGGCGAGACGGTCGGCGAGGATTCGCGCCTGCCGGAGCTCGGGCCCGCGCAGCTCGCCGAGCTCGTCCGCGAACGACTCCTCCAGGTCGTCGAGCTCGCTGGCCGCCTGGCGCTGCTGGATCTCCCCGTAGATCGAGGAGACCGGCTCCTCCCAGGCAAGCGTGATCGCCACGTCGGCGAGCACGACCAGCCCGGCGGTTACCAGCGCCGTTGAGAGCACGCGGAGCGCCCGTCGCACGGGAGCAATCATCGCGCATGGCAAGGTACGGTCTGCTGCGGCTCGTGGCCGGAATCCGAAGCGACACGAGATGAGGGCGCTGGTCAGCGGCGGTGCGGGCTTCATCGGCTCGCACCTGGTCGACGCGCTCCTCACCGAGGGGGCCGAGGTCCTCGTCGTCGACGACCTCTCGGTGGGGAGCCGCGAGAACCTGGAGGGCGCGCTTGTGGCCGGGGTCGAGCTGGTCGTCGAGGACATCACCGAGGCCGCCGCGATGAGCCGAGTCGCGGAAGCGTTCGGGCCCGATCGCGTCTTCCACATGGCGGGTCAGATCGACGTGCGCAGGGCGGTCGCCGATCCAGTGCTCGACGCCTCCGTCAACGTCGGAGGGACGATCAATCTGCTCGAAGCGGCGCGTCGGGCGGGTGCGACCTTCGTCTTCGCCTCCACGGGCGGGGCGATCTACGGCGAGCGCGCCCACCGGGGGGTGCCGGTGGCCGAGGACGGCGAGTGCATCCCGGAATCCCCCTATGGTCAGAGCAAGCTCGCAGCAGAGGGCTACGTAGACCTGTACCGCCGTCTCCACGAGGTCCCCGGCGTGTCGCTGCGGCTCGCGAACATCTACGGGTCGCGCCAGAGCCCGATCTCCGAGGCCGGGGTTGTGGCGATCTTCTGCGGGAAGCTCGTCGCGGACGCTGCTCCGACGGTGTTCGGGGACGGGGAGCAGACGCGTGACTTCCTGTACGTGCGCGACGCAGTCGAGGCGATCCTCGCCGCCGAGCGGAAGCTGTCCGCCAGCGGGGCGGAGCCGCTCGGTCCCTACAACGTCGGCACCGGCCGCGAGACCAGCGTCCTGGAGCTGATCGAGCGCCTGGCGCGGCTTGGCGGTCGGAGCGACTGGGCGCCGCGCATGGCGCCCCCGCGGACCGGCGAGGTGCAGCGGATCGCGCTCGACAGCGAGCGCGCCCGGGCCGAGCTCGGCTGGAGCCCCGCGACCGAGCTGGACGAGGGCCTGGAGCTCACGCTCGCGGCGCTGACGCACGAATCGCCCGCCTAGACTCCGGGCGATGAGCGAAAGGGGCACCCGCGTCGCCTCCTACGAGGCCGACCCCGAGCAGGTCGGGCGCGTGCTGCTGCTGTACTCCGGCGGGCTTGACACCAGCGTGATGGTGCGCTGGATCCAGGAGCAGTACGAGGCCGAGATCGTCACCCTGACCGTGGACCTCGGCCAGCCGGAGGAGGACTGGGAGGTGATCACGGGCAAGGCGCGCGACCTCGGTTCGCTCGACGCCCTGCTGGTCGACGCCCGCGAGGAGTTCGCGCACGAGTACGTGCTGCGAGCGATCAGGGCAAACGCCCTGTACGGCGGCGGCTACCCGTTGTTCACCGCGCTCGGCCGTCCGCTGATCGCCAGGCTCGCGGTCGAGCACGCCCGCGGAGCGGGCTGCGACACGATCGCCCACGGGTGCACCGGGAAGGGCAACGACCAGGTTCGGATCGAGGCCACGATCGCCACCCTCGACCCCGAGCTGAAGCTGATCGCCCCGGTGCGCGAATGGCGCATGGGCCGCGAGCAGGAGGTCGCCTATGCGCGCGAACACGGGATCCCGATCGCGGGCGGGACCGAGGCACCGCCCTACTCGGTCGACGACAACCTATGGGGCCGCTCCTCGGAGGGAGGCTCGATCGAGGACCTGGATGCACCTCCGGCCGACGACGTCTTCCGGCTCGTCGCCCGGCCCGAGGAGGCGCCGGACGAGGCCGAGCTGATCAGGGTCGGCTTCGAGCGCGGCTGCCCGGTGGCGATCGACGGCGAGCGGCTCGGCCTTGTCGAGCTGATCGGCCGCGCCGCTGGCATCGGCCGGCGGCACGGGGTGGGGATCGTCGATCACGTCGAGGACCGGATCGTCGGGCTCAAGGTCAGGGACCTGTACGAGGTGCCCGCGGCAGCGATCGTGCTCACCGCCCACCGCGAGCTGGAGAAGCTCGTGTCCACGATCCACCAGAACAACTTCAAGCCCGGGCTCGAGCGGCAGTGGGCCTACCTCTGCTACGCCGGCCTGTGGCACGAGCCGCTGCGCTCCGACCTCGATGCCTACATGGACGCGGCAAACGAATACGTCACGGGGGAGGTGACGCTGAAGCTCTTCAAGGGCTCGGTCACCCCCGTCGCCCGCGCCTCGCCCTACGCGCTGTACGACCAGTCCCTGGCGGGCTTCGGTGAGTCGGGCGGCGAGTTCAGCCAGGCGGCGAGTCCGGGGTTCATCGAGCTGTTCTCGCTGCAGAGCCGGATGGCGCACCGGGTAAGGTCACGGGACAGCGGCAAGGAGGAGCGGTGAGCGCGTTCTATGAGGCAATCGGCCGCGTGATGGTGTGGTTCGTGCGGGTTCGCTACCGGCGCCAGATCCGGATCGCCCTCGGCGTCGCGCTGGCTTCGCTGCTGCTCGGCGGATACCTGGCCGCGAGCAGGAAGATGGAGGAGGGTTAGAGCCCTCGGGCCGGGCTGCAATCTTTGTTGCAGCTTGCAGGGCCTTAACGGTTAGTTAGTATCCGCGCCTTCGCATGCCGCCGAGCCCCAGAGCGTTAGGGGAAGGTTCGAGAAGCATGGAACCGGACGAGCACAGCCGTCTCGCCAGGGCCCTCGCGGCCGCGTCGCTCGCCGTGATCGCGGTGCTTGGCGGCTCGGCCGCCCAGGTTGGCGCGCAGGACATCGGCACGCTGGAGTCGAGGATCGCAAGCGCCCGCGACGAGGCGCAGGGGGTCGGCGCCGACATCGAGGCGAAGACCGCCGCGCTGGCCGGGGCGCGGACCCGCGCCACGGCGGCCGCCCAGCGCGAGAGCGAGCTCGCGGGGTTGCTGGCGCAGGGGCGGGAGCGCGCCGCCGCGCTGGAGGAGCGCGTCTCGGAGGCGGAGGCGCGGCTGGCCGACACACGCCAGCGTCTTCGCAGGGCGATCGGCGTGCTCGAAGATCGGCTGGTCGCGATCTACAAGGGCGAGGTTCCCGACGTGACGACCCTGATCCTCGAGTCGGACGGGTTCGATGACCTGATCACGCGGACCGACTACCTGCAGCGGATCGAGGACGCGGACGCCGACCTCGTCGCTCGCGTGCAGGAGCTTCGCGATCAGGTTGAGGCCGATCTCGCCGCGGTCACCGAGGCCCGCGAGAAGCAGGAGGCGTTCAACCAGCGGCTCGAGACGGCCCGGGCGGAGATCGCCTCGGTTCGCGCCGAGGCCGAGTCGGAGGCGGCGACGCTCTCGGACGCGCGCGCCGCGCAGGCCGACTCCCTGAGCGGCCTGCGCTCGCAGGTCGGCGACTGGACCGACCAGGTCCAGAAGCTCCAGAGCGTCTCGGAGGCGCAGGCTCAGCAGCAGGTTGGGAGCTGGTTCGGGGACTGGGCGATCCCCGCCGCGATCGTTATGTGCGAGTCCGGCGGGAACTTCAGCGCGCTCAACCCGTCCAGCGGCGCGGGCGGCGCGTACCAGATCCTGCCCTCGACCTGGAAGGCCTACGGCGGCAAGGGCCTGCCGCATCAGGCGCCGCCGGCTGAGCAGCACCGGATCGCCGCGATGATCTGGGCCGACTCCGGGCCCAGCGCCTGGGTCTGCGCCGGCTAGCGCTGCGCGTATCAGTCCGAGCCCCCGGAATCCGGGAGAGCCCGATCCGGGAACTGCATCGCCGCGCCAAATCGCGACCGGCAGTTCTTAGGGGGAGCCGGTTTGTAGCGGCCGAACCGAGGCGACCTACTGGAAGTATTCAAGGGTTTTCGACGGTTTGCTCCGTGGCTGACGGGAACCGGGCCGGCGTCTGTGCAATGATCGTCCTTGCCCACAAGAGGTGGGACCGCAAGATGCGGGTCAATGGCTTTCCGGGAGGTGCACAGTTGCAGGTCCGAATAACGCGGAAGTTCAGATTGTCCTCGATCGCGAGGCTGGCTAGCCTGGCGGCTGTCGTTTCGGCACTCGCGCTCGCCCCCTCCGCCGCCGCACAGAGTTCCTCTGTGCAGACGTACGGCGGCAAGGGGGGAGATGTCCAGGCCCAGGTTGGTGCCGGTGAGAGGGCGCAGGTGTCTGCCGGCGGCGGGTTGCCGTTCACCGGACTGGATCTTGCTCTGATGGCGGGCGGAGGGCTCGTGCTCCTGCTCGTGGGAGCCAGCCTGGCGAAGTTCGTTCCGAGAGAGCGCTCGTAGCCCAAAACACACCCCGGTACGCTCGGGGCCGCCCCTTCGGCGGCAGTGCCGCTAGTGATCACGCGGTGCTCGGCGCCGCCGCGGGTCAGCGCTTGTAGCCGACGTCGGCCGTGTAGATGCCGGCCCTCGGCCCGCCGGCGGAGGGGCTTCCCCACGCCACGCCCACGCCGACGTGACGAAAGTTCCGGCTGAGGATGTTGTTCCGTCGGTGGGCCGGGTTGTGCATCCAGGAGCGGACGATCCTGCGCGGGGTCGCCCTGTGGCGTTTGTACCAGGCGATCTCCTCGCCGACTCCCCAGGAGCAGCCGCAGGGAAAGTAATTGGTAGGCGGTTTCGCGGGGACGTCGCCAGGGCGAGGCCGGCGTCTTCCCGATCGCCCACGAGGGCCTCGGGCGAGGCGAGCACGGTTCGATCTTCGCCGGCGCGCCGCTTGCCGCGGCCGCCGCGGACGTCGCCGCGCTCGAGGTGATCGACGACGGCGAGCTGCTCTGCGGGGTTCGCGAGCTGGGGACCCGCCACGCGACCGGGCTCGCCCCTCCGCAGCCATAGGCGAGGCCGATGTGGACGAGGGCCTGGAGAGGCTCGGGCAGGCACTCGGGCGCGCCGGCGCAGCGTAGACGAGCTCCGCCTCGAGCGGGTGGCGTTGGATAGCCGGCGCGCGCTCTCGGCTCGACCATTTGTCCACAAAGCCGGCTGCGGGTTCGGGATTCGGAGACAGGCACCGATTCATCTGATGGAACGGCGCTTGTATGTCACGGAACGACACCGCAGAAGGGATTCGGATCGGCCGGGTCGCAGCAGTTGCCACACTGCTCGCTGCACTTCTCGCCTCCCTGCTGATCGCCGCCCCTGCCGACGCGGCGACCGTCAAGTTCAACCCGGTCCGCAAGACCAACCACGCCCTCGTCTTCAAGCCCCGGGGACTCCCGGTGTCGGCAATTCGTGGCGCCAAGGTCACGCTGCGCTCCAAGGGCCGCCGCGTCGAGCGCCGGCAGATCAGCGCCAAGCACATGCGCAGCGTCGTCTGCAGGCGGGCAAGCCTGCGGGTCCCGTTCCAGCCGACCGCGCGGCCGCGGCGCCTCACCAAGAAGGGCGATGGAAGGCTGAAGGTCAAGGTCGTCGTCGAGGATCCCTCGACCGACGACGGCGGTACGACGGACGGCGGTACGACGGACGTCACGCCACCGCCGTCGGACACCACCGCTCCGGACACGAGCACCACCGCCGGTCCCGCCCAGGGCTCCTCGACCACCTCGACCTCGGCATCGGGTGAGGTGTACACGGTGCCTTCGTCGGTGCCGTCCGGATGCTCGACCGACGCGACGAGCCAGATCCTCTCGTGGATCGCCTCGGTGCCGAACAACTCGACGCTGCTGTTCGGCGCGAACGCCTGCTACCGCATCGAGGGAACGCTCGAGCTTCGCAATCGAAACCTCACGTTCGATGGCAACGGCTCGACGTTCAAGTCGCTCAACGCGCCGTCCGGCCAGCGCGCGCTGTGGCGGGCGGTGGATTCGACCGTCGTCTTCCGCAACATGACGATCATCGGGTCTTACGGCAACGGAGGCGTCTTCACCGACAACCTTCAGTGGGCGCACGGAATTGACCTGCGCGGCACGCACGGTGTCGTGGAGGACGTCTCGATGAGCGACCTGGCCGGAGATTGCGTGTACTTCGGGCTCGGCGCGTCCCAGTCGTCGGGCGCCGTGCGTGACAGCTCCTGCCGGCGGATCGGCCGCAACGCCGTGTCAGTCACGGCGGGCGACGACATCCGCGTGGAGCGCGTCACCACGGATCGGATCGGCTACATCGTCTTCGACGTGGAGCCCAACACGGGGTCTGGCAACGGCTCGTCCCGAGTCGTGTTCGACTCGAACACGATCGGCTCCTACTACATGAAGGCCTACACGGTCATCGGCAACGCGCCCGTCGCCGATCAGGCGTTCACGAACAACCGCCTCGTCGGCCAGGGCCTGAAGATCGGAGTGGTCAACCGGACCTACCGGCCGCGGCGGCTCAGGATCACCGGCAACAGCTCGGACACGGCCGCCGCGCCGGCCGCGATGAACATCGACGGCGTCGACGGCCTCACGGTCAGCGGCAACACCGTGCCGCTGACGAGCGGGACGATGGCGAAAGTCGACAGCTCGTGCGACGTCAGCGTGTCCGGCAACTCCTATCCCGGCGGGTCCCAGGAGGCGTCGATCACCAACCCACAGTTCTAGTGGTCGCTGCGAGTTCCCGTCATCGCTCCTGTGAAGGGCCGAATACTAGCCCGCCGGCTGAGAGCCTTCGCCTGTCGTTTCCCGCGCCGCGAGCTCTCCCATCGGCAGCACGTCCAACTCTGCGCGCTCTCGCCTGCGCGCCACTTCGACGAACACCGTCCGCAACCCACCCAGCATCGCATCCGTCTCATCGGCGAGGTTGGTGGGATGGAACCAGAGATGCATGATGCGCTGCTTGCGCGCGGCGCACTCGACCCCTTTGAGCGCTCGCCGTACCCGCCGTGAGATTGGGATGTGGCGGCGCGCGCCGTGCATCGGGAAGTAGATCATCGATCCGGGGATGTTGATCAAACCCTGCGTCCGCTCCGGCAGGACCACCGGCGGCCGGCGGGCCACGACCACGTCGGCGAGGTGCCCCGCCCGTCTGAGCCGGCCGGCTGCACCTCCGCCGCCCATGTGCCAGGTCGGTTCGGGCCCTCGGAAGCACGTGAAACCGTGCTCGCGCAGAACGTCGAGGTGACCGACGCGGTTGCGGGGGAACGCGAACGAGCGCGGCGTGATGCCCAGCTCACCCGCCGCCCGCACGCACGCGCGAACCTCGCTTGCGGCTGTTTCGCGCGAACAGCCCGGATCGCCAAAGACCACGTGCGAGAAGCTGTGGCAGCCGATCTCCTGCGCGACCCGGGCTTCGAGGAGCCTCTCCACGAGGCTCCGTCCATAGAAGACGGGAGCGCGTCCCTCGTCGCTGCAGGGATCGTGTGCGAACCAGTCGCACTGTTGCCACGCGTGGGTGGGGCGGATGATCTCGGGGTGCTTGCGGCCGTTGACCGGCACGCATGAATCCAGCATGACGTGACCCAGGACGCACCATGTCGCTGGGATCTCGAACTGCTCCAACAGGGTGAGCAACGCTCCGAAGACCTCCGAGCGCTCGCGCTCGCAGGCCCGGCGGAACGGCCCCGGGCCGCGCAGATCCAACGTTCCCCAGATCAGCTCGAAGTCGAGGCTAAGGACGAACGCTCCGCGTCTCAGGCTCATGGAGCGCCGTAGCCTAACTTAGTGCTCTGGCTCGGAAGTTCGCGCACGTATCGGGGGCTCCGCAGTCACGCGGCGAGGCGCGCGGGTGGCTGCGCGGCGTCGAGCTTCGCCAGCAACCTGACGAGGTCGTGGCGGGTGAACTTCCACTCGAAGGGCTCGGCGATCTGCTCGTAGCGGCGGCCGAAGGCGAGCAGGCGCTGCTCGAGGACGCCGAGGTCGGGGAAGTCGTTTGGCTGCAGCACCTTGCGCTGGACGACCGAGAGGTAGATCTCGGCCTGGTTGAGCCAGGAGGCGTGGATCGGCGTGTGCACGACGATCAGGTTGGGCCAGGCGCCCTGGAGGCGGTCGATCGAGCGCTGGCCGCGATGAGCGGAGCCGTTGTCGAGGACCAAGAACACGCGCCGCGCCGAGGCGTAGGGGCCGCTGCGCATGAACTGCTCGACGAGCGCGTCGAACGGCTCGATCCCGTCCTTGGGCGCGCAGCGGTCGAAGATGCGAGCGTGCTTGACGTCCCAGGCGGCCAGATAGCAGAGCGCGCCCTTGCGCTCGTACTCGTGCTCGACCTTCTGGCCCTCGCCCGCGGTGGCGGGCAGCGTCTCGTGCTTGCGGGCGCGCGCCTGGATCGAGGGCTTCTCGTCCGCGCAGACGACGAAGTCACCCGGGTGAAGGAGCTTGCCCTTCCAGCGGCCCGCATAGAGGTCGAGCACGCGTCCGGCCTTGGCGCGGAACTCGGGGTCGCGCGGGAAGATCCAGGAGCGGTGGCTCCAGGGGCGGATCGCGTCCTCGGCCAGCCAGCGCCAAACGGTCGCGCCGGAGACCCGCTCGACGATCCCGCGCAGGGCGGCCTCGCGCGCCAGCTCGTTCGAAGACCAGCGCGAGAGCGCCACGCCTGTCTTGGCGGGCAGCTCACACGCCAGCGCGGTGACCTCAGCGCGCACCTCTGGGGGGGAAAGTCGGGGGCCTGCCCCGCCGCGAACGGTCCTCGAGTCCGGCCACGCCCTCCTCGTAGAAGCGCTTGCGCCACAGCGAGACGACCTCGCGGCGGCAGTTCAGGCGCTGGGCGATCTCGTCGTTGCGCAACCCAGCGGCGGCCAAGAGCACCATCTGTGCCCGCGCTACTTGCCAATACGGCAACGTATATTGGCGTGCGCGCGACTCCAGGACCCGGCGCTGCTCGTCAGACAACTCGACCCGATATGGGCTGCGTCTCGGCATCTCAACCCCCCGACCAGAGGACAGGATGCCACAGACGCTAGGGCCACAGCCGGACAGCTAATACGTGTGGTTATTTGTGAAGAGGACCACTTAGCTACTTCCCGCGGAAATAATCGCCCCTGATCCCCGCGGCTCCGTCCGCCCGAAACATGACGATTTGGCTGCAAATAAGCCAGTTTTGCGGGCGAATCGAGGAGGTTGGGATTGCGCCGCTACCGCACCGGGACCGCGGGGCGCATCTCCGCTCGAAGAGCACCCACAAACCGCTGAGAAACGGCCGCGCTACCCAACCGGCGTGGCCGTTTCCAATGCAGCGGTTTATCCGGGGGAAGTAGTCGAGGCGGGGACGGCGGCCGTGTCGAGCGGCTCGCCCTTCATCTGGCTAGGGCGCTCGATATCCAGCAACCGGAGCATCGTCGGCGCAACCGAGACGAGCGGGACCTTTTCGCGGTTGACGGAATGGCTGCGGGCGGGAGTGCGAATCCACATCAGCCCGTCGGGATGGTGGATGCCGCTCTTGACGAGATCGAGCTGGTAGAAGAGGTCCAAGAACGGGACCGTCCGGCCTCCGCCGTCGAGCTGCAGGACGGCGTCGGGCTCGACCTGCTCGACGATCCCGCAGGCGCCGAAGATGTTGTTGCCCCGGCGCTCCACCCGCATCGCCGGCTCGCCGCGGTAACGGATTGCGGCCAGTTTGCCCTCCGCATCCCGAGCCGCGTCCTCCGTGGCGAAGTCGAGGTGGAACTCCTCTGCCATCACCGGCGCCGACTCAGCGGGCTCGCGGATGCCGACCGCCTCGAGGAAGCGCCCGAAGTCCTTGGGGCGGTACATCATCTTGCCGCCGACCTCCTCGTACTTGAGGCACGGCTCCTGGCTCAGCGCGGTGAGCAGGACGAGTGTCGTGTCGTCGTCCGCGAGGTCCATGAACCGGGCGCACATGCGGTCCATCTGACGGTATCCGTACGGGATCGCGTCCTCGTAGATCGCCCGCTCGGCGGGGTCCGGCTTGATTTCGAACGACTCGGGGTCCATGTGCCGCCAGTAGATGTGCTGGTAGTGGGCGGTGCTATTGAGGAAGAAGGTCGAGAAGACCGGCTTGGCTCGTTTCCAATGCCAGCGGAAGAGATCGAATTGCAGCCGGTCGAGGATCACCGGCCGCCTCCAGCGCGTGTTCGACCTGCGTTCGCTCGCGATCTGACGCACGATCGCGGCGGCCGTCGCCGGCGAGAGCCCGTGCCGCGCCATGAAGGTCACGAACTCGACTGACTCGCTCTTTGAGAGGGGCGCTTGTTCGCGCGTGTGCTCCTGGACGTTCGCCGAGACGAACCGGCAATAGGGCCTCAACTCGTCCTCTGGGTGCGGTCGTACCTCGGTCACCCAAGGGTCAGGGAGCACCCACCCGTTGATCGGCTCGCGGTAGTTGATGTTCATCGAGCCGCAGACCCAGACGCTCCCGCCCCGGTCGGAGACGAAGTCCCATAGGTTCGGCTCGCTTAGCTTGTGGCCGTCGCCGAGGCGCTGGATCCGGTGCGCCCGGTAGGGGATTCCCGAGTGGACCGTGATCCACTGGATCCACGGCTCAAGGTTGGGAGCGAGCTCGTCGGCCTCGGTCTCGTAGACGTCCGACTCGTCGTGGAAACGCTTGAAGTTCGGCAGCTCGCCCGCCGCCATCAGCTTCTGTATGACCGGCGGGGAAAGCTCGTTGAACTCGAGCAGGATCAGCCGCACGCTCGCGAGTGTAGCCGGCACCTGGCGCCCCGAAGGGTCAGCGTCCGAACGACCCCGCACCGCTGCCACCACGCCCCTGAGCCGAGCGGCCTCCTTGCTGCTGCGGCGGTATAAGGCCGCAATGACAAATCGTTGGCGGACGCTGGGAGCGCTGGTTGCCCAGCCGCCTGAGCTCGCCGTTCGCGTCGGATTCAACGGGCTTGCCCAGCTCGCCCCGGTGGTCGTCGTCCTGGCGATCACGCCGCTGCTTCTCAGCCGGCTCGGCCTCGACCGGTTCGGCATCTGGGCGCTCGCGCTGGTGGTGTTGAACACGTTGCGGCTCCTGGACGGCGGTATCGCAGCCTCCCTCGCGCGCTTCTACGCGATCCACGCCGCGCACGACGAGCGAGTGGACGCCGGTCGCCTGCTGGTGGGCTCGTTGCTGTGCCTCGCGTTCATCGGACTCGCGCTGACCCTCGCCATGTTCCCGCTGGCCCCGACCCTTGTGGCCCTCCTCGACATCCCCGCGGGCCTCGAGGGCGAGGCCACCCTGGTGTTTCGCTGGGTGCCGGCCCTGGCGGCGCTCGCCCTCATGGGCGAGTCGACGTCGGCCTTGCTGGTGGGCCACGGCAGGTTCAGGACGCTCGCAGCCACCATGTGGACGTCGGCGGGGGCGTTTGCGGTCGCCGTCGTCGTCTTCGTGGATCCGGGCGCTCACCTCGAGGCTCTCATGGTCGCGATCGCCTTGCGCTTCATGGTGCTGGTGGCCGCGAACCTGCTGTTCGCCGCCAGGCACGTGTCGGTCCGGTGGCCCTTCCTGCCGTCCCTCGCCACCGCGCGGGAAGTGGGGAGCTACTCGTCTCGGATGCAGCTCTCGGCCGTGACGGGTTTCGTCAACACGGAGCTGGACGCCCTCGTCATCGCGGCCGTGCTGCCGGTTCGGTACGTGGGCCTGTACCTGATCGGCATGCAGGTGGCATCCGCGGTGCGCAGCCTGCCCCTGTATGCCTTCGCCCCGCTGCTGACACGCCTCACCACGATCTTCCGCTTGGAGGGGCGAGAGGAAGCGGCCGCGGAGTTCGAACGCTTGGAGCGCAGGTGGCTGCCGGCCGTGCTTGGCTACGGCGTGGTGGCCATAGCCGCCATCGGGTTCAGCGTCCCCGTATGGCTCGGCGACCGCTACGTGTTGAGCGGCGCGGTGGCGGCGGTCCTGCTGGCCGGCTATATGGTCCATGTCGGCCTCACCGGGATGCGCACGTGCTACGTGCGTGCGGTCGGCCGCCCCGGGCTCGAGACACGCTGCTCGACCGCCTGGACCGTCGTCAACTGCGTCCTCACCGTTCCCCTGGCCCTGCTGTTCGGGGTCGTGGGAGTGGTGGCCGCGACAGCCGTCGCCGGCATGGTCGCGTCCGTGTATTTCGTGTCCCTCTGCCGTCTCAAGGAGCGGCTGCCGACTGTCCTGCCAGACAGGCGTTGGTGGTTGCTGGCGGCGGCGGCCGCCGCCCTGACGGTCGCCGGAGAGCTCGCCATTGTGTACACGGACTTCCACGGGTTCCTCGCGCTCGCGCTCACCGGAATACCCGCGCTGGTCGCCTGGGCGATCGTTGCCGGCGGTCTGCGGCAGGTTCCCGGGGCGAGACCCGCGAGCGTCCAGCATCGAGCCCGGATCGTGCGGTAGGCGGGGAGTGACTTCGTGGCGTCCAGGCTAGCTCGGAGCCGTGGCGCCTTCCGATCCGCCGTCGATCATGGCTTTCATGTAAGGAGTGAGATAGCGGTATGACGGATCGTGCAGCGCGTCTTCCAGTGGCTGGAGCGTCCGCTCCCAGGTCAACTCCTGCGCCTGCGCGTATGCCTCGTCGCTCACGCGCCGCCACTCCTCCTCTTCGCTGAGTCTCTCGATCACCGACAGGAACGTGTCCTCGTCGTAGACGGCGCAGCCACGTAGGAGGTCCATGTGACGTCGCCATGCGGGCACGAGGACCGGTAGGCCATGAGCGATGTACGCCATGTTCTTGGCCGAGAACCCGCCCCGGCGCAACTCGTCTTTCGAGCAGGTGATGAGCCCTATCTGGTAGTCGTGCAACACCGAAGGCGGTGCCCACCCCAGATAGTTCAGGCCCAGCGACGGGTCCGGCGGCGGGCCCCCGTAGACGTCGATGGGGTAAAGCTTGGACAGGCGTGAGAGCAGCGGGAGGTTGATGAAATTCGAGCTGAGCGAGCTGAGGAAGACCACGCGTGGAGCATCCTTGAACCGGACACGCTCGGTAACCGGAGTGCAACCCCAGTTCAGCTGCATCAGATTGCGACCGCTGATGCCGTAGTGGGTGACGGAGTAGGGAGCGTACGTCTCCCAGGAAAACGACAGGTAATCGACGCCGTCCAAGATCTCCGCCTCCTGCCGACGGAACTTCTGACGTTGCTTGTCAGTCAACCTCCCCTCGAAGTACAGCTCGTCCGCCCAAGGGGTCATGCAGTCATACAACACGCGAGCGGAGGTGGAGGCCGTCATCAGCTCCGAGTCATTGGGGTGCTCGCCGATGATCATGTCGAACTCGTCGAGAGGCAGCGACGAGCCCAGGATGCTGCGTCTCAGGCGCAGGTCGGCGCGAACCAGGTAGTACGAGAAATGGCGCCGTCCGAACTTCCAGCTACGAGTGAACAAGAGCGACGCGAGCTGGACCACATACAGGGCAAACCGTCTGGGGCCCGGGTGAGGGAGCTTTCTCAACAGAGAGCCCGACTTGCCAGAGGCGCGGCTCAAGTTGAAGGTGTTGGCCATCCGTACGTGGTGGCCACGGGACCGCAGGAAGCGCTCGATCTCAACCGGTTTCTGCCCGTTGGCGTACCCGTCGAGCTCGCACACGATGAGGACGCGCCTCGGGTCTTCGGTCGTCTGATTCACAGCGCGCGCTCCTCCGCGGATGAGCCGCAGGCTAGCAATGCAAAGATGTACGACTCCCAGGGGACAGCCGGGTGACGAAGCACGCGATCACGATCATCATTGTTGCCGGCAGTGCGCTCGTCGCGCTGGGACTGCTCGTTCCCTGGGTGGCGGAGCAGGATCCGATCACGATCATCATGGCCGCCAGTGCGCTCGTCGCGCTGGGACTGCTCATTCCCGCGGTCAAGCGGGCGCGGGCCGCGGGTGATCTCGACGCCTCGACGGCGCTGACGCTGGCCTTGGGATGGCTGGCCAGCCTGCCGATCGTCGTCGTGGTGCTCTCGGGAGGCCTGGTGCGACAGCTGGATGCCTCCCGCGAGCTCGTCCCGGTGCTTCCCGGCTGGTATCAGGATGCGACTCACGTCTCCCTGGCCCTCGTGATGGCCCTCGCGGCCATGCTGCTGGTCAAGCGATTAATCTCGGAAACGCGTCGCGTCACGGTCCATACCGCAGGCCTCTTCGCCATCCTTCTCTGGGCGGTCGCCTGGCTCGCGTCCGGGTTGCAGGGCGGCCGGCTGCTGTCCCTCAGCGGTGTCGTGCTGCTCGTATGCCTGATGGCCGCGACGGTGCTCCCGCGCGGGCGCGGCGCCTGCGTGGGAGTCGGGCTCTTCGGCGTCACGCTCGCCATCGCGAGCGGCGTCCTGGCCGCATTCCGATTCGACGTCGCGTCTGTCCCGTGCCCACACGAGTGCGTGCTGGGCTCGGCTCTCACGGGTGTGCTTCCCAACCAGAACCTGCTCGGGACGGCGCTTCTGGCCGTGCTTCCCTTCGCCTATCTCGGCTTCCGTGGCCGGGCCCGTATCTGGTTGGTCGTCTACCTGGCGGGAATGGCATTCGCGACTGGAAGCCGGGGGGCGATGTTGGGCGCCGTCATCATCGTGGTCGCTCTGCTCGTCCTGCGCCCGCGGCTTGACGCCGATCGCCCGACACCTGCTCGCGCCGCGACCGCGGGACTGCTCCTGACCGGAGCGGTGCTCGCCTCGGTCTACGTCGTGCAACACGAGAGCTCGTCCACGTACTCGTCGCTGAACGACCGGCCCGGAGTGTGGAGGGTGGCTTCCGAGTACATCCAGGAGTCGCCGCTCTTCGGCTACGGCCCTGACAGGTGGGAGACGCTCTACACCGAGACCGGGGAGATCCCACGAGCGGCGCAGCACTCGACGCACAACCAGTGGGTCGACGTCCTGTTCAACGCCGGTTGGATCGGCGCCGCGCTACTCGTCGGAATGGTGGTCGCGATGCTCCGGTCGGCGGGATACGCACGTCCCGCTGTGCTGATCGCCTTGGCCACGGTGTTCATGATCGGGACCACCGAAAGGGCGTGGTCGATCGGAGCCGCCGACTTCGCCTCGTTCTCCTTGATTGCACTCATCCTCCTGGGCCCGACCAGAGTCGAGGCGCGCGACGCTGGCGCGAGGGCAAGGCCGGCCCGCGCTCGCCCCCAGCGCCCCGTGGCCGTCTCGCCCGGGTAGAGGTGGGCCGTGGAGATCGGGCAATACGTCCATGTGCTCCGTGCACACTGGGTGCTCGTGGTCTTGAGCATCCTCGTCTGCACGGCCGGGGCAGGCGCACTCGCCTGGACGGGCACGCCGACCTACGCCGCGGGAACCCAGCTGTTCGTGTCCACCAGGGGCCTCCCAGGCGAGGCCGGACAGGCCTACGAAGGCGGACTCTACGCGCAGCAACGCGCGCGTTCCTACGCAGAGATCATCTCCAGCCCAGGTGGAGCCCAAGCGGTGATCGAAGAGCTGGGCCTGGCAGAGGACGTCCACAGTGTTCAGGACAAGATTCGTGCGTCCGTGCCGCCGAACAGCCTCCTGATCAACGTGACGGTGAGAGATCGGTCACCCCGACTGGCGAAGTCGATCGCGGATTCGCTCGATGACCAGCTACCCAGGTTGGCCGATAGCCTGGAGAGACCGGAGGGCGGGCGTTCTCCGGTCCAGGTGATCGTCACGAGGCCGGCGCGGTTGCCGGCCAACCCGGTCTCCCCGCAGAAGCCCAGCTACCTCGCGCTGGGAGTTCTCTTCGGTCTCGCCGTCGGGGTCGGGGGGGCGGTGCTGCGACACGCCCTCGACCACCGGATCAGAAATGACGCAGACGCCAGCGGCACCGCGGGCGCCCCCGTCCTCGGCAGGATTGCCGAGCACCCGGATCAGGAGATGTCCCCCGTCATGGTGGGCGATCCTCTCTCCGCCGGGGCCGAGGGGTACCGCGCGCTGCGGGCGAACCTCCGCGCGCTCAGCGCCGAACACGACCTCCGGTCCTTCGTCGTGTCCAGCGCAGTTCCAGCGGAGGGCAAGACCGACGTCGTCGCCAACCTCGGCGTTGCCTTGGCGCAGGCAGGCGAACTCGTGGTGGTCGTCGACGCGAACCTGCGCTCTCCCAGGCTCGGTGAGCTGCTCGGGGTGCGGTCGAGCATCGGATTGACCGACTTGCTCGAGGCAAGACGGCCGATCGAGCCTCCGCTTCACCGGCACCCCACGGCACCGCTCGAGGTCCTCACCAGCGGCTCGCCGCGACCGAATCCGAGCGAGCTGCTGGACTCCAAGGCGTTCGACAGAGTGCTCCAGGCGCTGACGGACCGGTTCGACTTCGTCATCGTGGACACCCCGGCTCTGCTTCCGGTCGCCGATGCCGCCGGCCTCGCCCGGCGTGCCTCGGGGGTCATTCTCGTGGCCCGCACCGCATCGACGAGCACCGACGAGCTCCAAGCCGCCCGGCAGGCCTTGCGCGCGGTCGACAGGCGAGTGCTCGGTGTGGTGCTGAACCGGGTGCGTGAGCGGGATAGCCGGCTGTACCGGGAGGACCCTCTCCCGCCACGTCGCAGCCGATCCCGCACGGTCGCGCCCGTCCGATCGGACGGGCAAGGGAGCTCGGAATGGTTGCATTAGTCACGGGTGCGGCAGGCTTCATCGGCTCTCACCTCTGTGAACGCCTGCTGGCTGACGGTGACGAGGTCCGCGCTGTCGACGCGTTCATCGACCACTACCCCCGCTCGCGCAAGGAGGCGAACATCGCACGGCTGCTCGACGACGAGCGCTTCGTGTTCGTCGAGGCAGACCTCGCCGACGTGTCCCTGGCCGCGCTGATCGGAGGGGTGGACGTCGTCTATCACCTCGCCGCGCAGCCAGGGGTGAGATCGTCGTGGGGATCCGACTTCGTAACCTATGTCAGACACAATGTGCTCGTCAGCCAACGGCTGCTGGAGGCGTGCCGAGACCAGTCGCCGGGCAAGCTCGTGTTCGCCTCGAGCTCCTCAGTGTACGGCGACGCCGAGTCCCATCCCACTTCCGAGCTGGTCCGTCCCCAACCGGTCTCGCCGTACGGCGTCACCAAGCTGGCGGCGGAGCACCTGTGCGAGGTGTACCGCGTCAACTTCGGGCTCCCGACGGCCATTTTACGGCTGTTCATGGTCTACGGGCCGCGGCAGCGACCCGACATGGCCTTCTCGCGGCTCGTTCACCGCGCGGTCCATGGAGGGGGCTTCGAGCTCTACGGGGACGGCGAACAGACGCGGGACTGCACGTTCGTGGGCGATGTCGTGACTGCCATGCGAGACGCCGCGACGTCGGACTGGGTCGGCGTGGCCAACATCGGGGGCGGGCAGCAGGTCTCCATGAACGAGGCGATCGCGCGGCTGTCGAACATCTGCGGGCCGGTGGAGGTCTTGCGGAAGCCGCCGGCCGCCGGGGACGTCCGACACACCGGCGCCGACACACGCGTGGCGGCCGCCGGGTTCGGCTACCAACCGCGGACCACGCTCGACGAGGGCCTTCAGGCGATGGTCGAGTGGGAACGCGCCCGGGAGGTAGTGTGAGGGTGAGTAGCCGCTGGCCTGCACCGCCGCCACCGATCACGTCCCCGACCGAGCTGCCCCCCCAGCCCGCGCGGGCGCCCGTCAAGGTGCTTCACGTCGTGACCAGGTTCATCGCGGGTGCCGGCGGGAACACGCTCCTGTCGGTGCTCGGCGCGGACCGGGACCGCTACGAGGTCTGGGTCGCCGGCGCGCCCGGGGGGCGCGACGCGCGGCCCCTGTGGGAGCGGGCCGAGAGCCACGGCGTCAAGACCGTCAAGCTGCGGCGCTTTCGCGAGGTGATATCACCGCTCGACGACCTGGTCGTGCTTCTGCACCTCGTGCGCTTGATCCGCCGTGAGCGCTTCTCGGTGGTGCACACCCACTCGACCAAGGGGGGTGTGCTCGGTCGGCTCGCCGCGTGGCTGTGCCGGACGCCGGTGATCGTCCACACGATCCACGGCTCCAGCACCCACGACTTTATGAGCATGGGCCGCCGTCGTGCCTACCTCGCGATCGAGCGGGCGGTCCGTCCGATCACCGATGCGTTCCTCGCCGTCGCCCCCGAGGTCGCGCGCGAGGCGGTGGAGAAGCGGCTGGCGCCACCCGGCGGGGTCTCCGTGGTGCCTTCCGCGGTCGAGCTCGACGAGACCCCCGTCGGCGCCGACCCCCGCACGCGGCTGGAGCTCGGCATCCCGGCCGATGCGCCCCTGGTGGGGACGGTCGGGCGGTTGGACCACCAGAAGGCGCCGCTCGACTTCATCCGCATGGCGGCGCTGGTGGCGGGCGCTCACCGCGGCGCCTGCTTCGTGATGGTCGGGGACGGTCCCCTCCTCGACGCGGCGCGGGACGAGGCCCGCAGGCTCGGCGTCGACGTGACCTTCACCGGCTTTCGGCCCGACGCCGCCAGGATCGCCGCCGGTTTCGACGTGTTCGTCATCTCGTCGCTGTACGAGGGGCTGGGCCGGGCGCTCACGGAGGCTCTCGCCTCCGAGCGCCCGGTCGCCGCGACCGCCGTCAACGGCGTGATCGACCTCGTCGAGCACGGCTCGACCGGGCTACTCGCCCCGCCCGCCGACCCCTTGTCGCTCGCCCGCAACATCGTCTGGCTTCTCGAGCATCCCGCGCAGGCCCACCGGATGGGGGAGGCGGGAGCGGCGCGCGTGCGCACGCTGTTCCAGCCCGCCGTCATGTGCGCGCTGATCGAGCAGACGTACGCCCGACTGCTCGGGCTTCCAGAGCCGGCGCCGCCGACCGGCAGGCGGGCGGCGACCGGCGGGCGCGTTCACGGGTCCCAGACGGGTACCGCGGGCGCCGGCGCCTTCACCGCGTTGTTCGGACCGTAGACGTACCCCCGGCCGATACGCGCCGGGAGTCCGTTCAGCACCGCGCCGACCGGGTGCTTGCCGACGGCGCGAAGGGATTCGGCCGCGGCGTCGAGCTGCTCCGCGCGCGTGGAGGACACTCGCGCCACCATCAGGACGGCCGCGGTCAGTCGCGCCATAACCGCCGCATCGCTGACGGGCAGCAGCGCCGGGGAGTCGAGGATCACGATCTCGGCCCGGCGCGTCAGCCCGTCGAGCAGGGCGGCGAAACGATCCGATTCGAGCAGCTCGCTCGGGTTCGGCGGCGGCGAACCGCTGGTGAGCACATCCAGCGGGAGCTTGTGCTCGTTGTGCAACGTCTCGTGAAGTGGGTGGCGACCCGGCACGTCGCCCGAGAGCAGTTCGCTCAGCCCGGGGGTCGGCTCGAGCCAGAGCAGGCCGCCGAGCCTGGGGCGGCGCAGGTCCGCGTCCACGAGCACGACCCGATGGCCTGCCTGCGCGAAGGCGAAGCCGAGGTTGGCGGCAAGCAGCGTCTTGCCCTCGCCCGCGACCGCACTCGTTACGAGCAAGGACCGCCGGTCACAGTCGATCGTGACGACGCGCAGGTTCGTCCGCAGCCGGCGGTAGGCCTCGGCCTCGGGAGAGTCGGCGTCGTCGACCACGACGAGGGGCCGACTCTGGGCGCCCGAGTCGTGCGGGACATGGCCGAGGACCGGCGCCCCCGCGATCGCCTCGGCGGCCTCGTCGTCCCTGATCCGCCTGTCGAGCAGCTCGCGCAGCACGGCCGCCCCGACGCCGAGGATGAGACCGAGCAGGGCGCCCACGGCGAGGTACAGGCCCTTCCGGGGGGACTCCGGACTCGTCGGCAGCACCGCAGGGCTCGTGACGCTGATCTCGACGGGCGATCCCTCGGGCGTGGGAGACGACTCCAGCGTGTTGATGAATCGCGGGAACTCAGCAGCCACGGCCTCGGCGATTTCTTTGGCCCGCTCCGGAGATTTGTCCTTGACCGTCACGTCAATCAACACCGTCTCCTCCGGCACGGTGGCGGTGATCGCCGACTGAACGTCTTGCGTGCTCTTGGACAGGTCCAGCTCCCGGACCACGGCCTCCGCCACGGGCGGGCTGGAGACGATCCTCGCGTAGGACTCGGCGCGCGACTGCGAGGCCAGGCCGCCCTGGTAGACCTGGGATGGGCTCAGGCCCGAAGGCGAGGTCGCGGACACGAACAGCTGTGTGTGCGCGGCGTAGAGCGGCTCGCGGGTCCACGCGTACGCGCCTGCCGCAGCGGTGCACACCACCACGGCGGCGACGATGAGCACCCGGTGGGCGCGCAGCACGCGGACGTATTGCTTGATCTCCATTTCGTCCTGGACGGCCCGGAACGCCGAGGGTCCGCGCAGGATAGGTGATGAGGCCGACCTCCCAAACCAGCCGGCCGCTTCGTTGGGCTCGTCAGTCGGCCGTCGCAGCCGAGCGGTGAGCGCTGCGATGGGCGCCACGGTAGTAGCCCACGATCTCGCTGGGCGACAGCTCGCGCTCGGAGCGGCGCCCCAGGAAGTAGTAGGCGGACGCGTTGTCCATCGCGAAGGCGGTCGGGACCAGGCGGTCGAGGTAGCGCAGCCAGAAGAAGACCACCCTCGCCAGCTTTCCGGCCAGCTCGGAGCGCAGCAGACCGCGCACCAGGTGATCGACGCTGGTCAGCATCTGTGCGCCCGGTCCGGCCACGGGACCGGCGGCGATCTCCTCGAAAGCACGGAACAGGTAGCGGTGACCGCTGCTGGTGTAGCGGGTGAAGTCGTAGGATCCCGCATGCACCTGTTGCAGGAACGGCGTCTCGGCATAGACGAGGCCGTCCGGCCGGAGCACCCGGTGGATCTCCTCGACGACCTGGCCGGGGTCGAGGACGTGCTCGAGCACCGCCTGGACGAGCACGGCGTCGACGCTCTCACCGGCGAACGGTATCTGATGCGCGTCGGCGATGAACTGGACCAGCGGGGTTCCGTAGATATCGAACGCCACGACCCGCGTTCGTCGATCCGCGTAGATCGCCTCGACGCCGTTTCCGATCGTCCCGCCGCCGATCACGAGGATCAAGGGCGCCGGTCCCCGCAGCACCCCGAGCAGCGTCTCCACGTTCCTCGCGGCCACCCGGTTGCGGGGTTTCCACCACGATCGCAAGCGTCGCGGGAGCCGGTCGATCGACCATCGATTCAGACCGGGGCCTGCGCCGGTCGCAGATCCCTGCAGCTCGGCCGGCTCGAGGATGCTGCGCTCGAAGTCGACGAGGGTCGGCCATCGTTCGATGAGCGGGAAGGAACCCGGCGCGTTGAACACGCACGAGTCCGAGCTGCAGCGAAAGCCCTCTGCCGCTTCCACGACACGGCATCGGCACCGCGGGCAGACGAGCAACGGCGCGACGTCGGCGAGGTCCAGCAGCCCCATCGGACGCGCCTACACTAGATCATCGCCGCGCGCCCGGTTAGCCCGCGCGTCGGAGGTCGCCGACCAGCATTCCGTAGGCGGAGGCCGTCGCGGAGAAGTCGGACCTGCTGCGTCGCAGCAGCGCCATCGTGAGGCGGGCCGGCAGCTCGACGCCGAGCGTGAGGACGGCGAGGAGGATGGCCTGCCAGCGCGGCCAGTGCCGTCGCGCGTAGATCAGCCTGCTGCGCAGGGAGTGATAGAGCCGCACGTCGCGGACCTGGTCGGAGCTGACGCTGCCGGCGTGGAGGATTCTGGCCTCCTTGAGGAAGTACGAGCGGAATCCCTGCCGGAGCGCGCGCAGCGCGAAGTCGACTTCCTCGTAGTAGGTGAAGTACCGGGTGTCGAAGCCGCCCAACCGGGTGAACAGCTCGCGCCGCACCAGGAAGAACGCGCCGATGACCTGGTCGACGAGGCCGCTGTGGCGTGTCTCGGCAGGCGTCAGGTGATGGCTCGGAAACAGCCGCGGCAGGACGAGATCGAGACCGGTTATCCTGCCGAAGAGCACCGGCAGCGTCGGGAATCGCGAGCACGAGAGCGCCGGACCGCCGGCGGGATCGAGAATCTGCCCCCCGCAGATGCCGATGTGCGCGGCCCGCTCGCTGTCCATGAAGCCCGTGACGACCGCGAGGGTGTCGGGGAACAGGCGCGTGTCGGGGTTGAGGAAGAGCAGGTAGTCGGCCTCGCAGCCCGCCGCCCCCTGGTTGCAGGCCGCCGCGAACCCGATGTTGCTGCTGTTGTGCACCACCTCGAGAGGCAGGCCGAGATCATCGCGGTGCGCCGCCGATCCGTCGGTGGAGGCGTTGTCGATCACGGTCACGCGTGCCACCTTCACGTCGTCAAGGTCGGCGAGCACGATGGACTGCAGGCACTGCCTGAGGTAGTCGCCGGTGTTCCAGTTGACGATGACGATGTGTATCGACCCGGTCATCGCTCAAGTCCCGTCCACCGAGCCGGCCAGCCCCATCGCATTCCGCCACCTGGGCAACCAGGCGTCGAAGGAGTAGTGGAGCTCGGTCACCTCGCGAGCACGACGGCCCAGCGCCGCGCGCGTCTGCACCGGCCGCGTGAGCAGGTCGAGGATGGCGTCAGCCCACCCCTCGGCGTCCTCGGGCGTCGGCATCCCGAGCGCGGACAGGATCTCGCGGTTGACGCCGGCGGGGCTGGCGACCACCGGCGTGCCGGCGGCCGCGTACTGCAGGAGCTTGTAGCCGCTCTTGCCTCGGGTGTAGAGCTCGTCCGGCACAGGGGCCAGGCCGACGTCGAGCTCCGGGAGCAGCGCGTACTGAGTCGATTCCGACCACGCCACCCGATCGATGATGTCCTCGAGGTCCCCGAGCGTCGGACGAGTCGTGCCGATGAGCGTGAGCCGGGCGCCGGTTCGCCGGTGGACCTCCCGTAGCGCCGATGCCACGAGTTCAAGGTAGGCCTCGCTGCTCGCCGACCCGATCCAACCGAGCCGGGGCGGATCGCCCACCGTGTAGTCGGTCTTCCGGCGGTAGCGATCGGGCGCAACGCAGCTGGGGATCACGACGACGTCCCGGCTGTGCTCAGCCGCCCACTCGGCCAGCACGGGATTTCCGGCCACCACACGGTCCGCGGTCTGCGCGGCGATCAACGCCTTGGGCGCCTTCGGGGCGATCCGCCTGAGGCGACCCCCGGCTCCCCAATCCCACTGGAGGGCGTCGTCGAAGTCGTAGACCGAGAAGGCCGAGGTCGAGAGCAGACGCCGCTCGAGATCGCCGCGGCTCAGCGGCGAGGCCTCCCGATGCAGGAGCAGGCGCTCCGGCCGCTGGGCGGCCATCCGCCGCAGCCGGCACTCCGCTGCCAGCACCGCGACGGGGTGTCGCGCGACTTCGGACGGGCTGGCGTTGTGGTGGGAGATGTAGCTGCTGACAACCCGCGGCTCGGCGATCCGGTCCAGCCACTCGAATACGCGCACGCGGGAGCTGGGGCCCTTGCGCCCGTACGGGGTCACGGCGTAGATCACAAGCCTGCGAGTCTGACAGGACGCCCGCCTGCCCCGTCAGAACTCGCAGCGCCCACTAGAACTGTGGGGTGATCGACGCCTCCTTGGACTCGCCGGGATAGGAATTGCCGGACACTCCCGATATCGGCAGCAGGGGTCGACCTCCGCGGCCAGGGGGCGCGATCTGGACGGCTGTCCAGCGGTCACGGCCGGCAGGCGCGACTGGGATCGCGTAACGTTCGGTCCCGCGAGCCGCAATCCAACCATCCAGGCGTAGCGGCAAGCCGCCTTAACACGGCGGAAGAGGGCGTGATCGGCATCGAGCGCGCGCACGGAGCTGTAAAAAACGATCGGCCGCAGAGGGGGATCGCGAGCAAGCCGAGGAGGTAGAAGTAGGTGGCGTCGAGGCGTTTGCGGCCGCTACTCCGGTTGTGGCCACGGGTGTCGGTGGGGTGCTCTCAGGTGGATTGGCGCCCGTCGACCGACCTCGAAGACGGGCTGGCACGAACCCTGGCCTGGGTGAGGACGGCGAGCGGTCCCGTCCGAGCCTGAGGACGCGCCGTCTGCGTGGATTCGACCGTGCGGCACCAGAGATGGAAAGCGAGCGCTGCGGGCGCGCCGGCATCGGCTGGTTGCGGATGAGCTCCGGACCCGTTCCGCGAACGGTCCCGGCCCCGGTCACCCGCCTGAGGGGCGTGATCTCGGACCGTCCCGAGCTGATCCCCGGATTGCTTGGGGTGGCGGCCTTCGTCGGGTGGTCCGCCGCCGAGGGAGGGTCGCTCGAGACATCGACCTACCCAGGGGCCCTCTTCCTTCTTGGCCTGCTCGCCGTGGTGGCGTTCACGTATCGCGACCGGTTGCTGGCGATGCGCGGCCCGCGTGCGGTGGCTGTGGGATTGCTCGGCGCATTCGCGATCTGGAGCACCGTCTCGATCGGCTGGGCCGACGTCGAGGGGGACGCGTGGCGGGGCGCGAATCTCGCCCTGCTCTACTTCACGGTCTTCGCCCTCTTCGCGATTCCCCGCTGGAGGAGCGCCTCCGGAGCGATCGTGCTGGGCGCCTACTCGCTCGGCGTCGCGGTGGTCGGCGCGATCGACTTCTTGGGTGCCCAGAGCTCGGCTGGCCCGGAGCTCCACTTCATCGGTGGGCGGTTCGTTGGCCCGACCGGATACCAGAACGCGAGCGCCGCCCTGTTCGCCGCCGCCCTCTGGCCGGCGCTGCTGCTCGCGACGCGCCGCGAGGTGCACTGGGCGGCCCGCGCGCTGATGCTTGCGACGGCCGGCCTGCTGTTCCAGCTTTCGCTATTGCCGCAGAGCCGTGCCTGGCTGATCGTCTTCCCGATCGTGGTAGCGCTCTTCCTCGTCGTCGTTCCGGGACGGGTGAGGGCGATCGTCACGATGGTCCCGCTGGCGGCGGTGCTGGCGCTGTCAGCCGGGCCGGTCCTCGACGTCTTCACCACCGTCACCGAGGATGGCGACCTCCCGGCGGCCCTCGAGCGTGCCCGCACCGCAGCCTTGTTCACGGTCATCGCGCTCCTCGTCATCGGGGCCGCGCTGGCGCTCGTCGATCGGCGTGTGGTGCTCTCGCCTCGCGCAGCTCGGGTGGGCTCGGGGGTGGTCGCCGCCGTCACAGTCGCTGCCCTCATCGCCGGCTCCGTCATCGTCCTCGGGGTGATCGGGAACCCGATCGACTGGGCGGGCGACCGCTGGGAAGACTTCAAGTCCGGCCAGCCCGAGGAGGGGTTCGAGGAGTCCCGCTTCGGGGGGGCGCTGGGGAGCAATCGTTACGACTTCTGGCGGGTCGCGGCCAACTCGTTCGCGGACGATCCCCTGATCGGCGTGGGAGCCGACAACTTCGCCGTCGACTACCTCCAAGAACGCCGCAGTGACGAAGAGCCGCGACATCCCCACAGCCTTCCGCTCCGAATTGCTTCGCAGACAGGCGCGATCGGGGTGGTTCTGTTCGCCGGCTTTCTGGCCGCGGCCATCTACGGCATCGCCCGCGTGAGGCGCCGCGGCTCGCCGCTGGCCCAGGCTCTTGCAGCGGCATGCCTGGCCGCATTCGCGTACTGGTTCCTGCACGCAGGCGGGGACTGGCTGTGGTCGTTCCCTGCGCTCACGGGTCCCGCGCTTGCCTGGCTCGCGATGGGGGGGAGGCTGGGGTCCACCGGGGACGACGGGGGCGACGGGGGCTCGCCAAGGTCACCGGTCCGCCCGCGAGCCGTAGCTGTGCCGCTCCTCGGGCTACTGCTCGCGGTGGCACTCGTCGTCTCGTACGCGCTGCCGTGGATCGCGGCCCGCGACGTCGATCGGGCGGCCCGGGGTTGGTCGAGCGATCCGAGCGGGGCGTTCGAGGCGCTCGACAGGGCGCGGTCGCTGAACTTCCTGAGCGCCGAGCCGGACCTGGTGGCGGGGACGATCGCATCGCGGCTCGGGCGGCGAGAGGCGATGCGCGCGGCGTTCCGGCGCGCGCTCGATCGCGACCCTCGCAACTGGTATGCGTTGCTAGAGCTGGGAGCGCTCGAGGCCCTGGAGGGCCGGCGGTCCGTTGCGATCGCCCGGCTCGAGAGTGCCAGGCGGGTCAACCCTCGCGATCCGCTGATCGCCTCCGTGCTGCTGGGCGCTCGCGACCATGACCCTGTGTCCCTGAAGCGAATCGAGCAGGAGCTGCTGGCGCGGGTCTGCACCCGGGTCGGGCACACGGAGGCGACCCGGTTCTGCATGCCTCGGTGAGCGAGCCGGTGCGATCCCCGATGACCTCGACTACATCCCTGCCGATCTCGACCCGCCGCGCGGCGCAAGGCGGCGCCGGCACGGGCACCAGGGTAGAGTCACCGCGCAATGGAATCGGGAACGAAGGTCTGTCCTAGTGACGGGCGGGGCAGGGTTCATCGCGTACCTCGTTGACCGCCTGCTCGACGAGGGCTGCGAGGTTCGCGTGCTCGACAACTTCGCCACCGGCCACCGCGCCAACCTGGCCGGCGCGATCGACGACATCGACCTCGTCGAGGGCGACATGCAGAGCTACGAGCGCTGCCACAACGCGGTGCGCGGATCGGGTCTTCCACGTCGGCGCCCTGCCCTCGGTGCCGCGCTCGATCCAGGACCCGCTGACCTCCACGAACGCCAACGTGATCGCCACCCTCAACGTCCTGCTCGCCTCCCGCGACGCGGGCGTGCGCCGCGTCGTCTACTCGTCCTCATCCTCGGTCTACGGTGCCAACGAGGCGCTTCCCAAGCAGGAGGACCTCCAGCCGCTCCCGATTACCCCCTACCCGCTGGACGGCGTCGAGCGCGCCTACTCCTACTACGAGGAGCGTCACGCGGCGGGAGATCTGCTGGTCGTCCCCGCCTAACGCGGTCGGCGATCACATGCCGCTTCAGAGGTCACGCTTGCGCGGGGCGGCGCGAGGCCGGGCCGTTCCGGGGCGCCTACTCGCTCGTGTCGCGGATCACGGCCAGCAGGGTGAGAAGCATGATCTTGACGTCGAGCCACAGCGACCAGTTCTCGATGTAGTAGTTGTCGCGCTCCACCCGATCGGCGAGCATCGTGCGGCCCTCGAGTCCGCGCTTCCGCAGCACACGCTGCAGCCGGCGGTCGTGAATCTGGGCCCAACCCGTGACCCCCGGCTTCACGCGATGGCGCTCATCGTATCTGCGGATCCGGTATACGAATAGATCGACGTAAGCCGGTCGCTCGGGGCGGGGGCCGACGAGCGACATGTCGCCGGCCAGCACGTTGAAGAGCTGGGGGAGCTCGTCGAGCGAGGTGCGGCGCAGCAGCGAGCCAAGCCGCGTCCTCCGATCGCCTCCCTCGACGCCGCCCGGAGCAAGACCCCCGGCGATCGAACCCTCGAGTCCCTCGTGCGGCTCGCCTTCCTCGCGGATCCGCATGGTGCGGAACTTGAGGATGTCGAACTCGGTGCCGTCCAGCGCGCAGCGGCGCTGGCGAAAGAGGACCGGCTTGCCCATCGAGACGCGAACAGCGATCGCGCAGAGCAGCAGGGGGATCGAGGCGAGAGCTAGGAGCCCCAGGACGATCACCCGGTCCAGGGTGTACTTGACCGCGAACTGCCAGCCGCGAGGATTGGTCGCGTAGATGCTCAGCACGGGCAGCCCGCTGATCCGCTCCAACGAGACGCGGTCGGGGGTTCGCTCGAAGAGGCGCGGCACGATCGACACCGCGACCTTGAGGCCCTGCAGCTTCTGGACGAGGGCCAAGTCCTCGTCGTGGTGGGCCGAGGAGAACCCGAAGATCGCGTGACTGATGTCGTGCTCGACGACGATGCGCTCGAGCTCGTCCGGGGAGCCGAGGACCGGCACTCCGGACGTCGCCTCGACCTCGAGCGGGTCGGCATCGAGGAAGCCGACGGGTCGCAGGCCGAGCTCGGGGCGCTCGAGGACGCGCTTGGCGATCAGGTGCCCCACCTCGCCGGCGCCGAGGATCAGGGTCGGCTCGGGGGCTTCGCCGGCGCGCCGCGAGCGGACCTCGGCGAGGCGGACGCCACCGCGCGCGGCGAGCATGTACGCGACGCTGAAGGCCCACAGTCGAACCGCCTCGGCGGCGGCGTCCTCGTCGCTGACGAGGAACAGCCTCAGGAAGCTGATGACCATCGCGGCGACCGCGGCGCCAGCGACGACCCTGCGCGTGTCGTCCAGGAACGCGGGGGTGATCCGCGGTCCATACATGCCGCGGGCCCCGAGCAGCCCCAGGACCACCACCCCGTAGAAGACGAGCCACGGCACGCTGAGCCCGGGCAGGCCGGCGGCCGGACTCGTCAGCCGCTCGACCGAGACGGCGGTTACGAGCATCACCGCGTCGACGAGGAAGTCGCGCTCTTCGGGTCGCAGCCCCCTTCGCGGCCGATGAGTGGGCTGGACCGGGGCGCGGGGCGGGCTCGCCGACCAGGCCTCCTCGGAATCGGGGCCGCGAAGCTCCCTCGTCGAGGTGGAGCGGCTGATCCGTCCCTGGAGGCTACGTAGGCTTGCCATCGAACTCACATTCAGTGTTTCGGCCGCTCGCAGACCGGACTTGAACGATCAACCATCGTCGAAGCGGTGACGGTGGCAATAATCGCCGATCGGTCCGCTCCGTGCGAGACTGCGCCCCCTGACGGTCGACCTGGGCCAGCCGGAGGAGGACTGGGAGATGGTCGCCGGCAAGGCGCGCGACCTGGGAGCTCGACGCCCTGCTGATCGCCCACCCCAAAGTTCGCGGATAGTCTTCACCGGTGACGGGACTAAAGCTGTGCGCTGGTGGGTCCGGCGCGTGTAGCAGCATGGCGCTGC